>Ga0126309_10000516_pt1 | contig 12947 bp, 13 predicted proteins | sample Plot56_FD_92541 | JGI IMG/M metagenome (GOLD analysis project Ga0126309, IMG submission 92541) | Serpentine soil microbial communities from UC McLaughlin Reserve, CA, USA - Plot56 | ecosystem: Environmental > Terrestrial > Soil > Grasslands | place: USA: UC McLaughlin Reserve, Lake County...
ATACTCGTTCTCCTCGAAAAACCCCGCTAGTCGTTCTTTTCCGGTCGGGACGTGGCGCAGCCTGGTAGCGTACCTGAATGGGGTTCAGGGGGTCCCGAGTTCAAATCTCGGCGTCCCGACCAATTTCACCCTGATTTTTCAAAGAGTTAGTCGCTGCCCGCCTCGGGCAGCAACTGGACCCGGTACTTTCCGGGTACTTTCTCGCTGGCATCGTACATCTCGCGGTAGACATAGTACAAGGCCGGCGTCGAGCGCCTGCATAGCCTCGGTCGCTGGCCGCGTAAGCACGAGTGAGTCGTGACCTCACCGGCTCGAAGGAGGAACTGGCAAAGGCGAAGGAGATCTACTATCGCTGGAAGTCCTGGGGGAGAGGCAGTGAAGGTCGCATCCTTCACCGTCCGCGCCGATGTCCACCAGAGGGCGAGGTGGAAACAGGCCGCGGAAGCCGAGGGCTTCCCCCTCGGTCGGCGCATGGGCCGCGCACGCGCTCGACGCCTATCTGAAGGCGTGAGCCCGGGCGGGCCGGCCGATCCCTCTTGCATGGCCCCAGGGCCGCGTTCCTGCCGTCCTGGAGGACGGGGAAGAGGTCAGGCTTCGGACTTCCTCTCCCCACCTTCTACGCCTTCAGAGGCGACGTGGCGGGTCGGAAGCCGGCCACCACCATCTCTACTCTTCCTGGTGCACCTTCCGGGGCGGCACATTGTCGCGCTCCGCACCAACGTCAGGCGCTCGCCGGCCAGTTGGCGCCCCTCATCCTTTAGGGCGAGTTCCCGCAGCTCCCATCGCGTAGAGCGCCACGCGCGCGCCCGAGTGACCCCTGCTACCCCTACCCGGAGACGGTCATGCCGAACCGTCCGAAGTGATTCCGAGAAAGAAGCAGGCGAGTAAGCTCACCCCCGAGCAGCGGACAGAGGTCGCCAAGAAATCGGCATCGACGGGCGACTCACTCTCTCCATCCGCGGGTCTTTTTTTGAGCCGTGAGGCGCTGCCGTCCCTTCTCTCTCCACTCCCAGACCCAGCGAATGGGATAGGAGATGCCTGATTCGCATCGGTACTCCGGACCGGTGCCCTGCGTGCGCCAGCGGCGAACGGTCTTGAGGGACAGCCCTTCTATATAGGCGAGCTCAGTCTCATTGAGGTCCCTCAGATCGACGATATCGGCGAACTTCATGAGCTCAGCGAAGGAAGGAGCGAGAGCAAGGGCGGCCGTGATCCGGCCAATGTCGAGGCGAACGCCGGGGGGAAGCGACTTCTCTGGTTCCGGCCTAAATAAAGCTTCGGCGATCTCGAGATTGCGCCGGAGTTGAGCGGCGAGATTGGGCACCTCCAGGAGCGCCTCGAGAACGCTCGCAAGGGACTCGGTGGGCTGGCTCATGAGAGTCCAGTTGTCCAGCGAAGAGGTGAAAAAATCGGGGGCGTAAACATGCTCTCCTGGTGGTCTCCGCCAGTAAGGGGCGTGCTGCACCAAATATTCTACTTCTTTGTAGAAAAAAGTCAACGCGACTCGGGCAGAAGTTTCCGATTGCGAGTCCTCGGCAGTGGCTGGAAGACGGCAGGGAAGTTGGGAAGGCAGGGGGGGTTATGCGGAGAGGTTGGGCAAGCTCTCCTCAATGGGCACTTTGGCTTGACTTTTTTTCTACTTTAAAGTAGATTAATCGTGTGAACGAGCTTCAGGGACGGACCTATTCCCGGCAAAGCCTCCGGTACGTCTTATCCCGAAGGGTCGATCTTATCGTTCGCGAGGACTGTTTCGAGGGTCTCCTTGTCAACGCGATGTTCATCAAGAAACTTCTGAACCTGCCGCCGGAGAGAGTCCTCAAGCAAGACTAAAGGAGAGTAGACATGAGCCGGTCGCCCTCGGACGGCCGAGGCAGGTCCAGGCGAGGAGCGTAGATAGCCCTTCTCCTCCAAACGGGCGAGGAAGATGCCCACCGTCTTAGGGCTGAGCTCCTCTCCGAGCTTGGTCCGAAGGTGGTCTGCGACCTGAGGCGGAGTCGCCTCTCGAAGGTCCCAGACGCAGCGCATCAAGCGCCACTCAGTTGGAGAGAGGGGGATGAGCGTCTTCATGGGTTATCGGCCTCGCAGTGCTACCGGCTATCGGTTTCTGCTCCGGAGGTGGTCAAGCTCAGCCTTGGGCGATGGTCGAAGTTGGTAGAATTCGTCGAGGGCAGGCGTTCGTCTAAAGGAGCGACGATCGGCTGCTGTTGGGGACTCACCTGGGTTGCTCATGGGAGCGATTGTAACCTACTTCGGTGCACGCCTGGGCCCGCTTCGATGAGGCTAATAGCTTGTTCCGAGGTCGTCAGACTCGAAAGGAACTCCACTTACGTGAGACGAAGGAAGCAGCTTCGACGGCACCGTCATAGCGAGTGGTACCGCTAGCTACGCTAAAGTGGCAGGCTCATCGTCCGGGTCGGCTTGGGCGGCCTCCACTGCGACAGGGCACGGCGGAAGTGTGATGCCACGTGAGCGGATATGGTCCACAAAGGCCACGAGATGCGACACAGGGAGAGCAACTTCGTCACCCTCCCAGGTGATGACGGTAACCTTCAACCCGCTGTCCAGTAGAAATAGAGTACGACCGACGGTCACGTCCATGTGTACCTCTGCGCGTCAGGTAGGGAGGGCGTGAAGATGCCCAATGGGTCAGTGTCACTGGTAGCACAAGAATGCCAAGCGAGGCTCTGGTACGACGGTTTACGACTAGACCGCGAGCAAAAAAACGCGTCTTGGTGATACCGCTCAGCATGAAGAGATGATACTCGGTCATCCCGGCGCGCGGAAGCGGAAACTTCGACTTTGGCTTCAGATCAGTCGCTCATCATGCGGTGATTCGCTCAAATAACCTCATTGAGGGGTATGCGACGTTGAAGTTCCTAGCAGGCCCTGGGCTCGACAGCAGGCTGGCAGGGGATCGGGATGCCTTGTTCTAACAGCCGGAGGTGCACTCGGCCAGAGGCGTCGATTTCGGGCTTAATCGCGAAGAACCCCGGGAAGGGCGTTTTGGGTGTTCACTTGATCGCGCCGAACTGCTTTGGACTGGATGCCAGAAGGAAGTGGAGATAGGCGCAGAGGTCCAGAACCCGAGCCGCCTGAGGGCAAGTAGTCGAGGTGGGAAAGAGAGCGCCGCGGAAAGATTCAGTTCGTGGAGATAGTGGAGAGGCCGCAGATCACGTGTTGCCGTTACCCACCCCAACGATAGCCTTTAAGCAGAAGATCTGTGACCATTCCTGCGCCCACCGCGGATATGTAATTCTGACCGCGTAGGAGGACGTAAGTATCTAGATTCGCGTGATCCGGACGGAAGTCCTCCGGAAGCGTCCTCCCTCGCAAACCGCTCCGTAGATGGGCAATGAGCTTCGCGTCCGGGCGCAAGCCGGAAAACCAGTCTTCCTTCAAGTATGCGCGGTTGAGATCGGCCATTGCCCTCAAAGCTTCGGCCGACTCGTCGGCCAGCCACGAGTGCTCGGAAAGAAGGCTGATCCATACCGCCTCGGTCGACAGAGGGACCTCGCCCGCCTCGAGCGCGCGCAGCTCCTCCAGATCGGGGGCCGGGATCGACAGGCAGAGATCCTTAAGGCGCGCGCTCGCCGCGTCGAGGACCCCAGCTTCCTCTCGCAGCAGACCTCTGAGCTTAGCCAACCTGTATTTCGTCAAGACCATTTCCATCCTCTCCTTCCTTGCTGACGGACTTGAAATTACGGACTTGGATACATTGAATCAAGCCCCGAGCCTCGCTAGCGCCCAGGGCTAATTGTTCGGAGGACGCGGCTTCTGACTCGCCGGACGTCTGCCTATCGGATTCCTCCATTGCGCGAGGTGCCTGCTCAAGGGGAGCAAACGTGGCGACTTGTGGATCAGTAAAAGGGCGAACAGGAATCCGTTGGAGTTTTGGGACCGCACGCCGGCCATCGCTCCACTCGGTCTCCCAATCCGGATGCCAGGACGCTGGAAGGAGGAGGGAGCCCTCGTGATCACCGGTGGCACCGACGAGACATCCAGCGCCAGCGAGAGCGAGAATTCCCTGGAGAGCGGCCACAAATGCCCGCAGCGGCTCGCGGCGCGGAGAGGGACGCCGGATGCGGGCAATCCTCTGGGTCTCTAGAAGAGTCCCTGGGTCAAGGTGAAGACAGGATGAAAGGCTTTGGAGGCATGCTTCGATCGGCGGTGAAGTGGTTGTATCCGAAGCTGTAAAGAGTTGCGGAAAGAGCCAGTCGTCGAGCTGGCCGAAAAACTGTGTCACGAGCGGTCGGCTCCGTAGGGGCTCGCGAGGCGCCAGCACCGCGAGGCTGGCTTTGGGAAAGACCTCGGCCGTGCATCGGTGCGGGAACTCGGAGGAAGGCGTAACGGCTGTGAGGGTAAGAAGCGGATAGCGGCGGACCACAAGGGCATGGAGGAGCGGGACAGCCTGTTCATAGCGAGGCCACACCTTGGCGTTGGCGATCCAAGGCATGTGGGGTCCTCGCTCGGCCGAGGAAAAAGCCCCACGGGCCAGCCGAATCTCTACGGCGCGGGCTTTCCAAGGCCTCCGCTCGAGCGGAAGCGGGGTCAAAGGAGCGGCCAGGCAGACCATGCGGAGCTCAGGATGCGCAAGTAACGGATCGTCGGCGAGGAATGCTTTGAGTGCCGCTTTTGACATCGGTTCTGCTGGCTGAACGACGCCGATACCTCTGGTTACCTCGTCGAGGGAGAGGACTATGCTTGCGGCGAGCCCTTTCGGGCGAGCTCGCCCAGGATCAATTCCCAGAACAAGAGTGCGCGTACGGGGCGGGCGGCTAGTCATCATGGCTTTTTTAGTCATTTCGGGTGAAGGTTCTGAGGAAGGAAGACGCTGCGCAGTCCTCTACCACGCTGCGAAACAAAGTAGCAAGGTCTTCGCGTACGAGGACCGTGAGATGAAGGGCCGCGAGGAGTGATCCGGCTTCGATCAGCTCCCGAGCGTCGAGTGCGCGACCGCGTCGAGCCCGAAGCCAGAGAGGCACGACCGCATAGCCTCCAACGCGGAAGCCCCAGACTTCAGGGGTAACCTTCGAGAACCGTAAACCTCGGCGGTTGAGCACCAGACAGTGGTCTTCGGCGGAATAGGCGCAATCGTCAAGTAAGAGCGAGGTCTCACCATGGAGAGGCGGAGTGGCCGAAGCAATGCGTTCATCGCGAAGGAGATGAAGGAGGATCAGCTCGCGGCCTCTGTTCACCAGCTGCCCGAAAGTTTGCGTTCTCCGTGGAAACGGAATGCGAGGGAAACCTTGAGCCAGTAGGCTCCTGTAGCGTTGCTGATAGCTCGTCGACTGAAGCACGGCGTAGATATAGGAGAGAAGATCCTCCGGCAGCACTTCGGTGCCGTAGACCTCGGAAAGAGCATTGGCGAGAGGTGTGGAGATGTTGGGACTCGGTTGGTCCTCGGAGTATATGTACAACGGAAATATCGAGCTCGTGTCGTAGTGGGTTACCGCCTTGTGGCCGGTGAGGCAAGATGTGATGAGAACGGCCCCCGGATCTTTCTGGAGCCGGGGGACGACCAGCGCTAGATTGGGCTTACGGAGATGGCTCATCATCCTGCGCCGTGGCCGGGCGAGGAGGGCGGGCAGGTAGACGATGTAGCGGAGGTCGAAGGGGCGAGCGAGGAACAATGTTAGACCTGGGAGCCAGTCGAGGCGGTCTTCCCGCTGCAGCCGGAGCTCCAGAGTGCGTCGGTCAGTTGCTGTAAAGAGAGAGTCGCGGCCCGTAATCAGGCCGCATGTGTGTTGGGGGAAGATCCGATCGAGGGGAACGCCCCGGAGGTATTCATGCTCGAGCTCGGCCTCGGCAGATGCAGTGAGAAGGTAAAGGGGACTGCGAGGCCGAAGCTCGGTCCAGGAAAGGTTCGAGAGATCACCGTCGAGGGCTTGGAGCTTGGAGGCCCGGGAACCTTTGAGATCAGATCGAAAGATTCTCCTCTCAAGCCCTGTTCGCTTGACGAGCAGGAGGACGGCGCTGCCCTGGCGAACACCAGGGAAGAGATTCTGGTCACCGGTGTTCTCGCCGGCCTTTCGGCGGTTTCCATGGAGGTCGAGCGCCCATACCTCGCCAAAGGCCTGGAATAATGAAGAGCGAAAGCCGCGGAGCGTCGGAGCATCGAGAGCATTGTGGTTGATGACGAAAGCAACGATCCCGGCGCCTGCCTGATCTACGATCCATTGGGCGAGCCGCAGGAACTTGATGCAGTCGTCGAGGATCCACCTTTTATTTCGGTCCCTTAAGGGCATTTCGTCGACCTGATAGCAGCCGGGGTCCACACGTCCATCGGGGAGTTGATATCCGCGAAGTAGGCTCGTGATCCACGGTCCCCGGTGCGGTGCCAGACCGATCCAAGGTGGATTGCCAAGAATCACGGGCAGTCCACCGGAGACGAGGGCGCCGGCGGCCGGCCCGGAAAGGGCATCGCCACAAACAAGAATCCTGGACTTTGGGCAGCGGCGGCCGTAAGGGGCGAGGAAGTCGCGCAGTGCGGCACGGCCGACCCTACACGTATCGGCCAGAGCCTCGATTCCGCGAGAGTGCGGCAGAAGGTGCTCGTCCAAGAGGCGCGCCGCATCGCCGCCGCAGGCCGCGTGGTGTGAGAGCGCCTGGGTCCAGGCGGCGAGGATAAAGTTGAGCGGGCCGGCCGCCGGATCGAGGAGCCGGACTTTCGGGTCTGCGAGTCCTCCGGCCAAAGCGAAGCGGTCTCTAAGAAGCAGATGGACCGACCGGACAACCCAATCAACAAGAGGAGGTGGCGTCGAATATACGCCGCGAGGTAACGAGGAGGTCACCGGCAGTCCCCAATGAGATGGACCTCTGGAATCAGTCCGCGGTGGCGAACCTGAAGGACAACCCGGCGTCCCGTCAGAAAAGGCGGAGAGCAGGGAAGCTGGAGCCGTCCATCCATACCGAGGAAAGCAATCGGACGATCCGGCGGCCGGAGGAAAGGGCTGGTGTTCTTGAGGTTCTCCAAGCGAAGCGAGAGTGGGTGGAGCTCAACCGAGACCGGTTCGCCGGGGCGCAGTCCACTTACGGAGAGAAAGCTCGGCGGCAACGCGAGGGAGCTCCGAGAGTCCAGCTCCAGGTGAAGATCAAGCTCGCGAAACCTCTCAACCACCAGCAGCGAAGAGGTCTTCATGCGAAGGGGAGAGGATCAATCCGGATGCCAGCGAATCGAAGAGTCTGCCGATACCATGTTGACGCCCTGCGAGCCGATGTCCAGGGAGGCTCCTCGCCTGAGACATGGGAGACGAAAAGGTCGAGAGCGGAGGCGCCGTGTTCGACTTCGACGGGCTGTTCGCTCCTGAGTCCTAGAAGGTCGCTGAGCATCGGATCGATCAGCGGTGGAAGGTCGGCCGTGACGCGAAGAGCAAGAAGATCAAGAGACGCGAGCGTGACCTCGGCGGCCCTTCGAGCCTTGAGGTGTTCACGCCGAACGCCCTCCAGAAGCTGCTCAGCCTCGTTGATGAGGCCGCAGCGCGCTTGGGCGCGGCCTTCAAGGGCATAGAGGCGCAGGATCTCCTTCGAGTCAGTAACATATGCGAGCTGACGTCTGCCCCCTTCGAGGGCAGCCAACGCCAGATGCAGCTGTTCGCTTGCAAGGGAGGCAAAGGTCAGCAGGACTCGTGAAGCAAGCCAGGGCCGGAGAGTGGGGGCGAAGGCATCGAGGTGATGGAGATGAAGTCCGACCGCGGCGGTAGCTCCGTCGGAATAGTCCATTTCGTCGTGCAGGAGCCCGACAAGGAGCGAGCACGTGGTGGACTCATCGAACTGCTGGCAGTCATCGAACAACGACTCGGATCGGCTGAGGAGGGCTAAAGCCTCTTCGAGGCGGCCATGATCCCACCGGACGAGCGAGAGAGTTCGGCAATACAGTGCTCGCTCGGGTAGCTGGACTCCCGGCGTAGTCTCGAGGAAGCAAGCAGTGGTACGGAGCGATTCGTCCGCTAAATCGAGAAGCCCGTTCAATCGAAAGGCGTTCGCCAAAAGGCAATGAGCCCGCACGAGGACGGAACGCGAGATCTCAGGATCGGTCCGAAGATGCGAAGCGATAGAGATCGCCAATCGTGCCGCACGTTCAGTTACCGAGAGGTTCGTCAACTGCGCGCTCTCAGCCTGCCCGAGAAGCAGCTCGAGGAGATCATCTCGGTGGAAGCGTGGATCAGCAACGAGGAATCTCAACGATTCTGGTCGCGCGGAGGCGAGCATATCGAGGAGAGTGGCCGGGGTCTCAAGGGCAGTGTCGATCATCGAGCGTTCAAGCCTCAAGGGAGCGAGCAGGCCATAACTCCAACTCTGGCAATGGTATATTCTGGCTCCGGTCGGGAAGAGCTTCGATCTAGAGCGCTGCGGCCTCAGAGTGCGTCACATCCTCGTTATGTCTGCTGGAATCAGTCGGTTTGGGGGCCAACTGTTCGGCTGTAGCGACTTGACATCGCAAGCAGTCGACGAGGTGCGTAATAAAAGCTGATTGTTTGTGATCGAGCCCTTCGAGAAAGCGTTGAAGCTCACCAGGAGGCAGGTCCTTAGGCGAGGCAAACTCATCGGCCGTCTGGCCGATGAACGAAAAATATTCAAGGCAAGCGAGAGTGCTAACGAAGTCGCGCTCGAGAGGATTGAGCTCCTTAGCTATTCTTGTGCGCGGGAGGAGCCTTTTCGCGAGGGCTTGGCAGGTTTGGCACTGCGCGAGATGAAAAACGAATGCGGCATCTGTTGGCCTGAAAGACCGGAGGGCAGTCCGGAGCTGCCTGGGGGTGAGGTCAGCTCGGTCTTGGGAGGTTCTGGACATTGTGACTCTCCAGGAAAAAAGATGCGGTGACCGTGGTAGAGCGAACCGCGTAAAGCACTGGCACAGGTCTCACACCCAGCAAGAAGATGCCGAACAACCAACCGGCTCTCGCTGGCCGAGCTCTCCGCGCGGGAGAACCTCTCCAGCACATCGGCGGAGGGGTGTACCAGCCTCGCGAGAGCCTGGAGGGGAGTGGAGTCAAGCGAATTCACGGAGGGGAGAGTAGATAGCCTTCGGGAGAGTAGAAATACCCCCGCCCAAGAATGCCCGTATCCGACAAGCAGGCAACGAATTTATGGAAGTAGGCCCCGAGAGGACAGCAGAGTGGCTCGTCTACCCCGCTCGTAGGCTTCGGCGGTTAGAGGAGCCTTAAGACTTTTCGCAGTACAGTATTGCTTACGAAGTTTATCTCAGTTCAAGGGTCTGGGTGCAACCAAGGCGAGACCTTTAGTCGGGTGGGGAGGATCACTTCTGGCCGGCTGGATCCAACCGTTCGATCAGAGCCTGCTTCGTCTGTCAAGCCACACGAAAAACCTCACACCTGGGTCTTGACGGAATCGGTTGGTTCATCGGCGGGGCCACCTTCCCCTCCTCCCGACGCCAGCGAGATGCCGGCGTAGCAGTGCGCCATGATCAGCCCATCGAGAAAGGTGACTAGCGAGTCCCGCTGGACTTCAGGCAGCCTCTCGAGTGTCGGTAGCCGGTCGCGCAGTCGCAGATCGACTGCCGGGTTTCGCGGCTCCCGGCCGGTCAGAAGAAAGTCGGTCGTGACATTGAAGGTTTCGCTGATCCGGAGGAGCACGGAGATCCGCGGCATCCAGGTCCCTCGCTCCAATTTGCTAGTCTGTTGCACGCTGCACCCGATCCGCCGCGCCAACTCTTTCTGCTTCCACCCTGTGCACCGCCGCAGTCGGGCGATCCGTTCGCCCATTTCATTGAGAACTGGTGTTTCGCTGGCGTGCAAACTGTCCTCCGAATCGCTGATGAAGCTGCTCTTGAAAAATGAGAGTGTGTCGCTGTGGGGGGAGAGTAAACGCTTTTCAGGAGAACAAAAAGAGTCGCCACGTAAGAATGTCCGTTCTCGGTGTGGAAACAGCCGGTTTCTGAGACGAGCTGAGCGAGGGACTGGAGGTAGGAGGGGCCGACGGTGGTAACCCAAGGCGGGGCCTGCGGCAACATATAGGCTAAGATCCAGGCACGCGATCATGCTCATTCCGGAGGTCGCTCTCCGCGGAAATGTCCGGGTTCGTAAAGACGGGCTTGTTTTTCTCTCGTGGACCACGCGAGAATTCTTCGGGAGTCCTCTTCGATGTCACGGAAGGGGACCGCGGGGATACTTAGAGGAAGGGCAGAGCGCAGCGCGTGAGGGCTTAGGGGGGATAAACGATGCCGATGGAGAAGCCGGGAGTCTATAGCGCGACCTTGACCGCCTTGCGTAGGAGGCGCGGCCTGCGGTGCAGGGAGTTGGACGAGAAGTCGGGGCGCGACGAGGGCACCTGGTCGCGCCTGGAAGGCAAGGAGGAGCTCAGCTGGGAGCTTCTCGTCGAGCTGGCGAAGGTCGAGGAGATGGACTATGACCTCGAAGAGGTCGAAAGTGCGGCCTATGGCCTGGCCCGCGCAACGGAGCCGGCTCGAATCCCGGAGTCGCCCATCCCAGTCACCGACGAGGAGATCCGGGCCATCCGGCGGGCGGCGGGTACCGTGGGCCGGGCGGTGACGGAAGCTCGCGAGGAGCTCCTGGTCCGGGAGCTTCGAGCGGCGAAGGTGCGGCAAGCCCGGCAGGAGGCAGAGCAGCTCTGCAGAGCCCTCCTGGGCTCGCAGGGCAAGATGAGGCGCCTCTACATCGAAACGGGGTCGGAATACCAGACGTGGGCCGTCGCCGAACGGCTCTGCGAGCTGAGCACGAAGGCGGCGCGCCAATCAGCCAAGCTCGCCCTGGAGATCGCCCGGCTCGCCTATCGGGTAGCTGAGCTGGTGTGCGGAGAGGAGAAGTGGCGGGCGCGGGTCCGCGGCTACTGTCTGGCCTTTGTGGCCAATGCCTGGCGTGTCCTGGGACAACTGAAGAAGGCCGAGAGGATCTTTCTGCGCGCCCTGGCGCTCTGGGGCCAGGGCGAGGGGGGTGACCCGGATCGCATCTTCCCGGAGTGGCGGTTGCCGGACCTGGAGGCGTCGCTACGGCGGGATCAGCGGCGCTTCACCGAGGCTCTGCATCTCCACGAGCGTGCGCGGGACGCCGCGCCGAGGGAGTCCTGGGGACGGATTCTGTTGAACAAGGCAAGCACGCTGGATCAGATGTTTGAGGCGGAAGAGGCACTTCAGGTCTTGCGAGAGGCTGCCCCGCTGATCGAAAAGGCGCAGGACCCCTGGTTGCGCGAAGGTCTCGGGTATCTGAAGTGTGTCAATCTTTGTCATCTCTCCCGTTACCAGGAAGCCGAAGGGTGGTTGCGGGTGGCTTGGCCCATGGATCCGCGGAACGAGCGGGCCCTCATTAACGTGCGGTTGTTGAGCGGAAGAGTGGCGGCGGGCCTGGGCCAGATCGCCCAAGGGCTGGAATCTTTTAAGATCGTTCGGCAGTACTTGGAAAAGGAGCAGAACGCCTACAACTATGCGCTAGTGAGCCTGGAGGAGGCGATTCACCGGCTTGAGCTTGGTCAATACGCAAAGGCCCAGGAGATGGTGGTTCGCGACATGGGCTGGGTGTTTCACGACGCCGGAATCCACCGCGAGGCCCTGGCGGCGTTGACGCTGTTCCGCGAAGCGGTGGAAGGCGCGAAGGCCACGGATGCGCTCGCCCGGCGGGTCCACCACTTCCTGCTCCGGGCGGAAAAAAATCCGGCTCTCCGGTTCGAAGAATGAGGCCGGGGCGGGGATCGGGTCCGTGCCCGCCCTGGCCGGCGGAGAAGTTACCTGACGCGTTAGCCGCCGTTGGGGTCCCAGGTGCCGACGGTGTCGGAACTTGCGCGGCAGGCGCTGCCGTTCGGGTCCATGGTGCAGCCGTTGTCGAGGTTCTCCGGGCAGGCGCCGCCGTTCGGGTCCATGGTACAGCCGACGTCTCCCCAAAGGGTCACGAGCCAGCCGATGAAGCGCTCGATCTGGGGGCTCGCTGCCGCGTCGGCGCGGTGCGCCTCGGAAGGCTGGGCTTCGACCGTCCATGGCGCGAAGAGAAGAGAGAGAAGCAGGACGAACAGAGGGCGGAAGCTGCGATGACTGTGCATGACGAGTCTCCTTGTGCGGAAGTGGCGGGTTTCCTGCCGGTCCTCCCTGGACCGCGGTTCGCCTGGTCTAAAGGTGCCACATCATGAGAGAAAAACGACCCGCGCTTGACCGGGCCGGACAAAACGGGGCGCCGGAGCCCCAAATCGCACGCACGTTCCTCTCCTGGCTCGAGGCCCTGGCCGGCTGCAACAGCCAGGAGGAGCTCGCTCACCTGGCGAAAGTCGACAGCCGAACTCTTCGCCGCTTCGCCGCGGGACAGGGCGGGAGGAAGACGGCCGCGCGACTCGCAGGAGAGGTCGGGGTTCCTCTCTGGGCAGTTCGCGAGACGATGTATCCCGCGATCGCAGCGGTGCACGTGGTATGGCGCGTTGGTCGTGAGGGAGGGGAGCAGGTGACGGAGGCCTGGAGCCAAGCCTTGAAAGTCGCTTCGAGCATCGCGGTGGTCGTGTTCCTGGCGAGCGTCGGTCAAGAAGCGCGCGACGCGACGCATCTCCCCCCGGCCGAGATCCGGGTGCTCCTCCGGTGGCTCGAAGCGCTCGGGGACTGGTCGAAAGAGGAGCTTGCCCGGAAAGCCGGAATGACCCGGCAGACTCTCTGGCTCTACCGCACGGGCGACATCGCGATGGGCAGGCACGCCCTTCGGTGTCTCGCAGACGGAGTGGGGCTCCCACTCTGGGTGATCGAGGGAGTGATGCTGCCGGCGATCAGGGCGGTACGCCTCGTGGTGGAGCACGCGCGGGGTGAGAAGCTCCTGGCCGGGTGGGAAGGGGTGTTGTCGGCTACGGAACAGCCTGTCCTGGTCCAGGACATCCGCGTTTCTGAAATCCTCAAGGCCTCGCGGCACCGCGGCGGCGTCGATGGACCTTCGATCGGGGACAGGAAGCTGGCCGAAGACAAGTGGCGTCGGCTCAAAGACCGAAGCCCCGCCGAGAGAGTCCTCCTC
>Ga0126309_10000517_pt1 | contig 12939 bp, 16 predicted proteins | sample Plot56_FD_92541 | JGI IMG/M metagenome (GOLD analysis project Ga0126309, IMG submission 92541) | Serpentine soil microbial communities from UC McLaughlin Reserve, CA, USA - Plot56 | ecosystem: Environmental > Terrestrial > Soil > Grasslands | place: USA: UC McLaughlin Reserve, Lake County...
CATCGTCAAGGGGATCGACGAGTGGCGCGAGAAGAGCAGGACTAGGATCGGAGACGGTGGATGATCGGGCGATCGTCGAGCGCCAGCTGGGCCGTGAGCCGCGTGCGTTCCTACGCGTCGTCGTCCGGTGCCCGTTCGGCGCGCCGGCCGTAACCGAGCAGGCGCCGTACGACAATGCCGGCAATCCCTTCCCCACGACCTACTACCTGACCTGCCGCTACCTCGTCGCCGCCGTGGCCCGCCTCGAGGCCGCCGGCGGAATCGAGCGCTGGAGCGAGCTCGCTGCGGCGGACGAGCTGCTCTCAGCGAGCCTCCAGCGAGCGACGGAAGATCAGCGCGTCGTTCGCCGCGAGCTTGCCGCCGGGAGGGTCGGGCGAGAGGGTGGCACGTCGCTCGACCTCGGCATCGGTGGCACCGCGCGGCCGGAGCGTTTGAAGTGTTTGCACGCCCACGTGGCCTTTGCCCTCGCTCGTCCTGGGTACGAGCTGGGCGAAAGAATTCTCGCCGAGATCGTGCCGAGTTGGCCCGACCGGTGTTGCAGTCTCGAGGCCACTGGATAGAAGGCGAAGCGTGGCGAGCTATCTGGAGGCAGCGCGGCAGCAGTGGGCGGAGGGCGACAGGCGGCTGTCTGCCCAGGTTTCCGATCCCGACGCTTTCGAGTCGCTGATGGAGCAAATGGAGGCGGTGACCGAAGCGCTGCGTCGGCGCATCGGCGAGCACTTCACCCTGGACGAGCTCGCCGACGTCTACGGCGCCGCCGACAGCTGGGTGCTGGAGGCCGTGGCAGAGCGGAGTCAGCGCCCGGGCTGGGTGGGCAAGCTGTCCGTCGCTCAGGACGCCGCCTTCCACCGGTACGCCCGCGGCGCGACGGACTATTCGCCATGACTGTGGGCCCGTCACGTCCACGCAGCCGCCGTGGTTCCAATGTTCTCCGGTGGATCGTTGGCGCGCTGGCCGCCGCCGTCCTCTTCGGTGCGGGCGTGGCGCTGGGTCAGGCGCTGGAAGATCGCCCGGAGGCCGCAAAGCCGGTGACGAGCGTCGCGACGATCAAGCCCTGGACGCAGACGAACCGGGTCACGGAGACCCGCACGGTGACCGTCACTACTCCTTGAGTTGCTGGGAGGGCTTGGCGTTTCGATTGGCGAAACGCTCCCATAGATCATCCGCAAGATCGACGGGCACTCCAGCCGTATGCATGAGATGCGCGAGGTCGGCCGCGGACTCGGTAAACGCCTCGTAGTCGCCTTGTTCGCTAACGACGTTCGCCCAGCCGTCCTGCCAGACCGTTACTCGGGCGCGGGAGTTGCCTGCTTGGACTTCGATGTATTCGTCGTCGATGCGCGGAGCCTACGCCGCGAGCGGAACGGCTCGCGCTCGGGCGAGCGCCTGACTTAACCGGGCGAGCATGATCAGGTCGGCGTGGAGTGCAACCCGGGCAAGGCCACGGGTGCGAAGTGGGGTGAGGCCGTATTCGGTCTTGAGCCTGCCGAACTCGCGCTCGACGGCTCCGCGTCCACGGTAGAGCTGCTTCCATCGCTTCGTCTCACGGGGGATGAGCGGGTTGGCCGGTCGGTCTTCACCCAGACGGACTTGGGGCTGCACTCCCCGGACGGGCAGCGCCACTTTGGCACGCTTGGCGTCTGATCCGGCGAACGTCCTAGAGGCCGTACTGGCAGGTCGGAGCGCCGTAGTGCGTCGGCTTCACGGTCCCCGGACGTTCCGCGCCTCGCAGTCGAGGTAGATCCTCTTCGCCCCCGTAAAGCCTCTATCCATACCGTTTCACGGTGTTTCGCAAATCCTTAGTGGCGAAGAAAGTACAGATTTGTTTAGATTCAGGCGTGGCCGAGCCAGGGAAGGCGCGGCGTCAGCCGCCCGGAAGCGACACGACCGACTGGCTCACGCTCGGCCAAGCTGCGCGACATCTAGGCGTGGCCCAGAGCACGATTCGGAAGTGGTCGGATCAGGGCCGCCTGCCTGCGTTCTACACGCCTGGTGGCCATCGCCGGTACCGCCGTCGTGACCTGGACGCCTTCGTCGCCGCCTCGGGAGGCGGGAGCGGCCCGAGAGTCCGCGGGACGCCGCTCGTCCTGATCGTCGACGACGACCCTCGCATCCGCGAGTTCGTCCGGGTGAACCTCGAGATGGACGGCTACATGGTCCGCGAGGCAGGCAGCGCCGACGAGGGGCTGGACGTGCTCGACGATGAGCCGCCCGATCTGATCCTGCTGGACGTGATGATGCCGGGCGTCGACGGCTGGGAGATGCTCCGCCGCGTGCACGAGCGCCACGGCATGGGCTCGATCCCGGTGATCATGTTCAGCGGCCAGGCCGAAGTCTCGAACGACGACGCCCTGGCGCGTGGCGCGCAGGGTTTCCTCGGGAAGCCGTTCAACCCGCAGGACCTGATCACCCGCACCAAAGAGCTCCTGCGCGCCTAGCTCGCTTTCGCTGAACGTCTCGCGACTTTCAGCGAACCCTCTTGAAGCCGGGCGCCGCCTTCGCGGGCGCGCTGCGTATGCGCCAGTCGCGACACGGTTCCGAATTCGATGCGAACGAGCGAGTCGGGCCAAGCCCGACTCGCGGCGTCAAAGTTCTTCTGAGGCGCGAAGTAGCCCGGCGACGATTACTGCCACAGCGGCGATCAGGCTGATCCAGATCCCGATTCCACGGCTCGCCGGCTGAAAGTCCTCGGGAATCGAGATCACGCGGAGAAGGACGAGGACCGTGGCAAGCGATCCGAGCACGATCACGACGAGGCTCTCCGGAACCGTCGCGGGAAGATCGATCCCCGCCGAGTGGAGCAGATGCAGCGCCACGACCGCCAGGCCGAGGAGGAGGACGATCTTCGCGATCGCACCGGTGTGCCACCCGATGACCGCAACCGTCGGCTCGCCGGCGTTGACGTACCAGCCCATGAGCGTCGAGAGGCTGAGGACGAGCCCTGCTAGCCACGTCAGCCGCTCGCCCGCGCCCCAGAGCCACGCGATGTCGGGCGTGTACCGGTCGAGCGGCTCGTCGGCCTCGTAGGGCTCAGGCGGGAGAGACTCTGGCGTCTGCACGGCGCGAAGTATGGGCGATGAAGCCGGTTAGAGGCCGAAGAGGTGCTCGATCTGACGCCAGACCACGAGCAGGACGTACGCGGTCAGGACGAGCAGGGAGAGCGTCACGGCGATGAATCGCAGGCGCGCGAGAGCCCGCTCCTGCTTCCGCTCCTGTCGAAATCGGCGGCGCGCCTTGTGGAACCGGTACGTGCGCTCGACCGCGACTGGATCCGGAAGCGGCGGCTCATCGACGGCTTCAGGGCGCCGGGCCGGCTCAGCCATGCGCGGCACTCTATAAGACCTCCCGGACTTGACTCCTACACTTGGCTCCGTGAACCCGTCGGCCGAGCAGGGAGTTTCCCCCGCAGCGCTGCAGAGCCTCGCGATCGCGGGGCGGGATCTCACGCAGGCCGAGGATCTCGACGGCGCGCTCGAAGCGTTGGCCGCGGCGGCCGCGAACGGAACCGGGGCCACGATCGCCGTCATCCGAGTAACCGATCGCTCAGGGGCTGAGCTTCGAACGCGAGGCGTGTTCACGGCTTCACCCGCGCTTCGCGCGGAGCTCGAGGGCGGTCGGCTCTCTGCAGACGATCTCGGCAGCGAAGAGCTGACCGAGCTGGACGAGCTCCCCGAGCAGATCCGGCGGCTCTCGAAGCGCTGGGGCGTCTCCGGGATGTTCGTCTGCCCCGTCGTCTCCGGCGGGCGCGTGGTCGCGAGCATCGAGCTGGCTCGCGCCGGCGCCGCATTCTCCGGTTCCGACATCCTGCTCGCGCGTGTCGTCGTCAACCACGCGGCCCTGCTCGTCCGTGCCTTCGATCCCCCCAATGGCCACGTTCCTGCGAACCGCCGGGCCGCGGCCCTCGAGCTTGCGGGCCGTGCACTCGCCTCCGTCGCCGAGGAGGCGCGCAGCGGCGAGCGCATCGCGCGCCTCGCGCTCGAGGCCACGGGCGCGCGTTCCTGCATCCTCTGGCGGTCGACTCCCGGAGGAGCCGAGCTGGTTGCCGCCGTCGGCGACGCAGAGGATCTGACCGATCCGGCGACCGCGGTCTGGGACGCCGACCAAACCTTGACCGGACATGCGACCACCTCCCTCGGTCACGGTGTCGTCCTGGTCAGGCTCGGCGAGCCGGCCCTCGGCGGGCTGCGATTTGTCTTCGAGCCGGGCGACGAGCCGACTCGGGAGGAACTCAATCGTCTCGCCGCCTTCGGCGCTCGCGCCGCCCATGCCTTCCGCGCCGGCGAGCGCACGGGCAACCTCGAGCAGGAGCTGGAGCGCAGCCGCGCGCTCCTGGCCGTCGTCGCGCAGGCGATCGCAGAGTTGTCCCTCTCGCACACCCTGGAAACGGCCGCCGCGCGCGTGGCGCAGCTGCTCGGGACCGACCGCGCGGCCGTCTATCTCCGTCAGGCGGGAGGGCTCGAGACAGCAGTCGAAAGTGGGCTCGCCGGTCCTCATCTTCGAGTTGCGGAGGGGTTGCTGGACGCCGTACTCGGCCGGCTGCGCTCGCGCCCGGTCGTCGAGGTGCCCGACGCGGCGACCGAACCGGCGCTCGCATCGGTGCGGGACGCCGTGTCGGAGGCCGGGATCGAGGCCGCCGTCGTCGTACCCCTTCGCTCCGCCGGCGCACTCATCGGCCTGCTCGTCGCCTATCTTCCCGCCGAGCGCCGTCTCCGCGAGAACGAGTCGGCGCTGCTCGCGGCTCTTGCCGGCCAGCTCGCCGTGGCCGTCCAGAACGCGGGCCTGCACGAGGAGACTGCGCGGCTCGCCCGCGACCGGGAGGAGGCGCTCAAGTCCGAGCGGCTTGCCGCCCGGCGCCTGGAGGCTTTCTACGAGATCTCGCGCTCGTTCTCGGAGAGCCTCTCTCTCGACGAGACCGTCGCGGCCGTGACGCGAACGGCCGTGGAGCTCCTCGACGTCGACGCCGCAATCCTGAGGCTGCCGGACGCACGGGGCTCGACCCTCGTCCCGAGAGCCATCCATATTCCGGACTCCCGGCTCAGGGCCGCGCTGGAGCCGATCGTCAACCGCCCGCAGGAGCTCGAACGCCTCGACCCGGGCCCGCCGGCGGTGCTGACACCGGCGGAGGCAAAGCGGCTGGGCGGCGGTCACGAGCTGCTGATCTCTTTCCTCGAGCGCGGTTCCAGCGCAGCCGTCCTGCCGATCCTCGCTTCGGGAGAGGTCATGGCCGCGTTGACGCTGGTCTCGCTCGACCCAGAGCGTCCGATCGACGCGGAGACTCTCGAGGCGGCCAGGTCGCTTACCGCTCAGGCGGCGCTCGCGATCGACAACGCACGGCTCTATCAGCAGCAGGTCCACTTCGCCGACGCCATGCAGCGTTCGCTCCTGCCGGACGAGCCGCCGACGATCCCCGGGATCGAGATCGGCAGCGTCTACGAGTCCTCCGCCCGGCTCGACGTGGGAGGGGACGTCTTCGACTACACGGTCCTTCCTGACGGCCGGCTCGCAGTGGTCGTCGGCGATGTCACCGGCAAGGGCATCGACGCAGCGGCAGACATGGCGATGACGAAGTTCGTCTTTCGCTCGCTGGCCCGTGAGCATCCGGAGCCGTCTGAGCTGATGCGGATCGCCAACGGCGTCGTCCTCGACGAGGTCGAGGAGGGCAAGTTCGTGACCATGCTCTACCTGACGCTCGATCCGACCACCGGCGACGTGGCCTGCTCGGGCGCGGGACATCCGGAGCCTCGAGTCGTGCGGCCGGACGGGAGCGTCGTGGAGCTGGAAGCGCGAGGTCTCGCCCTCGGCATCGCGCCGGACCAGGAGTATCCGGAGGCCCGTATGGTGCTCGAGCCCGGTGCGGCGGTCGTCCTGTTCACGGACGGCGTCGTCGAGTCCAGGGTCGACGGCGAGCTTTACGGCCAGGCCCGGCTCGACCGGCTGCTGAGCGAGCTGCGCGACCTCCCCGCCGAGGAGCTGGCGCGCGCCGTCGTGGAGGACTCGCGGGCCTTCGCCGGTGGCGGGCTCGCGGACGACTCCGCCGTGGTCGTCGTCAAGCGAACAGCAACTCCTTGAAGCTCTCCTTCCAGGCGACGCTGACCAGCGTCGTTTTCGTCGCCGGCGTCGGGACGCTGGCGACCGAGATCGGGGCGTCGCGCCTCCTCGCGCCGTATTTCGGCAACTCGACGATCGTCTGGGCGAACGTCATCGGCCTGACGCTCGCGTCGCTCTCTCTCGGCTACTGGCTCGGGGGCCGCCTCGCCGACCGCCGGCCGACCCCGCGCGCGCTCGGGCTCGTGGTCGTCGCCGCTGCCGGCCTGATCGCGGTCGCAACCCTGGCCGCCCGGCCAATCCTCGACCTCTCGGTGGAAGGCCTGGATCGCGTCTCCGCCGGAGCGGCGATCGGATCCTTCTTCGGCGTACTCGTCCTGTTCGTCCCGCCGGTGACGCTGCTCGGGATGGTTGCGCCGTTCGCGATCCGCCTGGCGATCAAAGACGTCGAGACCGCGGGAACCGTGGCCGGTCGCCTCTATGCCTTCTCCACCATCGGCAGCCTGCTCGGCACGTTCCTCTCCGCTCTTGTCACCATCCCCGCCTTCGGAACCCAGCGGACCCTGCTCGCGAGCGCGGCGCTGATCGGGACAGCCGGATCCGTTCTGCTCGGCCGTCGCTGGCTGCTGCTGGCGGCGGGCCTGGCGGCTTTGCTGCTCATCCCTCCCGGCGCCATCAAGGCGCAGAGGGGCCTGATCTTCGAAGACGAGTCCCGCTACCAGTTCATCCAGGTCGTCGAGCGGGACGGCGCGCGGCGGCTCTACCTCGACGAAGGGCTTGCGACGCACTCGGTGTGGCGCGGGGACGAGGTGCTCACCGGCGGTGTCTGGGACACGTACCTCGCGGTGCCCGACCTGCTCGGCCATTCGCCAGATCGCGTGGCGATGCTCGGGAACGCCGCAGGCACAGCGGCGCGGGCGTACGCGCGGTTCTATCCCTTCGCGAAGATCGACGGCGTCGAGCTCGACCCGGCGGTGAGCGATGCAGGCCGCCGCTACTTCGGGATGGCCGACGTCGGAGCGTTGACCGTGCATGACGAGGACGCCCGCTCCTTCCTAAGGGGAACCGACGAGATGTACGACGTGATCATCGTGGACGCGTATCGGCCCCCGTACGTGCCCTTCTACCTGGCGACGAAGGAGTTCTTCGAGCTTGTGCGCGATCACCTCGTATCCGGCGGCATCGTCGCGCTGAACGTCGCGACCACGCCTGACAACCATGACCTCGCCAAGAGCATTGGCGGAACGCTTGCGTCCGTGATGCCGAAGGCAATGGCCTGGCAGCCGCTCCGCTTCAACCAGATCGTCATCGGCCAGAACGGCGAGCCGTCCGGCAGCGTCCGACCGGCTCCCGGCGAAGTCAAACCGCTCGTCGAGGATCTTCGGGCCAACATGCGTCCGATCCAGGCGTCGAATGACCCGTGGACAGACGACAGAGCGCCCGTCGAGTGGATCACGGACCGGATGATCGTCGAGTTCGCAGCCGAGGGCGGTCGCTTCGAGGAAGACCCGCTTCCGACCGCTCCATAAGCAGGGTTTTTCCCTACACTGAGCCGCGATGAGGCGTGGGGTCTCGTTTCTTTTGGGTGTGCTCGCCTGTGCTGCCGCGGGCGTTTTCGCGGCTGCCGTCGTGGCGACGCCGGGCCGTTCACAGCTTCCGATCACGACGGGCACGACCGGAACGACCGGAACGACCGGAACGACGACGGCGACGACCACGACACGCACCGTGGAGGCCGATCTGATCGCCGAAGGCGTCTGGGTCGGGCGGGTCGAGGTCGGCGGCTTGACCCCCGAAGGCGCGAGGGCGCTCGTGCAGACCGAATTCGACGAGGCGCTCCGGCTGCGCTTCGGGCACCAGACGATCGTCGTCACGCCGCAGCGACTCGGCGCGACGGCCCGAGTCAAGCTTGCGATCGACCAGGCTCGACGCGCTCGGCCCAGCACCAGGCTTCCGCTTTTCGTCAACCTTCGCGCGGGCGGCGTTGCCCGCTATGTGAAGGCTCTTGGCCTCCGGTTCGACCGGCGCGCGAGAAACGCCGAGCTCAAAGGCCTGCGCCAGCTCCGGCCGTGGATCACGAAGGAAAGCGTGGGCCGTGTGCTGCGCCGGCGCGCCGCCGTCCGCGAGATCGTCGCGGCGCTGCGCAGTCACCGACGAGCCGTGCTGCGCCTCCGGGCGGACCGAGTGGCCCCCGCCGTTACACGTGCCCGCTTCGGCCCGGTCATCGTCATCCGCCGTGACTCGAAGCGCCTGAGCCTTTTCCGCGGCATGCGCCTGTGGAAGCGGTTCGGCGTCGCGACGGGCCAGTCGTCCTACCCGACCCCGACCGGGCGCTTCTCGATCGTCACCATGCAGCGCAACCCCTGGTGGTATCCGCCGGACTCCGACTGGGCGAAGGACGAAGAACCGATTCCGCCCGGCCCCGGCAATCCGCTCGGCACTCGCTGGATGGGCATCAGCTCGCCGGGCGTCGGGATGCACGGGACCCCCGACGCCGCCTCGATCGGCTACTCGGCCTCGCACGGCTGCATCCGGATGCGGATCCCGGAGGCCGAGTGGTTGTTCACCCACGTTCGGGTCGGGACGCCGGTCTTCATCGTCGCGGCGTAGCCTGGTGCCATGGCAGGCCGGCTGAAGCTCGCGGCCCAGGTTCTCGCACTCGCGCTCGTCGCGGCGTTGTTCGGCCTGCTCGTGTGGAAGGTCGCGCGGCAGGACGACGGAGCATCGGACAAGCTCGGCCGGGGGCAGACGCCTCGCGCGCCGTCCTTTCACCTCGACCGCCTCGACCAGCCCGGGAAGCTCTCACTCGCCTCGTATCGCGGCCGGCCGATGGTCATCAACTTCTGGGCCTCCTGGTGTGACCCCTGCGAGGAGGAGGCGCCGCTCCTCGAGTCCGCCTGGAAGCGCTACCGGTCCCGAGGGCTCGTCGTGCTGGGAATCGACGCCAACGACCTGAAGGGAGCCGCGCGGAGCTTCGCCAGGAAGAACCGGATGAGCTACCCGATCGGCCACGACGGTTCAGGCGAGACGCTGACCGACTACGGCGTCGCCGCGTTCCCGGAGACGTTCTTCGTGGCCCGGAGCGGAAAGCTCGTCTGCGAACGGCTCCAGGGCGGCGTCCACCTCGATCGCAACCGCGAGCGGTTCGACGCCTGCGTCGAGGAGATCCTCGCCGCATGAGCCGGCAAGTAACAGACTGTTACTTGGGTTCGGAAGTCCCACTGGTCCCGCTCCGTGAGCCGCGTGCGACCCCGAGACGAAGGCTAGTAACAGAGTGTTACTTGGTTTTTGTGGCCGCCCTGCTCGCGCTCACCTTGGCGTCGCCCGCGGTCGCGGCCTGCCCCACGCTCGCGGATCTCGAGGGCAAGCTGATCTGCCCGACCTGCAAGACGACGCTCGACCAGTCCGACGCCCCTGCCGCCCGGCAGATCAAGGACTACGTCCAGCGGCGGGTTGACGCCTGCGCGTCGGAGCAGCAGATCAAGGACGAGCTCGTCGCGGAGTACGGACCGGCCGTGCTCGCGGCTCCTCCGCGGGAGGGCTTCCATTGGCTCGCCTGGCTGCTGCCGTTGGCGGGTTTCCTCACCGCCGCTGTCGTCGTGTCGACGCTCGTCTGGCGCTGGAGTCGCACCCGGCCGCCGCCTGACCCCCCGGTGGACTCGAACGGACGCGGGCTCGACCCCGAGCTCGAGCGGCGACTCGACCAAGAGCTCGCCCGCTTCGATGGCTGAATTTCCCGCGGCTTTCCTCGCCGGGCTGCTCTCGATCGTGACCCCGTGCGTCCTGCCGCTCGTCCCCGGCTACCTGTCCGCCGTCTCGGCCGTCGAGGCCGACCGGCTGGGCGAGTCGGGAGTCGAGTGGCGCATCGCGCGGTCGAGCATCCCGTTCATCCTCGGTTTCACCGCGGTGTTCGTCGTCCTCGGCGCGGGCGCGGCGGCGCTCGGCGGGACACTCGACGCGAACCGCCGCGCCGAGCTCGCCGGCTTCGTGCTGGTCGTCCTGGGCCTGGCCTTCGTGGGACTCCTGCCCTGGCCGGAGCGCATCCTGGCGCCGGGGCTTCTGAGCGGAGCGCGGAAGCGCGGCTCGAACGCCCTTCTCGGCGCGGCGTTCGCCGTTTGCGCGGCTCCGTGCATCGGCACCGTCCTCGCCTCCGTGCTCGTCCTGGCCGGCAACGCGGACACTGCCCTCCGGGGATCCCTGCTCCTGGCCGCCTACTCCGCAGGGCTCGGCGTCGCCTTCGTGCTCGCGGCCGTCGCGTTCGTGCGCGCGATGGGGGCGTTTCGGTGGCTCCGCGATCACTACGTCGCCATTCGCATGGTCAGCGGTGCGGCTCTCGTCCTGCTCGGGCTCGCATTTTTCTTCCACCGCGACGGCTGGATCCGCGTCGCCCTTGACCGCGCTCTTGGATTCGTCGGGCTCGGAACCTTCTAGTCGAGCGGCGAGAACAACTCGAGCGAACCGTCCTCGACCCTCCGTCGCGCCGCAGCAACCGACACGAGGATCGCGGCCACGTCCACTCCTCGATGCTCTGGTGCGAACTGGACGAGCCGCCGCTCGGCCTTCGCGAGCTGACGCTCGCAGCCCGGGCGGTTGCCCCGGCCCGCGTGGTGCCAGGCGACTGCCACGTGGACGAGGCCCTGGAAGAAGTCCTTCTCCTCCGGCTCAGCGGCGCGCCAGGCGTCCTCGAGGGACTCGTGCGCCTCGAAGTACTCGCCTCGACGGATCCGCTCGAGCCCGTCCCGCAGCCAGTCGTCCATCGAGGGGAGTGTTACCCTCGAAGCGTCGTGGCGACGATCCTGCTTGCTGGCGTCGACCTCTTCATCCGCGGCAAGCTCGAAGCGGCCCTCCAGGGCCACCGCTTTGTGACCAGGGAGAGCCTCGACCCGCCCGACCTCGTGATCGCGGACCTCGCGCGAACCGACCCGGAAGAGGTTGCGGACGCTTATCCGGACGTCCCGATCCTCGGCTTCACGAATCACACGGACACGGCCGGGCTGCGCCGAGGGCACGAGGCCGGGTTCGATCAGGTGGTCGCGAAGTCGGCGCTGACGGAGCGGGCGCCGGAGCTCGTCGACGAGCTGATCGCCTAGCTACCCAGGCCGCTACGCTTCCGCCGCTGTGACGTACATCATCGCCGAGCCCTGTATCGACATCAAAGACCGCTCGTGCGTGGACGTCTGTCCCGTCGATTGCATCCACGAGTTCGACCGGATCTTGATCATCGATCCGGAGGAGTGCATCGACTGCGGCGCGTGCGAGCCGGAGTGCCCGGTGGAGGCGATCTTCCCGGAGGACGCCTTGCCGGACAAGTGGGAGCCCTTCATCAAGATCAACTACGCCTACGGTGAAGGCCCCGAGGTCGTGGATCCGCTGGTAGACGCGTACGCCACGGAGCACAACGTGCAGAACCCTCCCCTGGAATAAGCCACGCGCGGACCGGGTAGGCGTTTTCTTGTCTACAAGGAGGGTCGAATGCCGCAGCAGGCATGGAGCAACAAGCGCGAACGGCAGTACGAGCACATCAAGGACAGCGTCAAGGAGCAGGGCGCCTCGACGGAGAAGGCCAAGGAGATCGCAGCCCGCACCGTGAACAAGGAGCGGGCGCGATCGGGTGAGGCGCGCACCTCCTCGCGGACGTCCAGGCAGGACATCTCGTCCGCCCGTCGTGGCGGCCTGCGCTCAGGCACGAACCGCGAGAAGGGGCGAACGAAGGAGCAGCTCTACAACGAGGCCAAGCAGATGGGCATCGAGGGCCGCTCCAAGATGAACAAGCAGCAGCTTCAGCGCGCGGTCGATCGCCGGAAGTAATCACCTTCGGCAGCACTGAGCCGGGGAGCTATGGTTCCCGGCTCCCGTGCGTCCGAAGACTCTCGACCACGTCGCGTTTTGGCTCAATGACCGAGATCGGGTCGCCGATTTCGTCACCTCTCATCTCGGGATGCACGTCATCGAGCGAACCGACCGGTTCACGCTCGTCGGTGCCGATGCACGCCGCGGGAAGCTGACGCTCTTCGACGCAGAGCCGCCGCGGGAGCGGGGAGCCCTCAAGCACGTCGCGCTGCGAGTCAGCGACCTGGACGCTGCCCTCGAGCAGGTCCCGGGCGAGGTGGAACGGCAGAACGGCGCGGCATTCTTCGACGTCTCGGAGGGTGTTCGCCTCGGTCTGGTCGAAGCGCCGACCGACAGCGACTACGACCTCGACCATGTGGCGCTCTACTCCGCCGGCCCCAAGCGGACGGCAGCCAGGTACAGGGACTACGGGTTCGCGCTGGCGGAGCCGGGAGCGGGCGGCGCCCCGCGCGTCGAGGTCTCGGGTGCCTTCGTCGAGTTTCACGAAGGCGAGCCCGGGGATCCCGTGCAGCCGCTGCTGAACCACCTCGCGGTGCTCGTGGACTCCGCCGAGGACCATCGGGCCGGGGCGGAGACGCTCGACATCGAGGTCCAGGACTTCGTGGACGCTCCGAACACGCTGGCCGTCTTCGTCTGGCTGCCCGAGCGCGTCCGGCTCGAGTACGTCGAGCACAAGCCGACGTTCTCCCTGACATAGCGGAGCTCGTCATCGCCGGGGGCGGGATGGCCGGCCTGGTCGCCGCCGCCCGGGCGCGCGAGCTCGGCGCGGAGCCCGTGGTCTTCGAGAAGGGCTCTCGCCCCGGGGGCTCGATGCTCCTGTCCAGTGGCTTCGCGTGGAGGTATCGCTCGTTCGAGCTCTTCCGCGAGCAGTGCCCGGGCGGCGATCCCGTGCTTCAGCGCCTGATCGTCGAGCGGTTCGACGACGCGCTCGACTGGCTCGAGTCCCTCGGCGTGGAGCTGCTCACCCGAGAGATCGGGAACCCGCTGACCGTCGGCGCTCGATTCGATCCGCGGCAGCTCGTGGACGTGCTGGGTCGCGAAGTC
>Ga0126309_10000518_pt1 | contig 12937 bp, 8 predicted proteins | sample Plot56_FD_92541 | JGI IMG/M metagenome (GOLD analysis project Ga0126309, IMG submission 92541) | Serpentine soil microbial communities from UC McLaughlin Reserve, CA, USA - Plot56 | ecosystem: Environmental > Terrestrial > Soil > Grasslands | place: USA: UC McLaughlin Reserve, Lake County...
CTGTCGCCACGCCCGTGGCCGTCGACGAGCGCCCGGAAGTCGCGCCAGACGTCGAACACGTCGGGATGCATCGTGTCGTGGAGGTGCTCGAACTGCGTCCATTCCGAGCCGAACCACGACCGCCGCGTCGTGTCCGCGCGCGGCGGGTTGTCGCGGTACTGCGGATCCTTCATGACCATCCCCGCGACGTCGATCCGAAAGCCGTCGACGCCGCGGTCCAGCCAGAACCGCGCGACGTCGAACATCGCCTCCTTCACATCCGGGTTTCGCCAGTTCAGGTCCGGCTGCTCGCGGAGGAACATGTGCAGGTAGTACTGACCCGTGGCCTCGTCCCACTCCCAGGCCGGTCCGCCGAACAGGCTGACCCAGTTGTTGGGGCGGCCGCCGTCGGGCGCGCGGTCGCGCCAGCAGTACCAGTCGCGCCTGGCGCTCGTCGGCGACGATCGCGACTCGAGGAACCACGGGTGCCGGTCGGAGGTGTGGTTCGGGACGTAGTCGACGATGACCCGGATTCCCCGTTCGTGAGCGGCCGCGATCAGCCGGTCGAAGTCGTCGAGCGTGCCGAACAGCGGATCGACGTCCCGGTAATCGGCGATGTCGTACCCGAAGTCCTTCATCGGCGACCGGTAGAACGGCGTCAGCCAGATGGCGTCGACGCCGAGCCAGGCGAGGTAGTCGAGCTTCCCGGCGATCCCTGTCAGGTCGCCGACGCCATCGCCGCTCGCATCGTGGAAGCTGCGGACGTAGACCTCGTAGACGACCCCCCGTCGCCACCACGGCGCATCCGTCATGCCCACCTCCGCTCCGCTGCGTCGCCGACCGATTGACAGTGGCACAGAACCCCATCTAGTCTCCCGCTCTGACGGCGCGGCCGTCCACGATGCGCCTCGTCCCCCACACCGGATGGGCGAGGTCGGCGACGACTCGACGGTCCGTGGCCAGTTCCCGCCCGAACCGACGAGCCGCCGGATGGAGAACCGGTACCGCCGCCCGGACCGCCGCTCGAGGAGGAGCGACCCGGCCGGCAGTGGGTCTTTCGAACGACCGTTCGTGGAGGCCGCACCGCCCGGGACGGGCCGGGGCCTCCGAGCATCAGTGGAGGTATTTCATGGCGCGATTCCTTCGCGGGACGACGCTCGTCGTCGTGTCCGCGCTCCTCATGGCGTGCTCGAACGGCGGCGGGACCGCCGCACCGGCGGCCAGCACCGGCGGCGCGTCGCCGGCGGCATCGGCGAGTGGCGCCGCGGACAGCGGTGGAACGGGCGCGAACGCCGGCGCAACGATCTCCGTCACGTCCCTTTGGGGCGGTGCGGAGCAGGAGAACTTCCAGAAGGTCCTTGACGCGTTCACCGCGAAGACCGGCATCAAGACCAAGTACGAGTCGATCCGCACGCAGTACGACACCGTGCTGCAGACACGGATCAGCGGCGGCAACCCGCCCGACGTCTCGATCATGCCGGGGATCGGGTTCCTCCGGCGGTTCGCGGCCGACGGATCGATCAAGAAGATCAAGGACCTCGGCATCGATCCCGCGTCGATCGCGGGCAACTACGCGCCCGGCATCCTCGAGATCGGCAAGGTCGGCGAGGACCAGTACGGGATCATGGTCAAGTTCAACAGCAAGAGCACGTTCTGGTATCGCCCCCAGAAGCTCAAGGACGCCGGCGTCGACGTCCCCAAGGACTGGGACGCGCTCAAGGACGTCATCTCGAAGCTGAAGGCCAAGGGCGACAAGCCGCTCGGGCTCGGCGCGAAGGACTCGTGGACGCTGACGGACTGGTTCGAGAGCATCTATGTCCGCCAGGCGGGTCCCGAGGCGTACGACAAGCTGTTCAGCAAGGACGGGGACTGGAACGACGCTTCGGTCCAGACGGCCATCAAGACGATGCTCGAGGTGCTCAACGACGACAACGTCGTCGGCGGGATCAACGGCGCCCTCGGCGCGGCATTCACGGACGGGATCGGTCAGGTCTTCAGCGCGAGCCCGAAGGCCGACATGTACTACGAGGGCGGCTTCGTCGGCGGGATCATCACCGGCCAGGTCAACAAGAGCGCCAAGCTCGGGACCGATGCCGACTGGTTCGACTTCCCGTCGATCAACGGGAACAGCGGGGTCACGATCGGCGGCGACGTCATCGCGGCTCTGACCGACAAGCCCGGCGTGAAGGAGTTCATGCAGTACATGACGACTCCGGAATCGGGCGAGGTCTGGGCCAAGACCGGCGCGATCATCTCGCCGATCAAGTCCGTCTCCCCTGACGTGTACCCCAACGAGCAGACCAAGCGCGAGGCGGCCCAGGTCGCCAATGCGACCGCAGTCCGCTTCGACGGCTCTGACCTCCTGCCCTCCGGATCGCCGGACCTCGGTGCGCTCCTCCAGAGCGCGTTGAAGGGCCAGGACCTCGCTCCGCTGCTGCAGACGTTCCAGACAAAGGTCAAGTCCGCCTGGGACGCCGAGGCCAGCTAGTCGATTCGACACGAGACGCGGACGGGCATCGCCCGTCCGCGTCCGTAGCCATTCAGGAGAGCCGATGAGCGTCGCGCCCGCGCCGGCTGTCGTACCGAGGCCGCCGGACCGCCTTCGTTCCGAGGGCCGGAACTGGAGCACGCTGCTCTTCCTTGGCCCCGCCGCGGTCCTGTTGATCGTCTTCCTCGTCTATCCGACGATCTATACGATCATCCTCAGCTTCAACCGCGGCCGCCGCGGCGAGTTCTCGAGCTGGGTCGGGCTGAAGAACTATCAGGATCTGCTGGGGAACGATCCCGACTTCCTCGACCTCAGCCATTTTCCGCCGTCCGGCGCGCTGTTCAACAACGTCCTCTGGATCATCTTCTACGTCGGGTTCGTGCTGTTCCTTGGCCTCGTGGTTGCCGTCATGGCGACACGAGTGAGGTACGAGTCGATCATCAAGGCGATCGTGTTCGTGCCCATGGCCGTGGCCGCGACGGCCCTCGGCATCATCTGGCTGTTCGTCTACTCGCCCGACCCGAACATCGGGCTGGTGAACTCGATCCTTGGCGTCGCTCACGTCGGCCCAATCTCGTTCCTTGGCGACACTGCCTGGGTCAACGCCGCGCTCATCGCGGTCGGCGTATGGGGATCCGTCGGATTCGCGACGGTCATCCTGTCTGCGGCGATCAAGGCCATCCCGACGGAGATCATGGAGGCTGCTCGGACCGACGGCGCGAACGAGCGCCAGATCTTCACCAGGATCATCGTCCCGATGGTCAGCCTCCCGATGTCCGTGCTGGCTGTGACGCTGATCGTCAACGTGATCAAGCTGTTCGACCTGATCTTCGTCATGACGGGCGGCGGACCGGGGTCGGCGAGCCGTGTCGTGGCATTCACGATGTACCAGGAGTCGTTCCCGTCCGGTCAGTTCGGGAAGGGAGCCGCGGTTGCCGTGGTCATGCTGATCATCCTGGTCCCGCTGATGATCTTCAATTTGCGGCGCTTCCGAACGGCGGCCGTGACGTGACGCGCGCGGGAGCGTTCGCGGGTGACATCGTCCGACCGAAGCCGCGCACGACGAGCGAGCGCCTCGTCCGGGCGATCAACAAGACGCCGATCCATATCGCGCTCGCGCTGATCGGGCTCATCTGGCTGGCCCCGACGGTCGGTCTGCTTGTGACGTCGTTCCGGCCGCGCGGCGACATCCAGTCGACGGGCTGGTGGGAGACGATCTTCACGCTCCGGTTCACGCTGGAGAACTACGAACAGGTCCTCACGGCACAGGGCGGCATGCTCGGCGCGTTCGTCAACAGTGTGCTGATCTCCGTGCCGTCGACGATCCTCCCGCTCGTCCTCGCGTCCGGCGCGGCGTACGCGTTCTCATGGCTGCATTTCCCGCTCCGCGACACGCTGTTCCTCATCGTCGTCGCGTTGCTGATGGTCCCGGTCCAGCTCGCGTTCATCCCGTTGCTGAACCTGTTCCGGCCACTCGGCTGGACGCAGGGGTTCCTCGCGATCTGGCTGGCGCACACGGCGTACGCGTTGCCGTTCGGGATCTTCCTGCTGCGTAACTTCTTCATCACCTTGCCGAAGGACCTGATCGAGGCGGCCCGAATCGACGGCTCGTCGAACATCGGGATCTTCCGCAACATCGTCGTGCCACTGTCGGTGCCGGCGATCGCGGCCTACGGGATCTTCCAGTTCCTCTGGGTCTGGAATGACCTGCTCATGTCGCTGGTCTTCGTCCAGACGGGCTCCAACTTCCCGATGACGCGGCAGGTCCAGAACCTGCTCGGGCAGTACGGCACGGAATGGCACCTCCTCGCCGCGGGTGCCTTCGTGCTGATGGCCGTGCCGCTGATCGTGTTCTTCAGCCTCCAGCGGTACTTCGTCCAGGGACTCCTCGCCGGCTCGGTGAAGTGATCGCGGCGTGACGGCGGGGCGCGGCCTCGTCGTCGCGACCTGGAACATCCGCGCGGGCATCGGGACGGGGCCCTTTCCGTCGTTCTGGTGGCGGCACATCGATCGCGGCCGGCTGGCCGAGATCGGGGCGTTCATCGTCGGCCTCGATGCGGACGTCGTCGCGCTTCAGGAGGTGGGGCTCATCTCCGCGGACGGCGTCGCAATCGAGATGCCCGGCGATCTTGCCCGGCTCACCGGGATGGAGGCGCGGTACGCGGCGGTGCATACGTTCGCCGTCATCGACCCCGCCACGGCCGCCACGACGGGCGCAGGCCTGTGGGGCAACGCGATCCTGTCGCGCCACCCGATCACGACGGCCGCCGCGCTCGCGCTGCCGCGCCCCAGCGACGACGAGCTCCTCGAGCCGGCAGGCTCCGCCGGGGAGGGTGCCGGCGTTCGATACGGCGACGCGCCACCGGGTGTTCGAGAGCCGCGCTGTGCTCTGCGCTGCGACATCGCCGTCGACGCGGCCGTCGTCACCGTGCTCTCGACACACTTGACGTACGCGGGCGCGCGCCAGCGGGAGGCTCAGGTGCGGGGACTCGCCTCGCTCGCCGACGGCGCGGCGCCGCGGGTCGTCCTCGCCGGCGACCTCAATGCGCCGATCGAGGCGCGGGAGCTCGCGGCGCTGCGCGACGGGTTCGTCGATGCGTTTGCCGCGACGGGTACACCGCCGGGCAATCCCGGGCGCGAGTCGTGCGGCACCGATCGCATCGACCACCTGCTCGTCCGCGACCTCGCGCCGACGTCATGCCGCGTCGTCCGCGCGGCAGGCGATCTGTCCGACCACTGGCCGGTCGTCGCGACGTTCGAGGTCCCGTAGGGGGCGTTCTACACGCCGAGGCGGTCGCGCAACCGGTCGACCGTTTCCGACAGCTCCGCCTCGCGGGCACGCGCTCCATCGACGACCGCCGGCGGCGCCTTGGCCACAAAAGTGGGATTCGCGAGGCGATCGCGGGCCGCGGCGAGATACCCCTCGGCGTCGGCGAGCTCCTTCTCGAGCCGGGCGTGGTCCAGCTCGTCGACCGCGCCCGCCGCGAGGTCCCGCCCGACGACGGCCTCCATCTCGCCTGTGATCACCGCAAGCCCACCCTCCCCCGTCGCCGCGTGGAGCGCCTCGGGTGTCAGGTGCCGCGTCAGGGGTCGTGCCCGCGCCAGCCGCTCGAGCGCGGGCCGAAGCGCGGAGAACGTCTCGCCGAGCCGCTGCGGGATCGCGACGTCGACGCGCAGCCACGTCGCCGCCTCGATATGCGCCTCGGCGCGCGCATTCCGGACGCCGCGGACGAGGTCGAGCACCGCGGACACGTCCGCCTCGACGCGCAGGTCACGCGCCGCGACCCCGGGCCACCGCGCGACGACAAGCAGCTCGGGATCGGATTCGCGGTGCGGCAATGACGCCCACAGCGCCTCCGTCACGAACGGCATGACCGGGTGGAGCAGCCGGAGGTAGGTGTCGAGCGCCTCGACGAGCGCCCACCACGTCGCCTCGCGATCCGCCGCGGCGAGCGACTCGTCGGCGAGCCGCACCTTCGCGAGCTCGAGTCCCCAGTCGCAGAACTCGCTCCACACGTGGTCGTACAGCAGCCGCGTCATCTCTCCGAACGCGAAGTCCGCGATCGAGCGGTCGACCGCCTCTGTCGCCGCGGCCGCGCGCGACAGCACCCATCGCTCGCCGGGACCCAGGTGCGCGGGGTCGGGCAGCTTCCGTGTTGCCTCGCCCGCGATCGTCGACGGTCGCGCACCGACGACGTAGCGGCTCGCGTTCCACAGCTTGTTGGCGAAGTTGCGCGCGTGCTCGAGCTTCTGCTGGCCGAACCGCTGGTCGTTGCCAGGTGTCGCGCCGTTGATGAGCGCGAACCGCAGCGCGTCCGCGCCGGTCTCGTCGATGACGCCGAGCGGGTCGACGACGTTGCCCTTCGTCTTCGACATCTTCTTGCCGTACGGGTCCCGAATGAGGCCCGAGAGGTAGACCGTGTGGAACGGCTCGACGCCGGTCAGGTGGATGCCGAGCATCACCATCCGGGCGACCCAGAAGAAGATGATGTCGTAGCCCGTCTCCATCACCGACGTTGGGTAGTACCGACGGAAGTCGTCGGTTTCGTCTGGCCAGCCGAGCGTCGAGAAGGGCCACAGCCCGGAGCTGAACCACGTGTCGAAGATGTCGGCGTCCTGGGTCAGGTCGGCAGCCGGCCGCGTGCACGTCTCGCAGGCTGACGGGCCGCCCGCTTCGTCGGAAACCGTCGCGTGGCCATCGGGGCAGTACCAGGCCGGGATGCGATGCCCCCACCACAGCTGGCGCGACACGTTCCAGTCGCGGATGTTTGTCAGCCAGTGCTCCCAGACCTTCTCGAAGCGCTCCGGGAGGATTCGCGTCCGCGCGGACCGCGTCGCCTCGAGCGCGCGGGCGGCGAGCGGCTCCGTTCGGATGAACCACTGCGTCTTGAGCCGCGGCTCGATGACGTCGTCGCTGCGGTCGCACCGCCCGATGACCATCTCGTGGGGCTTCACCGCCTCCAGGTCGCCGCGCGCCTCGAGGTCCGCGACGACCCGCGTCCGCGCTTCGTAGCGGTCGAGGCCGTCGTAGGCCGTGCCCGTGCCGGCGATCGCCCCCGCGTCGTCGAGGATGGAGATCGACGGCAGCCCGTTGCGGCGCCCCGTCTCGTGGTCGTCGCGGTCGTGCGCCGGCGTGATCTTCACCGCGCCGGTGCCGAATGCCGGGTCCACGACGCCGTCCGCGATCACCGGCACGTCGCGCTCGACGAAGGGGACGCGCACGGTCGACCCGACGAGATCGCGATACCGTGCGTCGTCCGGGTGGACGGCGACCCCGGTGTCCCCGAGGATCGTCTCGGGCCGCGTCGTCGCGACCGCGATCGAGCGGTCCGGAACAGGGATGCCGGTCGCGGGATCGACGACGAGATAGCGGATCGTCCAGAGCGATCCGGTCTCCGGCGTCGACACGACCTCGAGGTCGCTGACGCTCGTCCGACAACCGGGACACCAGTTGATCATCGCTTCCGTGCGATACGCGAGGCCGTCGCGATACAGGCGGGTGAACGCGACGCGCACGGACCGCGCCGACGCCTCGTCCATCGTGTAGCGCAGCCGGCTCCAGTCGAACGAGCCGCCGACGCGCCGCTGCTGCGACAGCATCACCTCGCGCGTCGCCGCGACGAACCTGTGCATCCGCTCGAGGTATCGCTCGCGACCCAGGCTCTGCCGCGACTCCCCTTCTCCGGCGAGGATGCGGTCGAGAACGAACTGGGCCGCGATCGAAGCGTGGTCGAGACCCGGCAGGAACAGCGTCGGGCGGCCAAGCATCCTCGCGTGCCGCACCATCAGGTCCTCGACGGCGGTCCGTTGCGCGTGGCCCAGGTGGAGCGAGCCCGTGATGTTGGGCGGCGGCTGGATGATCACGAACGGCTCCGCGGCCCGGTCCGCGGTCGATCCCCGTCCGTCCGGCGCGAACACGTCCGCGGCCAGCCAACGCTCGTAGATCGCCGACTCGAAGTCGCTCGGCCGGTAGGACTTCGGCAGCTCGGTGCCGATCGTCGTCTCGGTCATGTTCGCCTCCGAAAAACGAAAACCCCGCTTCGTCCAGCGGACGAACGGGGTCGTGGTACCACCTGCTGGTTCGGCTGCCGGCGTTCGCCGCTCATCGCGGCGGCCGTGATCCGGAGCCCTCTCGACGCGATATCGGGCGTCAGGCCGCACGGCTCGCGAGTGACGTTCGCGCTCCCCTGCCGCCGCGGGCTTGCAGCCGGTGACCCGCGATCTCTGGCCGGTGGCCGGAGCGTTACTCCCCTCGGTCGGCGCCGTGAGGGCGCGAGTGTACCACCGGCTCCCGCGCCGCCGGCTCGGTGTCGACGGGCGGTCCGACGTGCCGCGGCAGCTCGACGACGACGAGCGCGTGCCGCGGCGAGCGGTTGTACGCGGCGGCGAGGATGCCGCCCAGCAGCGCCCCGATGACCGCGCCCAGGAGGCCGACGATCAGGCCCGCCGCGGGGATGACGAGCCACCACCGCGACCCGATGTCGCGGAGGAGCCCAAGCTGGTCGCCGAACGGCAGGAGCCGTCGCGCGACCCCGAACGTGAACGCGAGGTCGCGTTGCCAGTCGAGAACGGCGCCCGCAAACCAGACCGCGGCGCCGCCGAGCAGGACCCCGAGCACGAGACCCAACGCAAACCCCACCCACGCCCCGGCGCCCAGCGACGCACGAACGGACACGGCCGCAAGCCGGCCGCGAACGGCGCGCGCATTCGGATCGGCGGCGAGGTCGACTGGGTCGCCAAGTCGGCGACCGCGCAACGCATGCCGCAGCGTCATCGGCCGCACGGCGGGGCGCGTCACGGAGCCGAGCGCCGCTGCGTCGAGGCGTGACCGCGGCCTCCGCGACGGACCATGACGGCGAACGCAACGCCCAGCACGGCGAGCGCGCCGGCGAGCCCGTAGGCGAAGTACGCCAGCAGCAGCGGACCCGACGGCGTCGAGGTCGGATCGGCGGCGCGACCCCCGGGGACGGGCGGCACAGCCGCCGGCGCGAGCCCGACTGGCAGGTCGCTGAACGCCTCGCGGACGGCATCGACGACGGGCCGCGCCTCGCCTTCCGCGGCGAACAGCCCGAAGTGCTCGACCGTGATGTTGGGGCGGAGGGTCGCGTAGTCCTCGAGCGTCCACCAGACGGCAGCCGAAACGTATCCTCCGGCAACCGTCGAGCGGTCCGCAAGCAGGGGCCGCGATGTCGCCGCGAAGACGTCGCGCTGCAACCCGGGACCCGCGGCGCCGTCCGCCCAGCGACCGAACTCCAGGATGACGATCGGCTTCTTCGGGTACGTCGCGTGCGCGGTCGCCAGCGCCGCTTGCGTGTCCGCCGCGGCGTCCGAGCCGTAGAACACGCCGTGATAGAACGTGTAGCCGGCGACGTCGAGCGGACTACTCGTCGTGTCGGCTGGGTTGAAGCCGTAGGCCGCCTGCCCCGTCAGTCGCGTCCCGTCGATTCCGCGATCGACCTCGTGCAGCTCCTTGAGCGCCTCCGTTCGCTGGTCCTCGCCCGTCGACTCGTTGGACAGGCCATGGAACAGCACCGACGGGTGGTTCATGTCGCGGAGCGCCATCTCGCGCAGCATCTGCTGCGGGATGCCGCGCTTCATCGCGATCCCGTACGTCTGCGGCGTGTAGTGATAGAGCGGGATCTCCTCCCAGACGGCGAAGCCGAGGCGATCGGCGAGGTCGAGCAGTGCCGGGTTGGCCGGCGCGTGTCCCGTCCGGATGAGCCGCGCACCGACGCTCGCCGCCTCGGCCAGCTGTCCGCGGACCTGGGCCGGCGTCGGCACGCCGCCGCTGACGCTTGCGGTCGCGCGGCGTGTCAGCAGCTGGTCGTGCAGCGCGACACCCGGCAGCGCCACGCGCTGACCGTTGAGCGCGACACTCGGGCCGTCGGGATCGACGGCGACGGTCCGCAGGCCGAACGTCTCGAGGAGCGTGTCGACGACGGAGTCGCCGACGCTCAGCGACACGCGGAGGACGTAGAGCGACGGCGATGGCGGGCTCCACGCCGCGGCGTCGGCGACGAAGAACGTCGTGTCGAGACGGACGACGTCCGCGGCGTTGAGCGCCGCGGCCGGAAGATCCTGCGTCGCGATCGGTCCGCCACCGACGAGCAATGACCTCGGATCAGGTGCCAGGAGATTCGTCGCGGTCGCGCGCGCGGGCAGCACCTCGACCGTCAGCCGCGCATCGACGGCGTCCACGCCGGCGTTCTGGACGACGACGGACACATCCGCACCGTCGAGGTGCGGGACGATGTCCGCGCGAACCGCGTGGACGGGATTGCTCGCCTCGAACCAGGCGGGGCGGATGATGCCGGCGAAGTTCCACCAGTCGGCGAGGCCCCACGGGACGATGTCGTTCCGTGTCCCCCACGGCGGGTTGTCGACGCGGACGGCGACGACGTTGCGAGCGCCGGGCTTGGCTGCCGCAGTCGCATCGAACGCGAACGGCGTGCTCCCGCCTTCGTGATACCCGAGCCACACCCCGTTGAGCCACACGTCGGCGAGGTAGTTGACGGCACCGAAGCGCAGCAGGATCGTCTGCCCGGCGAAGCCCGCGGGCAGCTGGACGTCCCGCCGATACCAGCCGCCTGTTTCCGTCCGGTCCGGCGGCGGGTTGAGTGCGCCGGGGACCTCGGCCGTCCCCCACCCGCGATCGTCGAAGTCGGGCGACTCGCGTCCGCCGGCGTCGGCGACGATGCGGGCGAGTGATGCCGACCGCGGCGTCAACGACAGGTTCGAGTCGAACGGTCGGCGCTCGACGCGCCACGGGCCGTTGAGCTCGACGCGCGGCCGCGGCTGGTACGCGAACGTCGGGACCGGGGTGCCATTCTGGACCGCCACCTTGCCACCGCGGACCGCGACCATCGACAGGGTCGGAGCGAGTGTCCCCGCGTCCGCCGCGGGGACGCATCCCGAGATCGCGACGGTGACGGCGGCCAGCGCGAGCCGGGCGATCGCGGGACGGCGAAGGAGTCGCGACCGCCACCGACCGCCTGGCCGCGCGATCCAGCCTTCGAGCCGACCCCACCCGCGCAACCGCGCCACCCGGGGAGCGATGCCGCGTCGACGCATGACGACAGCCACAGGGCCCGGCACGCGTGCGACGGTTGCGTTGCCGCGTCGCGGCAAACGCCGGCGGATTGAAGACCGCCGCTTCGAGCCGTCCACTACTCCTCGTCGGGGAGCGCGGCGACGGCGACCGCGCGACGCTCGAAGATCCCTGCCGCGACGGCGACCGACACGGCGACCATCACGACGGCGGCGGTGATCGTCAGGTACGTGACGCTCTGGCTCACGAGGACGGCACCGACGAGGACGAGGACGACGATCGTGAACGTCCGCTCCGTGAGGTACGGCCGCAGGTCGGGGAGCGCGCCAGTATCGGCGAACGCGAGGAGCGGGGGGACCGCCGCCATCAGGAGCGCGATGACGTTGCCGCCAGAGCCGAGCAGCAAGGCCGGAAGGATCGGCGCTGTGACGCCGACGATCACCGTCGAGACGATGACCACCGCGGACGCGCGACCGGCGACGCGCCACACGATCATCGACAGCACGAGCGGGACGAGCGCGAATCCAGTGATGACGCCGATGAACGCGGGGCACACCGAACCGCTGTCGCACGACTGCGGCAGCCACCAGACGGTCTGGAAGACGAGGATCACGGCGGCCGCGACGAGGGCACGCGTGGCCGCGCGGCGCGACGGCGCGGGGATGACGAACGGCGGGCGGCGGGCGGTCCGCGGAAGAGATTCGCTACGCGGCTGGAGCGTCATCGCCGCGTCTGCGCCGGCCGGTTACGCGGTCTCTCCGCGCTCGGCGAGCCACTCCTCGTAGTTCGTCTCGTCGACGCCCTTGTCGACGTCCGTCTTCGTCAGCAGGAGCGGCAGCCTGCCGTTGCGGATCGTGTCCTCGGTGATGATGCACTTGCGGATCTCAGTCCGTTCCGGGATGTCGTACATCACCTCGAGCAGTGCCTCCTCGACGATCGAGCGGAGCGCGCGGGCACCGGTCTTGCGGACGAGCGCGACGTCCGCCGCGGCGCGAAGCGCGCCTTCGGTGAACGCGAGCTCGACCTTGTCGAGGGCGAGGAACTTCTGGAACTGCCGGGTGACGGCGTTCTTCGGCTCCGTGAGGACCCGGACGAGATCGTCCGCCGTCAGCGCCGACAGCGTCACCATGACGGGCAGACGACCGATGAACTCGGGGATGAGCCCAAACTTCAGCAGGTCCTCGGGCATCAGCTTCTCGAGGATCCGGCCCTTGTCAGCGCTGCTGATCGCGCCGTCGGACCCGAACCCGATCGAACGGCGCCCGACCCGCTCCTCGACGATCTTCTCGAGTCCGTCGAACGCGCCGCCGCAGATGAACAGCACATTCGTGGTGTCAATCTGGATGAAGTCCTGGTGCGGGTGCTTCCGACCGCCCTGCGGCGGGACGTTGGCGACCGTCCCCTCGAGGATCTTCAGCAGCGCCTGCTGGACGCCCTCGCCGGACACGTCGCGCGTGATCGACGGGTTGTCAGCCTTGCGGGCGATCTTGTCGATCTCGTCGATGTAGATGATCCCGCGCTGTGCGCGCGCGACGTCGAAATCGGCGGCCTGAATGAGTCGCAGGAGGATGTTCTCGACGTCCTCGCCGACGTAGCCGGCCTCGGTCAGTGACGTCGCGTCCGCGATGCAGAACGGGACGTCGAGGACGCGGGCAAGGGTCTGGGCGAGGAGCGTCTTGCCCGAGCCCGTGGGGCCGACGAGCAGGACGTTCGACTTCTGGAGCTCGACGTCGTCGACCGTGTGTCCGGCGTTGACGCGCTTGTAGTGGTTGTAGACGGCCACGGAGAGGACCTTCTTGGCCTTCTCCTGGGCGATGACGTACTGGTCGAGCGCGAACTTGATCTGGCGCGGGTTCGGGAGCTTGGCAGCCTGCGGTCGGGTCTTGGGCTGCTCGAGCATCTCCTCTTCGATGATCTCCTGA
>Ga0126309_10000519_pt1 | contig 12934 bp, 12 predicted proteins | sample Plot56_FD_92541 | JGI IMG/M metagenome (GOLD analysis project Ga0126309, IMG submission 92541) | Serpentine soil microbial communities from UC McLaughlin Reserve, CA, USA - Plot56 | ecosystem: Environmental > Terrestrial > Soil > Grasslands | place: USA: UC McLaughlin Reserve, Lake County...
GACCGCGAAGGCGCAGAACTTGCACTTCACGCGGCAGACGTTCGTCTGGTTCAAGTAGAGGTTCTGGACGAAGTAGGCCTCGTCGGTACCGCCGCGTAGTCGCCGGGCCCGGTCGGCGAGCTCTCCGAGCCCGAGTAGGTCATCGGTCTCCAGGAGCGCCAGGCCGTCCTCGAGGTCGAGGCGCTCCCCGGCCTCGACCTTCTCGGCCACTGACTCCAAGCTGCTGACTGCGACCGCCACTAATTTCTCCGCTCTACCACGATGTGGGTCAGGGCCTCCAGCTCCGGACGGTACCCGCCGCCCTCGAGGTGGGAGCGCGCCTCCGCCGCGTAGCGAAGCGCGATCTCACGGGCGCGGTCGAGTGCGCCGGTCTGGGCGACCCGGACGAGCGCGCCGTCGAGCGGTCCACCGGCGAGCGCCTCCCGCACGACCTCGTCCTCGCGGGCGGCGAGGATCAGCGGCAGCGTCGGCGTCCCCTCCCGCAGGTCGTTGCCGGCGAGCTTTCCGGTCTCGATCGTCGTGCCGGTGCAGTCGAGGATGTCGTCCGTGATCTGGAAGGCGATCCCGAGCGCGAGGCCGAACCGACCGAGGGCCTCGTCGCGGCTCCCGAGCAGGCATGCGACTCGAAAGAGCTCTGCAGTCTTCAGCGTGCAGCGGCGAAGGTAGTCCTCTTCGGTCGTGTCGGGGCGGTGTGCCTGCGCGTGCTGAAGCGCCTCCCCCTCCACGAGGGCGAGTGACGCGCCGGCCAGAAGCTGGACACCGTCGGCGTCGCCGGTGGCGGCGAGCTCGGAGAACGCGCGGGCGAAGAGGTAGTCGCCCGTCGCCCGGGCGCCAACGGAGCCGTGTGTCCTCCACGCGGTCTCGCGTCCTCGCCGGAGGGCGGCGCGGTCGATGAGGTCGTCGTGGACGAGGCTCGCCATGTGGACGAGCTCGACGGCAACCCCGGCCGACAGCGGGTCCCGCCGCTCCGAGACGGACAGGAAGACGAGCAGCGGCCGCAGCCGCTTCCCCCCGGCGGCGAGCGCGGCGGCCCCGGCTTCCGCGACGGTGCCCGGATGCCCTGCGACCGTGTGGCGCAGGCGGTCTTCGAGCTCCTCCAGGTAGCCGTCCAGACCCGGAGTCGCACGGACGGCGGCAAGTGCGGTCACTGGTGATCCGCCCAGTGACATTGCCGCGCTTCTGGCGTGCGAAAAGCAAGCCAGGGTGTGGACTCAGGACGCGTCCATATCGAGAAGATATGGGCGCAGCCTGAGGCTACAGACTGGCGCCGCTTTGCAGCCGCCCAGAAGCCGGCGGATGTTGCTGGGCGAGTCACCGTGCCTCTCCGATCAGGAGGACGACGATCCCTCCGCCCAGGAGCCGATGAGCGACCGGGTGGAAGCCGGCTGCCCGGACCCGCCCGGTGAGCTCGGCCGGTCCGGGAAAACGCCTGACGCTGGCCGGGAGATAGCTGTAGGCCGCCCCGCCGGGCAGCACCTTGCCCGCGAGTGGGACGAGACCGTCGAACCAGGCCCGGTAGAAGAGCGCCAGCGGGCCGTGCGGGCGAACGATTTCGAGGATCGCGAGGCGGCCGCCCGGCTTCAGGACGCGGCGAAGCTCCCGCAGCGCCCGATCGAGATCGTCGACGTTGCGGACGCCGAAGCCGACGGTGACCGCATCGAAGGCGGCGTCCTCGAACGGAAGCCGCAGCAGGTCGCCGCGGGTCCACTCGATCTCGCTCGACTTGCTGCGCGCACGCTCGAGCATGCCGTCCGAGAAGTCGAGGCCGGTCACCTTCCCACCCTCGGCCTGCGCTGCGAGCGCGAGGTCTCCCGTTCCGCAGCAGGCGTCGAGAACGCGGTCGCCCGGGGCCACGACGGCCTCGGCCGTCAGACGGCGCCAGCGCCGGTCGAGCCCCGCGCTCATCGCGTGGTTCATCGCGTCGTAGACCGGGGCGATCCGGTCGAACATCGACTCGACGCCCTCGGGCGGAAGGCTTCCCGCTTGCGTGCTCACTCGTCGCCCCAGGCCTTCACCAGCGAGGTGTCGAGCCCGAGCTGCGCGAGGCAGCGGCCGGCGACGAAGTCGACGAGGTCGTCGATCGACTCCGGCTGGTGGTAGAAGCCGGGAGCGGCGAAGAGGATGACCGCTCCGGCCTGCCGCAGCGTCGTCATCCCCTGGAGATGGATGAGCGAGAGCGGCGTCTCGCGCGGCACGAGAACGAGCTTGCGCTCCTCCTTGATTGCGACCGAAGCCGCTCGGTGGATGAGATTCGCCATCGCGCCGGCGGCGATCGTCCCGACCGTGGACATCGAGCACGGGCAGATCACGTAGCCGTCGACCGGCGCCGACCCGCTCGCGTACGGCGCGGAGAAGTCGCGCGGGTCGTAGACGGTCACGGCATCCCCAGCGCGCTCGGTGAAGCGCGCGAGCACCTCGTCCCGCGGCAGGCTCGGGTCGCCGTACAGCTCGGTCGCGAGGACCTCGACGCCGGCCTCGGAGGCCGACACGCCGACTTCGCACTCGGCTTCCGTCAGGCCCTGGAGGATCCGCGCGGCATAGGGCGCGCCCGAGGCGCCGGTGATGCCGAGGAAGATTCGCATCTCACCCGCCGCCCTTCGAGGCCTCGAGGAACGCGGCGATCTGATCCAGCTGCTGATCCGTCAAGGTCTCGCCGTAGACGGGCATGACGTTGTTGCCGAAGGCGCGCGGGTTGGCGACGTAGGCCTTGGCCCTGGCCTTGTCGATGCTCTGACCGATCGAGGACAGCTCGGGTGCACCGAGGTTCGCGACACCGGAGCCGAGATAGGTGTGGCAGTTCGTGCAGCCGGACTCGGCGAAGAGCTGCGCGCCTTCCTGCGCCTCGCCCGCGGGGAGGTTGTTCTCCTGGGTCCAGCGGGCGACATCCCCTGTGGCGCCGGTCCCCTCCTCCGCGGTCGCGCCCTTGTAGGTCAGGACGCCCATCGAGACGATCGTCAGGATTGCGGCGACGAGGGCGACCGGCCGGCGGAACAGCCGCCGCTCGCGGCGCGTGTCGATGAACGGCAGCGCCAGCAACAGCATGAGCGCGATCGTCGGGACCCCGACCGTCCCGAGCACGACGGTGTCCGGCCACTTGAAGATCCGGAGAAGGTAGAAGAGGAAGTAGAAGTACCAATCGGGCCGTGGGATGAAGCTCGTCGTCCCTGGATCGGCCTTGCCCTCGTAGAGGACGCCGAGCCAGCCCGAGCCGGACGGGCCGAGCGGCTCACTTCCCTCGTCGGCGGTGAAGTACCAGATGGCCGCCAGCCCCACGATCACGGAGACGACGACGAGGCTCATCACCGTGTCGTGGAACATCACGTAGGGGTAGAACGCCTTCCCGCGCTCCTCGACGTCCTCCTTGTAGCGCTTGTGCTGCGTCCGGCGTTCGTCCCGCGCTCTACTCACCGCGCGGCCTCCCGCCTCGCGGGCCCGGCCGGACGAGACCAGTCGAACCGGACGGCTCCGGCTCCTCCCGATCCCGGCCCGCCGCTTCGGGGGACCACGGCGGCGAGCTCACACCCAGGCGGACTACGAGGTAGAGGTGCAGCCCGATCAAGCCCGCAATCGCGCCCGGTAGGAGCAGCATGTGCATGGCGTAGAACCGCGTCAGCGTTTCCGCTCCGATCTCGTCTCCGCCACGTAAGAACTGGGCGAGGAGCGGGCCGACGAAGGGTCCGGTCCCGTTCAGGTTGATGCCGACGACGGTCGCCCAGTAGGCCGTCTGGTCCCAGGGCAGCAGGTAGCCCGTGAAGCCCTCGAGCATGGCCAGCGGGAGGATCAGCACGCCGACGATCCAGTTCAGCTCGCGGGGGTACTTGTACGCGCCGAAGAGGAAGACGCGGCCCATGTGCAGGAAGAGCAGGATGATGAAGACGCTCGCACCCCACCTGTGCATCCCGCGGACGAGCCAGCCGAGAGTGACGTCGTGCGTCACGTGCCGGATCGACTCGTACGCCGTGTCCGGGTGCGGGTGGTAGTACATCGCGAGGATCACGCCGGTTCCCGCCTGCACGAGGAACGCCGTCAAGGTCGCCGAGCCCAGCGTGTGCCACCAGTTCATGTCCGACGGCACCTTCCGGAAGAGGAAGTACTTGACGCCGCCGACGAGGCCCGACCGCTCCTCCAGCCAGTCGAGGGGGATGTTGACGATCTCGAGGACCTTGTCCATCCGCCGCTTGCGGCGCCGGCTCGGGGGCGGGACGACGGCCATTACGCGTCGACCGCCATTACTCGAGGTCCTGAGCCTGGATCGGGTAGAGGAAGGCCTCGAGGCCGTCGACGTGCTCGCCCGGGCCCTGGAGCCCGTAGGCCTTGATCATGGCGTTCGAGCCCTCACCGTCGACCTTCCCGACGCTGTACGGCTGGAGCAGCGTCAGGTTGCCGTTGACGATCCCGTACTTGTAGCGGTCGAGCGCCCGAACCGGCGGCCCTGCGATCCGGTTGCCTTCGGTGTCGTACGCGCCTCCGTGGCAGGGACAGCTGAAGTTCGCCGGCTGGATCGGGGTCAGCGTCAGCTCCGCCTGCTCCGTCTTGATCGTCTCGCGCTCGTCGTCCTGCCGCGGGCCGCCCGACTGCGCCGGACACCCGAGATGAACACAGCGGTTGGAGATGATCGTGATGCTCGGCCGGCCGTTCTTCTCCCCGTTGTTGCGGACGAAGGCCGTCCGGCGCGACACCTCTCCGGCGGCCGGGTCGAGGAGGAACGTCGCCTCCCGCCATTCGCCCTCGGGGTACTTGTCGAGCGGGCCGAGATCGACGCCCTCGAGCTCCTTCCCCGTGAAGGCCGGCAGCACGGCGAATCCGAGGATGGGCACCGTGACGATGCCCGTGATCACACCGCCGAGCCCGAGCGTCGTCAACTCGAGGAACTTGTTGCGCGGAAAGCGCTCGACGAGCGGCTCCTCGCCCGAGGACACGGTCGGGACGGGCTCCGGCTCGGCAAGGGCGGCAGGACGATCGGGGGTCATCACGTCGCGGGCCCAGAGGAACGCAAAGATGGCTGCGATGACCACGCCGGCGATGACGACCGGCAAGCTGACGACGAGCCCTACGAGGATGCACGCGATGCCGACGGCGAACCCGACCGGCCAAATGCTCGGCGGGGGCAGATGCGGCTTGTTGTCTCCGCCGTGCGGCTCCAGTTGAGGCCCTCCTCAGCGCTCGTCCGCGGCGAGTCTACGAGACGGATTAGACCTGCGGGTGAACGTCTGCGTCAACGACGCAACAAACGCTGCAAGGCGCCGCGGCGGCCGTCCTGCTCGGCGGCAAGGGCATCGAGTCCGTACTCGCTCCAACGAGCGTCGACCAGGGCCTTCACCTCCGGCGTCATCTCGATCTCGGGGGGCCACTCGCGGGTTCCCTCCAGCAGGCCCTTCGCGGTCGCGTCGATGCCGATCTTGCCGCCCACGAATTGCAGGGTCGGGGCGTGGTCGAGGTGGTCGAGCGGTCCCTCCGTGAGCAGGACGTCCCGTTTGGGATCGACGTTGGCGCCGACGTAGAAGAAGACCTCCTCGTAGTCGTGGACGTTCACGTGCTCGTCGACGACGACGATCGACTTCGTCAGGCTCAGCATCCCGAGCCCCCAGATCGCGTGCATGACCTTGCGCGCGTGGCCTGGGAAGCGCTTGCGGATCGAGACGATCGCGCAGTTGTGGAAGGCGCCGGCGACCGGCAGGTCGAAGTCGACGATCTCCGGCACCGTCATGCGGATCGCCGGCAGGAAGATCCGCTCGGTCGCCTTGCCGAGCCAGGCGTCCTCCTGGGGCGGCTTGCCGACGACGATCGAAGGGTAGATCGCGTCCCGCCGCATCGTCATCGCCGTGACGTGGAAGACGGGGAACGGCTCGATCCCCGTGTAGAAGCCCGTGTGGTCGCCGAAGGGCCCTTCCGGAGCCTCGTCTCCCCGCTGGACATAACCCTCCAGGACGATCTCTGCATTCGCCGGCACTTCCAGGTCGACCGTCTTGCAGCGGACGAGCTCGACCGGCTCGCCCTTGAGGAATCCGGCGAGCATCAGCTCGTCGATGTGCTTCGGGAGCGGGGCGGAGGCCGAGTAGGCCGTGACCGGATCCAGCCCGAGTGCGACGGCGACGTCGAGGCGCCCGTCGGTCGCCAGGTAGTCCATCCGCCCGTCCTTGTGCAGCTGCCAGTGCATCGCGGTCGAGCTGCGGTCGAGCACCTGGAGCCTGTACATCCCGACGTTGCGCGTCCCGGTCTTCGGGTCCTTCGTGATCACGGCGGGGAGCGTGATGAACGGGCCGCCGTCGTCCGGCCAGCAGGTCTGGACGGGGAGGAGCCCGAGGTCGACGTCGTCTCCTTGGAGGACGACCTCCTGGGCCGGGCCGGAGCGAACCGTCTTCGGCATCGAGTCGGCGATCGACTTCAGGCGTTTCAGACCGCGGACCTTCTCCACGAGCCCCTGCGGAGGCTGCATCTCGAGGACCTCCTCGAGGCGGCCGGCGACGTCGTCGAGCTTCTCGACGCCGAAGGCCAGGCACATGCGTCGCTCGGTCCCGAACTGGTTGATGAGCAGCGGATGCGACGAGCCCTTCGGGTTCGTGAAGAGCAGCGCCGGCCCGCCCGCCTTGACGGTGCGGTCGACGATCTCGGTCATCTCGAGGTGGGGATCCACCTCCGTGTCGACGCGAACGAGCTCGTTCTCACGCTCGAGCACCGCGATCCAATCGCGGAGTGAGGCCGGCGGCGCCATGCGAATCAGTCTAGGGAGAGCGCGTGGTCGACCGTCTCGTCCATCGAAAGCCCCCTGCCCTGCGCTCGACCGCGCTCGAAGTCGGGATCGGGTCGAGCGAGCAGAAGCTCCGCCACCTCCTGCCGGTCGGTCTCCCACTGGCCGATCGGGCCTCGTGCTTCCTCGGCTTCGATCGCACCCCAGATGAGGCCGGCGCGCGCCGGCCGGCCACGATCGAAGAGGACGCGTGCGACGAGGCTGAGACCGTAGACGAGGCTCTGTCGGTCGCCCACACGCTTCCCGATCGTCAGGGCTGCAGCGAGCGCCTCCTCGGCTTCGTCGAGCCGACCGGCCGAGATGGCCACCTCCGCAAGGTTCAGCAGCGCACCGCCTTCCCACCAGTCGAATCCGACCTCGTTCGCGAGCTGCGCGCTCTGTCGGAAGAGGTCGATCGCGCGATCGCCGTCACCGCCCTTGCTCGCGACCAGGCCAAGATTTGAAAGCGCCAGAGCTTCGCCCTTCCGGTCTCCGAGCCGGCGGGAGACGGCGAGGGTGTCCTCCGAGAGCTGCATGGCTCGCTCGTCGTCGCCGATTCGGGAAGCGTCGATCGCGAGCCGGTGGAGCATGTGCGCCTCTCCCCACTCGTCGCCAAGCGCGCGATAGAGCGCGAGGCTCTGGTTGTAGAACTCCATTCCGCGCTCGAACTCACCGACGATGTACAGCGTCCCGCCGCGGACGCGAAGTGCCCTCGCCCGAACCTTCGGATCAACCTCATCGGCGCCCTCGAGCACCGCTTCGAGCCAGCGATTTCCCTCGAACGGATCTACGTAGACCCAGAAGTTCTCGAGTGCGGAGGCCAGCTGGAGAGCGATCTCGGAGGCGCCGGTCGTGATCGCCCAACCGAGGGCAGCACGGAAGTTCGCCTGCTCGAGGCGGCCGAGATCATGGCGCTCCTCGCCCTCACCTTCCACAGAGAGATTGGTCGACTCGGCGACCGCGAGGTAGTGCTCGGCGTGCCTTCGTGCGGTGTCGGTCTCACCGGCCGCCTCGAGCCGTTCGCGCGCGAACTCCTGGATCGTGTCGAGCATCCCGTAGCGTCCGCTCCCCCACCGGCGGACGAGGCTCTTGTCGATCAGCGACTGCAGCGTGTCCAAACCGGCGTCGCTGACCGCCTCCGCCGCTTCGAGGTCGAAGCTGCCGGCGAAGACCGCGAGCCGACGAAAGAGCCGCTGCTCCTGCTCGTCGAGGAGCTGGTGGCTCCACTCGATCGTCGCGCGCAGCGTGCGCTGCCGCTCCGGCACGTCGCGCGCACCCCCGGTGAGAAGCGGCAGGGCGCTCTCCAGGCGCGCGAGGAGGTTCTCGGCCGACAACACCGACGTGCGGGCGGCGGCCAGCTCGAGGGCAAGGGGAAGGCCGTCGAGGCGCCGGCAGATCTGGGCCACCGCCGGGCTCGGCTGGAAGCCGGGATCAATGGCGCGTGCCCGTTCGAGAAAGAGCGCAACGGCATCGTGGTCGGGAAGCGGATCGACCGGAAAGCGCTGCTCGCCGCCGAGCCGCAGCGGCTCGCGGCTCGTCGCGAGGATCTTCACCCCGGACGTCGCACGCAGCAGGTCGGCAAGAGCGGGAGCACTGTCGAGCAGCTGCTCGAGGTTGTCGAGCAGGAGCAGCGTTCTGCGCTGCCCGAGGAATTCGGCGAGGCCGTTTTTTGCCCCCACGGCCTGGGCGACCGTCGGCCCCACGAGCTGCGGATCCGCCACCGCCTGAAGCGGAACCCAGTAGACGCCCTGCTCGAAGTCCTCGACCGCCTCTGCCGCAAGTTGGAGCCCCAGCCTCGTCTTGCCGGAGCCGCCCGCGCCGAGCAGGGTGACGAGTCGGTTCTCGCGGAGCAGCTCGCCCGCCTCCGCGAGCTCGCGCTCTCTGCCGACCAGCGGCGTGGGCTGGACGGGAAGGTTCGTGTGGTGGAGCGTCTTCAGCGGCGGAAACTCGCCGGCACCGAGCTGGAACAGGCGCTGGGGCGCGGAGAGGTCCTTGAGCCGGTGCTCACCGAGATCCTTCAGCTCGAAGCCGTCGTCGAGAAGGTCACGCGTCGTCTGCGAGAGGAGCACCTGGCCGCCGTGACCGGCCCCCATCACCCGAGCCGCCCGGTGGACGTCCATGCCGACGTACCCTTCCTCCGTCAGCGAGGGCTCGCCGGTGTGGATCCCCATTCGGACCCGGACCCCGACCTCGTCCAGCGCCCGCTGCGCCTGACCCGCGGCCTCGACCGCCTCGGAGGCACGGGTGAAGGCAACGAAGAACGCGTCTCCCTGCGTGTCGACCTCCACGCCGTCGTTGGCGGCGATGGCTTCTCTCAGCGCACGATGATGGTCGGCAAGGAGCTCGGCATAGCGCTCGCCGAGCTCGCCCAGCAGCCTCGTCGAGCCCTCGATGTCGGTGAAGAGGAAGGTGACGGTGCCGGTCGGAAGCTCGCGCACAACGTCAGGATGCTTGTCGGCTCGCGCGATTTCTAGCTGCGGCCGCGGCTGACGTTCAGGTGCACTCGCGTATTTCGTGCAAGGCGCAGTCCGGCCCGCGGCCTCTGGGAGGCGACACGACCACGCGCCCTCGCGGACCGCACGTACCTCACACGGCCGACTCGGCAGTTCGCACTGCGGATCCGTGTGCGCGCCGTGCGGAACCTCAGACCGACGACCTTCGGCACACGGCACCTGGCCGGAGGCCGGGCGGCAGGACAGAGCGAGCTGCCCGGTTCACCGCGGGCCTCCAGCCGATAAACAGGCCCGTCGCCGGAGACGGCGTAGACACGACCGCACGCGTCCTCCCCGAACGACGTCAGTCCGGCGACCGAAAGACCAAGTCCTCGATCGTCCTGGGCGTTGGGCGCCTCGAGGCGGACCGAGCGGAGCGGGCTCCGGCAGTAGTCGCCGTAGACGTACCGGCCGTTGAGCACGGGGAGCGTCGGGTCCCGCACGACGTAACCGCCCGTAATCGAACAGCCACTCGAGTGGGAGTACTCGTGCACCGGGGCGGTCTGGCTCCGCGGCGGAGTGCACTGCGGTGCACCGGCATTCCCGGCGTAGACATGACGCCCCTCCCAGCAGCCCCAGCCGTAGTTGGCGTCGCGGCCGAGGCCCGGCGCCGGCGCGAAATCGATCTCCTCCCAGGCGCCCTGACCGACGTCGCCGATGGTCAGGTCGCCGGTCAGCCGGTCGAAGGAGAAGCGCCAGGGGTTGCGCAGCCCGTACGACCAGATCTCTGGTCGCGCACCGAGTCGTCCGACGAACGGATTGTCGGCGGGAACCGTGTAGGCGGCTCCGGCGCCGGCACGGGGGTCGATGCGCAGGAGCTTTCCGAGCAAGGTTTCGAGCCTCTGGCCTGCGCCGTCGGGGTCGCCTGATCCGCCCCCGTCGCCGATGCCGACGTAGAGATATCCGTCCGGGCCGAACTGGAGCTGGCCGCCGTTGTGGTTCGCGCGTGGATGCGGGATGGAGAGGACGGCCCGACGGGTCGCAGGGTCAGCGGCATTCGCGCCCGACGAGCTCCTGTACTCGGCGATCGTGATCGCGCCGCTCGGGCTACGCGCCGTGTAGTAGACGTAGAAGCGTCCGCTCGTCCCGTAATCCGGCGGGAAGGCGATCCCCAGCAGGCCCCGCTCGCCTCCGAAAGAGACGAGGCTCCTGATGTCGAGGAACGGAGCGGCCAGGGCCACGCCGTCCTTGACGATCCTGATTCGGCCCGGTTGTTCGACCACGAAGAGCCGTCGCCGGTCGCCGGGCGGAGACGCAACGTAGACCGGCGAGATGAAGCTTCCGACCGGGACGAGCTTCGGATCGCCCGGCGCCGCCGTCCGCGCCCAGGCCAGCCCGGCGAGCACTGCGACAGCGACGACAGCCGCCAGGGCTGCTGCGAGCCTGGCCATGCCCACAGGCTACGTGCCGCCGAGGGCCGAGCTCAGTAGGCCTGCGGGCGGCGCGCCTTCCGCCGGTGGCTGATCCATTTGGACGCCTGCCCCAGCACGATCACCCCGATGAAGACGAGTCCGGTGATCAGCATCCAGGTGATGACCTTCTTGCCCTCCTCTGCGGCAGAAGGGCGCTCCGGCTCGGCGGCAGCCGCGAAGAGGCTGAGGAAGGTCACGGCGAGCGAGGCCACGGCGCGACTCTAACGAACCAGCCCGGCGTGGGTCCCGAGCGCGCGGTCGACGGCTTCGGCGCCGCACGCGTCCCGCGCGAGCCGCTCGAGTTCGCTCGGATCGCCGCGCTCTCGGAGCACCAAGTGGGCGTCGTCGAGCAGCTCCTGGCCGATCAGCGCTGCGGTCGCCGCCCAGACCGCGCCTTCGCCTTCCCGACCGTCGGCCCGCGCCTGGGCGCAGAGTGAGATGAGCTCGGCGAGATCGCCGACCGCACCGACTTCTCCCAGTGCGGCGATCCGCGCCACACCGCGGGCGTAGAGGTAGTCGCCGAGCACGAGCGCGGTATCGTCGTCCGCCGGCTCGAAGAGCCGCGGGTGCCCGTAGTGCACGAGGTAGCCCTCGTAGATCGTCTCGAGTCCGAGCGCGTACCGCGGCTCGGCGAGCCGGGAGAAGACCGGCTCGAGCTCACCCTCCGCCGGCTCCCGAAGAGCCGAGGCGAGATCACGCGAAGAAACCGTCAACGGCCTCTACCGTCCGGTCGATCTCCTCGTCGCCGTGAGCGAGCGAGATGAACATGGCCTCGAACTGCGAGGGAGCGACGTAGACGCCGCGCTCGAGCAGGTGGCGGAAGAGAGCGGCGTACCGTTCGGTGTCCTCGGCGAACAGCGTCGCCAGACCGCCGACGCGCTCGAACCGCCCGTGGCGCGAAAGCCCTGCTTCGAGACGCTCGCCGCGCCGCTCGAGGTCTTCGTAGACGGATGTGTCCCGCAACCGCCGGAGCACCGAGAGCCCGGCGGCGGTGGCGAGCGGATTTCCGGAGAGCGTGCCGGCCTGGTAAACCGGGCCGACGGGGGCGAGCTCCTGCATGAGCTCCGCGCGGCCCCCGAACGCGGCGAGCGGGAGCCCTCCGCCGACGATCTTTCCGAAGATCGTCAGGTCCGCGACGACGCCGAACCGCTCCTGTGCCCCACCGCGCGCGACTCGGAAGCCGGTGATCACCTCGTCGAACACGAGCAGTGCGCCGGAGGCATCGCAGAGGGCGCGAAGTCCTTCCAGGAAGCCCGGCGCCGGTGGGATCACGCCCATGTTCCCGGCGACCGGCTCCACGATCACGCAGGCCAGGCCCTCGCCGTACTGCGCCACCGCGGCGGCTGCGGCGTCGAGATCGTTGAACGGGCTGACGATCGTGTCGGCCGTCGCAGTCGCCGGAACACCGGCGGATGCCGGGAGTCCCAGCGTGGCGACTCCGGACCCGGCCTCGGCGAGCAATGCGTCGGCGTGACCGTGGTAGCAGCCGGAGAATTTGAGGATCCGGTCGCGGCGGGTTGCGCCGCGCGCGAGCCGGATCGCCGACATCGCGGCCTCCGTCCCGGACGAGACGAGCCGCACCATCTCGACGGACGGGAATGCGTCGACGATCTCAGCGGCGAGCTCGACCTCCCGCTCGGTCGCCGCGCCAAAGCTCGTCCCGTCGAGCGCCGCGGCCCTGACGGCCTCGACCGTCTCGGGGTCGGCGTGCCCGAAGATCAACGCGCCCCAGGACTGGACCCAGTCGACGTACCGGTGTCCCTCGAGGTCCTCCAGATAGGCGCCCTCCGCGCGGCGAACGAACAACGGCTCGTCGAGGCCGACGGCGCGCATGGCCCGGACCGGCGAGTTGACGCCGCCCGGAATCAGGCGCTGTGCCTTCGCCCAGAGCTCGGAGCGCGTTCCTATAGCCACGACGCGACGTCTTTGGCCCAGTACGTGACGATCACGTCCGCGCCAGCGCGCTTGATCGCGGTCAGCGACTCGAGCGCCGCCTGCCGCTCGTCCATCCAGCCGGACGCGGCCGCCGCCTTCACCATCGCGTACTCGCCGGAGACGTTGTAGGCCGCGACAGGCAGGTCGAAGCGCTCGCGAACCGCGCGGATGACGTCCAGGTTGGGCAAGGCCGGCTTGACCATCAGCACGTCTGCTCCCTCGTTCACGTCCAGCTCGCACTCGCGAAGCGCCTCGCGGACGTTCGCCGGATCCATCTGGTAGCCGCGCCGGTGGACGAACGACGGCGTCGAATCAGCCGCCTCGCGGAACGGACCGTAGAAGGCAGAAGAGTAATTGGGCGCATAAGA
>Ga0126309_10000520_pt1 | contig 12932 bp, 12 predicted proteins | sample Plot56_FD_92541 | JGI IMG/M metagenome (GOLD analysis project Ga0126309, IMG submission 92541) | Serpentine soil microbial communities from UC McLaughlin Reserve, CA, USA - Plot56 | ecosystem: Environmental > Terrestrial > Soil > Grasslands | place: USA: UC McLaughlin Reserve, Lake County...
GCCTCCGCCCGCCACGGGATCGGCTCCGACAGGGCCCAGTCGAGCTTGAACGCGCCAGGGCCGTGCCGGTAGCGGAGGAGCGCGCGCTCGTACCGCGCCGGCAGCCGCCCACGCGCGATCCGGACGAGCTCGCGCGGCATCACGTCGGCGACGACGACGTCGGCCCGCGGCAACTCGTCGACGGGGCTGCCCGTCCGGACGTCGAGGCCCTCCGCGAGGGCATCCGCGATCGCCTGTGCGCCGCCGCGCGGGAAACCCCAGCCCGCGACGTGGGCGAGCAGCAGCAGCCCGATCCCGAAGCCGGCGCTCGGCCGCCGCTCGAGCGGCAGCAGCGAATGGCCGGCCGCCCCGGCGAACAGCGCGCGCGCCGCCTCGCCGGTGAAGCGGGACTCGGCGAGGGCGCGGGCCGCGGCGAGGCCGTCGAGCAGCGGCCTCGGGCCGAGGAGCGGCGGCCGGAAGCGCTCGAGCCGCGGCCACGCGCGGAGGAAGGGCTCGAGCAGCGCCGTGTACGCCGCTCCGTCGTTTCCCAGCCCCGCCGCGGTCGCTTCGAGGCTCCGCTCGACGGCGACGGCCGTGCCGTCGTCGAGCGGGTGGGCCAGCTCGAGCGGCGGCTTCACCCAGTTTATGTCGAGCCCGAGCTCCCGGAAGGCCGGCGATGCGATAGCAAGTGGGTGGATTCCCGAGCAGACGTCGTGCCGGAAGCCGGGAAGGGTCAGCTCCGCGGTGCGGGCGCCGCCGCCGATCTCCTCGTCCGCCTCGTGGACGACCACGTCCAGCCCGGCCGCGGCGAGCACGCGGGCGGCGGTGAGCCCGTTGGGCCCGGCGCCGATGACGACGGCGCGCCTGCCGCTAGCCGACACCGGCGAGCAGGAACGCGCGGCTCTCGCGCAGCATCTCGCGCGCGATCACGAGCCGCTGGATCTCGTTCGTGCCCTCGTAGATCTGCGTGATCTTCGCGTCCCGCATCATGCGCTCGACCGGGTACTCCTTGATGTACCCGTAGCCGCCGAGGATCTGGACCGCCTCGGTGGTGACCCACATGGCGGTATCCGTGCAGAACAGCTTCGCCATCGCCGACACCTTCGTCAGCTCAGGCCCATCGACGCCGTCGTCGACCATGCGCCCGAAGTCGTAGAGGAGGCCGCGGGCGGCGTGGCAGGCGGTCTCCATGTCCGCGAGCTTGGCTTGGATCAGCTGGTGCTCCGCGAGCGGCTTGCCGAACGTCTCGCGCGACCTGGCGTACTCCAGCGCGTAGTCGGTGGCGCCCTGGGCGAGCCCGAGCCCCTGCGCCGCGACGCCCGGCCGCGAGCGGTCGAGGATCCGCATAGCGATGCGGAAGCCGTCTCCCTCCTCGCCGAGCACCGCGCCGGCGGGCACCTGGCAGTCCTGGAAGACGAGCTCGCCGGTCGTTGATCCCGAGATCCCCATTTTCGGCTCCAGGCGCGCGACCGCGAAGCCGGGAGCGTCCGACTCGACGACGAACGCCGAGATCCCGGAGTGCCCGGCCTCCGGGTCGGTCTTGGCGAAGACGGTGTAGAGGTTCGCCACCGCGGCATTCGTGATGAACCGCTTCGAGCCGTTGAGGACATAGGCGTCGCCCTCCCGGCGGGCGGTCGTGCGCATCGCCGCCGAGTCGGAGCCGGAGCCGGCCTCCGTCAGCGCGTACGCGCAGAGCCACTCCCCCGAGGCCAGCCGCGGCAAGTAGCGCTGCTTCTGCTCTTCGCTGCCGGCGAGCTTCAGCCCGAGCGATCCGAGCTCCTGGACGGCGAGGATCAAGGCGCTGGTGGCACACGCCTTCGCGACTTCCTCGATCGCGACGAGGGCCAGCAGCGTGCCGGTGCCCGTGCCGCCGTGCTCCTCGTCGTAGAGGAGCCCGAAGAGCTCGTGCTCCCGGAAGAGCTCGACCACGTCCCACGGGAACTCGTGCGACGCGTCGATCTCCGCTGCGCGCGGCGCGATTCGCTCGCGTGTGAGCGTGCGCACGAGCTCGCGCAGCTCGCGCTGCTCGCCCGTCAGCGGGTCCCACGGCACCCGGGCAGTCTAGGTAGCCGTCACCCCGCCAACCGGAAGATCAGGAATTCGCGGCGCGGGCGCTTGTGCGTCCGGATCGCCGTGAACGTGCCGCGGGCGTTGTTGTAGAGGCCGGTGCCGCCGAGGATGGCGAACTCGTAGATGTCGCGGTTCGAGATCGACCCGCCGGCCACGAGCTTTCCCGAAGCGAGGAAATACGTGGCGAGGCACGTCCGCCCCCTCCCGAACGTGAAGGTGCAGCGCATCTCGGTGCGCCCGATCGCCGTCTTCGTGATCCTCTTGTTGAAGAGCTTCGCGCGGATGATCTCGTTGCTGCCGGGCCCAGAGCCGACGTGTATGTACCTCGACTGGGTGCTGGTTATGCGGATGAGGGCCGGCCCCGTCTGCGCCGATGAGGCCCATGCGCTGATGCCGGCCGCCGCGAGGCCTGCTGCCACCAGCAGGACCATCGTCCTATGCATCGCTCATTCTCCTTTCGCCGTTCTCCGCTGCCTGCAGGCCCGGCGGGCCGACCGGTAACTCGACCGAAAAGGTCGTCCCCTCCCCCACCCTGCTCTCGAAGTGGATCGATCCTCCGTGCGCCTCGACGACGGTACGCGTGAGCGCGAGCCCCAGGCCGCTGCCGGCGATGCCGCGCGCCGCCGCCGCGCCGCGGAAGAACTTGGTGAAGATCCGTTCGCTCGCCTCGGGCGGAATGCCAAAGCCCTCGTCGCGTACGCGAATCCGCACAATCCCTTTGTCCTGCTCCCCCGAAACCTCGACCGGCCCGCCTTCCGGAGAATACTTGATCGCGTTCGAGATCAGGTTCGAGAAGACTTGCGCGAGCCGGCCGCCGTCCCCTTCGACCACGAGCGGCTCGTCAGGCAGCCGGAGCTCGAGCCAGTGCTTGTCGCTCTCCGCCGAGAAGAGCGCCACCTGCGTCCGAATGAGCGAGGAGACGTCGACTTCCCGCACTGCGAGCTCGAGCGGGCCGCCCTCGAGCCGCTGGACGTCCAGGAACTCGTCGAGCAGCGACGTCAGCCGCCGCGCCTCGGTGGCGATGATCTCGAGGAAGCGCCTACGGTCCGGCTCCGCGACTTCGCGCTGAAGCAGGACCGACGTGAACCCGAGGATGCTGGCGAGCGGGGTGCGGATCTCGTGGGAGACGATGCTGACGAGCTCGGACTTCAGCCGCTCGCTCTCGCGCAGCCGCTCGTTCTGCTCCTCGAGGGCGCGCCGCCGCTCGGCCAGGTCGGATGCCATCGCCAGGAACGCTCGCTTCAGCATTCCGACCTCGCCCGGGCCGCGCTCGTCGAGTTCGACCGTCAGCTCGCCGCGCGCGATCCGGTTCGCCTCCCGGGCGACCTGCTGTACCGGGCGTGTGATCGAGCGCGTGAGGTAGATGCCGAGCAGGAGGATCATCAGGACGGACGCGACTATGCCGCCGAAGCCGAGCGCGATGGCACGGCGGGCCTCGTCGCGCGCGGAGGCGGCCGTCCGCGTGGCCCGGTCGCGCTCCTCGTCCAGGAAGCTCGCGAGCTGGCCGCGGATGCTCTCGATGCGCCGCCGGTTCTCCTCGATCGCGGCTCGGTCTCGCGCGGCCTGCGGATTGTCCCTCGCGATCCTCACGAGGGGCACTAGGTACTCCGTTACGTAGTTCCGGAGCGAGCTGGCGAGCCGGCGCGCCGCGAAGCGCCGGTCGGGGTCGTCGCCGGCCTCGCGAACGAACTTCTCTGTCGCCGGCGTCAGCTGCTTGCGCGCCGCGTTCCACGGCTTCAGGAACGTGGTGTCCCCGGTGATCACGAACGCGCGCGAGCCGGTGTCGAGGTCGACCATGAGCTTCTGCAGGACGACGGTGTCCGTGACGACGTCCTTCGCTCGCGCCTCGCGGGCCGCTGCGTCGCTGAGGTCGGAGACGGTAACGACGAGCACGAGGAAGACGACGCCGACGTTCACCGCGAGGCCGAGGCTGGCGAAGACGACGCGTGCGGTCAGCGAGTCGAACCTGGCGCGGATCCGCTGGCGGAGCGGCCGCGCGGGCTCGGGCGCCGAGACGGCGCGCGTCGTCCGGAGCGCGTGGAGGTGCGCCTCGACCGACCTCTCCTGCGGGGCGGGCCGCGTCGAGCGAGGTGCTTGGGTGTGGGCTTTCTTCCGGAGTCTCACGTCGGCGGGCGATGGTCCGACGGGCACTCAAGCGTCGCACGTGACAACGGGCGGCACAAGGGCAACCGCGCCCCGCCTAGGCGTCCGACACGATGACCACCGACTCGGCGGAGCGGCGGGCGGGGCCGTGCCAGACGGCTTCGACGTTGTTTCCGTCGGGGTCCAGCACGTACGCGCTGTAGTAGCCGGGGTGGTAGTAGTCGCGCTCTCCCGGCGCGCCGTTGTCGGTGCCGCCGGCCGCAAGTGCGGCCTTGTGGAACCCGCGGACGGAGTCCTCATCGGAGGCCTGGAAGGCGAGGTGGAGGCGCGCGGTGGTCTCGCCGTCGTCCGACACGAAGAGCTCGTCGGCTGCGAAGGCACCGTCGCCTTCCCACGTCAGGCCGAGCCCGAGCGACGCGAGCACCGCCGTATAGAAGCGCTTGGAGACGCCGAGGTCGCGCACGCGGATGTGGACGTGGTCGATCAGCCGGCCCGCGTGGTGCTCGGTCATCGCCGCTCCAGCGTACGCCAATCGACATCGTGCGCCCGCACGTCGAGGCGGAAGACCGGATCGCCGCCCGCGGCCGGAACGATCACGAGCTCGCTCGCGCGCGCGACGGCGGCGTAGCTCTCGTCCGGGGACCAGGCGATCGCGCGACCGCGAGTCTCCCAGAGCCCCCGTCCGGAACGGGCGATGACGTGGATGCGGCCGCCGCCGAGAGCGCCGAAGTACCGCCCGCTCGGGCTCGCCCGCAGCTCCATGAACACGCCGCTCGCCGTCTCCCTCAGCTGCCGGCTCCCCTGCCAGACGGTCACCCTTCCCCGCGGCTCGAGGACGGCCGCGAAGCGCTTGCCGCCGAGCCAGGCGACCGTCTGGACCGTGACGCCTCCGGGCAGCTCGCGCCGCCGGAGCAGCGTCGTCGTGCCGCCGGGCTCCGGATAGGCGAACCACGCCACGTCCCCGTCGCGCACGCCGAGGTTGTCGCGGCGCATGAAGACGCCGCAACCGACGGTCAGATAGTCGTGCCGCGCCAGGTCGGGGAGCCGGAGCGAGTGGCGGTGGCAGGCGGCATCGCTGTAGACGAGCTCGCCGCGGACGCCGCGCGGGACGCCGGGAGGCGCGCGGCGGAGAGCGTCGACCGCGGCCGCGGCGGCGACCGCGGCAACGGAGGCGGCCGCGAGGAGGCTGGCGAGAGCGCGCACCTCTACAGTCTGGCACCGTGATCCTCGAGAACGGCACCGTCCGCACGCTGGACGCGAGCCTGCCGGTGGCCTCGGCGCTGGCGATCGCCGGCGACCGTATCGCCGGAGGCGTCGGGCCCCACGAGACTGCGCTGGCTTCGCCCGACGCGGTCGACCTCGGCGGCCGCTGCGTCGTCCCCGGCTTCACCGACGCGCACGTCCATTTCCCGACGTGGGCGCTCGCCCGCCGGGAGGTGCGGCTCGAGAACACGCGCACGCTCGAGGAGGCGCTGGACCGCGTGCGCGGCGTGCTCCCGACGGTGAGGCCGGGCGGCTGGCTGCGCGGCCGAGGCTGGCGCGCGGGCGACTGGTCGCCTCCGGCCGAGCCGACGCGGCAGGCGCTCGACGCGGTCACCGGCGACGTGCCCGCGGCGTTGCTGGCGCGGGACTCGCACTCGCTCTGGGTGAACTCCGCCGCGCTCGCACGCGCTACGAGCGAGCTCAGGATGCCGGGCGGCGTGGTGGAGCTGGACGAGCGAGGCGAGCCGACGGGCGTCCTGCGCGAGGAATCCGCGTGGCACTTCCGCGACGCCGTCGTCGAGACGGCTGACGACGAGTACGTCGACGCGATGCGCGAGGGTCTGCGCGTCGCCGCCTCGCGCGGCGTGACCGCGGTCCACGACAAGGACGGCTGGATCGGCGCGGCGCGATTCTTCCAGCGGCTCACGCGCGACGGCGGGCTCACGCTGCGTGTCTGGCAGTCGCTGCCGCACGAGCAGCTCGAGCGGCTGTCGGCGATCGGTCTCACGTCGGGCGTAGGCGACGACCGCTTCCGTCTCGGCTATCTGAAGGCCTTCATGGACGGAACGCTCGGCTCGGGCACCGCCCGGCTGCTCGACGGCTCCGGCGTGCAGATCACGAGCGGCGACGAGCTCGCCGACATCGTCACGCGGGCGGCGCAGGCGGGCTGGCCGGTCGCGGTGCATGCGATCGGCGACCTGGCGAACCGCGAGGCGCTCGACGCCTTCGAGCGGACCCGCGACGAGTGGGCGCCGCGCGGCCTGCGCCCCCGAATTGAGCACGCGCAGCTGCTCGACGAGGAGGACGTCGGTCGCTTCGCCGCGTTGGGGGTGGCCGCCTCTGTCCAGTTCAGCCATGCCCCCTCCGACCGCGCACTCGCCGACCGGTTCTGGGCAGGTATGACGCACCGCGCGTACGCCTTCCGTTGGCTCTGGGACTCCGGCGCGCTCGTCGCCAACGGGTCCGACGCGCCGATCGAGGAGCTCGACCCGCTGGCGGGGATCTGCGCCGGCGTTCTGCGGGACTGGCATCCCGAGCAGGCGCTGACGGTCGAGGAGGCGCTCGTCGCGACGTGCGTCAACCCGGCGATCCTCTCGGGCGACGGCCGGCAGCGCGGCAAGCTGCTCCCGGGCTACCTCGCGGATCTCGTGGTGCTCGACAGCGATCCGGTGGCCGATCCGGCGAGCGCCGAGGTGGTCGCCACCATGTTGGGCGGGCGCTGGGTGTTCAATCCGCCGCCCTGGGACTGACGGCGAAGCGGAGTACAATCGGAGTCGTGGTGAGGCGCACGATGGGCGCGATTCACGACCGCGAGTCCTGCTCGGTCGCGGCGTGCGCCGAGATCCTCGGCACGAAGTGGACGGCCCTGATCGTCCACGAGCTCTCGGAGGGCCCGCGGCGCTTCTCCGAGATCGAGCACTCCTGCGCCGGCATCAGCCCGCGGACCCTCTCCGAGCGCCTGCGCGCGCTCGAGCAGGAGGGAATCCTCGCGCGGCAGAGCTTCGCGGAGCGTCCGCCGCGCGTCGAGTACGCGCTCACGAGCAAGGGCCAGGCGCTGCTCCCCTGCATCGACGCGATGCGTCGGTTCGGCCGCGAATGGCTGCGGGCTACGGCAGCGCTCGCCAGCTGACGAGCAGCTCGCGCGCGGCATCGACGCCGAGCGGGACGTAGTCGACGAGCAGCCGCTCGTTCGGCGAGTGCACGTTCGAGTCGGGCAGTGCGAATCCGGTGACGACCGTCGGTATGCCCTTCGACGAGAGCGCCGGGACGATCGGGAGGGTGCCGCCGGAGCGGATCAGGAGCGGACGCGTGCCGACCGAGCGCTCGAACGCGTCGAGGCCGAGCTGGATAGCGGGTGCGTCCGGGTCGATGAGGCCAGGCTCGCTCGACGCAAGGAGCTCGACCTCCACCTCGGCGCCCTCGGGTGCGGCGTCGCGCAGCAGGCGCTGGAACGTCCCCGCGATCGTCTTCGGATCCTGGCCGGGCGCGAGCCGGATCGAGACGTTCGCCTCGGCCAGGACCGGGAGCACGGTCTTCTGCAGCTGCGGCGACCCGCCCTCGATGCCGTTCACGTCGACCGCGGGCTCGGCCCAGGTCCGGGTGTAGAACTCGTCGGCGGCGCGCGCATCGGCCGGCCGCGCGCCCTGGCCGGCAAGCTCTTCGGCGCCGGGCGGCAGCCCCCGCCAGCTCTCGAGCTCCTCCTCCGTCGGCGGAGTGACGCCCTCGCGCAGCTCGTCAGGGAGACGACCGTCGACGGGCTGCACCGCCGCGAGCACCCGCCCCAGCGCGTTTAGCGCATTCAGCGCCGAGCCGCCGTAGATGCCGGAGTGGAGGTCGCGCAAGCCAGTGCGGACGCGCACGTGGAAGTAGCAGAGCCCGCGCGTCGCGACGTTGAAGGACGGCCGGCCGCGAGCGATCATGTCCGAGTCGAAGATGACACAGGCGTCGGCGCCGCGTTCGTCCGCCTCGAGGAACTCGACGATCGAGCGCCCGCCGGACTCCTCCTCGCCGTCGCACGCGAAGCGGACGTTCACCGGCAGCGCGCCGTCGCGCGCGAGCACCTCCACCGCCTTGAGGAGCAGGAAGAGCTGGCCCTTGTCGTCGGCGACGCCGCGCGCGTACAACCACTCGTCGCGGATCGTCGGCTCGAACGGCGGCGAGTCCCAGAGGTCGAGCGGGGCCGCGGGCTGGACGTCGAAGTGCCCGTAGCAGAGGACCGTCGGAGCTCCATCCGCACCGTCGCTCGCGCGGATCTCGCCGACGGCGAGCGGCTGCCCGTGCCAGTCGACGAGCTCGCAGTCGCCGCCCGCTGCGCGCACGCGGTCACACAGCCACTTGCCCGCGCGGCGGACGTCGTCCGCGTTCGCGGGGTCGGCGCTGACGCTCGGGATGCGCAGCCACTCGGAGAGCTCGTCCAGCCAGGCCCGCTCCACGGCGGCGGAGTCTAGTCCGCAGCCGCAGAAGCAAGGATCAGACCCCCGGCATGTCTCGGGCCGACCCGGCCGGGGTCGGACCCTTGTTGTTCGGCCGGCGCTCTTCGCGGCGGCGCTGCGGCTACTACTAGGCCGCGAGGTCGCGGAGCGAGACCGCGTCGGCGAGCGCGCGAAGCTTCTTGAGGCTCTGGTTCTCGATCTGGCGGATGCGCTCGCGCGTCACGTTGAACGTCCGTCCGACCTCGTCGAGCGTCTGCGGCGTCTGCCCGTCGAGCCCGTAGCGGAGCTCGAGGACGCGCCGCTCGCGCGCCGACAGCGTCTCGAGGATCTTGAACAGCCGGTCGCGGCGGAAGTTCAGCTCGGCCGACTCCTCGGGCAGCGGTTGGTCGTGGTCGGTGAGGAAGTGCCCGAACTCAGACTCCTCCTCGTCGCCAACCGGCTTCTCGAGAGAGACCGGCGTCTGGGCGCTCGCCCGGACCTGCTCCACCTCCGCGACGGTCAGCTCGAGCTCCATCGCGATCTCCCACGCCGACGGCTCGCGGCCGAGCTCGGCGCGCAGCTTCCGCTCCGAGCGGAGGATCTTGTTCAGCTTCTCCACGACGTGCACCGGCATGCGGATCGTCCGCGCCTTGTCGGCGAGGGCGCGTGCGACGGCCTGACGGATCCACCAGGTCGCATACGTCGAGAACTTGAAGCCCTTGCGGTAGTCGAACTTCTCGGCCGCGCGGACGAGGCCGATCGTCCCCTCTTGGATGAGATCGAGGAACGGCAGCCCCTGGTTGCGGTAGCGCTTCGCGATCGAGACCACGAGCCGGAGGTTCGACTCGACCATCGCCTGCTTCGCGCGGTGGTCGCCGCGCTCGATCCGCTTCGCGAGCTCGACCTCCTGGGCCGCCGTGAGCAGGTCGACCCGGCCGATGTCCTTGAGGAAGAGCTGCAGGGCGTCGGTGGAGACCTCGCGCGCCTGCGCGGTGGCTTCCTGCTCGTCGTCGTCGTTCGACTTCCCGACGGTGTCCCGGCCGAGGATCTCGATCTGGAGCTCCTCGAGCGCCACGTAGAAGTCGTCCATCACGGCGGCGTCGAGCTCGAGCTCGTCGAGGGCGCTGGAAATCTCGTCGATGCTGAGCGCGCCGGAAGCAGCGCCGCTCTCGAGCAGCGCGCGCGCTTCGTCGGTCCCGAGCAGGTCGCCGATGGTCAGAGCCACTCGCGTCCCGTCTTCACTCACTTCTCCCCCTTTTGCCACGCTCGCCACGAAGGCTGAAACTGTCGCACCGGCCGCTGCAAACCGCCATGGGCCGATCGTCCTATCTTCTTGCCCGCAGGTCCCACCCCGCAGAGACCTATACGTCACCCACTTTCAATGCTCCCTAGACGATCGAGGAAGCGGTCCGCTTCCCTCGCCAGCGGGCTGCGCGGAGCGATCGACCTGGCCCTGTGCAGCTGAGCCTTCGCGGCGTCCACGCGTCCCATCCACAGGAGTAGCACGCCGAGGTGGAAACGGACGGTCGGCGTACGCGGAAACCGCCGCGCGAGAGGCCCGAGCCGCGCGAACGCCGGCGACGGGTTCGGCTTGTCGAAACGGGAGACGGCGGCAGCGACGAGCGCTTGTGGATCGTCTGGTGCGAGCGTGACGGCGGCGTCGAACTCGCGACGGGCGGAGATCTGCCTCCCGAGCCGCTGGAGGCGAATCCCTGCGAGCAGATGCCGCCCGACCGGGCCGTGCGGCGGCCGGTCCGGGGTGAAGATCGGCAGCCCCGACGCGAACTGCGGGTAGAGGAGATCACCGGCGCGGACGGCGGCGAGCGAATCGGGGGCGATGAGGCGCGTCTGGCGCCACGCGGCGACCGCGTCCTCGCGCCGCCCCGACCAGAACAACGCGAACCCGAGGTTGAGCCGGACGATCCCGTCACGCGGCTGCTCGGCCGCCAGCTGCTCGAGCCGCTGCAGGGTTCCCGTCGGCCAGCCGGCGAGCGCCTGCCCCACCCGCGCGTCCACCGAGCGATACCGCGCGAAGACGCGTGCGGCCGCCTCCTCGTTCCCTTCGCTGTAGAGACGGACCGCCCGCGCCAGGTCGCGCGCCTCCGGATCCTGTCTCAGCCCGAGGTCGAGCAGGAGCGGCGGGTCGCCCTTCGGCAACTCGGTGGCGGCGGAGCTCTGCGACTGGAGGAGAGTGGCGCCGATCACCACGGCCGCCGCAGCCGCGGCCGCCAGCCACACCAGGGCGAGAATGCGGACGCGGGGCGACACGTTGACGCCGAGAGTAGCCCCAGCGCTGTCGCTATCCTTTTCAAAGTAATGCCGAGCTATCGCGAGCTGCTCCAGCAGGTTAGGCAGAACATCGACGAGGTCAGGCCGTCGGATGCGGTCGGCCGCGCCGACGAGCCCGTCTTCCTCGACGTGCGCGAGCGCGACGAGTGGGAGGAGGGGCACATCCCCGGCGCCGTCTGGATCCCCCGCGGCAACCTCGAGGGGCGCGTCGAGCAGGCGCTGCCCGACCGCGAGCGGCCGATCGTCGTGTACTGCGCCGGCGGCTCGCGCTCCGCGTTCGCGACGAGGACGCTCCAAGAGCTCGGCTATACCAGCGTCGTCAACCTCGCGGGCGGCTTCACCGACTGGAAGCGCAACGGCTTCCCGACGCAGCTCCCGCGTACGCTCGCGCCCGCGCAGCAGCAGCGGTACAGCCGCCACCTGCTCATCCCGGAGGTCGGCGAGGAAGGCCAGCTGAAGCTGCTCGACTCGCGCGTCCTGCTGATCGGAGCCGGCGGCCTCGGCTCTCCGTCGTCGATGTACCTCGCGGCCGCGGGCGTGGGCAAGCTCGGGATCGTCGACGCGGACGTCGTCGACGCGTCGAACCTCCAGCGCCAGGTGATCCACGCGACCGATCGGCTCGGCGAGCCCAAGGTGGTCTCGGCGAAGCGCACGCTCGAGGGGCTCAACCCCGACGTGGAGGTGGTCGCCTACGAGGAGCGGCTCACCTCGGAGAACGTCGACCGCATCCTCGGCGACGGCTGGGACGTCATCGTCGACGGCGCGGACAACTTCCCGACGCGCTATCTCCTCAACGACGCGTCGATCTGGCACGGCATCCCCGTCGTTCATGGGTCGATCTACCGCTTCGAGGGCCAGATCACCGTCTTCAAGCCGGGCGATGGGCCTTGCTACCGCTGCCTCTTCCCGACGCCCCCGCCGCCGGAGCTCGCACCCAGCTGCGCGGAAGGCGGCGTGCTCGGCGTCCTCCCCGGGATCATCGGCTCGCTCCAGGCGAACGAGGCGCTGAAGCTCGTCCTCGGCGAGGGCGACCCGCTCGTCGGCAGGCTGCTGCTCTTCGACGCGCTCGACACGACCTTTACGGAGGTCGCCCTCCGCCGTGACCCCGCCTGTCCAGTATGCGGCGACGAGCCGACCATCATTGAGTACATCGACTACGTCGAGTTCTGCGCGGGGCCGGGGGCTGGAAGCGTCGGCGGCAAAGCCGTCGGCGACCGCGGGGTGCGCGCGTGACGACGGTCCGCATCCCGCCCACCCTCCGGCCGGAGACCGGCGGCGCGCGCGAGGTGCCTGCCGAGGGCGACACCGTCCGCGAGTTGCTCGACGACCTGACGGCCCGCTTCCCCGCCCTCACCGGCAAGCTCGAGTACGCCAACGTCTACGTCGACGGCGAGGATGTGCGCACGCTGGACGGGAACGCGACCGCCGTCCGCGAAGGCGCGACCGTGATCCTGCTGCCGGCGATGGCCGGTGGCTAGCGTTCTGGCGCCCAGCCTCCTCGACCTCGTCGGGAAGACTCCGCTGGTCGAGCTGTCGCGGCTGTCCCTGAAGCCGTCCGTCCGCCTCTACGCGAAGCTCGAAGGCCAGAACCCGAGCGGGTCGATCAAGGATCGCATCGCCAAGGCGATGATCGAGGCCGCGGAGGCCGCAGGAGAGCTCGAGCCCGGGCGCGAGCTGCTGGAGCCCACGAGCGGCAACACGGGCATCTCGCTGGCGCTCGTCGCGAAGCTGAAGGGCTACCCGCTCACGTGCGTGATGCCCGACAACGCCACGGAGGAGCGCCGGCGGCTGCTGCGGCTCTACGGCGTCCGCATCGTCGAGTCGCCGGGCGACCAGGGGTCCAACGGCGCCGTGCGGATGGCGCTCGAGCTCGCGGAGCGCGAGCCGAAGTACTTCATGCCGTTTCAGTACGGCAACGAGGCGAACCCTCGCGCCCATTACGACGGCACCGGCGCCGAGATCGCGGACGCGCTCGACCGGGTCGACGTCCTCGTCGCGGGGCTCGGCACCGGCGGGACGCTGATGGGCGCCGGCGAGCGGCTACGCGAGAGCTTCCCGGACATCGTCGTCGCCGCGGCGGAGCCGTTGCCCGGGGAC
>Ga0126309_10000521_pt1 | contig 12917 bp, 10 predicted proteins | sample Plot56_FD_92541 | JGI IMG/M metagenome (GOLD analysis project Ga0126309, IMG submission 92541) | Serpentine soil microbial communities from UC McLaughlin Reserve, CA, USA - Plot56 | ecosystem: Environmental > Terrestrial > Soil > Grasslands | place: USA: UC McLaughlin Reserve, Lake County...
GAAGTCCCCGGATTGCGCCGCGCCGCCTGCGCCGCCTTCGGCCTGGACGAGAAGTTCCTGGCGGAGAACGGCGGCACGAAGGTCGAGGCCCCGCCCGGGCTCGCCGACCGCTTCCCCGCCGTGGTCGCGACAGCCTCAGACCTCCTCGATGTGCTAGAGGAGGCGCAGCAGGCCCTGCTCCAGGGGATGGAAGCAAGCGACTGGGACGCGGAAGCCGCGGGTACGGTATGCGAAGAGGTTCTAGGCGTTCCCGACGCAGATGTGGAGCGCTCGTTGCGCTTCGCGGCCGAGGAAGTCGTTCCGCGCCTGATGCGCACGCCCGAGGAGATGGGAAACCTGCTTTCAGGGCTCGGGGGTGGATACGTTCCGGCGGGACCTTCCGGGTCTCCGACGCGAGGGCTCATCAACGTGCTACCGACGGGGCGCAACTTCTACTCCGTTGACCCCAAGGCGCTGCCGAGCGCGCTCTCGTGGGAGGTCGGACAGGGGCTTGCGGACGACCTGCTGCGGCGTCATCTCGAAGAAGAGGGCCGCTATCCGGAGACGGTCGGCATCGTGGTGTGGGGGACGGCTGCCATGAGGACCCAGGGCGACGATGTAGCGGAGATCCTGGCGCTGCTCGGCATGAGGCCCGTCTGGAACGAGGACTCGCGGCGGGTCGTCGGGCTCGAGGTGATCCCACCAGACGAGCTCGGAAGGCCGAGGATCGACGTTACCGTCAGGATCAGCGGTTTCTTCAGGGACGCTTTTCCGAACCTGATCTCCCTGATGGACCAAGCTTTCATCACCGTCGCCAACCTCGACGAGCCCGACGATATGAACTTCGTCAAAAGGCACGCCGCCGAGGAGAAGAAGAACGGCGCCGACGAGCGCCGCTCGACCACGCGCATCTTCGGATCGAAACCCGGCGCTTACGGCGCCGGACTGCTCCCCCTGATGGACGCCCGCAACTGGCGCACCGACGAGGACCTGGCCGAGGTCTACGCCGTCTGGGGTGGCTATGCCTACGGTAGAGGGTTAGACGGCGTCGAGGCACGGGAGGCTATGGAGTCCAACCTGCGCAGGACGGAGGTCGCCGTAAAGAACATAGACAACCGCGAGCACGACCTCTTCGACTCGGACGACTACTTCCAATACCACGGGGGTATGATCGCCGCCGTCCGCGCCCTGACCGGCCGCGACCCGAAAGCGTACATCGGTGACTCCGCAGACCCATCGAGGGTGAAGACGAGGAACCTCTCCGAGGAAGCTCGACGGGTCTTCCGAAGCCGGGTGGCCAACCCGAAGTGGATTCACGCCATGCAGCGCCACGGCTACAAGGGTGCCTTCGAGCTCTCGGCCACCGTAGACTACCTCTTCGGCTACGATGCCACCGCCGGCGTCGTCGAAGACTGGATGTACCGCGACGTAACGAGGAAGTACGTGCTCGACGAGGGAGTCAGGGACTTCATGCGGCAGTCCAACCCCTGGGCCCTGCACGCCATCTCCGAACGGTTGCTGGAGGCGGCGCAACGCGGCCTGTGGTTCGAGCCGGATGAAGAGGACCTCGAAGCGCTCAAGCGGGCGTACGTGGAGAACGAGGGGATGCTGGAGGAGCGGGTGTGATCTACCCCTTCTCCGCCATCGTTGGTCAGGAAGATCTGAAACTGGCCCTGCTCGTGAACGCCGTCTCCCCGGAGGTTGGTGGCGTGCTCGTCCGCGGCGAGAAGGGGACCGCGAAGTCCACGGCGGTGCGGGCGCTGGCGGGGCTACTACCCGGGATCAGGGTCATCTCCGGCTGTCCCTACTCCTGCGACCCTGCTGCCCCCAACCCGGAATGCCCGGCAGGTCCTCACCCGTCCGACGCGCCCGTCGAGACGAGGCCGGTACGGCTTGTGGAGCTCCCCGTCGGGGCGAGCACGGACCGTCTGGCCGGGACGCTGGACATCGAGAGGGCGCTCTCAGAGGGAAAGAAGGCTTTCGAGCCAGGATTGCTCGCGGCGGCGCACAGGGGCATCCTTTACGTGGACGAGGTGAACCTGCTCTCCGACCACCTCGTCGACCTGCTCCTCGACGTGGCCGCTATGGGCGTCAACTACGTAGAGCGCGAGGGGGTGAGCGTGCGCCACCCTTCGCGCTTTATCCTGGTCGGCACCATGAACCCGGAGGAGGGCGAGCTCCGCCCGCAGCTCCTCGACCGCTTCGGCATCACCGTCGAGGTCTCCGGTAGCCCCGACCCCGCCGACCGCGTGGAGGTCGTACGCCGCCGCCTGGGCTACGAGGCCGACCCCGAAGGGTTCTCCGCACTATGGTCGGCCGCGGATGAGGATCTGGCCTCGTCCGTAGAATCGGCCCGCCTGCGGCTTCCCGAGGTGGGGCTGGAAGAAGACATCCTGTTCAGGATCTCGACCCTCTGCGCGGAACTCGGCGTCGACGGCTTGCGCGGTGACCTCGTAACGGCGAAGACCGCCCGCACGCTGGCCGCCTGGGACGCCAGGAGCGAGGTGGTCATCGACGACGTGAAGAGGGCCGCCGTGCTGGCCCTCTCGCACCGTCGCAGGCGCGGCCCGTTCGAGCAGCCTGGCATAGAGCCCGAAGAACTCGAGAACGCCCTCTCCGAAGACCCCGACCCGCCAGACGGCCCAGACGGTGGTATGGCCCCGCCTGCCAGAAGCGAAGACGACAAGGTCTCCAGCAGCGTGCGAGGTTCCGAGCCGTCCGAGACGCGGACGGGAGCGGGGGAAAAGAGCCATGCGTCGTCGGAGCCGTTCGAGCCCGTGCGGCTCGAGGCTTCCGAGAAAGGACGAGGCGGGTCCCTCGGACGGAGGGGCCGTATCGTGGGCGAGTCGGGGCATCCGGTCGGGGATCGGGAACCTGAGGGGAATCCCAGGGACGTGGCGCTGGCGGCTACGGTCAGGGCGGCGGCGCCGCACCAGAGAGCACGGGGTCGAGAGGGGCCGGGGATCGAGGTTCGTCCAGGAGATCTGCGTCAGCACATCAGGGAAGGAAGGGAAGGAAACCTGATCGTCTTCCTCGTCGACGCGAGCGGTTCGATGGCGGCCCGCACGCGCATGTCTGCCGTCAAGGGCGCCGTTCTCTCCCTACTGAACGACGCCTACCAGCGCCGCGACAAGGTCGCCCTGATCTCCTTCCGTGGCGAAGAGGCCAGCATACTCTTGCCCCCGACCTCGAGCGTGGAACTGGCCGCCTCGCGCCTCGAAGACCTCCCCACCGGCGGCCGCACGCCCCTCGCGGCCGGCATCGAGAAGACCGCCGAAGTGCTAAAGAGGGAGAGACTGCGCGACAGGGAGCGCCGGCCTCTGCTGGTCCTGCTGACCGACGGGAGGGCGACGGCTGGTCCCGACCCGCATCCGGCCGCCGCGCGACTGCGCTCTCTCGGGGCGACTTCGTTCGTGGTCGACACCGAGGAAGGGTACGTCCGGCTCGGGATGGCGGGCGAGCTGGCAGGGGCGATGGAGGCGAGGTGCCTGCGCCTGGAGGAGCTGCGGACGGATTCGCTCGTGGACCTTGTAGAGAGGAGAAGGGTGGCGTGAGCGAGACGCGAAGGACAAGAGAGCCCAGGGAACAACGGCTGAGAAAGAGGTCGAACAGGGAGAGGCCCCTACTCATCGTCAACACGGGCTATGGCAAGGGCAAGTCCACGGCCTCATTTGGGATCATGCTCAGGGGCTGGGCGCGCGGCTACCGCATCGGGGTCTACCAGTTCGTCAAGAGCGGCAAGTGGAACGTCGGCGAACAGAGGGCCGCCGAGGCCCTGGGCAACATCGACTGGTTCAAACAGGGCGACGGGTGGACCTGGACCGTAAAGGACCTGGAGCACTCGGCCGACCTCGCCCGTGAGGGCTGGGAGGAGGTCAAGCGGCGTCTCGCCGACGAGACCTACGACATGCTGCTCCTCGACGAGTTCACCTACCCGATGAAGTTCGGCTGGGTGGATACAGGCGAGGTCGTGGAGGTGCTACAGAACCGTCCCGGCTTCCAGCACGTCATCATCACGGGCCGCGACGCCCCGCAGGAACTGGTGGAGATCTCCGACCTCGTAAGCGAGGTAAACAAGATCAAGCACCCCTTCGACGAGGGCTATCGGGGCCAGAAAGGCATCGAGTGGTAGACATCCCGCGCATAGTGATCGCCGGTACCCACTCGGGCGTCGGCAAGACGACCGTGGCCTCGGGACTCATGGCCGCGCTCTCCTCGGAGGGCCTTCGGGTCGCCCCCTTCAAGGTCGGTCCCGACTTTATAGATCCCTCCTACCACACCCTCGCCGCAGGCCGCCCCGGACGCAACCTCGACGCCTTCCTCTCCGGCCCGGACCTCATCGGCCCGCTCTTCGCCCACGGCGCGCAGGGCGCCGATATGGCCGTGATAGAGGGCGTGATGGGCCTCTTCGACGGCAAGAGCGGAGGCGGGAACCTCGCCTCCACAGCACACGTCGCCACGCTGCTCGAAGCACCGGTAGTGCTCGTCGTCGACGCCAGGGCGATGTCTAGATCCGTGGCCGCGATGGTCCACGGCTACTCGTCCTTCGACCCGAAGCTGAGAATCGCGGGCGTCGTCCTCAACCGCGTCGGCTCTCGGGCCCACGAGATGATGCTCCGCGATGCCATAAGGCCCCTCGGCATCCCCGTCCTCGGAGTCCTGTACCGCGACGATGATGTACGGACGCCCGACAGGCACCTCGGCCTCGTCCCCGTCGCCGAACGTCGTGAAGAAGCCAGACGTTCGCTCGATGCCCTCGGAAAGGTGGTCTCCCGCTCTCTAAACCTCGACGGCATGGTAAGACTTGGCCGTACCGCCGGGGCTCTGGAAGCCGAACCCTGGAGTCCCCAGTCTCTGGACCTGGAACTTTCCTGGGGTGTCAGAGTAGCGGTCGCCACAGGACCCTCTTTCAGCTTCTTGTACCGTGAGAACGTAGAGCTGCTGGAGGGCGCGGGCGCTGAGGTCGTCACCTTCGACCCGACCACCGACGAGGAACTGCCCGCGGGAACAGACGCTCTCAACCTCGGTGGCGGGTTCCCCGAGTCTTACGCAGGGGCGTTGTCCGCGAACGGAAAGATGCGTGAGAGCGTCAGGATCTTCGCCGAGAGCGGACGCCCCGTCGTGGCCGAGTGCGGCGGCCTGCTCTACCTGGCGCGTGAGCTGGACGGACACCCGATGTGCGGCGTACTCGATGCCACGGCGAGGATGACGGACCGGCTCAACCTCGGTTACAGGGAGGCCCGGGCGCTGGCAGACTCGCCGCTGGCGAGAGTCGGCGCTAAAGTGCGCGGACACGAGTTCCATTACTCGGCCGTCGAGCCCGGAACCGGCGAGAGGCCGGCCTGGGAGCTGGCCGGTCGTGGTTGGGAGGGCTTCGTGGCCGGCGGCGTGCACGCGAGCTACCTGCACACCCACTGGGCCGCGACGCCGGAGTTACCGCGCAGGCTCGTGCGGGCGGCGCGGAGCGCGGCGGAGGTCGGTGTATGAGCGGGCGGCTCGTCGGGGTGGGGGTGGGGCCGGGAGACCCGGAGTTGTTGACGGTCAAGGGTCTGCGCGTGCTGCGCGAGGCCGACGAGGTCTTCGTGCCCGTGGCGGACACCGGCGAAGTCGGGCGGGCCGAGGCGACGGTGCGCGAGTACCTGGACGGGAGTTGGGTCCGACGCCTCCCCTTCGCCCTCTCCGACGACATGCAGGCCAGGGAGCGTAACTGGACCAACGCCGCACAGGAAGTCTCACAGCACCTACAGAGCGGTAAGACGTGCGCCTTCGCCACCATCGGAGACCCCAACGTCTATTCGACCTTCACCTACCTGGCCCGCGCCGTTCAGAAGATCGAACCTAAGGTTGAGGTCGAAACCGTGCCGGGGATCACGGCCCTACAGGACCTGGCTTCGCGCAGTGGAACGGTCCTCCTCGAAGGCGACGAACGGCTTGCGCTGTTGCCTTTCACGGCCGGGGAGGAGCCTCTCAAGGAGGCGCTCGCCGGGTTCGAGACCGTGGTCTGCTACAAGGGTGGGAGTCGGCTCGGGGAGGTGCTGCGGGCTGCGGAGGAGGGCGGGCGGCTGGAGGGCGCCGTGTACGGGGCCAGGCTGGGGATCGATGGCGAAGAAGTCGTGTCTGCGCAGGAGATGGGGGGGCGAGAGGGAACTTACCTCTCGACCGTGATCTTTACCGAGAGGAGCTCCGAGTTTGGGTAAGGTGTGGTTTATCGGGGCGGGGCCTGGGGTCCCGGACCTGCTGACGGTCAGGGGGGCCAGGCTCATCGGCGAGGCCGACGTGGTGGTCTGGGCCAGGAGCCTCGTCCACGAGGGCATACTCGAATACGCCGGTCCCGGCGCCCAGATCGTCGAGTCGACGACCGTACCGCTGGAGGGCGTGCGCGAACTCTACGAGCGGGCAGTGCATGAGGGCCTGAAAGTAGCCAGGGTGCATTCGGGGGATCCCAGCCTGTACGGGGCCGTGTTGGAGCAGATCGAGCTTTGCGACGAGCTGGGCCTCGATTGGGAGATGGTCCCCGGCGTCTCCTCCCTGGGCGCCGCTGCGGCGGCCATCGGGCGCGAGCTGACCGTGCCCGAGGTCTCGCAGTCCGTGATCCTGACGCGCCGCGCGAGCCGCACCCCGATGCCCGAGGGCGAGGACATAGCGAGTTTCGCGGAGCACGGGACGACCATGGCGATCTTCCTCTCCGCCGCCAAACCGCGCGCACTGCAGGAGGAACTCCTTGCCGGCGGCTATGCCCCCCAGACACCTTGCGCCGTGGTCTACAGGGCGAGCTGGCCCGACGAAGAGGTCATCGAGTGTCGCCTCGAAGACCTCGCCGACCGGGTGCGGGAGGCCGGCTTCACCAGGCAGGCGCTCATACTAGTCGGTCCTGGTCTCGGGGCCGGCGGTACGCGCTCCCATCTGTACAGCCCCACGTTCTCGCACATGTTCCGTCGGGCGAAGCCTGCGGAGAAGGGAGCAGATGCCGCCACGTAAGCTCCGCGAACCTTCCATGCCCCCTAGCATGGAGAAGGTAAAGGGCCAGAAGCTCAGGACAGGCTGGACCACGGGTACCTGCGCCGCTGCTGCCGCCAAGGCCGCGGCCGGCGCGCTAGCGAGCGGCTGGCCGCAAACCCGCGTCGACGTGAAGCTGCCGGGGAAAGGCCGAAAGCGACGCGTCGAGTTCGACGTGGAGCGGTGTGACCTGGGTGCTTCGTGGGCCGAGGCCGTCGTCATCAAGGACGCCGGCGACGACCCCGACGTCACCGACGGTGCCCATCTCACCGCGCGCGTCTCGTGGCGAGAAGAGCAGGGGCTCGAACTGGATCGGGGGGATGGCGTCGGCGTGGTCACCAAACCGGGGCTCGGGCTCCCTGTCGGGGGACCGGCCATAAACGCCGTGCCGCGGCGCATGATCTCGTACTCCATAGAAGAGGTCCTCGACCCGGAAGAGCGCGGCGTCCGCGTCGTCATAAGCGTCCCCGGCGGCGAGAAGATGGCCGAGAAGACGACCAACGCCCGCCTCGGAATCACCGGCGGCATCTCCATCCTCGGCACCACGGGCATCGTGCGTCCCTTCTCGACGGCCGCGTGGGCTGCGAGCGTGGTTCAGGCAGTTAACGTCATGGGCGCGCAAGGCCACAAGACCTTCGTCCTCTCGACCGGAGGCCTCACCGAGAAGGCCGCGATGCGCCTCCTGCCCGACCTCGAAGAGGTGAACTTCGTAGAGGTCGGCGACTTCACCGGGCAGGCCATAAAGAGGGCCGTGGAGAACGGGCTGGAGCGCTGCTTCTTCGTCGGGATGGCGGGTAAGATCTCCAAGCTCGCCGCCGGGGTCATGATGACCCACTGGACCCGCTCGAAAGTGGACAACGACTTGCTGGCGGAGATAACGATCAAAGCCGGTGGCTCGACCGACCTGGTCGAAGAGATCAGAAAAGCCAATACGGCCCGTCACGCCTACGAGCTCTGGCGCTCGGCGCACCTCGATAAAGCATCTGTCCTCCTCTGCAAACAGGCCGCGGAGAACCTCGCCGAGTACGCTGAAGGCAAGCTAGAGGTTCACGTCATCCTCGTCGATTTCGACACCCTCGACCCGGCCGGAGCCAGCCCCGGCGCACTGACGGCATGGAGGCCCGCGTGAGCCGGGGCCGCATAACCGTCGTTGGCCTCGATGGAAGGCCGCTCGACGAGGAGGTCGAACGTCTGCTCGGGGACGCGGCGCTCGTCGCCGGCGGCCGGAGGCATCTGGAGACGCTCGGAGTGGACCGCGACCGTGCCGTGATCTTGGAGGGCGACCTCTCGAAAGCGCTCGTGCGGATCGAAGGTTCCGAGGGTCCCGTGGTGGTGCTCGCATCCGGAGATCCCGGTTTCTTCGGCATCGTGCGCCTGCTCGCCGGACGGTTCGGGAGGGAGAACCTGCGGGTCTTGCCGGGTCTCTCCTCGGTCGCGCTGGCTTTCGCCCGGGCCGGGTTCTCGTGGGATGATGCGGTCACCGTAAGCGCGCACGGCCGGGACCCCCGTCGCGCCGTCAACGTCTGCCGCGCCCACCCGAAGGTCGCCGTCCTAACCTCCCCCGACTTCGGACCGGCCGACCTCGCGGAGGCGCTTGGCGGGCTGGGCCGCACCTTCGTGGTCGCCGAGGTTCTCGGCGAGAAGGGCGAGCGAGTCTTTCACGGCGACGCCGGCACGGTCGCCGGAATGGGGTGGGAAGATCCCAACGTGGTTCTCGTGCTCGACGAAGGGAAGATGCCTGCAGAGAAAGGCTGGATCTCCTCCAGCCTCCAGAGTCCGAAACGATGGGCGCTCCCCGAAACAGAGTTCGAGCACAGGTCCGGCATGATCTCCAAGTCGGCGACCCGCGCCTTCGTGCTCTCCCGCCTCGGTCCGGGACCGGGAGACCTGATCTGGGACGTCGGAGCCGGCAGCGGCTCCATAGCCATCGAGTGCGCCCGTCTTAGTGCCGCCACCATCGCCATCGAACACGACCCCGAGAGCTGCGCCCGTATCCGCCGCAACGCCGACCATCATGGTGTCAGGCTGCAGATCATCGAAGCCACGGCCCCGGAGGCTCTGCGGGACCTGCCCGAACCCGACGCCGTCTTCGTCGGCGGGACCGGCGGCGACTTCGAGGAGATCGTCAAGCTCTCCGCAGTCCGGGCGCGCCGGGCGGTCGTGCTGACCCTCGTCACCCTCGAACGTGTCGTCCCTGCAGCGCAACTCCTCGAAGATTGTGGCCTCGAGGTAGAGACTAATTTCCTGCAGTCGTCCAAAATGAAGGGCGTCGGCGGGCTTCACCGCCTCGCCTCCGAGAGCGCCGTCTTCGTCGTCTCGGGGAGACGTCCGTGATCGGTCTCGTAGCAGCCACCGCGAACGGGCGCCGCAATGCCGCCCACCTCGCCGGCGTCTGGCCCGATGCACGCCTCTACGAGGGCAAGGCGAAAGAAGCTCTTTACATTGCCTGGGACGAATGCGACGGTATCGTGCTCTTCCTCGCCACCGGCGCGGCCGTCCGTCTGGTAGCCCCGCTGCTCGAAGGCAAAGATCAGGATCCCGGCGTGGTCACCGTCGACGACGCAGGCAACTTCGCCGTCGCCCTGTGCGGTGGGCACGAAGGCGGGGCCAACACCCTCGCCGCACGGGTCGCTGACACCCTGGGCGGGACGCCGGTGATCACCACCGCGAGTGATTCCGTCGGCGTCCCCGCCCTCGACTCTCTCGGCGAGAAGCTCGGTCTCCGCTTGGAAAAAGACTCGAACCTCGCGGCGGTCGGGGCCGCGCTCGTCTCCGGCGAGAGGGTCGGCCTCGTCGCGGACAGGCGCCTTCCGCTCGGACCGCTGCCCGAGAACGTCGTCCGGACGGAAGAATGGGAAGTACCACTCATCCTCATCTCCGACCTGAACGTGAAGACGCCTCATCCCGCTGTCGTCTACCGACCACCCTCGCTCGTCGCCGGTGTCGGTTGCAGCAGGGGAGCGGGTGCTGAGGAGATACTAGATCTGCTCCGCCGCTCCCTGGCGGAAGCTGGCTTGGCAGAGAAGAGCGTCGCGGCCATCTCTAGCATCGACGTGAAACGTGATGAAGCGGGATTGCTGCGGGCGGTGGAGAAGCTGGACGTTCCGATCCACTTCCATCCAGCCGAAGCGCTCTGTGTGGTCGAGACGCCGAACCCGTCGGAGGTAGTCCGCTCGGCGGTCGGGACGCCGAGCGTCGCCGAGGCGGCGGTGATCTCCTCCGGCGCGGAGCTGGTACTCGAGAAGCGAAAGTCCACGAACGCCACGGTCGCGGTCGGACGGCTGCCGGTGCGGGGAAGGCTCGCGCTGGTAAGCCTGGGACCCGGGGAGGACAGCCTCGTTCCGCCGCTAGCCCGAGAGGCACTTGCGATTTCAGAGCTCGTCGTCGGTCTGGACCAGTACGTCGACCGCATCAGGCACCTGCTGCGGCCCGGAACGCGGGTGCTCACGCCTCCGCTCGGCAACGAGATGGGGCGCGCGGAGCTCGCGCTCGACGAGGCCCGTACGGGCGGCAGCGCGGCGCTGGTGTCGAGCGGTGACGTGGGTATCTACGCGATGGCGTCTCCGGTGCTCGAGCTCGCGGGCGAGGACGTGGACGTTGTGGTGGTGCCTGGAGTTACGGCTGCGCAGGCGGCCGCTTCGTTGCTCGGCTCGCCGCTCGGGCACGATCATTGTTCCGTCAGCCTCTCCGATTTGTTGACGCCGTGGAGGGTAATAGAGGCCAGGGTCAGGGCCGCGGCAGAAGGAGACTTCGTGGTCTCGCTGTATAATCCGCGCTCGAAGGCCCGCGACTGGCAACTCGGGGAGACGAAGGAGATCCTGCTCCGGCACCGTCCACCCGACACGCCGGTCGGCCTGGTAAAGGACGCCTACCGCCCGACGCAGCAGATCATCCTCACCGACCTCGCTTCTCTGCGCCCGGAAGACGTAGACATGCTGACCATCGTCCTCGTAGGAAGCTCCCAGACCAGGATCGTAGCTGGCCGCATGGTTACCCCGAGGGGATACCTGCCGTGAGGTTCATCTTCGCCGTGACGGACGCCTGCGCCGGCTGCGGTGCCTGCATAAAGACCTGTCCGGAGAAAGCGATCCACCCGGCTCCTAGAGACCACGACGCGCCCCTCCTCGTCCTCGACGACCGCTGTTCGGGGTGCGCCGAGTGCGCCGAGGTCTGCCCGGTCTCGGCCTGCGTCGAGGTACTGCTAGAGGCTGAATGAGGCGCGTCCATCCAATAGAGACCGAGAGCTACCGCATCCTGCGCGGGATGGTGGACCTCTCGCATCTAGGACCCCTCTCCCGCGCCCTGGCGGAACGGGTTATCCACGCCTCGGCGGATCTGGACTACGCCGAGAGCCTGGTCCTGGATGAGGCAGCCCTGGAAGTTGGGATCTCGGCTCTGCGGAGAGGCTTCCCTGTCGTGGCCGACGTAGGGATGGTGGCGGCCGGCGTCACAGGTCGCCAGACGCGCTGCTTCGTCTCCGACCCACGCGCCCAGACGCTATCCGAGCAGCTCGGCATAACGCGTTCTGCGGCAGGCTTCAGGCTCGCTGCGCAGGGGGTTAGTGAGGGCGCCGTCTGGGTCGTCGGGAACGCGCCGACGGCGCTCTTCGAGTTGCTCGAGCTCGATGTCGCTCCTGCGCTGGTGATCGGACTCCCCGTAGGCTTCGTCGGGGCCGCCGAATCGAAGGACGCGCTCCGACGCAGCGGTCTGCCCGCCGTCGCCAACAGGGGACCCAAAGGCGGTTCCGCGGTAGCGGCGGCCGCCTTGAACGCGCTCATCTACTACGAGGAGGAATGACGTGAGACAGCCGGTGCGTATCGAAAGAAACCGAGTCTACGAAAACGGAGGTTCCCCTGCCCTCCTGATCGTAGGCCACGGCAGCCGCGACCCACGCGGGGCCCGCGAGTTCCACGACCTGGTCGGCCTCGTGCGCCGAAGAAACCCGTCCCTGACGGTCGAGGGCGGGTTTATCGAGCTCTCTAGGCCGCCGATCTCGGAGTGCGTGGACCGGCTCGCAGAGGGAGGAGCGCAAAGCGTCGCTGCCGTCCCTCTGATGCTCCTGGCCGCTGGCCACGCCAAGGACGACATCCCGGCAACCCTGGTGCGCGAGAAGATGGGCCACCCGGCGATGAGCTTCGGCTACGGACGCGCCCTCGGCATAAGGCCCGAGCTTCTCGAACTGATGGACGAGAGGATCTCCGCCGTAGTACTCGAGGAGGAGAAAGAGGAGACGGCCGTCCTCATCGTCGGGCGCGGCTCCTCCGACCCCGACGCCAACTCGGACCTCTCCAAGATAGCCCGCATGTTCTACGAGGGCCGCCCTTGCCCCGTAGTCGAGAGCGCCTACGTAAGCATGACCCCGCCCGATGTCGCGGATGGGCTGAACCGCTGCCGCAGGCTCGGCGCGAAGCGCGTCGTGGTCTTCTCCTACTTCCTGTTTACCGGTGTCCTCGAGGAGCGTATCCGCGGGCAAAGCGAGGCTTTCGCCAGGGCAAATCCCGGCGTCGAGGTGCGCTATGCGGGATACTTCGGACCGCACGCTAGAATAGCTGACCTTGTGGTCGAGCGTTACACAGAAGCCCTGAGAGGGGACATCCGCATGAACTGCGACGTGTGCGTTCACCGCGTCGCCCTCCCTGGCTTCGAAGATAAGGTTGGCGCCCCGGCAACGCCCCACTACCACCCTGACGAGCCCGGACACCACCAGCACGGCCACCGTCACTAGCCGTGGCCCTCGAAGATCGCTTGCGGGAGCTGGCGGCGGAGATACGTCCGCCCGACGAGGCCTCTGCGGAAAGAGCGCGAAGCCGGCACCTCGGGCTCGCCAAACCGTCCTATAGCCTGGGTCGGCTGGAGGAACTCGGTGCGCGGCTCGCGGGGATGGCTGGCGAGTGCCAACCGCCCCTCCCGGAGAGTCCTGCCGTAGTCGTCTGCGCCGGGGA
>Ga0126309_10000522_pt1 | contig 12906 bp, 14 predicted proteins | sample Plot56_FD_92541 | JGI IMG/M metagenome (GOLD analysis project Ga0126309, IMG submission 92541) | Serpentine soil microbial communities from UC McLaughlin Reserve, CA, USA - Plot56 | ecosystem: Environmental > Terrestrial > Soil > Grasslands | place: USA: UC McLaughlin Reserve, Lake County...
GCCGCGGCGGGAGCTGCCAGAACGATTGCGGCAAGGGCTGTGAGCGCAACCGTCTTCACTGCCGCCAGGCCTCGATCAGCTCGCGCTCGCGCTCGGGCTTCATCCCGGCATCGTCGGTCGTGTCGGCCTCGTCCAGCGTCCCCCGGACAGTCTCCTCGACCGGCCGAAAGGCCAGGCCGGCTGCAACTGCGCGAGACACGTCCGCCTGGTTCATGCCGACCCACTCCGGATCTGCGAGCCACATCGGCAGCTCCATCCACTCCCCAACCTCCTGGTGTTGCAGGAACTCGGCGGGAATCCAAATTGGCTCCGCGTCGGACCCCGTGACTGCGAGGGCGCTCTCGAACAGCTCTGCCCACGAGACGCCCGGCCTCGTCGCGTTGAACACGCCGCCTTGGTCGCGCCCGAGCAGCTCGACGATCCACCGGCCGAGGTCCCGGACGTCGATGAACTGGACGAGTCCCTCCGGCGGAGCCGGGACGACGACCTCGCCGCCGCGCGCGACGCGATGCGGCCAGTACGTGAAGCGGCCGGTGGGGTCGTGCGGCCCGACGATCAGCCCGGGGCGGACGATCGTCCCCCGGTCGTCGTAGACGTCCAACACGGCGTCCTCGCACAGCGCCTTCAGGGCACCGTAGTTCTCGTACTCCTGGAGCAACTCGTCGCTCGGCGCGTCGCCGAGCTCGGCCCGTGGTGAGTTCTCGTCCGGACCCTTCGTGAAGTCCGCGTAGACCGAGACGGAGGAGACGAAGAGATACCTGCCGACCGAGTCCTTCAGTGCCTCGGCCGAGCGGCGTACGACGGCGGGGATGTAGCCGGAGGTGTCGACCGCGGCGTCCCATTCGCCCCCGTCCAATCCAGACAGGTCCTCAGTTCGGTCGCCTCGGATCTTCTCGACGTCCGTGAACAGGTCGGGGTTCGTCTCTCCCCGGTTGAAGAGCGTGATCTCGTGACCCCGCTCGAGCGCCGCCTCGACGGTCGCCCGACCGAGGAATTTCGTGCCACCGAGGATCAGGATCTTCACGACGTAAGGATTGTGTTGCGCCCCTTGTTCAGACAGGGGTCCCGCCGATAGCTTGCCTGTGAGACCGATGCTGGACCCGATCGTCATCTTCCTGCTCTTCGCCGCGGCCTGGTTGCTCGCGCGCTCCGCGGCATTCGTCGCGCTGAAGGTGCTGGTCCTGAACGACAAGCGGTCGGCCGACCTCGACCTCAACAAGGCCGGGAAGATGGCGCGCCTGAAGCGGCGCGAGACCCAGGTCTCGATCATCCGCGCAGGCGTCACGTACCTGGGATTCGCCACTGCTGCCGTGCTTTCGGCAGGCCAGTTGATCGGCGGAGTCGATCGTCTAACAGCCCTCGCCGGCGCCTCGTTCCTGCTCATCCTCATCGGCTTCGCGATCCAGCGAGTGCTGATGGACATCATCGCGGGGCTGGCCATGTTCCTCGAGCGGTGGTACTCGGTCGGCGACACGATCCACATCCCGATGCACGAGTTGCAAGGGATCGTGGAGGACGTCTCGCTCCGGCACACCCGCCTGCGTACGCTCGACGGCGAGGTCATCCACATCCACAACTCTCAGATCCCGTCGGTTCGCGTGCTGCCGAGCGGTGCGAAGGAGCTGATGCTCGAGGTCTTCGTGAGCGACCGCGAGGCAGCGGTCGAGATGGTCGAGTCGGTCGTGTCGATCCTGCCCGAGGGGCCGACGACGTTCGTCCGCCGGCCGCACATCGACAGGGTCGACGAGCTCTCGGAGAGGCTGTTCCGGATCGGCGTTCGCGCGGCGGTCGCGCCAGGGCGCGAGTGGCTCGTGGACGGATTCTTCGCCGACCTGCTTCGCGAGCGGGCCGAGCCCGGTCTGATCGCTCACGGACCAGTCACCCTCGCCGTCGACGAGTCGGCGGCGCGGAGCTACGCGCGAGCCAGCGCGGCCACCCGCCGCCCCGGCGAGTGGCAGCCGACGCTCAGACGAGTTTCCTGAGCTCGGCGAGTAGCCGGTCGACCTCGTCGGCCGTGTTGTAGTGGACGATTCCGACGCGCACTGCGCCTTCGGGTAGACCGAGCGCCTTCATGACCTCGACGGCGTAGTAGTCGCCGTGCCAGACGAAGATCCCGCGTTTGCCGAGCTGCGCGGCGACCTCTGCCGGGCTCTTGTCGTCGAGGTTGAACGCAAACGTCGGGACTCGACCGTCCATCGTCTGACTGCCGTAGAGCGTCGCGTTGTCGGGCAGCCCGTCGAGGAACCGCTGGCCGAGATCGCGCTCGTGCCCGCTGATGTCCTCCCAGCCGAGCGACTCGAGGTACTCGACGGCGGCCACGAAACCGGCGAGCAGCTCGTGCTGCATCGTCCCCGACTCGTAGCGCGGCGCCGGCCGGGCCTTGTACGGGCGCCAGCGCTCGAGGAGCTCACGCCGGATGAAGGCAAGGCCCATGTGCGGGCCGTAGAACTTGTACGGCGAGCAGAGCAGGACGTCGGCGTCGATCCTGGCGACCTCGATCCGGCCGTGTGGGGCGTAGTGCACCGCGTCGACCCAGGCGAGGGCTCCGATCTCGTGTGCGAGCTCGCAGATCCGGTGCGCGTCCACCAGGGTCCCCAGCGCGTTCGACGCGAAGGGAAACGCGACGACCCTCGTGCGGTCCGTGAACTGATCCTCCAGATCCGAGAGGTCGAGACCCGCGAAGCGGACGACGATCCCGAGATCGTGCTCGAGCTCGAGCCAGGGCGAGATGTTGGCGTCGTGGTCGAGCCGTGTGACGACGACTTCGTCGCCTTCCTTCAGCTCGCGGGCCAGGGCTCGCGTGAGCGCGAAGTTGAGGTTGGTCATGCTCGGCCCGAAGAGCGTCTCGTCCGGGTCGCAACCAAGGAAGCGGCCTGCCGTCGTACGAGCGGCCGCGATCAGCCCGTCCGTGCGTCGGCTCGTCTCGAACTCCCCGCCGGCATTGGCGTTCGACTCCCGCAAATAGCCCGCGATCGCCTCGATCACCTCGTCCGGGACCTGCGTCCCCGCCGGGCCGTCGAAGAACGCGTACGGCCGCTGGAGCGCGGAGAAGCGCGCGCGGACCGCCTCGACGTCGAGCCCCACGTGCATCAGATCAGGCCGAGCGCCGCCCCGGCACCCTCGCCGCCGCGGTACCAGGCGTAGAGGATTGCGGCGATCGCAACGGCGACCCCGGCGGCCAGGATCCACTTCATAGGTCGCGGCCGTTGACCCGCCAGCTATACCGCGGCGCCGGCTTCAACGAGGCGCCGATGAAGCAGCCCCACTCGGCGCTCTGGAGCAGCTCGCGGAGCTCTTCCTCCGGCGGCTCCGGCTCGATCCGAGCCTCGAGCTTGCACTCGATGTCGACGAAGCCGTAGCGATCGCCCTCGTCGCGCCGTGTCACGGTTCCGGAGGCGTAGGCGGAGGCGCTCACCTCGATGTCTCTCTGGCCCGCGAAGTGCTCGAGGCTCGAAATGGAGCAGCGCGCGAGCGCGGCGAGAAGCAGGTGCTCCGCGCCGGCGTCGCCCTCGACCCTGACCGGATGGCCGTCCGCGGACAGCGCTTTCTGCTCGTCGAGCGAGATCCAGTAATCGAAGTGTTTTGCGCGAACGGCCACCGTCCGGCGTGCAATTTACGGTCAGTTCGTGAGGTTGCGGGCTTTGAACGAGGCCGAGTGCTACGCCCGTTGCTACGGCGACCACGAGGAGGCCGTCCAGGTGATCGAGCTCCAGGCTCGCGGACAGAGCTTCGAGAGCACCCTGAGCGGCGAGGACATCCGCCGGCTGTTTGAGTTGCGGCTCGATGCCCGCGAACCAGAACCCGAGCTCGAAGCCGCCTAGCGCGGTCCCCGATGTCCTCGCCCCCGGCCTGCGTGTGGTCTTCTGCGGGATCAACCCCGGCCGCTGGTCGGCGTCGGCCGCCGCCCACTTCGCGAACCCGCGCAACGACTTCTGGCGCCTGCTCCACGAGGCGAAGCTCACCCCGCGTCTGTACGCGCCGGAGGAGCAGCACGACCTGCCGGCACTCGGCCTTGGGCTGACGAACGCCGCCTACCGGATGACACCGGGGTCGGGCGACCTGCGGCGCTCGGACTTCGAGGGCTCCGCCGAGCGTCTGGAGGCGGTGGCGCAGGAGCTGCGGCCTGGGTGGATCGCGTTCGTCGGCAAGGAGGCATACCGCGGCGCTTTCAGGGAACGGCCGGAGCTCGGCGTGCAGGAGCGGCGGTTGGGTGAGACGCGGCTCTTCGTTCTCCCGTCGACCTCGCCGGCGAACGCGGCGGTGCCGTACCAGGAGCGGCTTCGCTGGTTCGAGGAGCTCACGGGGCGCTCGAGCGGGAAGCCGCTCCGCGACGCGGCTCGGGCGCTCGTCCGGGATCCTTCAGGGCGTGTGCTGATGGTCCGCTTCGAGTTCCCGGACAAGACGGTCTGGGCACTCCCCGGTGGCGGCGTCGAGCCGGGGGAGACGTACGAGGAAGCAGTGAAGCGTGAGCTCAGAGAGGAGGTGGCGTTCGACTTCGAGCTCGGACCCTGCATCTGGACCCGGACTCACTGGTGGCCCGAGGGCGACTACAGCGGTCAGCGAGAGCGCATCTATCTGGCCCGAGCCGCGGGCGAAGAGCCACGGCCGAGCCCCGAGGAACTGAGCGGGCCGTGGATGAAGGAGATCCGATGGTGGACGCGTGAGGAAATCGAGGCCTACGACGGCGTGCTCGGGCCGCGGCGGCTGAACCAGCTACTGCGCGACTTGGACGCCGGCATTCCGACCGAGCCCGTCGACGTCGGGGTCTAGCGGTTTTTGAGCGCTCGCCGGATCGAGCGGCCGACGTAGAGCGCCGACTTGACGAAGAAGAGCGCTCCGAGGATCGCACGCACCTGCTGAACGGTCAGCGGCGTCCGCTTCGCGACCGGCTTGTCGATCTTCTGCGCGAGCCGCTCGCGCCAGCCGACGAGCCCCGCTTCGAGTGTCTGCGTTCGTTTCATTGACCCGCTCCTACCCACGCCAGCGGTTCGTAATCGGGGTGCGCCGGTCGCGGCCGAACGCCTTCGGCCGCAGCTTCACTCCGGGAGGGGCCTGCCGGCGCTTGTACTCCGCGCGGTCGATGAGCGCGATCGCGCGGTCGACGACGTCCTGGTCGAACCCGTCCGTCGTCAGGTCCTCCCGTGAGCGGTCCTCTTCGACGTAGGCCTTGAGCACCTTGTCCAGCGCCGGGTAGGGCGGGAGCGAGTCCTCGTCTTTCTGGTCGTCCCGCAGCTCGGCGCTCGGCGCCCGCTCGATGATCGACTCGGGGATGAGCTCGCGGCCCGCGCGCTCGTTCAGATGCCGAGCCAGCCGGAACACGTCGGTCTTGAACACGTCTTTGAGGAGCGCGAATCCCCCGGCCATGTCCCCGTAGAGCGTCGAGTAGCCGACCGAGAGCTCCGACTTGTTCCCGGTGGCGACCACGAGCCACCCGAACTTGTTCGAGAGCGCCATGAGCAGCGTCCCGCGAATCCGGGCCTGGAGGTTCTCCTCGGTGATGTCCGTCTCGCGGCCGTCGAAGACCGGCTCGAGGGCCTTCGCGAAGCCGTCGAAGATCGGATCGATCGGGATCTCGAGGAAGCTCGTCGCAAGGTCTTCGGCGAGCTTCTCGGCGTCGCGCCGGGTCTCCTTCGAGGAATAGCGCGACGGCATCGAGACGCAGTGGACGCGCTCCGGCCCCAGGGCTTCGACGGAGAGCGCAGCCGTCAGGGCTGAGTCGATCCCGCCGGAGACGCCGATGACGATCTCCTGGAAGCCGTTCTTCTCGACGTAGTCGGAGAGCCCGAGCTCGAGCGCGCGCCGCATCTGCTCCAGCTCGCCGAGCGGCTCCGCGACGTACGGCTTCACGGGCCCCTTCTGTGCGCGTGGCTTGCCCACGTCGATCACGGGCGGGTTGGGGATCTCGCGCTCGCTGGCCAGGGCCCGGCGGCGGGCGTCGACGAGACGCCGGGCGATTGCGGTCGAGACGTCGATGTCGACGACGAGGAGCGCCTCCTCGAAGGACGGTGCGCGGGCGACAACCTCACCCTCCTCGTCGATCACGACGCTGTGCCCGTCGAAGATCAGCTCGTCCTGGCCGCCGACTGCGTTGACGAGGGCAACCCAGCACGCGTTGTCCCGAGCGCGCGTGATCAGCATCTCTTCGCGCTCGAGCCCCTTGCCGACGTGGAATGGTGACGCCGAGATGTTCGCGATCACGAGGGCGCCCGCAAGTGCGAGGTCAGTCGCGGGCGGCCCCGGCTGCCAGATGTCCTCGCAGACCGTCGGTCCGATCAGCGCCTCGCCCATCTGCAGGAGAAACAACTCGCGGCCCGGCTGGAAGTAGCGGACCTCGTCGAAGACCCCGTAGTTGGGCAGGAACCGCTTCGGGTAGACGGCCTTGAGCTCGCCTCCGGCGCAGATCGCGCAGCCGTTGTAGAGGTCGCGATCGAGCCAGGGGACGCCGACGAGCGCGGCGACGTCCGTGGCCTCGGCCGCGATCTGCTCGATCGCGCGGCGCGCCTCGCGGAGGAAGCCGGGGCGGAAGAGGAGATCCTCGGGGGGATAGCCGGTGATCGCCAGCTCGGGGAAGAGGACGAGGTCGGCGCCGGCGTTGCGCGCCTCTCGCAGCCGGCCGACGATGCGAGCGACGTTTCCGTCGAGGTCGCCGACGACGGCATTGATCTGGGCGAGCGCGAGCCTCATAGTTTTCGCCTTACAGTCGAAAACATAGTGTACCGGTCGTGGAGATGATCATCCACAGGCATTTTCGCGGCCCGGCCGACTCGGCGAACGGCGGCTACACCTGCGGTGTGCTCGCCTCGCTCCTGCACGGGCCCGCCGAGGTCACGCTCAGGGTCCCACCACCGCTGGAGCAGCCGCTCGAGGTGGACTGGGAGCACGACCGGCGCCGCATCGAGCTGCGCGACGGAGACGCACTGGTTGCCGAGGCCGAGCCGGCGGAGGTCGACATCGACCTGCCCGATCCGATTCCCTTCGAGGACGCCGCAGCAGCTGCGCTGCCGGAAGGCGACCAGGAGAGTGTCTTTCCGGAGTGCTTCGTGTGCGGCTGGGCGCGCGACGACGGTCTCGGGATCTACGCCGGACCGGTGCCGGGCGCCGACCTCGTCGCGGCTACGTGGACGCCTCGCCCCGACCACGTGGCGCCGGAGTTCGTCTGGGCGGCGCTCGACTGTCCCGGCGCCTACGCGGTCCACGGCGGGGAGCGGGGGATGCCTGTCCTCGGCCGCCTTGCCGCCAGGGTCGAGCACCTCCCGCACCCGGGCGAGCGCTGCGTCGTTCTCGGCTGGTCGCTGGGCGAGGACGGCCGCAAGCTCTACGCCGGCACGGTGCTCTTCGGTGAGGACGGGCGCGTCCTCGGCGCCGGTCGTGCCACCTGGATCGCTCCGCGCTAGCGCTGGAGGCGGATCGCGTTCAGGTCGTTCTCGACGATCTCGTCGGCTCGGCGGATCAGGTCCTCGATGTCGTCGTGCTCCGCGTGGATGTAGCGCCCGCTGAGCCTGTCTGCCCGCCCTGACGCCAGGACTCGCACGAGGCGAGGTGCCAGCTCTGGCGGCGTCCACGGCATGTTGTCGCCGAACGTCTCGGTCATCTCGGTCTTGACGAGGCCGGGACTGAAGGTGAAGACCGAGATGCCGTACGGCTCCAGCTGCTGGGCGAGCCCCTCTCCGATCCGGTACAGCGCCGCCTTGCTTCCCCCGTAGGCGGTCGTCGCCTGACCGGGGAGGTAGCCGGAGCCGCTCCCGGTGTTGACGATCCTGCCTCCGCCGCGCTCGATCATCCCGGGGATCACCGCTCGTGCCACGAGGTAGGGGCCGAGAACGTTGACCTCGAACACGTGCCACCAATCCTCGGGTTCGTCCTCCCAGTGCTTGTCGCCCCAATGTGCGATGCCGGCGTTGTTGACGAGGAGGTCGATCGGGCCGAGCTCGCGCTCGACCTCGGCGACCATTCGCTCGACGTCGTCCTTCGAGGAGACATCGGCCACAACGCCCAGCCCGCCGATCTCGCCCGCGACCTGCTCGACCTGCTCGGGCGTCCGGGCCGAGACCGCGACCTTCATCCCGGCGTCGGCCAGCTCGCGGGCGATTCCAGCGCCGATCCCGCGGCCGCCGCCGGTGACCACTGCGACCTGTCCTTCGATTCGATCGGCCACGGAAGCAGTCTCGCACGCCGGGTAGGGTCAAATCGTGACCCTCGCGGAGCTGGCCGTAACCGTCGGACTGCTCGGCGTCCTCGGCCTCGCCGCCAGCCGCTTCGGCCTCTCCGCGATCCCCGCCTACCTGCTGGCCGGCCTGCTGCTCGGCCCCAACGAGCCGCACATCTTCTCTTTGATCAGCCCATCGGAGGTGACGGACTTCGTCGCCGAGATCGGGCTCATCTTCCTGCTCTTCTTCCTGGGACTCGAGTTCACGCTCGTTCGCCTGGCTCGGAGCAGACGGCACGTCTTCGTCGGAGGGGCGATCGACCTCCTCGTCAACGCGGGGCTCGGGCTGCTGGTCGGCGTCGTGGCTTTTGGGTTCAGCTTCGCCGCGCTGATCCTGGCCGCGGCGATCTACGTCTCCTCGAGCGCGATCACAGTCAAGGGGCTGATCGACTTCCGTCGTCTCGCCGACGACGAGACCGATCTCATCCTCGCGATCCTCGTCGCCGAGGACATCGCGATCGCCCTCGTTCTCGGCTTTGCCGGAGGTGGTGGCGGCTCCATGGCCACGACACTGGCGATCGTCGGGAAAGCCATCGCGTTCATCGCGATCGGGCTCGCGCTCTCCAAGTGGCTCGCCCCGCTGCTCGACCGCTTCCTCGACTGGCTGCCGCGGGAGATCTTCCTCCTCGCCGTCGTCGGGTTCGTCGTCGGGATGTCGGCCGTCGCGGACGAACTCGGCCTCTCCGAGGCGATCGGCGCGCTCATGGCAGGCATCGTCCTTTCGGAGACCTCGATCCGGGAAGAGATCGAGGAGCGCTTCTTCAGCTTCCGCGATGTCTTCGCGGCACTTTTCTTCTTCGTCTTCGGCCTTTCGATCGACATCTCGCAGTTCGAAGCTGTCGGCTGGATCCTGCTCCTGGCCGTGGTCGTGGCGGTCGTCGGAAAGCTTTCGAGCGGCTACCTGACGGGCCGCGTAGGCGGCCTGTCGCCGCGCCAGAGCTTCAACGCCGGCGCGGCGCTGATCGCGCACGGCGAGTTCACGATCATCCTCGCGCAGGTTGCGTCGGAGAACAGCGAGCTGCTGGCGAGTCAGCAGGAAAAGCTCGTCGCATTCGCGGGCCTCTACGTCCTCATCACCGCCACGATCGGCCTGATCCTGATGAAGGAGTCGAAGATCATCGGCCGCCGTCTGTTGCCCGCGCCTACACTGGCCGAAGGGGGTTAGCGCGATGTCCACAGAACTCCAGGAAACCCGTCTCCCCGGGATCGGGACGAAGTTCACGATCCGTACCGGCGAGGGCAGCCGCCTCACGGTGATCCTCCACAACGACGGGAAGCGAGAGCTCTACTACTTCCGCCGCGGGGCTGACGACGAGCCTCGCGCGGTGATCACGCTCGACGACGACGAGGCTCGCCAGCTGGGCGCGGTTCTCGGCGGTGCCTACGAGCGTCCCAAGATCGTCGAGGACCTCGAGATGGCGCTCGGCGAGCTCCTGATCGAGTGGACTCCGGTGCCGGACACGAGCCCGTGGATCGGCAAGTCACTGGCCGACGCCGGGTTCCGCGCGAAGATCGGGATCACCGTGATCGCGATCCTGCGCGAGCCGGAGCCGGTCACCGGAGCGCTGCCCCACGACGTGATCCAGCAGGGCGACACGCTGGTCACCGTCGGGAAGGCAGGCTCCTACGCGGCCTTCCGGAGGATGCTCGCCGAGGGCGACCCCTCCTAAACGGCTCGCGCGATCTCGTCGAGCGCCTCGGGGTTCTCGAGCGACGAGAGGTCGCCGAGGTCGGCGCCGAGCGCCTTGGCCCGCACGGCGCGCCGCATGATCTTCGCGCTGCGGGTCTTCGGCAGCGCCTTCACGAAGACCACGCGGTCGGGCCGGAACGCCTTCCCCAGGTCGCGGGCGACGAGCTCGGCCACCTCCGAGGCGAGACCGGCGTCCGTCACCGCGCCCGGGGCGGCGATGCAATAGATCCAGGCGACTTCGCCCTTCACCTCGTGCGGGATCCCGACGGCGGCGGCCTCGAGCACCGACGGATGCTCGACGGCAGCCGACTCGAGCTCCGCAGGCCCGACCCGCTTGCCGGCGATGTTCAGCGTGTCGTCGGAGCGCCCGTGGAGGAACCAGTAGCCGTCGTCGTCGACCGAGGCCCAGTCGCCGTGCGTCCAGACACCCGGAAAGCGGCTCCAGTAGGTCTCGAGATAGCGCTCGGGATCCCGCCAGAACCCGCGTGTCATCCCGGGGAAGGGCTTGCGGCAGACGAGCTCGCCGACCTCGCCCGTCGCGATGAGCGAGCGCCCCTCGCCGTCCACGACGTCCATCGCCATCCCGAGCGCCGGCCCGCCCAGCGAGCAGGCCTTGATCGGGATCGCCGGCGTCGGGGAGAGGAAGCAGGCCCCGACCTCGGTCCCGCCCGAGCAATTGATGATCGGGACACGCCCGCCGCCGACCTCCCTGTGGAGCCAGCGGTACGGCTCCGGGTTCCAGGGCTCACCCGTCGTCACCATCACCCGGAGCGAGGAGAGGTCGGCCTCGGGCTCGCCGTGGGGGACCAGCGCGCGGACAAGTGTCGGCGAGATGCCCAGGATCGAGACGCGCTCCTGCTCGATCAGCCGCCAAATGCGATCTGGAGGCCAGTCGGGCGCCCCTTCGGCGAAGACGAGCGTCGAGCCCATGGCATGGCCTCCGACCACCGTCCACGGGCCCATGATCCAGCCCATGTCGGTTGCGAAGTGGATGACGTCGCCGGGCCTTGCGTCGGCCTGGTAGCAGACCTCGCGCGCGATCGAGACGAGGAAGCCGCCCTGGACGTGGACGACGCCTTTGGGCTTGCCGGTCGTCCCGGACGTGTAGGTGAGGAGATACGGAGACTCGGAGTCGAGCTCCGCGGGAGGTAGCTCGCCGGGCGACTCCTCGAGCAGCCTGCCCCACGGCGCCAGCACAACGTGCTCCAGCGTTGGGGACTCGGCCCTGGCCTCCTGGAGGATCTCGAGCATCGGCACTTCGCGGCCGCGCCGGAACGACGTCTCCGTCGTGATCGCCACGTTCGCCCCGGAGGCCTGGAGCCGCTGGGCGACGGCCGGCGCCGCGAACCCGGAGAAGATCGGCACCTGGATCGCCCCGATGTGGGCGCACGCATGCGAGGCGATCGCAACCTCCTGCGACATGGGGAGGAAGATGGCGACGCGGTCGCCCTGCTCTACCCCGAGCCGCACGAGCGCCTCCGCCAGGCAGGTGACTTCCCGGGACATGCCCGCCCAGGTCAGCTCTCTCCGCTCGCCGTTCTCGGCCTGAGAGACGGCGGCGAGCGCTTCAGGCCGCCGCTCTGCCCAGCGGTGGACACAGTTCCAGGCGATGTTGAGCTTCCCGCCGACGAACCAGGTCGCCCACTCGGGCCCGCGGGACAGATCCGACACCTGAGCCCACGGCGTCGAGAACTCGAGCCCCATGTCCTCGACCGCGGCGGCCCAGAACCAGTCGGGTTCTTCCTGTGAGCGCCGGACGAGCTCCCAGTAGTCGTCGACTCCGTGCCGGCGCATCAACCGCGTCACGTTTGCCCGCTCGACGACCTCGGCACTCGGTCGCCAGACGATTTCGCTCACTTGCCTCCCTCGATGTGGAAGTTCGGCAGCCAGTCGAGCCACTTCGGCAGATACCAGTTCCACTCGCCGAGGAGCTTCATCGCGGCCGGCAGCAGCACCGACCGGATGAGCGTCGCGTCGATCAGGAGCGAGACGGCGACCCCGAAGCCCATCTGCTGGAACATGACGAGGTCGCCGACGGCGAAGCCGCCGAACACGGCGATGATGATCAGCGCTGCCCCGGTGATGAGCCGCGCAGTCGAGCCGATGCCGTGCGCGACCGCTGCGTTGCTGTCGCCGGTCCTGAGATAACGCTCACGGATCCGGCTCAGCAGGAAGACGTGGTAGTCCATCGACAGGCCGAACAGCACGGCGAAGAGGAAGAGCGGCACCCACGCCTCGATGAAGTCCACCTGTTGGAAGCCGAAGAGCTCGTTTCCCCAGCCTTCCTGGAAGACGAGGATCAGGACGCCGTAGGCGGCTCCCACGGAGAGGAGGTTGAGCACGATCGCCTTGGCGGCGACCACGATCGACCGGAAGGCGACGGTCAGGAGGATGAAGCTCAGGCCCAGCACGAAGGCGATGAGGATCGGCAGCCAGCGGTCGGTCAGCGCGTAGTAGTCGACACTCTCGGCGGTCTCTCCGGTCACCAGCACGCGTGCGCCCGGTATCTCCTTTTCTCTCAGGCGCTTGACCGACTCCAGCGCGGCCTCGTCGCGGCTGTCGCCGACCGGCAGGGCCTCGATGACGGCCAGACGCTGCTCGGCATAGACGTCGGTCTCGACCTGGCGGAGCTCGCGGTCGTTCCGCATCTCCTCCGCGAGGCGATCGATCGCCGAGCGGGTGTCCGGCGCCGTCACGTCGCCGTCGACGACGACAGTGACGGTGTCCGTCGTCCCGACCGCGAACTCTTCTTCGAGGGCGTTGAATCCCTGTTTCGAGGCGAAGCGGTCGGGCAGCGTGCGGATTCCTGCCTCGCCGGTCCGGTACTCGAGGACCGGCAGGGCGAGAGCCAGGAGCAGTGCGGCGCTCAGCGCGAGGCTCACGACCGGGCGGCGCATGACCGCCTGGACGACCGCCCCCCAGATGCGCCCCTCCGTGCCGGTGCCGCGCTCGGCGCCCCGGCCGATCACCGGGATGCGCAGCGCGTTGACGCGATCTCCGAGCAGGCTGA
>Ga0126309_10000523_pt1 | contig 12885 bp, 13 predicted proteins | sample Plot56_FD_92541 | JGI IMG/M metagenome (GOLD analysis project Ga0126309, IMG submission 92541) | Serpentine soil microbial communities from UC McLaughlin Reserve, CA, USA - Plot56 | ecosystem: Environmental > Terrestrial > Soil > Grasslands | place: USA: UC McLaughlin Reserve, Lake County...
AGAGCCCCTTTGCCCCCCTGTTCTACAGCGGTCAGGAAGTCGTCGCCCAGATGCGCCAGGTGCAGGCGCAGAAGGCGAGCTGACGAGAGCAACGCGCGGTGCGCCCGACTGCTCGCTGATCGAAGGGGCGACCCGCGACCTCAACCTGATGGTGCCAACGGGACGCTCAGGCGCGTGGCAGCGCACTCCTCCGCGCCCGGATCAGAAAATCATTGGCCCAGGCGTAATCCGGCCGCTCGGGAAGGGACGTCCGTTCGAACGCCGCGTCGAAGCGCCGGTGGAGATCCAGCCGCCAGGCGTCGATCTCTTTCCAGGGGACCTCGCCGCGCCGGATGGCCAGGAGCCGGTCCCGCAGCTCCGCGTCGACAGCCACCGGGATCTCTCCCGTTTCCAGCCCCGCAATCCCGGCGATCAGGAGGCGGATCAGATGCATGGCATGCTTCCACTTGAGCTTACCCGTCGTGCGCAGGTCCTGCTCCAGCCGGCGGAACTGGGAGAGCACGTAGCCGTTGTACGTCTGATAGATCAGCTTGGAGAGGAAACGTGATCGGTTCTCCCGCAGCTCCGCGGCCAGGGCAGCACAGGTCTCGACCAGCGGCGTGGCGAGGCACTCCAGCACATTCGGATTCGCCTTGAGCGCCATGGTCAGGAACTTCCCGATCTCCCAGTACGTCTCTTGCGTTTCGCGGTTTTCGAGCTGCTCGGGGACCCCGAAGAGGGACCAGTGGAGCTCGGCCGGCGGCAGATAGAAGCCGCGGCGGTCGATATCCGAGGCTTCGCCGGCGAGGCCATACGCCTGCGAGCCGATTACGCATCGATAGATCACGTGATCCCACAGCTCCCGTTCGATCCGGTCCGCTGCCGCGGCGGCCAGGTCGTCGCGCTGGGTGTGCTTGTGGATCGACAGGTTCTGCCGCTGGAACGCCACCTCGCGGCCGTCGGGCAGGCGGACGCGATAGGAATGCGTGCCGTCGAGCGGCGCCTGGATCACCTCACCCACCGCGCCGGCCGGGCAGATCACGTTGCCGCGAGAATCGCGCAGCTCGACGCGGCTCACCACCTGCGTGCCGATGGGCAGGATGAGATGCGGCCGGGCCGCCTCCCTGGATGACTCAGCCATGCAACGCTCCTCTGGAGGATCAAAGCCGCGCGGTCAGGAAGTAGACCACGATGGCGACAAGCCCGGTCGCCACGACGAGATAGACGGTGATCGCGGAGCCATTCGGACGGCCCGTCTTGCCGTTGTACTGCGTCCCGCACCCCTGGCACTGGACGTGGGTCAGGAGGGCCGGTCCAAGGGCGCCCCCCCACCAGGTGAAAGGCACCTTCTTGACGCTCGTGCTCCCGCACTTCGGGCAGTTGAGAAAGTCAGACACAGCAGCCTCCCCGCACAGGCTTCGCCCCCCTTAAAGGGGCAGCCCGGGCATCAGAGAAATAGATGAAAGCAAATAGAACTAGGAGGAGGATAGCGCCAAGGCGGGGGGAATGCCAGAGGTGGGGGCGGGGCTATGCTACAGTGGTCCTATGGCGTCGGACCCAAGACCCCGCATGTCCGCCGAAGACTATCTAGCCCTGGAACGGCGCTCCGAAACCAGGAGCGAGTATCTGGATGGCAAAATCTTCGCGATGACCGGGACGAGCGAGCGCCACAACCTACTGGCCGGAAATCTCTACACAGCCTTCAGGACGCAGCTTCGCCCCCGTGGTTGTCGAGTCTATTTTAGCGATATGCGGGTGAAGGTCTCCGTCACCGGGCTCTACACCTACCCGGACCTGGTCGTGGTCTGCGATAAACCCCAGTTCGAGGACGCGGAGGTCGACACCCTCCTCAATCCGAAGGTGGTGGTCGAAGTCCTGTCGAAGTCGACCGAAGATTACGACCGGGGGACCAAGTTCGTGCACTACCGGACTCTCCCCTCCCTGACCGAGTACCTCCTCGTCTCCCAGGACCAAATCCACGTCGAACACTACATGCGTGAAAGCGGCGGCTGGCTGCTCACCGAAACCCACCGCCGGGAAGATGTCGTCGAGCTCCCGTCGGTCGAAGCGCGCCTGGCACTCGCCGAGATCTACGACGGAGTGCTCTGAGGATCTAAGCCAGCCTCAGGACTTCAAATCTCCTTCTTGAGAGGCCGCCGAGTGATCAGATCTCTTAAAACGCTGAGCCGCTCCGGGTCTTCGTTATAGAAGTACCGGCCTCTTTCAAGGCGCTGGTATGCGCGAGCGATCTCCTGACGCAACTCAAGAAGAGCCTCGTCGCGCGTCGCACCCATGGCTTCGAGATCGGCTTCGGGAAAGCTGGCTCGGTAGCGCTTGCCGCTCGGAGCGATGTTCACTCTCAACGGAGCGGTCAGGACCAGGTCGGGCTCAGGCAATGTATGGATGACGGCGAGGCCGGCCGGGACCGCTTTCCGCAGGCGCTTCTCGACCTTGAGAGCTTCCGTGGTGAGCTGCCTCAGCGAACGAAAGATGCGGCCATAGTCCTTGAGCGCCTCTGCAAATTCACGGGCCTCTTGCGTTTCTCGAAAGCGAGGACCGTCCGCTCGGTTTCTGTGGTAGGTCCGGAGCACCGCGAGATCTTCCCGGTTGATGCGCAGGCTTTTGCCGCGAGGAATGTCGAGACGCAAATCCTCGATATAGCGGCTGAGCCTCGCGTTCGGGATGCCGAGAAGCTTTGCGGCCTCCGTGGCGGTGAAGAGCTCGTCCTCGTGGTCTGCCGCGGCGGTATCGCCGCCACGGATTTTCGGCTCATCGGTCGGCTGAAGGTCGTCGGCCATGAAAGATCTCCTAAGAGGGGAAACCAGCTTCTACCTGGGATGAACGTTCACAGGAACGCGCCGGAGCTCGGGCACCTCGCGCCGAAAGTCGCTCCATTCGGTTTCCCACTCGGGATGCCAGAGCGAGGGCAGCAGGACGGAGCCTTCGTGATCGCCGGCAGCACCGACAAGGCAGGCGCCACCGCAAAGAGCGAGCACGCCCTGGAAGGCTGCCAGGAAGGCGCGCAGAGGCGCACGGCGAGGGTCAGGCCGCCGCAGGTTGGCGATCCGCCGCACTTCGTCCAGGACCTCTGGGGCGAGGCGAAGACCAGGAACGAGGACCGCGAGGCGTGCCTCGATCGGAGGCGAGCCCCTCTCCGGAGCGGTGAAAAGCTGGGGGAAAAGCCAATCATCGAGATGTCCGAGAAATTCGTTGGCGCCGGGCCGGCTCAGCAACGCCGTCCGAGGACCGAGCACCGCGAGGCTCGCCTTGGGAAAAACCTCGGCCGTGCAACGAAGCGGCAGCTCTGCGGCCGGCGCTTCGGCGGGAATGGCGAGGAGCGGGAACCCGCGGGCCTGCAAGATCTCAAAAGGCCCGAGCGCTTGCTCATAGCGAGACCACGAGTGCGCTCGCGAGATCCAGGGCATGTTGGGACCGCGCAACGAGCTCGCAAAAGTGCCGCGCGACAGGCGGATCTCGACGGCTCGGGCTCTCCAGGGCTTGCGCTCGAGAGGACGCGGCGTCAAAGGAGCGGTGAGGGCAATCAGGCGCAGCCGGGAGTCTGCCAAGAGCGGATCGCTGGCGAGGTGAACGGCCAGCGAGTCTCTGCGCACCGGGTCCGCTGGCCGGAAAAGGCCGATGGTGCCTGTCCGCTCGTCGAGGCTCAGGACGGCGCACGCGGCCGGCACCGAGCCTGGCAGGCCAAAGCCCATCCCGAGGACGAGTGAGAAAGCGCTCATCCTGGCGCCTCCTGGCCCACGTCGCGAAGACGGGTTGCGAGGAGAATCTCGAACGTCTCCAGCAATTGGCCGAAAAGAAGCCGGAATTTCGCCAAAGCCGGATCGTCGAGGAGCGGCGTCGTGGTCACCAGCAGGGCAATCGGAGAAATCTCGGCCCGATGTTTCAAGAGGTGCGCGGTATAAAACAACGTCAAGGGCTCAGCGCCGAGGACGTCGAGCAGTTTTTCCAGCGATTCGAGCCGCGGCAGCTCCTTGCCGCGCTCGTATTTGGAAACCTGACTCTTTCCCATCCCGGCCTTCCGGGCCAGCTCGGCTTGGGAGAGCCCCTTCGATTCGCGCAGAGCCCGGAGAGTCCCTCCCAGCTCGGCGAACATTACGCCTCGCATCGCATGCCTCCTGCCAGATTCAAATGAATCGGCTCGCCCGTCGGGCCAAAGCGCCGTCGTAAGCCTTCTCTTCGATGGGTGGCCGCCAAGCCGATCTGAGAGAGGCGGCGCATGTGCCACACTCGGCCAGGAGATGACGCACGATCTCGCGGCGCTCACACCGGCTCGCGGTTCCGGCCACGAAGCGCTTTATGACAGTGCGGCCAGGACAACTCGTCATGGTGGCTCCTCCGTGCCGGTGCGAAGCAGGCTCCGTAAGCTGGCGATCAAGGGCTTCAGATGATCGTGGACGGCGCAGCGGATCACGGCGTCCAGCTCGAACAGGCCGGCGAGAGGCGCATCGATGTCATCCTCACGCTCCGGCAGGCGGAGGCTCGCGGCGGTGGCCTCCAGGTCCGCCCGCGCCTCGTCGAGACGCTCGATGGTGGAGCGCACCAGCTCCCGCGCCGCGGCCAGGGTATCTGTCGGGGTCTTTGCCTCATCCATGCGGGCTCACGGTAACCGGAGATGAAGGCGCGGATTCCGCGCATCTTCGAATTCCCCTAAGATAGGGGCATGCCGAAAATTTTTCCGCGCCGCGCGACCGGGCGTGCCCGGATCTCGGTTCTTTGTCACGCCCGGAGCCCTCCCGCGCACCTGGAGTCTTTGGAAAGCACCGTACAAGGAGAGGCCATGCCCAAGCCGCCCCCGCCGTCGATCAGCCTGGCCTTCATGGCTCTGCGCACCCGGACCGGCCTGAATCAACAAGAGGCCGCCGAGCATCTCGGCCTGGGCAAGTCCACCCTCTCCGGCCTGGAGACGGGCGTCCGGAACCTGAAGCGCGATGTGGCAGACGATGCGCTGGAGAAGCTCGGCCAGAAGACCGAGGCCCTTGACGTGCTCCTCACGGCACACGAGCTGATCGACGAGATGGACGACCCGCTGCGGGCCGGGGATCCCGCCTCGCCTCTGGCGTTGACGCCCGAGGAGTGCCGGAGCTTCGCGCGAAGCGCCCTGAGCGGGGCCGCCCTGGCCGGCCGGGCGATCTATGACGAGCTGGTCCGCAAGCGCCGCGAGGAGATCCGGGCCGAGGCGCGCAAGCAGGCCGAGGAGGTCTGGAGCCGGCTCGAGACGTACACCTGGCCCGAGCGCTTCAAGCTCGTCGAAGGGTCGATCCGCGAGGCGCGGAGCTGGGCTCTCGTCGAGATCCTCTGCCGCAGGAGCCTGCGCATGGCCAGCCACGAGCCCCATGTCTCCGTCCATCTCGCGGAGCTGGCCCGGCACGTGGCCGAGCGCATGGTGGGCGATGCCCGCTCGGTCGCCCACGCCCTGACCTGCGCCTGGGCGCATCTCGGCAATGCCCGCCGCGTGGCCAGCGATCTCCCCGGCAGCGAGCGGGCATTCGCGCGAGCCTGGGAGCACTGGCCCGCTGGCGAAGGCTCGGACCTCGACCTCTTGCCAAAATGGCGGCTCTTCGATTTGGAAGCTTCCCTGCGCCGCGCTCAGCGCAGGTTTCCCGAGGCGTTGGCACGGCACGACGAAGCTTTTTCCGTATGTGGCGGCGGCGAGGCGGCCGGGCGCATACTCCTGAAACGGGGCACAACACAGATGGTCATGGAGGATTTAGAGGGGGCACTCAGGTCCTTTGAAAGCGCTCGCGCCGGCATCGAAGAAACTCCCGATCGCCGCCTCCACTGGACTCTCCTTTTCAACACTGCGACTGCTCTCGATCAGATCGGCCGGCATCAGGAAGTGCAGCAGTTATTGCCACGGGTCAGACAACTGACGATTGAACTTCAAAGAAAAATCGATCTGATTCGTTTGGATTGGCTAGAGGCCCGTGTTCTTTTGAATCGGGGCCAGCGCTCAGAAGGAGTAGCCGCCCTTGAAAAGGTTCGGCGAAGTTTTACGTCGGAAGGCCTTGCTTTTGACACAGCCCTATGTTCGCTGGAGCAGTCGATCCCGCTCTTGGAGGAAGGCCGATTGGCAGAGGTGCGGAGGCTGGCCTTGGAAATGGGCTGGATCTTCGGAGCGCAAGAGGTTCACCGTGAAGCATTGGCTGCACTGAAGATCTTTTGCGAGGCGGCCCGCAGGGAGGAAGCCACCTTGGGTCTCACTCGACAGGTGTTGGATTTTCTGAAGAGGGTGCAGCGCGACCCGAGCCTGCGCTTCGAGGGGCATCAAGACAGCGAAATGCAAGCCCCCTCCTCCCAGCCGGAGCTCCAGCCGGAAAGGGGGGGCGTAAGCTGAGGACCTAACCGCGACAACGGCCGTCAGGGTCGGCAATGCAGCCTTCATCCGCCTGGTCGAGGCCACCCGAACCGGCTCTACAACTTCCGTCTGGTTCGAGAATGCAGCCCGCTTCGGCGTGCTCGTGGCAGCGGCCATCAGGCTCGAGCCCGCAGCCTGCGTCGAGGTTGTCAGCGGGGCTCCTGGCTGCCGTACAGCCGCCATCCGGTTCTGCAATGCAGCCGGCTTCACCCCAGGGGCTTGTGAAAAAGCTCAAGAGCTGAGCCCAGAGCCCACTCAGGCCGGTTCCCCGCGGCTCCGCGGCAGCAGGAACCGCGGAGAAGGCGCCCAACAGGAGGAAAGCTGCGAGAGTGAGGGCTAGAGACTTTGTGCGCATGATGACTCCTTGAAGAGCGCACCGGCGTGATCCCCATGACCGCGCGGTCGCCCCGCCAAGGAGCTATGGTGCCGCGAATTCGGTGGAAAAGTTCGCATGGCGACCCTTCAGCAGGGTCTGGGAGGCCTTCGGCATGGTGAAGCGCGTTGATCCGGAAGATTCGCGGCTGCTGGCGGTGCTCCTCCGCAAGCGTGCCCGCGCGACGCAGGAACAGGTGGGGCAAAGGGCTGGCATCGACCAGAGCGACCTGTCGAAGATCGAGCGCGGCGAGCTGGCGGCCTCCCAGGAGACGCTGGAAGATATTGCCGAAGCGACCTGGTTTCGCCGGCATCTGGTCAGTCCCTCCCTGCGTTTCCTCCGAGCCTTCCGCCTCGCCGGCGGGCAGTCCGGCTCGACACAGACACCCAGCGATCTGGAACCGGTGCTCTCGTCTGTGGCCGATGCGGCTGTGTTGGCCGCGACGCCCGCTCTCCTTGAGCTGGATTCCAGCCGGGAGAGAGCTCCTTCTCCCGAGAAGGAGGCGCGTGAGCTCGCCGAAATGTGCTCTCGCCTCGATCGTGCCGAGTCTCCTCGTCTTCTGGTCGAGGGCCTCCACGAGTACCAGAGATGCGAGGTCTGCCTCTGGCTCTGTCAGACAAGCGCCGAGCGCGTGATGGCCGAGCCCCACAGAGCCTGCCGATTGGCAGATGCGGCCTCTCGCCTGGCGGATCTCCTTGCGGCCCGGGAAAGCCGGCACTCGAGCCTGCGCTGCCTTGCGCTCGCACGGCTTGCAGACGCGCGCCGGCTTTGTGGTGATCTCCCTGGTGCGGACACGGCATTCTGCCAGACCAAGGAGCTCTGGGAGGCCGGGTATGGCCCCGGGCTCTTCCCCGAGTGGCGACTATATGATTGGGAAGCATCCCTCCGGCGAGACCAGCGACGATACGGCGAGGCACTGAAGCTGCACGCGAAAGCCTTGGTGGCTAGTGGAGGCGGAGAAGCGGCAGGCCGGGTCCTCCTCAAGAAATCTTTCACTCTGGAACAGAAAGGCGATTTTGAAGCGGCACTCAAGACCCTGGCCGAAGCAGAGCCCCTCATCGCGAACTCCGGGGATCGGCGGCTGCGCTGCGTCCTCCTTTTCAATCGGGCCGTGGTCCTGGATGACCTCGGCCGGCACGAAGAGGTGGCGGAGCTCCTTCCCGCCGTGCGCGCCCTGACGGAGGAGCTGAACCAGACCATAGACCTGATCCGGTTGGACTGGCTGGAAGCGAGAGTGCTGCGCAGCCGGGGCCGGCGGGACGAGGCCCTGGAGGGTTTCGCGCGCGTGCGCGCCGCCTTCGCGAAGGAGAAGATCGCCTACGACACCGCCCTGGCGACTCTGGAGCTGTCCGAGCTCCTGCTGGAGCGGGGCGAAACCGGCGAGGTGAAGGCCCTGGCCAAAGAGATGCTCTGGGTCTTCGAGAAGCAGGACGTGCAGCCGGAGGCCCGCAAAGCCCTGCGGCTCTTCTGCGACGCCGCCGCGCGGGAAGCGGCGACGCTCGACCTGGTCCGCCGGCTGGTTACGCAGGTGCGATCGGCGGGGCGGAGGTAGGATTCCCTCAAATACCTGCAAAGGGCGCGCTGGAATCCGGGCTGCGCTTCGAACCCGGAGAACTACCTCCCTCCCTGCTTCCGAAATCGCCGAGAGAGAGGGCAACAATGAATAAAAAGGAGCTACTAACCGCCGCAATGCCCGTTTGGGTCAAGACCACAGCCTGCGTCCGCCTGGTCGAAACCACTCGAACCGGCTCTACAACTGCCATCTGGTTCAAGGGCGCAGCCCAAGTCGGCGTGCTCATGGCAGCCGCCGTAGGGCTCGAGGGCGCAGCCAAGGTCGGCGGTAGGGCCGCTGGTTGGCGAGCAGCCGCCGTCGGGGTCGATGCCGCAGCCCGCTTCGCTCCAGAAGCTCGTGATCAAGCTCGAGAGCTGCGCCCACAGCCCGTTCAAGCTGGTTCCGCGTGGCTCTGCAGCGGCAGGAACCGCGGAGAAGGTGCCCAACAGGAGGAAGGCTGCGAGAAAGAGAGCTGGAGACTTCGTGCGCATGGGGACTCCCGGGAGAGCGCACCTGCGTGATCCCCATGATCCCGCGGTCGCTCCTCCACAGGGTTATGGTGCCGCGAATTCGGTGAAAAAGTTCGCAGAGAGACCCTCCCGCAGGGTCCAGGAGGGCTTTCGGTATGGCGAGACGCCGCATTGACCCGGAAGATTCGGGGCTGCTGGCAGTGCTTCTCCGCAAGGGCGCCCATGCGACGCAGGAGCAGGTGGGGCAAAGGGCTGGCATCGACCAGAGCGACCTGTCGAAGATCGAGCGCGGCGAATTGGCAGCTACCCAGGAAACGCTGGAGGACATCGCCGATGCAACCGGGTTTCGCCCCCACCTGGTCAGCCCCTCCCTCCGCTTTCTGCGAGCCTTCCGGCACGCAGGCGGCCGGACCGGTTCGGCACAGAGAACGAGCGGCCCGGAACCTGCGCTCTCGGCCGTGGCCGATGCGGCCGTTTTGGCCGCCACATCCGCTCTCATCGAGCTGGATTCCTGCCACGAGGGAGTTCCTTCTGCCGAGGAAGAGGCGCGAGAGCTCGCCGAGTTATGCGCCCGCCTCGATCGTTCCGAGTCGCCTCGCCTTCTAGTCGAGGGTCTTTCCGAGTACCAGAGGCCCGATGTCTGCCTCTGGCTCTGCCAGGCGAGCGCCGAGCGCTTGGCTTCCGAGCCCCACCGGGCCCGCCAAATTGCAGATGCGGCGTCTCGCCTGGCGGATCTCCTTGCCGCCCGGGAAAGCCGGCACTCGAGCTTGCGCTGTCTCGCATTCGCGCGCCTCTCCGAAGCGCTCCGACTTTGTGGTGATCTTCCCGAGTCGGAGAGGGCTCTCAGCCAGGCCAGAAAGCTCTGGGAGGCCGGATATGGCCCCGGGCTCTTCCCCGAGTGGCGACTATATGATTGGGAAGCAGCCCTTCGGCGAGATCAGGGGCGCTACGGCGAGGCTCTGAAGCTACACGCGAAAGCCTTGGTGGCCAGTGGAGGCGGAGAAGCGGCAGGCTGGGTCCTCCTCAGAAAGTTTTCCACTTTGGAGCATAAGGGCGATTTTGAAGCCGCGCTTAAAACCCTAGCCGAAGCGGAGCCCCTCATCGCGACCTCGGGAGATCGGCGGTTGCGCTGCGTCCTCCTTTTCAATCGGGCCGTGGTCCTGGACGACCTCGGCCGCCACGAAGAGGTTGCGGAGCTTCTTCCCGGCGTGCGCGCCCTGGCGGAGGAGCTGAACAGGGCCATGGACCTGATCCGGCTGGATTGGCTGGAAGCGAGAGTGCTGCGCAGCCGGGGCCGGCGGGACGAGGCCCTGGAGGGTTTCGCGCGCGTGCGCGCCGCCTTCACGAAGGAGAAGATCGCCTACCACGCCGCGCTGGCGACTCTGGAGCTGGCCGAGCTCCTGCTGGAGAGGGGCGAAACCGGCGAGGTGAAAGCGCTGGCCCAAGAGATGCTCTGGGTCTTCGAGAAGCAGGACGTGCAGCCGGAGGCCCGCAAAGCCCTGCGGCTCTTCTGCGACGCCGCCGCGCGGGAAGCGGCGACGATCGACCTCGTCCGCCGGCTGGTTACACAGGTGCGATCGGCGGGGCGAAGGTAGGCGCGCATTTCCTCCGCTCAACGGCACCTTGTCCCGCTTCTCCTACGCCTCAGCACTATTGTCAGCGGAAGCTGAAAACCTATAACCCAACCGGCGGGCCGTGCAATCTGCGCGTACCTGTCTGAAGGGAGATCTCTGTCTTCTGCCGATTCCGGGATGAGGGGATGCGCCATATGTCACGCCGACTTCTTATACTCTTCGCCGCTATGGTGGTGGCGATTGCAGGTGATTTAAGTCCCAGAGCGCACGCCGAGCGCAACGCGACCGACCCGTCGCACGGCGAGGCCTTGTGGAGCGCCGATACCGCCGGAGCTCACCGGATCGGCCTGGCCGACAGCCGCCCGTTGCTCGTGCTGCCCGAGCCGGGCGGCGCCCGCGCCGTCGCGCTCGATCCGGCCCGCACGACGGCCTGGGTCTGGGCCGGCAGCTCTCTGCTCTCCCTCGGCTTCGACGGCACCCGCGGCCTCACGCTCTCCCTCGGCCTTCCTGCCACCGTGCACGCTCACCTCGCAGTTCGTCCGGAGGACGGCTCGGTCTGGCTCGCCGCCGGACGCGAGCTTCGCGGCCTGTCCGCCGCCGGAGCCATACTCGCCTCCCACCGCCTCCCCGAGCCGGCCGTGGACTTGGCCCTCGATCCGGCCGCGGACCTCCTCTGGGTGGCGACGGCGCAGAGCATCGCAGCGCACGACCCGGTCGGCGGAGCCCCCCTTCGCGCACTTGACCTCGGGAAGAATCCGGATGTCCGCGGCCTCGCCGTGCCTCCGGCGGGAGGGCTCTGGATCGCCTTACGCGACGAAGCCCGCCGGCTCGGCCCGGACGGCACGCTCCAGGCATCCACCGCCGCCCAAAACCTGACCGCGCTCGCCGCCGCCCCCGACGGCGGCGCCTGGCTTGCCGACGCCAAGGCCCTATGGCGGGTCGGCCCCTCGGGGAACGTTCTCGTCCGCATCGAGCCTTTCGGCGGCCAGGGAGCGATCTCCGCCCTCGCGGCCCACCCGGCTGACGGCTCGGTTTGGGTGGCCGCCGGCTCCTCGCTCGCGAAAATCGACGCCGCGGGCCGGTTGGCCCTTCGGGTGGACCTCCCCGCCGAAGCGCAGGTCCGCGACCTCGCCCTCTTCGCCGACGCGGTGCCACCCACGATCGAGATCCAGGCGCCCAGGGATGGAGCGCTCCTGGCCGAACGCTCTCCGGAGATCGAGCTCGCCTGGCAGGACGCGGGGACCGGCGTCGATCCCTCCACCCTGGAGCTGCGCCTCGACGGCGCCTCGCTCCCGGGCCTCTGTGACCGCCGCGATACCGACGGCGGCACCTGTGCCCCGGCCGCGCCGCTCACCGAGGGAGCCCACACGCTGGCGGCCACCGTCCGCGACGGCGCCGGCAACCTGTCCGCACCTGCCGAAATCCGCTTCTCCATCGATGGGACCCCTCCGGTGATCACCCTTGCCCGGCCCTCCGCCGGTGCCATGGTGGAGGAACCCGAGCTGACCTTCGAGGGGACGCTCAGCGAGCCGGCCGTCCTCCGGTTCGACGGCACCGAGATCCCCCTGGGGCCGAGCGGCGCCTTCCTCCATGGCCCCGTGCTCCTCCAGGAAGGGGACACCACCTTCACCTTCTCCGCCACCGACCCCGCCGGCAACACCGGCACGCTCGCGGTGACCGTCACCTACGAGCCTCCGGCCGGCGGCGGCACGCCCCCCGACCCAGCCACCGTGGCTCCACCCCTCGACCGGACCGTCGCCACCGATCTCTTCGCCTCCGTCGAGTTCCTGTGGAGTGGCAGCCGGCCCGTGCAGACCGGCGTGGCCCCGGGCGCGATCGAGCAGCAACGCGTCGCCGTGATCCGCGGCAAGCTCCTCGCCCGCGACGGCCAGCCTCTGGAAGGCGCTCGCATCTCCATCCTCGGCCATCCCGAGCTCGGCGCCACCTTCAGCCGCGGCGACGGCGCCTTCGATCTCGCCGTCAACGGTGGCGGCGTCCTCACGGTCCAGATGGAGAAGGAAGGATTCCTCACCATCCATCGCCAGGTCGAAGTCCCCTGGCGCGGCTGGAGGGTGCTCGACGACGCCGTCCTGCTCCCCTTCGACGCCGCGGCGACCGTCCTGACCTCCGGGTCACCCGTGCTCCAGATCGCCCGCGGCAGCCAGGTCGAGGACGAGGACGGCACCCGCCGCTCCACCCTCCTCATCCCTGCGGGCACCCGGGCTCACCTCGTCCTCCCAGATGGCACCGAGCAGCCGCTCGCCACGCTGACCGTCCGCGCCACGGAATACACGTCCGGCCCCCGAGGCCCTCAGGCCATGCCCGCTCCCCTCCCCCCGGCCTCGGCCTATACCTACGCCGTCGAGCTGAGCGCCGACGAGGCCATTGCCGCCGGAGCCACCGAAGTGGTCTTCGATCGGCCCCTGGCCCACTACGTGGAGAACTTCCTGGACTTTCCCGTGGGAGGCGCAGTCCCCGCCGGCTATTACGACCGGAAGCTGGCCGCGTGGATCCCATCCGAAAACGGCCGGGTCCTTCAGATCCTGGGAATCGCCAACGGTCTC
>Ga0126309_10000524_pt1 | contig 12878 bp, 11 predicted proteins | sample Plot56_FD_92541 | JGI IMG/M metagenome (GOLD analysis project Ga0126309, IMG submission 92541) | Serpentine soil microbial communities from UC McLaughlin Reserve, CA, USA - Plot56 | ecosystem: Environmental > Terrestrial > Soil > Grasslands | place: USA: UC McLaughlin Reserve, Lake County...
CACGGCCTTCCGCGGCGCCGTCGAGAGCGGCCCGACAAAGATGCTGGCCATCGGCCTCGGCAAGCAGCGGGGGGCGTACTCCATCCACTCCGCCGGCTGGGACGCCATCCACGAGACGATCCCTCAGGCCGCCCGCGTCGCCGTCGAGACCGGCAAGGTAGCCTTCGGCCTCGCCGTCCTGGAGAACGCCGACGAGAGGCCATACAAGATCTCCGCCATACCGGCCGAAGGGTTGGAGGAGGCGGAGGCGCCGCTGCTCGAAGAGGCGAAGAAGAACCTCCTCAGGCTCCCCTTCGACGCCTTGGACGTGCTGGTGGTGGACGAGATCGGGAAGAACATCAGCGGCGACGGGGCCGACCCGAACGTCACAGGCCGCTACCCTACGACCGCGGCCTCCGGGGGACCGGAGATAGAGCGCGTCGTCTTTCTCGGGCTCACGGAGGAGACGGGCGGCAACGCGAACGGCCTCGGCGCCGCCGACGTGGTCACCGAGCGCCTGGCGGGCGCCATGGACCGCCCCTCCACCTACATGAACGCCCTGACCTCGACCACGCCGGTCCCGGTAAAGACCCCGATGGTCATGCCGACCGACAGGATGGCCGTGGCCGCCGCCCTCACGATGTGCGCCGGCGTCTCCCCGACGAAGGCGCGCCTCGCGCGGGTAAAGAACACCCTCAAGCTCCGCAGGATGTGGGTCTCCGAGGCCATGCTCGAAGAGTTGGAAGAGGACGGGAGGACGAGGGTCATCGAAGGCCTTGCGCCCATGCGCTTCGACGACCACGACGCCCTTATCTGAGCCCAACCCGGCACCGACCCCCTCCTCCGCTCCGAAAGGGACGGCAGCCTGAACGGATAGGGCGGTCCGGGGAAATACTACCTCCCCGGACCACCGACGACCGGCGGTTTCCTTACTCGCTCACCTCCGGCTTGTTCTGGCAGCTCGGTTCGAGGACGGCCTTGACGTCCGGGTCGTCCAGGTTCTCCTCGGTGACGAGGGTTGAGCCGGTGTCTATGTCCTCCAGTTGGGCGTCGTTTCGGATGGCGTCTATGGCGGCGTTGGTACCATCGTAGCCCATGCGGAAAGGATTCTGGGCGACGAGGGCGCTCACGACGCCCTCCTCGACGGCCTTGACCTCGTCGGGGGCGGTGTCCCAACCGACGATCGTTATCTCACCCTCCTTGCCGGCCCGGCGGACCGCTTCGGCGGCGCCAAGCACGCCGGGCTCGTTGGCGGCGTAGATGGCGTCAAGGTTCGGGTTGGCCGTGAGGATGTTCTCCGTCACCTCGAGGGCGACGTTCTGGTCGCTCTCGCTCGACTGCTCGGCGACGAGCTCTACGTTCGGGTTCTCTTCCAGGACGTTCTTGAAGCCCTCGGTGCGCGTGTCGTTCGTCGCGGTGCCGGGCTGGAACGGGATGAACGCGACCTCGCCCTTGCCGCCGAGCTCCTTGACCAGGTACTCCGTCGCCTCTTCGGCGGCGGCGACGTTGTCGGTGGCGACGACCGGGACCTGCTGGGGCTGCGGATCGGTGCCCGAGTCTATATTGACGACGGTGACGCCCTGGTCCAGGGCGTTCTGGGAGACATCGGCCAAGACCTTGGCGTCCGTGGCGGCGTAGACCATGCCGTCGACGCCCTGGGTCGCGAAGTTCGTCAGGAGGTCTACCTGTCCGCTCACGTTCGTCTCGGCGGTGACGCCGTCCCATTGGATGGTGACCTCCGATCCCTCGGCCTCCTTCGCGGCGCACTGGGCGCCGATGCGGACCTGCTCCCAGAAGTCGAAGCCGACCGCCTTCGGGACGACCGCGATCCGCAGCGGCCCCTTCTCGCTGCCACCGCCGCCCTCTCCCCCGCCGCCCTCCCGGACCTGGGCGCCACACGCCGCCAGGGTCAGGGCCAGAATACCGGCCAAAAGCACCAAAGACGTCCGTTTGACCATCTCTCCTCCTCTTTCTCTGTAGCTCATTACTCCGAAGCCGATGCCAGCTTGCGGCGGCGGTACTGGTCCCAGAAAACCGCGATCCAGATAATGACGCCGATGATCACCTGCTGGTAGAAGGTGTTCACGTTCAGTAGGACCGCGCCGTTGCGGATCAGGGCTATAAGAAACGCCCCGATAAGCGTCCCGACGACCGTCCCCTGCCCCCCGAAGAGGCTTGCCCCGCCGATAACCGCAGCCGCGATCACGTCGAGCTCCAGACCGATTCCGTAGTTCGGCTGTCCCGAGGCGACCCTGGAGGCCGCGATCATGCCCCCGAAACCCGCCAGCGCCCCCGAGATCACGTACACCGAAGTGAGATACCTCCGGATCGGGATGCCCGAGAGCCTCGCCGCCTCCAGGTTAGACCCCATCGCGTACGCGTAGCGCCCGAGCCTGGTACGGGAGAGCACCACGTACCCGGCGATCGCCACGGCGAGGATGATGACCACGGGTATGGGGATGCCGCCGGCGACGACCCCCTGCCCCAACAGACGGAAAGAGTCCGGCAGCCCGAAAACGGACTGCGCGTCGGTGGCGATGTACACGACGCCCCGGGCCACGGAGAGCATACCGAGCGTCGCTATAAACGGGTTGAGGCCCGCGACCGAGACCAGCAAGCCGTTCGTGAGGCCGCAGGCGGCCCCGACCAGAGTACCGCCCAGCGCGGCCAGCGGCATCGGCAGGCCGTATGAGGACATAAGGAGGGCGCCCATCACCCCCGCGAGGGCCGCCACCGAGCCGACCGAGAGGTCTATACCAGCGGTGATGATGACGAGGGTCATCCCCACGGCGATCACCGCGACGACCGCGGTCTGGGAGCCAATGTTGAAGAGGTTGTCGGCGGTCAGGAAGTCCGGCGAGGCGAAGGAAAGAAAGACGAAGACTACTATGAGGGCGCCCGCGGCGGCGAGCTGGGAGACGAAGTCCGAGAGCCTCTCGCGCAGGGCGCTCCCGCGTGCGGTTCCGTTTTTCGTTCCCTCCGTCATGCGGCCTCCTCCGTGCCAGTGGCGAGCGCGATGACGCGCTCCTCCGAGAACTCTTCGCGTCCGATCACGCCGGCCACCTCTCCCTCTCGCATCACCAGGATGCGGTCGCACATATTCAACAACTCCGGCAGGTAGGAGGAGATCACGACGATCCCGCGCCCCTCTTCGGCCAGGTTCCCGATGAGGCCGAACATCTCGGCCTTCGCCCCCACGTCGATCCCCCGCGCCGGCTCGTCGAAGAAGAGGACCTTCGCCTTCGTCTCTAGCCACCGCGCCACCACGACCTTCTGCTGGTTTCCTCCAGAGAGCACCTGCACCCTGCGCCTGATAGATGGCGTCCGAATGTTCAGTTGGTCCCTCCTCCTGCGCGCGATCCCCCCCTCCTCCTTTAGGTTGATAAGGCCCCTGGTCATGGGCAGGTTGGCGAGCGTGATATTCTGGTCCACCCCGAGCTGGAGCGCCAGACCCTCACCCTTGCGGTCCTCGGTCAGGTAACCGATGCCGACCTCGATGGCGTCCTGGGGCTTCTTTATCTTCAGCGTACGCCCCTCCAACTCCACGCTCCCGCCGTCTACCCTGTCGGCGCCGAAGACGGCGCGGGCAAGCTCGGTGCGACCGGCCCCCACGAGGCCGGCGAAGCCCAGGACCTCCCCCGCCCTGACCTCGAAAGCGCAATCCTTTAGCTTCTCGCCCCGGCTTACGCCTGTCACACGGAGCAGCACGTCACCGATCTCCACCTCCGGCTTCGGGTAGAGGTTGGAGATCTCGCGTCCGACCATCAGGCGCACGAGCTTGTCCTCGTCGAGCTCGGAGACGGGTAGCGTGTCCACTATCCCGCCGTCGCGCATGACGGTTACGCGGTCCGCGATGCGGAAGATCTCGTCCAGCCGGTGGGAGATGTAGAGGATGGCGATGCCGTCGTCTGTTAGGGCATTTATGACCCCGAAGAGGTCCTCTATCTCCTTCTCGGCCAGGGTCGCGGTCGGCTCGTCCATTATGACGACCTTCGCGTCGATGGCGAGGGCCTTGGCGATCTCGACCCGCTGCATCTCCGCCACGGTGAGCCCGGCGACGAGACGGCCGGGTCCGACGTTCAACCCCACCCGCCGCAGCAGACTCCCGGCCTCCTCCATCTCCTTGCCCCGGTTGACGAACCCGAACCGCCCCGGCTCGCGCCCAAGGTAGAGGTTCTCCGCTACCGACAGGTCCGGCGCCAGCGCGAACTCCTGGTAGACCATCGCGATGCCGAGGTGCTGGGCGTGGCCCGGCCCATGGTACTCGACCGGCTCCCCAGAGATCTCGACCGTTCCCCTGCTGGGCCTCTCCACCTGCGAGAGCAACTTCATCAGGGTGGATTTGCCGGCCCCGTTCTCCCCAGCGACGACGTGCACCTCACCCGGCAGGATGTCCAGATCCACCCCGTCCACCGCCAGCACGCCCGGGAACTCCTTGGAGACGTCCTTCAGCCGGACGACGGGCTCTTGCGTTCCCACTTCTGTCTTGGACGGCATCGCTAACCTTTCAAATCCACGTTATGCTCCCTGGGTCGCACTTCCTGGGCAGGCCAAGCCGAAGGCCCGGGTACCCTCCTGGGGGTTGATCGCTACTATCTCGACCCGACCCTCCGGCGCATCGCGACAAGGGTCTTGTCGCGGCCACCGGAGCCGTGGCCCACCGCGTACTCTCTACAGCCGAACAGGCATTCGGGACGGTCGGGGTCCCAGATCTTGCTGACCACGTACCCCTCCTCCCCGGCATCTTCGAGATACACGTCTTCACTCCGTGTTCCTTGCCGTGGTGGAAGACGTCTATCTGTTCCCCGAGCAGATGTCTCCTGAACCAGCCCACCATCCGGTGCTCATACTCGCGCCGCCCGATCTCAAGTGACGACATCCCCTCCCCCTTTCTGCAATCCCGCGAGCCTGTGCATCTGTTCTCTGGTGGCCGGGTAAAGCTGCCTGTAGACGCCGTAGAGCTCATCGTAGAGGTCGCGGTTCGCCTCGTCCGGCTCGACGGTGTCCACTATGCGACTCCAGTCGGCGTCGGGTTCGGCGAGGCCGCTGGCGCGGGCGGCGAGCAGGGCGTCGCCGTAGGCGGCCCCGATGGTCTGTTCGGGGAGGTCGTGGGGGCGGCCGGTCACATCGGAGACGATCTGGGTCCACAGGCCGCCCTTGGTCCCGCCGCCGACGGCCACGAGCCTCTCGCCGCCCCCGCCGGCCTCGCGCATAGATTCGAAGATGTGGCGGACACCGTAGGCGGTGGCTTCAAGCATCGCGCGGTAGAGGTGGCCGCGGGTGTGGGATATGGTGAGGCCCGAGATCACGCCTCGCGCCTGCGGGTCGAACAGGGGCGTCCGCTCCCCGGCGAAGTACGGCAAGACGACCAGAGCGTCGGAGCCGGGCGGTGCGGCTGCGGCCTCCTCGGTCAGATCTGCGTAGGGCACGCCGCCGGAGATCTTCTGCAGCCAACCGGTGAGCGCCCCTGACGTCGCCATGCCCGCCGCCAGGTTGTGCGTGCCCGGCAAGATCCCCGTCGTGCCCCACAGGCCGGGGTGGTGCAGGGCCCTCTCGAGCACCTCGATGATGAACATGGTCGTGCCGTACATGAGCATCAGGTCGCCGGGGTTCTGGAGGCCGACGCTCGCCCCCTCGCTCCAGGCGTCTATGGTGCCAGCGGCAACGGGCGTCCCTGCCGGGATGCCGGTCTCTTCGGAGGCCATTTGTGTCACCTCGCCGACAACCTCGGCGGGCCAGAGCAGGCGGGGCATCGGCAGGCCGGGGGCTACCTCTTCTGTCCACTCCTCGATCCAGCGGTTTTCATGCACGTCGTAGAGGGGGTCGCACTGGCTCGCGGAGTGGTGGTCGAGGACGTACTCGCCCGTGAGCCGCCACGAGATGAACCCGTTGACCATAAAGAACTTTTCGGTCTTCTCCCAGACCTCTGGCTCGTTTCTCCGCAACCAGAGCAGCTTCGGGCCGACGGCCTGGGTGGTGCACATGGAGCCGCAGCGTTCGAGCAGGGCTTCCCGCCCGTAGCGGTCGTTCAGCTCCTCGATCTCTTTTTCCGCGCGCGAGTCTATACCGTACAGGATCGCGGGCCGCAAGGGATTCCCTTCCCCGTCGGCGGGCAGCAAGCTGGCCCCGATGCCGCTCGTGCAGACCGCGGCGATGTCGTCGTCGGCCCCCTCCAGAAGCTCCCGGCAGATGGAGACGAAGTCGCTCCACCAGATCTTCTCGGCGTCGTGCTCGGCCCAGCCGGGACGGGGCAGGGAGAGGTCGTGCGGCCTCTCTGCGGTCGCGACGACCTCGCCGTCGGGCCTGACGAGGACGCCCTTGGTGCTCGACGTGCCCACGTCAACGCCGAGCAGCAGCCCGCTCACCCCGTCCCCCCGTTGCCGGCGGGGCCGAAACCGTCGTAGTCCACGTCGAGGAGCTTGCAGACGACCTTCAACTCCTCGACGCGGTCACCCGGGATTGCGTGTATGTGGTTGGAGCCGTAGCGGGAGAGTATCTCCTCGGCGGGGGCGTCCATGCGGACAAAGGCGTGGGGCCACTCGTAGGTGGACTGGCGCATGAGGTGTTCGTTAGTCTCGTCGTCGTAGCGCTCGAAGGTCCCGCGCATGACGTGCATCCGGTAGCGGCCGTCCAGGCGGGTGAGGCGGGCGAAGGTGAAGTCGCCGGGCGCGGCCAGATGATGCACGGAGGCCCCGCCGGCCGGAAAAAAGAAGACCTCCGGGTGGAGGTGGACGTGGGACATGTTTTCGGCCGGGTCGTCGCTGCGGGCGGCGAACCAGGTCGCGTGCTGGCCTGAGTTGCAGAGGTCCCAGATCCCGCGGTCCGCGTGGTAGTGACGCACGTCGGCGAAGAGTACGGGCGTGCCGCTTATCCCCTTGAGTATCTGCATCGTAAGAGCCGCGTCCATGTCCGCCTCCGTGGAGCAAACGTGCGGTTCTTTCGGGCCCTCCCAGTCGTAGGGGTCGTTCAGGAAGGCCTCGGTGACGTCCATCGTGGCGAAGTGGTTGGTGAGTTCCGGCTGAGCCTTTATGCCGGAGAAGTCGAGGTTCCACTCGTCTATGAGCTCGCGCATCGCGTAGTAAGAGCGGACCTGGCGCTCGAGCTTCTCGGGGGTCAGCCGATCCCCGTCGTAGTGGACGCCGGCGGCGTGGCTCTCGAGCCACTCCCGCGCTGCGCGGACCTTGCCGGCCTCCACCCCCTCCGAGCGCCGAACGAGCTCCCACTGGTCGATCTCCTCGACGTCCACCCCGAACTTCTCCATCCACTGGTCGGGGTTGGAGACAGCGGTGTACATGCCCATCGGGCGGCCCCCGATCCTGCCGAAGGTGCTGCCGCGCAGAGACCGGACCGCCCCCGCCGCCCTCGCGTGGGCCTCGACCCTCGCTAGCACCGCGGGGTCCGAGATATCCCCGAAGGCACGCCCGTAGGTGCGCCCGATCTGGTCGAGCCCACCGGCCGCAGCCAACATACCGACCATCCCGGGCTGCTCGGGGTTTATGTTGGAGAATAGCAGCAGCGGCCCCGGCGTCTCGTTCGCGGCGAGCATCGAGAAGTGCGGGAAGGCCCACACGGGGATGTTGAACACCGTAAGGTCGGGCCTCGCGTCGGCCACCCGCCGGGCCTCGGCGACCGCCAGCCGGTTCGTCCAAACGACCTCCCGCGCCCCCACCACCTCGTGTCCGGCGGCCTCGAGTGCTGCGGCCAGTTCCCCCTCCACGCCGCGGGCGAACTTCTCGATGTCGCGGTGGACGGACTCCCGGCCGTCGGACATCGTTAACATCCCAATTCTTGCCATTATTCTCCCCTCACCCTGGATCACCAATTATGGGACCCGGCGCATTCTCGTGCACGGGAGCACCCCTCATGGCGGTGTTGGCCTTCCCGGCACTCCCGTCCGCGTCGACGACTTCGATCATCCACCCCTTGTCTTTCGCCGCCTCTTTAGCACCGCTTATAAAGCGGGCATCGTTCGATTCGTCCGCCGAAATCGACGCTGTCCTGACCAAGAACTCTTCCCGGGAACTTGACGACTGGCCCGATCCTGCACCGCAAGCCGCCGCGACCATCACGCTGAACGCCAACACGATCAAAGCCAGAGGTCGAAACCTCCACCTCGCAGCCTTCCCCGTTCCCGACTTCTGGATGTTCTTTATCCCTCTACCCTTTCCCTTTAGTGCGTCCGTCCCCACGGGTTGCGGTTCTCGTCGGCGCTGCTTTCTCGCGTTTGCCCCTACGAACTCGGCCTTTTCGCGGGAGCGGTGGATTCCCTGACGACCAGCCACGGCTCCAGCAGGAGCTTCCTGCTCTCTCCGTCCGACCCGTTCTCGATCCTGTCGAGCAGCATCCTGGTCACCCTTACCCCCATCTCGTACGTCGGCTGCGCGAGCGTCGTGAGCGGCGGCCCGGTGATTGGCGCCCATTCGGGGTCGTCGAAGCCGACCATGGAGAGGTCGCCGGGCACGGAGAGTCCCAGCTCGTTTACGGTGAGCAGGGCCCCAAGCGTCATCTGGTTGTTGGCGGTAACCAGCGCCGTCGGGGGTGAGGGTAGGCCCAGGAGCTCCCTGGCTCCCGCCCGCCCGCCCGCAGTCCTGAAATCGCCGAAGCGGACGAGCGAACCTTCCAGACCCACCCCGAGGTCGGAGAGTGCGTCGTGCAGACCCAGGTGCCGCTCGCAGCCGGAGGCCTTGTCCAAGGGGCCGGAGACCATGCCTATCCTCCGGTGCCCGAGCTCGACGAGGTGCTCCGCTATGAGGCGCATCCCCGCGCGATTGTCCACGCCGACGATGTCGGCGTCCACACCCTCGACGTCCCGGTCCAAGAGGACGAACGGTACGCCCTCCCCCCCAAGGCGCCGGACGCCGGCCTCGCGGCGCGCCGAGGGCGCCACCATCAGGCCGTCCACCCGCTTCTTCGCGAGCTCCGTGATGTACTCGTCCTCCCGCCCCGGGTCCTCGTCGGTGTTGCAGAGAAAGAGGTGGTAGCCGCGGCTCAACGCCACGTCTTCCACACCCCGCACCACGGAGGTGAAAAAGGAGTTCTGGATGTCCGGGATCAACAACCCTATCGTGTAGGTCCGCCGCGTCTTTAAGCCCTTCGCCAATAGGTTCGGCCTGTAGGAGAGCTCCTCGACGGCCGCCAACACCTCCCCCCGCGTCTCCTCCGAGACCTTCCGCGTCCCGTTCAAGACGTGCGAGACCGTGCTCACGGAGACCCGCGCCCGCTCGGCCACGTCTTTCATGGTCTTCACCCTCACCCCGATCCGCAATCGTTTGCGCAATCGTTTGCAAGGTAAAGGACGGGTGGCCTTGTGTCAAGCGTGACTTTCGTAGGACGGTTTGACTGTGCGGGGCGGGGCGGCCAGTATGGGTCACTGCCACGGGAGACGGGAGGGTGGGATGCGGACCGTTTTGTGCTACGGGGACTCGAACACGTGGGGCTTCGAACCGGAGACGGGACAGAGGTTCGCGCCCGACGTGCGCTGGCCCAGGGTGCTGGCGCGGGGCCTGGGTGAGGGCTTCCGCGTGGTCGAGGAGGGTCTCTCCGGCAGGACGACCGTCCGGGACGACCCCATCGAGGGGGCCCACAAAAACGGGCGGACGTACCTGCGGGCCTGTATGGAGTCGCACAAGCCCGTCGACCTCGTCGCGCTCATGCTCGGGACCAACGACCTCAAGCAGCGCTTCGCCGCCTCCGCCTCGGATATAGCGCAGGGGGCGGCGGCGCTCGCGGAGGAGGTCCTGCGCAGCGGCTGCGGGCCCGGTGGCGGGGCGCCACTGGTCATCCTGATGGCACCCCCTCCGGTCGGCAGGTTGACGGAGCTTGTGGAGATGTTCGAGGGTTCGGCCGAGAAGTCCGTACGTTTCGCCGGGCACTACCGGCACTTCGCCGGGCAGTACGGGTGCGGGTTTCTGGACGTGGGGGCCGTGGCGGCCTCCAGCGACCTTGACGGCATACACCTGGAGGCCGAAGAACACCGCAAACTGGGGGAGGCCGTCGCCGCCAGCGTCGCGGAGATCCTGCGGTGAGCGCCGGACTTCAGGTTCTGCTCGTCGGTGGCCCGATGTACGACCCCCTCTACGAGCGCCTCCCAGAGTTCGAGGAGGAGCACGGGGTGAGGGTCGAGGCCGTCGTGGCCCCCACCCATCCCGACCTCAACGAGAGAATAGAAGAGGAGTTCGGGTCGGGCGGGGCCAGATACGATCTGATCTCCACGCACACGAAGTACGCCCCGAGCCAGAAGCGATGGCTCACCCCCCTCGACGACGACCTGTCCTCCTCGGAACTGGAGCCCTTTAGCGGACGCCCCTTGGAGCTGGCGCGCATCGACGGCGCGCTCTACAGCGTCCCGCGCAACCTCGACGTCAAGCTGCTCCTCTACCGCACCGACCTCATGGACGACCAACCCTCCTCCTGGGAGAACCTGCGTGAGACGGCGACCAGGCTCCGGTCCACGGGTCCGTCAGAGGACCTCTACGGCTTCGTATTTCCCGGTAAGGAGTCCGGCCTCTTCGGCCACTTCTTCGAGCTGCACGCGATGGCCGGCGGGGAGATGTTCGAGGAAGACGGCCCGCCCGCGCCGCGCATGGACGACGAGGCGGGGCGGTGGGCGCTCGGCCTACTCCTGGACCTATACCAGAACGCCGCCCCGAAGGAGACGCCGGGCTGGCACTACGACGAGGTCGCCGCCTGCTTCAAGCAGGGCCGGGCCGCGATGTCCACCGACTGGCCCGGCGGTTTCTACACCTATGTCGATCCCGAGGGCAGCGAGGTAGCGGGTCGCTTCGACGTGGCGCTCTACCCCGAGGGAAGCGCCGGGCGGCGCGTCTACTCCAGCTCCCACTCCTTCGCCATCCCGACGAGCGTCCGCGACCGCCCGGCGGCCGTCGAGCTGCTGCGCTTTCTGACCTCGCGGGAGTCGCAGGCCCACGAAGCCAGGCTCGGCACCCTGCCGGCACGCGGCGACGCTCTAGGGGATGCCCGTTCCGAGGCAGAGCCGGGATCGCTGGCCGAGAGGCGGTGGGGACTGCTGGAGCGAGCGCAGGAGGCCGCCCTCGTCCCGCCCAAGCACCCGAACTACCCGGCGGTCGAGGACGCGATCTGGGGGGGGATACGGGAGGTGTTCCTGGGGAACAGAGGCGTGGATGACGCCCTCCGGGAGACGGAGGCCAGGGCGGGACGCGCGGCACGGGGGGAACGATGACGGACCCGAGGCCAGAGAAGGAGAAGAGGGGACGATGAGCCCGATCACCATAACAGAGGTCGTAGCCCGCGACGTCCGGTTCCCCACCTCGGAGAACCTCGACGGCTCGGACGCCATGAACCCCGCCCCCGACTACTCGGCCGCCTACGCGGTCCTCAAAACGGACTCCCCGGATGGCCTCGAAGGCCACGGCCTCACCTTCACCATCGGTCGCGGCAACGAGTTATGCGTCGCCGCCATAGACGCCCTCGCCTCCCTCGTCGTCGGCAAGACGCTGGAGTCGTTCGCCGAGGACATGGGCACCTTCTGGCACCACGTCGCCGGCGACAGCCAACTCCGCTGGGTCGGCCCCGAGAAGGGTGTCATCCACCTGGCGACCGCCGCGGTCGTGAACGCCGTCTGGGACCTCTACGCCAAGAGCGAGGGGAAGCCACTCTGGAAGCTCCTCTCGGACATGAGCCCCGAGGAGCTGGTCCGCTGCGTCCCGTTCCGCTACATAACCGACGCCATCACCCCCAAAGAGGCGCTGAGGATACTGCGCGAAAACGAGGGGACGAGGGCCGAGCGCGAGGCGGAGATGCTGGAGGAAGGCTTCCCGGCCTACACGACGAGCGCGGGCTGGCTCGGCTACCCGGACGAGAAGATCCGGCGTCTCTGCCGCGAAGCGGTCGAGGCCGGATGGGCGTACGTCAAGATCAAGGTCGGAGCCGACCTCGAGGACGACGCGCGCCGCGCCCGGATCGTGCGCGAGGAGATCGGCCCGAACCGCAAGCTCATGCTGGACGCGAATCAGGTCTGGGACGTGGGCGAGGCCATCGCCAACATGGAGCGTCTCGTCGAGTTCGACCCGTGGTGGATCGAGGAGCCCACGAGCCCCGACGATGTGCTCGGCCACGCCGCCGTGGCCCGCGCCGTCTCCCCCGTCGGCGTGGCGACCGGCGAGCACGGCCAGAACCGCGTCCTCTTCAAGCAACTCTTCCAGGCCGGCGCCATAAGCTTCTGCCAGATAGACGCCTGCCGTCTCGGCGGCGTCAACGAGGTCCTCGCCGTGCTCCTGATGGCGAAGAAATTCGGGGTGCCGGTCTGCCCGCACGCGGGTGGCGTCGGCCTGTGCGAGTACGTGCAGCACCTCTCGATCTTCGACTACGTCTGCGTCAGCGCCTCCCTGGAAGACCGCGTCCTGGAGTACGTAGACCACCTACACGAGCATTTCCTGGACCCGGTAAGGATAAAGAACGGACGCTACGTGCCACCCGAGAAACCGGGCTACAGCATCGAGATGCACCCGGAATCACTGGAGACCTTCGGATACCCGGCGAGAGGTGGTTGGGCCGAGAGGTCGGGGGCCGTCACACCCCAGTACCGCGCCGACCTGCCGGAGCACGCGTAGACCATCGGAGAAGGGGAGAAGAGTCCTGTGAGAGACAGAGTGGCGACGGATGCGACGTCGAGGAGGCCTTTGGGAAGCACGGGCCTCTCCGTCTCGCCATTGTGCATCGGGTGTGCCCCTTTGGGAGACATGCCCGAGGCGTTCGAGTACGGGGTCAACGAGGGCAGGGCCTTTAAGACTCTAGAGGCGGTCTTCGAGAGCCCGATCAACTTTCTCGACACCGCCGCCTCCTACGGCGACGGCGAGAGCGAGCGCCGCATCGGCGAGGTGCTGCGGGGGCGGGGCGGGTTGCCCGAGGGCTTCGTGCTC
>Ga0126309_10000525_pt1 | contig 12872 bp, 12 predicted proteins | sample Plot56_FD_92541 | JGI IMG/M metagenome (GOLD analysis project Ga0126309, IMG submission 92541) | Serpentine soil microbial communities from UC McLaughlin Reserve, CA, USA - Plot56 | ecosystem: Environmental > Terrestrial > Soil > Grasslands | place: USA: UC McLaughlin Reserve, Lake County...
AGCGCGCGGCGACGAGCTCGTCGGCGTGGTCGGCGTGGATGACGACGAACGAGAAGTGACCCTCCATCTCGCGGAGCGCGAGGCGCGCAGCCTCGAGCAGGTCGCCGTCGTAGTGGCGCTCGATCAGATGTGCGACGGTCTCGGCGTCGGTCTCGGAAGTGAATGTGTGCCCTTCCGCCTCGAGACCCGCCTTGAGCTCACGGTAGTTCTCGACGATCCCGTTCAGGACGATCGACATGCGGCCGTCGTCGCAGCCGGTGAGCGGATGGGCGTTCCGCTCGGTGACGCGGCCGTGGGTGGCCCAGCGGGTGTGACCCAGGCCTGTCGTCGCCTGTGAGCGGCCGTTCGACGACGTGGCGCCTTGCAGGTTCGCGAGGTTGCCGACCGCACGAACGTGGTGCAGGCCGTCAGGCTCGAGCAGGGCGATCCCGGCCGAGTCGTAGCCCCGGTACTCGAGACGCTGCAGGCCGTGCAAAAGCAACGGCTGAACCCGCTGCGGTCCGACGTATCCGATGATCCCGCACACGCCTGCCTCCCCTTGCCGCGGTGACCCTGTAAAAACGGAGAAAGCCCGGCACGCCGGGCATTTTGGCTAGCCGAGCTCTCGCAGTACGAGAGCAGCGATCGTACCACAGAGGCGGCGGGCCTCAAACTCGTTTTCGGCCTCCACGAGCACCCTGACGACGGGCTCCGTGCCCGAAGGGCGGACGAGCACGCGGCCCGAGCCGTCGAGCCCGCGGTTGATCTGCTCGAGCTCCGCGCTCAGCTCCGCGGGGAATTCCCTGGCCTGGACCTGCACGTTCTCCTTCGCCTGCGCCCACCTGGGCATCACGGCGGCCGCCTCGGCGAGCGTGCGGCCCTTGAGCGCGCCGCAGAGGAGGAGCGCAGCGGCGAGACCGTCACCGGTGACGTGGTCGCGGAGGTAGATGATGTGGCCCGACTGCTCGCCGCCTAGGACGGCCCCTTCCTTACGCAGGGCCTCGAGGACGTACCGGTCTCCCACCGCCGTGGTGATCACGCGGACTCCGCGCTCCTGCATCAGGCGGTGGAAGCCGAGATTCGTCATCTGGGTGACCACCACGGTGTCCACGCCGAGATCCAGTGCGAGGATCGCGAGGATCTGGTCGCCGTCGACGGTCTCGCCGGCGCCGTCGACGGCGAGCATGCGGTCTCCGTCGCCGTCGAACGCGATTCCGAGGTCGGCTTCGCGGTCGCGCACGGTCTGCGAGAGCAGCGCGAGATCGGTCGCGCCGCAGCCCATGTTGATGTTGGTGCCGTCGGGCTCGTCGGCGATGCGTGTGACCTCGGCTCCGAGCCGTGAGAACGCCTTCGGCGCGATGCCCGAGTACGCACCGTTCGCGCAGTCGACCACGACGCTCAGGCCGCTGAGCGCGCTGCCGAAGCGCTCGAGCACGTGATCGAGGTAGCTCTCCGTGGCGACGCCGACCCGGTCGATCGCTCCGCCGCCTGGCGCTTCCCGATCGAGGAGCGCCTCGATCTCTTCCTCCGCGGCGTCGACGAGCTTCTGGCCGTCGCCGTCGAAGAACTTGACGCCGTTGTACTCCGGCGGGTTGTGCGAGGCGGTGATCACGACGCCGAGGTCGAGCGCGAGCAATGCAACCGCGGGCGTCGGCAGGACGCCCGCGAGGACGGCGCTCCCACCGGCCGCGACGATCCCGCGCGCGAAGGCCTCCTCGAGCTCCGCGCCCGACCCGCGCGTGTCCCGCCCCACGAAGACGCGCCCGCGTCCGCTCCAGAGCGTCGCGGCCTTTCCGAGCTTCTCGACCAGCTCGGCGGTAAGGTCGGCGCCCACGACGCCGCGCACACCGTCGGTGCCGAAGTACCGCCGCACGGCGGGACGCTAACGCTTCGAGAACTGCGGCGCTTTGCGCGCCTTGTGCAGGCCGGCCTTCTTGCGCTCGACCTTGCGGGCGTCCCGCGTCAGGAAGCCCTCGCGCTTGAGCGCCACGCGCAGGTTCGGATCGGCCTCGACGAGCGCCCGCGCGATGCCGTGGCGAACGGCGCCGGCCTGACCGGTCGGGCCTCCACCTGCGACGCGCGCGCGCAGGTCGAACGTGCCCTCGACCCCTGCGACCTTGAGCGGCGACAGGACGGAGATCCGGTGCGAGGCGCGCGGAAAGTACTCCTCCAGCGTGCGGCCGTTGATCCAGCTCGCGCCGTCGCCCGGGCGCAGGATCACGCGCGCGACCGAGGTCTTGCGCTTCCCCGTGCCCAGGTACTGGGCGCGGCCGGTGGTCGTCTCAGACATTCGCATCCTCCAGCGGGAGCGGCTCGGGCGCCTGCGCGGCGTGCGGGTGCTCCGGGCCTGCGTAAACCTTGAGCTTCGTCAGCTGGGCGCGAGCGAGGCGGTTGCGCGGCAGCATCCCCTTCACGGCCTTGCGGATCACCTCGGTCGGCCTGCGCTCGAGCATCTCCCCGAGCGTGCGGCTGCGGAGACCGCCGGGGTAGCCGGAATGGCGGTGGTACATCTTCTCGTCACGCTTCTTGCCGGTCGCGACGATCTTCTCGGCGTTCACGACCACCACGAAGTCGCCCGTGTCCACGTGCGGCGTGTACTGGGGCTTGCGCTTGCCGCGGAGAGTGTCGGCGATCTGCGTGGCGAGACGGCCGAGAGTCTGCCCCTCGGCGTCCACGACGTACCACTTGCGGGCGACCTCGCCCGGTTTTGCGTTCCATGTCTTCATGAGGAGGCGCGCCCACAGCGCGCCGAGGCCGGATGGTAGCCGAACGAGCTCAGTTCCGCTCCTTGCGGGCCCCGAGCCAGGCCGCGAGCCCCAGGGCCAGCAAGCCGACGGCCGCCGAGAGCTCGACGACCAGCCCGGCCATGCCGCCGTGGGCGAGAACTACCCCTGCGACAGGAGCCATAGCCCTCCCACGGTATAGAGCACCATCAGGATGAGGAACGCGTACTGCGTCCTGATCGCGGTCCGGGCCGACGGGAAGAGCGCGACCGCGCGGTCGTGAGCCAGCGCGAGTCCGAGCACGTGGCCGAGCACGAGCACGGCCACCTGCGTGTACCAGATCATGTTCGGCGTCAGCGCGGTCAGGTTGGGCGCGAAGTCGGCCGTCCCGAGCAGGTCCCAGCCCCTGCCGAACGGGTCCGAGGCGAGCGGGATCGCGAACTGGCCCTGGTTCACGAGCAGGGAGACGTAGTGGGCGAGCACGTAGGCGAGCGCGATCGGCACGAGGCTGAACACGAACGCGGCGACCAGCGGGCGGTGCGAGTGCGCCACGGCGCGCGCACCGGCCACGGCGAGCAGGTAGAAGCCGGCGACGAGCAGGATGAAGACCGTCAGGCCCGCCAGGTTCACGAGCGTCACGAGGAAGTCCGAGAGGCGCGGGTTCGAGATCAGGTCGGCCTCGATCTGGAACAGCCGGTTCTGCCACGTCGCCGTGCGGCTGAAGCCGTCGAAGGCGACAGAGCCGAGCATGACGGCGATCACGGCGAGCGTCCCGGGCCTGTCGTCCCACCGCGTGAGCGCCTTGAGCGGCGGCCTGACGACGAGCTCACGGCGGCCGTCCCGCTCGCGCGCGCCGAACGGCGCGATCCGGGAGAGGAACCCGAAGTAGGCGCTGAAGCCGTCGGCGTTCTCGAACCACGTCTCCCGGCCGAACACCGCCGCGCCGACCCACGTGATCCAGCTGTAGATCAGGATCGCCAGCGCGAGCGAGCGCGGCTGCGACGCGTTGAGGTAGGCCAGCTCGTACACCGTGAATGCAAACAGGAGCACCGCCGCGGGCCAGCGCCCTAGACGCTCCGGGTAGCGCGCGAGCGGCTCCCAGCGCACGCCGAGCCGCTCGCAGATCCATGCGACGCCGTCCGCTGCCGCTCGCCAGGGGTTCAGCACTCGCCAGATGTTGCCGAGAATGACAACCAACGGCACCATCCCCACCCAGAAGATCACGAAGACGAAGGTCGGGGCCAGGTTGGCGCCGACGGACGGCTCGCCGAGCAGCGCCGCGAGGAACACCAGCACCAGCAGGCCGAATGACGCGCCGCTGATGACGACGTGCAGCGTGGTCGAGAGGAGGATCCGCTGCAGCCAGCGCGGCAGCGGCCGCTCCCAGGTGCTGTTCTCGAGGCGCGGCTTCGTCCACAGCACGCCGAGCGCCACGAACGAGACGACCAGGACGATCGCGCCCGTGTAGTAGAAGAGCCACAGCGGCAGCGGCAGGTCCTTCGAAACCCCGATGCCGTGGGCGAGCGGGAGGAAAGGGATCATCGGACGGTGATGTTCGCGATCTGCAGGCCGCCGTCTTCGAGCTCGGCCTCGAACTGGCCCGGGATCGTCGCGCGGAACCGCAGCCGCGCCGGGGTGCCGGGCTCGACGTCGCGCATGATGTTGTAGCCGTGCAGGTGCACCTCGTCCGCGACATCCGAGCGGACGACCAGCACGACGACCCGGTCCTTCTTCACGGTCGCGCGCTTGATCCCGCCGACGGGCGTGCCGCCTTGCACGACGATCGGAATCTGCACGATCGCCGGCGTCGTCGGCGGCACGCTACGCGTCCCAGTTTCACGAGTCGTCGGCGTTGCCGGTGGTTGCGGGCTCGTACTGTCGTCGTCGCCGCCGTCCGGGCGGAAGACGACAAAGAGCACGACGGCGACGACGATGCCCGCCGCGGCGATCAGCAACCTGTTCACGGTCTCCTCCTTGTTCGTGGGCAGTCGCGTCTAGGCGACGGCCGGCGGCGCGCGGGGGGACCGCCCCCCGGAGAGCATCAGGGCACGCGGCGCTGCAAGGGTGACGGCGGGCGGAGCCACGGCAGGTGCGCGGTGGGGGCGCGGGCGGGCCGCGAAGACCTGTGCGACGAAATCGGCTAGGCCGAGGAACGCCCGGGCCGCGACGAGCGCGGCGAGCGCGAACGGGAGCTGGAGCGCGAGCCCGGTCAAGAAGGCTGGCTCCGTCGCGACGAGCTGGAGCCGCTCGGCGTGCTCCTGGACCGCAAACGCCACCGGTGGCAGCAACGCAAAGAGAACGGGCGAAGGCGTCCGCCCACGCCGCGCGGCGCCGACGATGGCGAGGCCGCCGAGGACACCGAGGAAGAGCGGCGCGTACGCCAGATAGCCGTGCCGTTCCTTCGGGTCGGAGAGGAGGTGGTATGCGAGCGAGTGAGCCGCGAGACAGCCCGCCGCCATGAACGGGATCGAGACCAGCCAGGGCGCGCCGCGCTTCATCGAATCGATCATGCCAGCCCGGGCTCCGCTGCACCCTGACGCCGCCTGCCGAGCAGCCACGCGATCGGAAGTGTCACGAGGACGGTCGCCCCGATCGCGAGCGCGGCGACGCCGAGCGCTTCGAGCGCCGCCCCGCCGAGCAACGCCAGCGACGCCCCGAGGAAGGCGGCCAGCTGGTCGTTGAGCCCCAGGAGCTTCCCGCGCTCGGATGGTGCCGTACGGTCGGCGAGCTCGGCCGTCGCGGCCACGAACGACAGGTTCCAGCCCAGGCCGAGCCCGAAGAGCAGGACGGCGGTTCCGAGCACGCTGTCGATCCACAGCAGGCCGACACACGACATGCCCATGACCGCCAGCCCGAGCGCCAGCGACGTCGTCCGCCCGATCCGGTCGATCAGCCCGCCCACCACGATCACGAGCGCGTACATGCCGAGCACATGGGCGCCGATGATCGGGAAGACGTCGCTCTGCGTGTGGTGATGGTGGTTGACGACCATGTAGCCGGTCAGGTTCATCACCGAGACCATCACGCTGAAGCTCGCGAGCGCGGCGACCATCGCCGGGATCACGCCGGGTCGCCGGATGATCTCCCGTAGCGGCGCGGCCGGCGCCGGCGGCCCCGGCGTCGTCCCCGCGCCGAGCTGCTCGGCAATCACCTTCGGGTCCGGCCGGACCAGGGAGGTGATCGCCAGCGCGACGAGCGCGAGGCCTCCCGCCGCGAGCCACGGGACCGTCAGCGCGTCAGCCTCCAGGTCCTTGCCCGCGAAGAGGGGGCTGAAGACCGCCGGCCCCAGGATCGCGCCGAAGACCGAGCCGAAGAGGACGAACGAGATTCCGCGCGCCCGCCGCTCCGGCGGGTACATGTCACCGGCCGCCGTGCGAATCAGCAGCGCGATCGCGCCGGCGGCGCCCATGAGCGCGAAGCCCGCGATCACGGCGATCGTCGAGCCGATCTGCGTCGCGAGGGCGGTCAGGCAGCACCCGAACGCGGCGAGCACGAAACCGACAGAGATCACGGGCTTACGCCCGACGCGGTCCATGGCCCGGCCGGCCGGGACGGCCGTCAGCGCCGAGGCGGTGAGGAAGATCGCCGGCCCGAGGCCGAGCAGTCCCTCGACGCCGGTCACCAGGACGAACGTCAGCGACGACACCGCGGCGACCAGCTGCACGACCGCGGAGAAGACCGCCATTGTCGCCGCGAGCAGAATCGTGTTGCGTCGTACCGGAAGCTCGGCAGTGCTCACGCGAGCAATTGAACCACCGCCGCCCGGAACTCACGTCCGCCGCCGTGCGAAGGGTGACGGACGTAGGGCCCGCCGAGCTCGGCGTGCGCCAAGCGGCCGATCGGAACGATCCGACGGCCGCCGGCGAGCCGGTGCAGGAACGTGCGGCCCGACTCGACCTCGTCGCGGGTCGGGCGGCGGTTCGACTCCGGCTTCCCGGGCTCGTGCGGATGCGTCGGCACGAGGTTCCAGAGCAGGACGTCCTGCTCGACGCCGAGCTCGGCGAGCGCGTCGTGGACGAGCGTCGCGCTCGCCTCTGCGGGACGGCCCCCGTTCAGCAAGCGCTCGCTCGTGAATGGAATCCCGGAAACCCGGGCGCCGCGGTAGCCGGCCGCCTCGCCCACGAGCAGGATGCGCGCGGACGCGCGAACGGCGAGATACGCGGCCAGGCGGGCGCGGCGAAGCGGGCTCTCGCTGTACTGGTTGAACGTCGTGCCGATCTCGGCGCGGGCGAGGTCGGCGACGAAGCTTCTCAACGATGGGCTCATACCTCGAGGCTACGCGGCAGGTCGGAAGCGCACATCGGAAGCGCTACCCAAGTTGGCCGCCGCCGCTCCCTATCTTGGCCGCGAGCGCCGAGGCGTTGATGTGCGCGATCGCCTCGATCGTGACCATGGGGTTGACGCCCGAGGCCGACGGGAACGCCGAGGCGTCGGCGACCACGAGGCCTTTCGTCCCGGCGACGACCCCCTCGTCGTCGCACACCGAGCCGATTGCCGCCGTGCCCATCTGGTGGAACGAATAGAGCGCGAGCCGGCCGGGGCCCCAACCGGCGGTGTCAGCGTCCCCGGCGAACGTCTCGATCGAGCCGGAGCGCCCCGGCTCGTACTGCACGCCGCAGGCGTGGCCCGAGACGATCCGCGTGGCGCCCGCTGCCTCGAGCACGCGGGCCGCGGCCACGGTGCCCGCCCGCAGCCGGGCGGCGTCGCGCGCGGACAGCCGGTACCGGACGGCGGGACTGCCGTCGCGGCCTACCCGAACGTCGCCGGCGTCGAGATCCCGGAGGAGCACCCCGACCAGGGTGACCCGGGGCAGCCACGACATCAGCTCGGCGTGCTGCGCGGCGCTGCGCCACGGCGCGGCGCCGGCGAGCAGCGCCGGATGGATCGCCGTCGTCTCCAGCTTCGAGCCGTCGACCTCGTCGGAGTAGATCGCCTGGAGGGTGCCCTCCCACGGCCTGATCTCCTCGTCGAAGACGCCGAACGCGCCGCCGACCGGGTGCAGGTGGAGGTTGCGGCCGAGGCCCGGCGCGGCGACGCCCGACCGCCGCAGGAGCGCCGGCGTCTCGATCGCACCGCAGGCTGCGACGACCGCGCGGGAGCGAACGGTGACGCCGTGGCCGTCGGCCGTTACGGCCGCGACGCCGCGCGTGCGTCCGCCCTGCAGAAGGACGCGCCGGGCCTTCGTGCGCACCACGATCCGGGCGCCGGCCGCCTGTGCGTCGACGAGCCAGGTCCGCGCCGTCGACTGCTTCGCCCCGAGCGGGCAGCCGTAGCCGCAGTAGCCGCAGACGCCGTCCTGGTCGCAGCCATGGACGTTGCGGGGCATGCGCCCCTCGTGCCAGCCGAGGTTGTGGAGGCCCCGGCTGACGATCTCCTCCCGCTTCGACAGGCGGTTGTGGTCGGTGTTGACGGCGAGCCGGGCGCAGACGGCGTCGAGCGCGCCGTCGAAGGCGTCCGTCTCGAACATGCCTCCCCACTCGGCGCGGATCTCGTCCGGGGTGCGAAACGACGTCGTGAAGTTCACGACCGTGCCGCCGCCGAGGCACGCGCCGGCGAGGATCCCGATTCCCTGGTCGTCCGTCGCGGTCGTGCCGCGCCCGTGGTAGAGGCGGCGCAAGCCGTCCAGCTCCGCCCCGTCGAAGTCGGCGTCCTCGTAGTGGCCGCCGGCCTCGAGCACGACCACGTCGAGGCCGGCCTCGGCGAGCACGGCCGCCGCTGCGCCTCCGCCCGCGCCCGATCCGACGACGCAGACGTCGCAGTCGAGCGTCGTGTCATGCGCGATCGTCAAGGGAGCGAGCCTCGGCTCCGTCGTCCGAAGGCGACCCAGCGGGCCGGGATAGCCGATGCGTTCCCAGGCCGGCGTCCCGGGCAAGGTGTACGCGATCGTCAGCAGGCCCTTGCGAAGCGCCTGGAAGCCGGCCCTCCGCAGCGCGGCCCGGCTGTCGCACCACGCGAGGAGAGCGCGTTCCCGCCCGTCAGCACGCCGGCGCGTGAAGCCGGAGGCGGCGAGCGCCGCCAGCAACGCGCGGAGCCGGCGGCGCTCGGAGGCGGAGAGCACTGCGACGAACGTCTCCAGGAACGTTTGAGTGACGCCGACGTCCACGGCGCCCGGGAACAACGTCTCGGCGACGGCGTCGAGCGTCCTCCGCTCGGCGTAGCTGAGCACAGGGCGTAGTCTCCTCGATCGCGGTTACGCCAAGATGCCCCTCTTGCTCGAGATCACGACGCACAGAGACGGCGGTCAGACCTCGCTCGAGGTCGCCGGGCGCATCGCCGACTTCATCGGCCGGGCGCGCCGTTCGCTCGATTTCGCGCACTACGACTTCCACCTGGAGCCGGAGACCGCGGCCGTCGTGGGCGGCGCGATCACGCAGGCCGACGAACGCGGCGTCGAGGTCCGCTTCCTCTACAACGTCGACCACCGGAACCCGATCCCGGTGCCGCCGCCGCCGGAGCCGGACGCGCAGCTGATCGCATCTCTCGGCGTGCCGGCCCGCGCGATCGCCGGCGTCCCCGACCTCATGCACCACAAGTACGTCGTCCGTGACGACGAGTCCGTCTGGACGGGGTCGATGAACTGGACGGACGACTCCTTCTCACGCCAGGAGAACGTGATCGTGACGGCCACGTCGCTCGAGCTCGCGGCTCGCTTCACCGCCAACTTCGACGAGCTGTGGGAGCGCGGCTCGGTCGAGCGCAGCGGCTTCATCGACACGACGCCGGTGCCGGTAGGGAGTCAGCAGGTGCGGACCTGGTTCACGCCCGGCCACGGCGACGGCCTTTCGCACCGCATCGCGAAGGCGATCGCGAAGGCGCGCCGACGCGTTCGGATCTGCTCGCCGGTGATCACCGCGGCGCCGGTGCTCGCCTCGCTGGCGCAGGTCATCTCCGACGCTCACGTGGACGTCGCCGGCTGTATCGACCGGCCGCAGATCGGCGGCGTCATCCACCAGTGGGGCGTCCAGGGGAACGCGTCGTGGAAGCTGCCGCTCCTCGAGCGCGTCCTCGCGGCACCGTTCTCGGCGAAGCCGTCGACGCCGTGGGAGCCGGGCGGCTCCGTGCACGACTTCATGCACGCGAAGCTCACGGTGGCGGACGACGCGGTCTTCACGGGCAGCTTCAACCTCTCGCGCTCGGGCGAGCTGAACGCCGAGAACGTCCTCGAGATGACGGACGCCTCCCTGGCAGAGCGGCTCGCGACCTACGTCGACGACGTGCGGGCGCGGTATCCGCGCTACGCAGCCGCGGAGGGCTAGCATCTTTGGTCGAGCGGCCTTGGCGGTCCGCTGTCAGCGGCGTGGCAGACGGCGGGGCGCCAGGCTGCGGAGCGATTCGTGGTCGACGATCCTCGTCTTACCACGCGTCAGCGTGATCGTGCCGAGCTCCTCCTGCTGACGCAGCACGCGGTTGACGGTCGTGCGGTTGGCCCCGGCGATCTGGCCGAGCTCCTCCTGGGTCAGCGCGATCACGCCGTCGCGGTCCGCGTACATGTCGGCGAGCTCGGCGAGCCGGCGCAGTATCCGCCGCTCGGCGGGAAGGTAGAGGGCATCGAGCAAAAGATCGTTCTGGCGGCGGATCTCGCCGACGAGGAATGCGGTGAGCACCCGGTCGATCTGCGGGTACTGCGTGCGAAGACGCTCGAAGTCGCCGTAGTGGACCGCCATGGTTTCCGACGACTGGAGAGCAGCGACCGTCGCCGACCGGCGCGAGTCGGGGTCGGCGAGGGCCATCTCGCCGAAGTTGTGGCCCGGCCCACGCACTGCCACGGTCACGGTGTCTCCGAGCGGCGTCATGATGCGCACCGCGAAGCTGCCTTTCACGACGAGGTGCAGCGAGTCCCCGGGGTCGTCGCGGTGGAAGACGACCTCACCCTTGACGAAAGACCGACGCCGCGAGATCGCCACGAGCGCCCGCACGTCGTCGGGCGGAACGTCCGACAGGAGCCGGAACTCCACCCGTCGAGCCTATGGGACCCGCGTGGGAGCGCCAAGCGCGCGGCGGGTCGCCGCCTTCGGACCCTCGCCGACGCCGAGGCCGAGTTCCACCGCTGCGTCGCGCGACAGCATGCGGCCCTCCTCCAGCAGCTGCTCGAACGACGCCGCGCGGAGGGCGTCGCGACTCGTGGTCGTGGCCCTCCCGCGCACGGCTGTCTCTGCAGGAGGCAGATGCATACCCTGAAGCACCGCCTCGGAGGCGCCCAGGAGCAGCGCTGCCCGTCTTGGCTCTGCGCTTGCGATCGCGGCGGCGACGGCGAACAGGCTCATCCCGATCCAGAGTTGCATCTTGCCGCGAGTGGCGAGGCGGAGCGCGGACCGGGCCGTCTCGGCGCCTCGTGGATTGTCCTGGTGGACGAGCGCGACCGCCTGGTTGAAGGTCGAAGTCGCTTCGAGATCCTCGAATCCTTGAGCGTGGGCCGTGGCAGCCGCCTCCTCCGCCAGCCTGGCCGCGGTTGGAAAATCGCCGTCCTGGAGCGCGAAGTCGCTGAGATTCGCCAGGGCAATCGCCGCGCCGTAGTCGTCACCGGCAGCCCGCAGGCTTTCGAGGCCTTGCTCCAGCATCTCGCGCCCGCCGGGTCGCCCGATTGTCTGGTAGACGTTGGCGAGAAACACCTTCGTGTTGGCAATTCTGGGCCGATCGTCGAGGTTCTCGAAGATCTCGAGCGCCTGGCCGCCGAGTGAGAGCGCCTCGTCGAGGTCGTACGCGATCGCAACATGGGCGGCGGCTCCCAGGGCCAGCGCGCGGGCCCGTGTCGGGCGTGCAGGGCGTGCGGCGAGGACACGTTGCGCCAGGAGCCACCCCTCCCGTTGGGCGCGATCCCACCAGAGGTGTATGAGCTTCCCGTAGAGGTCGACGGCCAGCGCGGAGTCGTCGATCTCGAGCGCCCACTCGATGACCCGCACGAAATTGGCGTGATCGGCCTCGAGCTGCTCGACCACCTCCACGTGCCGCGACGTCCTCAGCTCTGGACCGATGCGTTGAAGCAGGTCCCGGTAGTGAAGAGCGTGCGCGAGCGATGCGTCCTGCGTCTCGCCGGCAGCGTCGAGCCGGCTGCCGGCGTATTCGCGGAGCACGTGCAGCATGGCGAAGCGACCCTCGCCCGGCTGTCGGAGAAGGCTCTTGTCGACGAGCGACTCGAGCGTGTTGAGATCGCCGGCGCCGACCGCCTCGGCGGCGTCGAGGTCGAAACTGCCGGCGAAGACGCCCAGCCGGCGAAAGAGCGCCCGCTCCGCCTCGTCGAGGAGGTCGTAGCTCCAGTCGATCGTGGCGCGCAGCGTGCGCTGCCGCTCGGGCACGTCGCCGGGGCCGCTGCCGATGACGTCCAGGCTTTGCCCCAGCCGCTCCAGGATCTGCGCCGGCGTGAGCACCTTGACCCGGGCGGCGGCGAGCTCCACCGCGAGGGGCAGGCCGTCGAGGCGGCGGGCGATCTCGAGCACGGATCCGTCGCGCTCGAACCGCGGTTTCCGTAGCCGGGCGCGCTCGACGAACAGCTCGGCCGCGGTGGCGGCAGGGAGGGTGGGAACCGGGAACTCCTGCTCGATCGACAGATTCAGTCGCTCACGGCTGGTCGCCAGCACGCGCACGTCGGGGCATGCCGCGACCAGATCGGCCACGACCGGGCCCGCCTCGCGCAGCTGCTCGAGGTTGTCGAGCACAAGCAGCATCCGTTTCGAGCGGAGGTTCTCGCGCAGCTCACCGCGCACGCCGACGATGCCGGCGATCGTCGGCTCGATGAATACCTCGTCGGTGACCGGCGCGAGAGGCACGAACCAGACGCCGTCAGGGCAGTCCCCGATCGACTCGAACGCGGCCTCCAGTGCCAATCGGGTCTTACCCGTGCCGCCGGCGCCCGTAAGGGTGACCAGCCGGGCTTCCGAACGCAGCAAGCCGAGTACGTCGGCAAGCTCCGCGTCGCGGCCGACAAAGCTCGTCGCCGGACGGACGAGGTTTGTGTTCGCGATCGTCATGAGCGGCGGGAACCGGCGCCCTCCGACCTGGAAGAGCCGCACGGGCTCGTCGAAGTCCTTCAGCGTGTGCTCGCCGAGGTCAACCACCGCCGTGTCGACTCGCGCGCGGGTGGCCTCGCTCAGCAACACCTGCCCGCCGTGTCCCGCGGCCGCGATCCGCGCAGCCAGGTGGACGTCGAGCCCGACGTACTTCGGCGGCTCGGCG
>Ga0126309_10000526_pt1 | contig 12869 bp, 10 predicted proteins | sample Plot56_FD_92541 | JGI IMG/M metagenome (GOLD analysis project Ga0126309, IMG submission 92541) | Serpentine soil microbial communities from UC McLaughlin Reserve, CA, USA - Plot56 | ecosystem: Environmental > Terrestrial > Soil > Grasslands | place: USA: UC McLaughlin Reserve, Lake County...
CCCTCGATGATCATCTTGGTGTTGATCCGGTCCGCGTTCCCCTCGTGGATCATGCCGCCGAGCGCCGCGGGGATCAGGACGTCGCACTCGACCGCGAGCAGCTCGTCGGGGCTGATCTCCTCGGCGCCGGGAAACCCCGTGAGCTTGCCGCCCCCGTGCAGGTGAGCCACGAGGTCGTCGGCGTCGACGCCCTCTTCACTGTGGATCGCGCCGCTCGCATCCGAGACGCCGACCATGCGCGCGCCCAGCTGCTGCAGGATCCGCGCTGCCCAGGAGCCGACGTTGCCGTAGCCCTGGACGACGAACGTGCAGCCGGCGGGTGAGAGGCCGATCTGCGGCGCGGCCTCGCGGAACATGTAGACGCAGCCGCGGCCGGTGGCCTGCTCCCGGCCGTAGGAGCCCTCCAGCGCGATCGGCTTGCCGGTGCAGATCGCCGGGGTGTGGCCGTGGAGCTTGCCGTACTCGTCCATCATCCAAGCCATCACCTGGGCGTTCGTGTTGACGTCGGGGGCCGGGATGTCCCGGGTAGGCCCGAGGACCTTCTCGATCTTGTTCATGAAGGAACGGGTGATCTGCTGGAGCTCGGAGCGCTCCAGCTCCTCGGCCGGGCAGTTGACGCCGCCCTTGGCGCCGCCGAAGGGGACGTTGGCGACGGCGGTCTTCCAGGTCATCAGCGAGGCGAGCGCGCGGACCTCGTCGATGTCGACCTCGGGGTGGAAGCGGACGCCGCCCTTGTAGGGGCCGCGGGCGCCGTTGTGCTGGATGCGATAGCCCGAGTAGGTGTGGACCCGGCCGTCGGAGAGCTTCACCGGGATCTGGACGGTCACCTCGCGGTAGGGCTCCCAGAAGACGGTGCGGAGGTCGTCGGGGAGCTCGAGGCGCTCGACCGCGCGGTCGAAGTAGTGTCGGACGATGTCGAGGTTGGAGACCTCGGCGCGCTGCCCCGGCTTCGGGACGGCTGAGGGCTCCTTCGCCTTGTCAGCCGCCTCCGGCCCCGCGCTGGTGCCCTGCCCGTTCGTCTGCTCGGCTGTCTTCGGCGTGCTCGCCATCTGCGTCGCGGCCCCTTCGCCGGCGCTGCCAGTCTGTCACAGCAGTACCCACGGAGCTGCGCTTCACGCACTTACAATCGGTCGGCCTCCGGGGCCATAGCTCAGTTGGGAGAGCGCTTCCCTTGCACGGAAGAGGTCGCGGGTTCGAATCCCGCTGGCTCCACTAGTAGAAGGCGCAGGTGCTGGCCAGCACGAGCAGCACGGCGATGGGGCAGACGACGAGGCTGATCAGCGCCGCGAGCCACTGACGCAGCAGCAACGCCCCGATCCCCGCGGCCATCGCCCCGATTGCGGTGACGGCCGCGATCGCGTCCAGCGGGTCCGTCCATCCCGGCGCCGCCTCCCCGCCCCCGCAGTCCGGCCCACCGAGAAGGGAGACGACCGCGAGCAGGCAGGTGATGCCGGTCAGCGCCAGTGCCACCGTGGTGAGCCAGCGTGCGAGCCACTCGAGGCGTGAGCGCCTCAACTGCCCCGCGGTGCCGATGCCGATCGCCAGCTTCCCGGCCTGCATGACCATCTCGCGGACGCCATTGGGCGGTCCCTGGTCGGCCCACCCCTCCGAGCGCCCGACCAGTGTCCCGCACGCCGCGGCCACCAGGAGAGCGACCGGCACCAGCAGCGTCGGTCCGGCGGATGGCGAGACCGAGCTGCCGTCGGTGGCGAGCAGCAACACGACCGCGCCGAGGCCGAGCCACACCCCTGCCACCCCCAGATTCGTGAATACCGCGGGCCAGTCGTTGCGCGGCCGCGACCGCAGGCCGAGCCCGGTCGCCACCGCGGCGATCGCCAGGATCGCGGAGGCGTAGAGCCAGGCCCGCGAGTCGTATTGGTCCTGCAAAGGGTCCGCCTCACGCTCTCGCACCAGCTGCTCTCCGCGCTGCGCGTCGAGGCAGTCGGGCCCGTTCTGCTCGCAGGCCGGCGGCGAGACGTCCGGCAGCCTCGATTCGGTGTGGATCAGGTCCGCGGTGGCGGCCGCCATCACCGCGATGCAGAGCCCCAGACAGGCCAGCGTCTGACGAGAGGGGGCGCGTGAGCGCAGTTCGCTCGCCGTCGGCAGCCGCTCACGCACGGCCGGCTCAATCGGCCCGCGGCCGCTTCGGCGGAGGCGGCAACGGCGGCAGGGGCACGCCCTCCGCGACGAACCCCGCGCGGAGCAGCGCCGGGACCTGGGTGAGCGGGGCCGGGGAGTCGAGCAGGACCACGCCGAGCTGTCGGTGTCCGATCCGGGCGGTGGTGACGTAGCAGCTGCCGGCGGCGTCGGTGAAGCCCGTCTTCAGCCCGGTGACCCGTGCCTGCGGCAACCCCGGCAGCCCACGCTGCAGGAAGTAGTGGTTGTTCGTCAGGTAGAGCCGCTTGCCCCTGATCGGGAATCGCGGCTTCGCGTAGCGCGTGCTCGCGATCCGGGCGATCGCCGGGTTGGCCAGGTCCGCCCGCGCGAGCTCGGCCAGGTCGGCCGCGCACGAGTAGTTGTTGCGATCGCGGAGCCCGTTCGGGGTGGAGAAGTGCGTGCAGGTGAGCTGCATCGCGCGGGCCTGCCGGTTCATCTCCTTGATGAACCGGCCGACCGTCCCACCGTCATGCTGCGCGAGCGCGACCGCGGCGTCGTTCGCGGAGATCATCACCAGGGCCTGCAGCAGCGGTCCGAGCGGCACCTTGCGGCCGCGCGGCAGCAGGCCGGTGGCCGAGCCCGGTGTGTGCGACGCCTTGGCGCTCACCCTCACGCGCTCGTCCGGATCGTTCCGCTGGGCGACGATCAGCGCCGTCATCATCTTGGTGAGGCTGGCGATCGGGTGTTCTAGCCGCGGCCGGCGCTGCCAGAGCACCTTTCCGCTCCTCAGGTCGAACAGAACTCCCGCCGCCGGCGGGTGCTTGAAGCGGTAGGTGACCGGCAGCGGCCCGGTCACAGGCTCGAGCGCGAATCGCTGCGCCTCGGGCGAGACGTAGGTGCCGAGGGAGGGTGAGACCGGCGCGCCGAGGCCGCCGCCACCTGCGCTTCCCTGCTTGGCACCGGGGGCTCCCTCGCCGGTGGTCCTGGAGGCCCCCTCATCCGTCCGATCGGGCCAGATCGCCACGACGATCACGGCGGTCGCCCCGCTGGCGAGCACCAGAGCGGCGATGACCGCGACCCGCCTAATCATCCGGCGGATTGCGAAGCGCGCCGATCAGTCCGGCCGCGATCATGACGACGATCAGCAGCGAGATGCCGTAGAGCACGATCGCTCCGATGTCGCCGTAGGTCCTCAGCTCAAGCCCGGTGTCGACGATCACGTAGAGCGTGACGGCCGCGAAGAAGCTGCAGAAGATCAGACCGACGATCAGCAGCGCGTTCCGGAGGTCAGGATCCATCGTCGGCTAGTAGACGGGTAAGCGCGGCTCGGGTTCACGTCCCCCGGCCCGGAGCAGGAGAAGCCCCGCCACGGCGAGGCCGAAGAGGAAGCCGCCCACATGGGCGAAATACGCGACTCCCTCGCCGCCCCCGGACTCCACCGCGACCTGCCCCAGTGCCGGGACGAACTGGAGGATGAACCAGAGAGCCAGCAGGATCAACGCCGGGATCTCGACGAGGGTGACGAAGAAGACGATGAAGATCAGCGTCAACACTCTGGCCCTGGGATAGAGCAGCGCGTAGGCCCCCAGAACCCCCGCGATCGCGCCGCTCGCGCCGATCGTCGGCGCGGTGGAGGAGGTGTCGATCACCGCCTGCGTGTAGACGGCGATCAGGCCGGCCAGGACGTAGAAGAGCCCGAACCACAGCCGCCCGAGGCGGTCCTCGATGTTGTTGCCGAAGACCCAGAGGAAGAGCATGTTCCCGGCGATGTGGAGCCAGCCGCCATGCATGAACATCGAGGTGAGCAGTGTGAGCCACCACGCCTTCTCGTCGATCGGGAAGGGACCCAGGTCCGACCCTGCGTTCTCCTGGCTGACGGCCTGCGCCTGTGCGTAATCCTTCGTTCCCGGACAGACCACACCGGCCTCGAACTGCCCCTGAGCCTCGCCCACCGCACCGACGGCGCAGTCCCCGGTGCCCGGATGGGTGATCCGGTAGGGGATCGCCCCGTATTCGAGCGAGCTCTGCTCGATCGGCCCGAAACCCGCCTGGTCCAGCCGGTCGTCGGTGGGGAAGTTGAGCTGCCAGATGAAGACCGCGACGTTGATCACGATCAGGGCGACGGTGAGGACCGGGAACCGCGAGGTCGGGTTGTTGTCCTTCAGCGGGAGCACCGGGGCGGGCGAAGACTAGGTCACGCCCACCGGGGGACAATGCAGGTATGCGAACGGCCGATCCGTGGCGGGACACCGACGTGATCGACGAGCGAGCGCCGCGCTTCAACCAGGCGGTCACGGGCGTTGTCGCCCTGCTCGGGGCGATCTTCGGCTGGCCGCTCGCCTGGGGGCTGATGGCGGGGCAGCTGCTGGTCGGCCTGACGCTCGGCCGCCGCTTCTGCCTGCCGTGCGCCGCGTACTTCCTGCTGGTTCAGCCGCGGTTCGGCGAGGGCGAGCTCGAGGACTCCCGACCGCCGCGCCTCGCCAACATGATGGGGACGGCCTTCCTCGGCTCGGCGGCGCTCGCCTGGTGGCTCGGCGCCCCGGGGCTCGGCACCGCTCTCGGGCTGCTGGTTGCGGCTCTCGCTCTGCTCGCCGCGAGCACCGGCTTCTGCGCCGGGTGTGAGGTCTACCGGCTGGTGGCGCGCCTGCGCGGCATCTCCCCGCGACACCACAGCCGGATCGACGTCGCCGACCTGGATGGCATCACCGGCCAGCCCGCATATCTGGAGTTCACCCATCCGCTCTGCTCGGCTTGCCGCGAATGGGAGAGCCGCCTGGTCTCCGAGCCCGAGCCGCTGCTGAAGCTCGACGTGAGCGAGCGCCCGGAGCTCGCTCGCAAGTACGGCGTGGCCGTGGTGCCGACGGTTCTCAAGGTCGCGCCGGACGGCGCGGTCCTGGAGCGTCTCGCTCCGTAGCTGCCGGGGCCGCGTTAGCGGCCCGCGCGCTCGCTCGTCGGCGGGATCTCATCGCGCACGGCCGGCAGCTTGGCCGACTTCGGCGTCGGCAGCGCCAGGCGGTCGCCCGAACCGGCCGCAACCGCGCCGCCCTTGGTCCACCGGACCGGAAGCGGCTTGTTCTGGATCAGCACGCTCCAGGTCGGGACGTCCAGGTTCCCCGTCTGCGGCAGCCCGCGGTCGGCCTGGAAGGCGTAGACCGCGATCTGCGTGGGCGACTGGTAGTAGCCGTTGATCGGCACCGTGTAGCCGCCGCCGGCGAGCAGCTGCTGCGCCCAGGCGACGAAGTCCCCCTTCGACCCCAGGCGCAGGAACGGATAGCTCGGATACGGGGTCGCGCTGGCCGGAGCGACCGGCGCGCCGACGGCCTTCCACTGCCGCTTGCGCGCCGACTGCCAGGACCACCAGCTGACGCCATCGAAGCCGTGTGACATCGCCAGGGCGCGGAAGCGGCGCACCTGGCCCGCCTTGGGGTTGTTGTAGACCTGGCCGAGGGGCAGGATCGGCCGCTGATAGATCCGGTTCCACACCCAGGTATGGGTGTAGCCGGTGTCCACGGTCGTGCCGATGTCCTTCCAGTAGAGCTGCGGCAGGTTGTACTGCGCGCCGCCCGGGCCGAGGAAGACCGAGAACGGCAGCGCCGGGTGGTAGTCGACGTAGGGGAAGCTGGCGAGACCGACGGGGTAATCGGCGCCGATCCGCGAGCGCAGGCTCGACATGAAGTACGAGGCCTGCGGATACTTGCCCTCGTACTGGCCCTCCACGTCCAGCACCAGGCAGTCCGCCCCGTTGGCGACGGCCGCCGCCCCGACCCGCGCCTCCTTCCCTGGCTTGCGCCCGTAGATGAACTGCCAGGCGCAGACCCGCAGTCCACGGGCGTGCAGGCCGCTGACCACCCGCGGCGAGAACTGGCTCCAGTAGCCGGTCCCGTCACCCGACTTGATCAGCACGGTCTCGATCCCGTGCGCGCGTGCCTTCTTCGCGATTGCGCCCAGCTTGCCGTGCGAGGAGCGGCTCAGGTACCAGATCCACATCCCGTCGCCGGCGAGCGGGTTCTTGGACTGCGCCCCGCCGTCGCCTGTCTGCGACGAGGCGCCGCCCGCCAGCGGGCCCGCCGCCACCGCCAGAGCCAGCGCGGCTCCGAGCAGGGCAAGCGTCTTTTTGCGTCGGCGCGAACGCATCGTTCGAGGCTACGAGGCACCAAACACGCCTCCGCAACGACTGTTGCGTTGACCCCGTCAGGCGGCTCCGGCCGCGGCGCGACGCTCCTCCACCAGCTTCGCGGTCTCGTCCGCGTGGTAGGAGCTGCGCACGAGCGGCCCGGAGGCAACCGACTCGAAGCCGAGCTCGTAGGCCGCCTGCTCGAGCGCGGCGAACTCGTCGGGGTGCCAGTAGCGATCCACCGGCAGATGCTTCTCCGTCGGGCGCAGGTACTGGCCGACCGTGAGCACCTGCACGCCGTGCTCACGCAGGATGCCGAAGGCCTCGATCATCTCGTCGAACTCCTCGCCGAGCCCAACCATCAGCCCCGACTTGGTGACGACGTCGGCCCCGCCCATCTCCTTGGCCATCCGCAAGACCCGGGCCGAACGCATGAAGTCGGAGCCGCGCCTCGCCATCGGGTAGAGCCGGGGCACGGTCTCGACGTTGTGGTTGAAGACATCCGGGCGCTCCGCGATCACCTTGGCGAGCGGCATCTCCTGGCCGCGGAAGTCGGGAGTCAGGACCTCGACCTTGCAGCCGGGGGCCATGCGGCGAATCGACCGGATTACGCCGACGAATGCGCCGGCGCCATAGTCCGGGAGGTCATCGCGGTCGACCGAGGTGATCACGGCGTGTCGCAGCCCCATCCGCTTCACCTGGTTTGCGACGCGGAGCGGCTCGAGCGGGTCGTTCCAGGTCGGCTTGCCGGTCTGCACGTTGCAGAAGCCGCAGCGACGGGTGCAGACGTCTCCCAGGATCATGAAGGTGGCCGTGCCGCGCTCCCAGCACTCGCCGACGTTCGGGCAGTTGGCCTCCTGGCAGACGGTGTGCAGGTTGTCGGCCTCGATCGCCTTCTTCAGCCTGCGATAGGTCGGTCCGCCCGGCGCCGGCACCTTGAGCCAGGGCGGCTTGCGCGAGCGGAAGGGAACCTTGCCGTCGTCGTTCGCGGCCCGGCCGCCCGGGTTCGCCCTCGACCGGGTGACGTGGAGCCTCTCGAGGGCCTCGGCGTCGGTCGCCATCGCTCCTACCGTACCGAGGCGGTCTCGCCGGCCAGATGCGCGATTCGCTCGTCCGCCTCGACGGGGTCGCGCTCGAAGATCTCGCCGAACAGGCTGGACACGGTCTGCATGTAGGCGTCCATCTCCTGCTCGGTGCCGAGCTCGCGGCAGAGCGAGGTCATCCGGACGCCCTCGATGCCGCAGGGCACGACCCACTCGAAGGGCTGCAGATCGTTGTTGACGTTGACGGCGAAGCCGTGGGTGGTGACGCCGCGGCTGACGTGGACCCCGATCGAGCCGATCTTGCGGCCCTCCGGGGGCCTGCCGCCGACCCAGACGCCGGTCAGATCCTCGATCACCTCGGCCTCGACCCCGAATGCCGCCAGCGAGTCGATCATCAGCCGCTCCAACTTGCGGACGTAGTCGTGCACGTTGTCGCCGTACGGCTTCAGGGAGACGATCGGATAGCCGACCAGCTGGCCGGGGCCGTGATAGGTGACCCGCCCGCCGCGGTCGGTCTCGCAGACCTCGATCCCCTGCATGCGGTACCAGTCCTCGCCCATGCCGAGCTCGGCCGGATCAGTACGCCTGCCCTTCGTATAGACGGGCGGGTGCTGGAGCAAGAGCAGCACGTCGGGGATCCGATCCGCCTGGCGCGCCGCCTCGATCAGCTTCTGCAGCGAGCGAGCCTCCTCATACGGGACCAAGCCGAGTTGCGCGATCAGCACCTCGTCCACACCCTGATTGTCACATGCCGGCGCGATCGCCCGGGCGGGGCCTCCGTCGCTACCATGCGCGCGACCGCGGGGGGCCGACGAGGGAGAGGACGATGGGTTGGGCGGAGATCACCGTCGTCTTCTGGATCTCTCATCTGGCCGGTGACTTCCTGCTGCAGACCGACTGGCAGGCGACGTACAAGTACGGCGGCCTCGGAGGGGACGCGAGGGCCCGGGCGGCACTGTCCTCGCACGTCACCATCTACACGCTCTGCTTCGTCCCGGCTCTGATCTGGGTCGGCAGCGACATCGGCGCCCCTGCGGCCATCGGCCTGGCCCTGGTGATCTTCCTTCCGCACCTGGTAATCGATGACGGCCGGTTGCTGGGCCTCTACATGCGCCGCGTCAAGCGGTCGGATCCGCCACCGGCTGGGCTCACCGCCTCGGTCGACCAGAGCCTGCACCTGATTTGCCTCTGGGCGACGGCGCTGCTCGCCGTCGCCTGAGCGAACGCGCAAGGTCGGGTCGGGGTATGTTCTTGGCCCAGAGGGGGTCATCCGGTGGACGCCCGCCAGGGGAGGAGATAGATGTCGAGTAGCAGAGCAGCGTTCCTGCGACGGGTGCGGGTGCTGTCCGGACTCGATGACGAGCTGCTCGACCGCCTGGCGTCTGAGGTCACCGAGATGGAGGTTCGCGCAGGCGAGTGGCTGATGCGACGCGGTGATGAGGGCGACAGCCTCTTCCTGATCCGATCCGGCCAACTCGAGGTGGTCGACGAGGGACCTCCCGAGACCGTGATCCGGATCCTGCGCAGGGGAGCCGTCCTCGGCGAGCTCGCTCTGCTCACCAGACAGGTTCGCTCGGCATCAGTGCGCGCCCGGCGCGACAGCCGGCTGCTGGAACTCGGGCGAGGCCGGTTTGAGCACCTGATCGCCGAGGCTCCCGGATTCGCCGTCGGCCTGACGCGGGCGATGGGGGCGCAGCTGGCGGCGACGCGCGCTCCCGCAGGCGCGCCGGGACCGCCGCGCACCGTCGCGGGCCTCGCGCTGGACGACGGAGCTCCGATCGAGGAGGCCGCATCGATGCTGGTCGAGGGCCTGGCCGAGCACGGCAGTGTGGTTCGGCTGGACAAGCGGGAGTTCAGCGGGGAGGCGGAGCTCCTCTCGGCGCTGGAGCGGGCGGAGCGGGACCACGACCGCGTCGTGATGGTCTGCGACGCGACGGCCCCCGGAGAGGAGTGGACCGACTTCTGCCTCCGAGAGGCCGACATGATCTTCGCCCTCACTCAGGGGCGGCCGAACAGGCCCTGGATCGATCACCCCGACGCTCTCCTCGGATGTGAGCTCGTCGTGCTAGCCCCCGTCGCGGCGCCGGACGTCCTGGCGGCGCTCCGACCCGCCGACGTGCAGGTGATCCGGGAAGGATCGGACCTGGAGCCTCACATCGAATCCACAGCGAGGAGGCTGGCAGGCCGCGCCATCGGCGTCGTCCTCTCGGGTGGAGGGGCGAGAGCATTCGCGCACCTCGGCGCGATCGAGGAGCTGATCGACGCCGGGATCACGATCGACCGAGTGGGCGGCGTGAGCCTCGGCGCCGTGGTCGGAGCGGGCATCGCCGCGGGCCACAGCTCCGAGGAGATCCTGGACTTCTTCCGCGTGGGGTTCATCGACGTCAACCCGACCGGTGACTACACGCTCCCGGTCTTCTCCATGATCAGGGGCGCGCGGACGCGCACCCTGCTCGAGGGGTACCTCGGGGACCGCAGGATCGAGGAGCTACACCGCCGTTTCTTCTGCGTGAGCTGCGACCTGCTCCAGCGCGAGGCGGTGGTCCACAGGGTCGGCCGGATCGTCGACGCGGTTCAGGCGAGCCTCTCGATCCCTGGAGTCTTCCCGCCGATCGCCACCGAGGACGGTCGCCTTCTCGTCGACGGCGGCGTGCTCGACAACCTGCCCGTCGGGAGGATGGCGGCGACTGGCGAGGGACCCGTGATCGCGATCGACGTGACCGGCAGGATGGGTGGCTTCCAGAGGGCGGGCCGGCCCGGCCTCGCCCGACTCGGGCGTCCCGTGCGCCGCTACCTGACCGGGCGCGAGGCGGAGGTCCCTCGCCTGGCCGAGACCATCGTGCGGACGGTGACGGTGGGCAGCGCCGACACCGCCCAGGCGGCTCGCCGCCACGCCGACTTGGTCATCCAACCCGCCGTCGAGGGAGTGGGCATGCTCGACTGGCGCCAGCTCGAGCGCGTCAGGCAAGCCGGCCGGGCGGCCGCCCGATCGGCACTCGAGGCCAACGCGGATTGGCTCGACCGACCGGATGGCTGGTGGCCGAGCGGGAACGGCGGCGTCCCAGCCGCGGAGCTGCGCACATGAGCACCGTGGACGGCGCGGTGGGCCGCCTGACTCACCGTCGGGCGCCGACGCCGACCACCGTGCTGGCAGTGTCGTCGCTCGGGGTGTTCATGGCTTTCGTCGACGCGACGATCGTCAACATCGCCTTCCCGAACATCGCGCAGTCGTTCCCGGACTCAGGGATCTCGACGCTCTCCTGGGTCCTCAACGCCTACAACATCGTCTTCGCGGCGTTCCTGGTGGCCGCCGGCAGGATCGCGGATCTCCTCGGCCGCCGCCGGATGTTCCTCTTCGGCCTGGTGGTCTTCACCCTGGCCTCGGGGCTCTGCGCCGCGGCTCCCTCGGCGGGCGCCCTGATCGGATTTCGGCTGATCCAGGCGCTCGGCGCCGCATTCGTCGTGCCGGCCTCGCTGGGCCTGGTGCTCCAGGCCTTCCCGGCCGACCGCCGTGCGCATGCGGTCGCGCTGCTCTCGGCGGTCGGAGCGCTGGCCGCCGGCATCGGCCCTTCGCTCGGCGGGCTGCTGGTCAGCATCAGCGACTGGAGGCTGGTGTTCCTCGTCAACATCCCGGTCGGCATCGCCGCCTACTACCTCTCCCGCCGGTACCTGGTGGAGAGCCGAGAGCCCGGGCGGCGCAGGCTGCCCGATCTACCCGGCGCGATGCTCTTCGCGATCGCGGTGGCGGCACTGGTCCTCGGTGTCGTGAAGGGGGAGGAGTGGGGCTGGGACAGCCCCAGGATCCTCGGCTCCTTTGCCGTCGCGCTCGCCTTGGGAGGGCTGTTCATCCGGCGCTGCACGCGACACCGCTCTCCGATCATCGACCTCGGACTGCTGCGAGTGCGCACGTTCTCCGTCGCGAACTCGATGACCGCGCTCGCCGCCGCGGGGTTCTACGGCTACACGCTGATCAACGTCCTCTTCCTCACGCAGGTCTGGGATTACTCCGTGCTGAAGGCCGGGCTTGCGATCACCCCGGGCCCCGTCGTCGCCACGGCGATCGCCGGGCCGGGCAGCCGACTCGCGGAGCGATTCGGCCACCGCTGGATCCTCGTCGCGGGCGGGCTGACCTGGGGCGCGGGGGTCGTCTGGTTCGTCGAGCGGGTCGGGCTTCAGCCGGACTTCACGGCCGAGTGGCTGCCGGGGATGATCATCCTGGGCCTCGGGGCGGGGATCCTCTTCCCGAACCTGAGCGGCGCCGCGGTCGCGTCCGCGCCCGGTGAGGCGTTCGCCACCGCCACCGGGCTGAACGCGGTCGCCAGACAGGTGGGCGCCGCCCTCGGGGTGGCGGCCGTCGTGGCGATCCTGGGCTCGCCGAACCCGCTCGATCCCTCCTCGGTCGAGAACGCCTTCGACAACGCCTGGACCTTCTCCGCCGTCTGCCTGCTGCTGGCGGGAGTCGGCTGCCTGGGCGTGAGCCGGCTGCGCAGCGAGGACGACGTCGGGCAGTCGCCGTCCCTGGGGTCCGCGGCGAGGCTGGTATTCGCGCACGCCGAGCCCGAGGCGGCCCCGGTACGCGCGGCGACGCAGCGCGCGAGCCGGCCGGTGGCCGCGCGCCCCATCACGCCGCGCGCGGAGTCGGCGGCGGATTTCCTCGCGCGGGCTCCGATCTTCGCGGGCCTCTCCACGGAGGTGCGCGAGCAGATCGCACGGAGCTCCCGGGACGTGCGCCTGACGGCGGGCGAGTGGCTCTTCCGCGAAGGCGAGGAGGGGGACGCCCTCTTCGTGATCCGGGCCGGGCGGCTCGAGATCGTCTCGGGCGAGGGCAGCGTGATGCGGGTTCTGGGCCGGGGCGCGGCCCTCGGCGAGCTCGCCCTGATCACCTCGTCGCCCCGGTCTGCCTCGGCGCGGGCCGCGCGGGACACGGACCTGATCGCCATCGACCGAGATGAGTTCCAGGACCTGCTCAAGCGCGCGCCGGAGGTCTCACTGGCGCTGACCCAGACGCTGGGCATGCAGCTGCGGGACTCCGTCGGGGTGATGCCACAGTCCCGTGCGGTTCCGGTGACGATCGCGCTCCTCCCTCTGGATGAGCGAATTCCGGTGCGCGAGATCGGCACTGATCTCTCCGCGGCCCTCTCGGCGTGGGGCCGGGTGGACACGGTCGACGGCTCGGTGGTGAGCGAAGTCAGCGATCGGGGCGAGGTCGCGGTCTTCGGCCCGCTGCTGGATCGCGTGGAGGCGGCCAACGACCAGGTGGTGATGGTCGCCGACCCGATCGGGAGCCGGACGCCATGGACGGACTTCTGCCTGCAGCACGCCGACCGTATCGTCGCGATCGGCAGCGGCGGCGAGGTGATCGACGACGGTCCGCTCAAGGAGGTCCTCCGGGGTTGCGACCTGGTGGCGTGGGACGTCCCGGCGGGATCCGGCGCCCTCTCCGATTGGGCGACCGCGCTCGACCCGATCGAAACGCACGCGATTCGCGAGACCGCGGTCGAGGCCGACGTGACACGCATGGCGCGGCGTCTGGCGGGCCGCTCCGTGGGAATCGTCCTGTCCGGCGGCGGGGCTCGCGCCTTCGCCCACATCGGGGTGCTGGAGGAGCTCGACGC
>Ga0126309_10000527_pt1 | contig 12848 bp, 11 predicted proteins | sample Plot56_FD_92541 | JGI IMG/M metagenome (GOLD analysis project Ga0126309, IMG submission 92541) | Serpentine soil microbial communities from UC McLaughlin Reserve, CA, USA - Plot56 | ecosystem: Environmental > Terrestrial > Soil > Grasslands | place: USA: UC McLaughlin Reserve, Lake County...
CGTGGAGCACGCGCATCGACGCCCGCATCGCCGAGCTCGAGCGGCTGAAGGAGGGTCTCACCGACTGCATTGGCTGCGGCTGCCTCTCGCTGGGCCGCTGTCACCTTGCCAACCCGGGCGACCGCGCGGCCGCGCGCGGCCCCGGCCCGCGCTACTGGATCGGCGACCCCCGGGACTGACCGTTCCGGGCAGCCGCTCGGACAACACTTGTCCAACGGGTTCGCGTCCCGCCGGGATCGGAGTTACTCTCGTGCGCAATGGCCCTCAGGAGGTTCTCGCGCGTTCTCGTCGTGCTCGCTGCGTTGCTCGCGCTGCCCGTGGCCAGTGCGCACGCTGCAGCGACGGAGCCGCCACAGCTGCTCGCCGGCGCGAACTCGAAGTGGATCTCGGGCAACTTCATTCAGCAGACCGGCCTGAACTGCTCGACCGCGATCCTCGGCAGCTCGTATACCGAGGTCATGGTGTCAGGGGTTGCCTCTTATGGTGGCCTCCCGGCGGTGCCGAAGGTCAACGATCCCTACTGGACTGCGCTCCTCGTCGCCATCCCGGGAAATCCGTGTGGCTCGGGTTCCTCGTCCGTCGTGACCACGCTGATTCTTCCGCCGAGCACGCAGGTGGACTCGACCCGCCCGATCAAGTGCTACGGGCTCCCGCGTAATCACGACGAGAACACACCATGGCAGGACCTGGGTAACCAAAGCTGGAACTTTTTGGGCTCGAGCGGTCCCTACTGCCCGACGCAGCCCAGCATTTCGCCCTATCACCAGGGAGGCCTGCAATTCGGCTTCCGGCCGCTCGCGAACGGCCAGTTCTTCTGGATCTTCGTACCGGTGAAGTCAAGCGGGCCCCTCATCGGAGCGGCGGGCCCGAGTCCCGGTCACGGTTTCACTTGGCTCACGGACGCCACCGGGGTGTACGCGAATCCGGGCCGCAGCTTCGTGTGGGCAAACATCCTGCAGGGAGGAAGCGGGAATCCGTTCATATTCTTTTCGAAGGACCCGACCATGCTCCCTTACTGGGACGCAAGCGCACCCGACCTTCCACCCAATACGCCCGAGAACCCCACGCCGAACCCCATGCCGACCCACAGCCGGGTCGAATGGTTCGCCAACCTCTACAGCGGCTTCCATCCAGGCTCCTTCTGCTGGGCCATGTACAAGGGTTCCAGCGTCGCCACCGGGCAACTGGTTGCCACCTGTCCGACCGACCCGAACAAATGGAAATCGGGCGTGACGAACATCTCCGACTCGTGGTTCGTCGAGGGAGGAGGCCCGAACAAGGGCTACGTCCCGTTCTCGTATGACGACGACCCGCCCGGCACGACCTTCACCGTGCGGTGGACGTTCACGCCAAGCGACGGCGCCCCCGTCGCCACCAAGGACGTCACCTTCAGGACGCTCAATGGGCCCGACGTGGACGGTGATGGGGTGGGAGCGAACGAGGACAGCTGTCCGAATGTGAAGGGCAACCTCGCGAACGGCTGCGTGCCCGGCGTTCAGGAGGATCCCGACAAGGACGGCGTGTATGGCGGCGCTGACCTCTGCCCGACGCTCGATGGCCAGGGTTCGCTGAACGGCTGCCCTGGCGGGATCATCCCCGACATTCCAAAGCCGCCCGAGAACAAGAGTCTCGTGGCGACGCTCCTGACCAAGAGCGGCACCGCTTTCAAGCGCAGCGCCCTGACGAAGGGTGCGCCCGTGAAGTTCGAGTGCACGGTCGATTCCGCCGCGAGTGGTGCGCTCAGCATCACGAAGAAGGTCGCGACCACGCTCAGGATCAAGACGACGAAGAAGCAAAAGGCCGTGACCATCGCCAGCGGCAAGGGCCAGTGCAAGGCCGTGGGCGGCGGCAGCCTGAAGCTCAAGCTGGCGAGCGCCACCAAGAAGAAGGTCCTCAAGGCCAAGAAGCCCTTCCCCGCCGCGCTCGCCGTGAAGCTCACCGCTGCCGGGCAGATCCCGGTCACGGTCAAGCGGCCCGTCAAGGTTCGCTGAGTAGCCTCGGGTGCGTGGCGCGCGCACCCACTGAGGAGCCCGAGGGCCTCGTCTACAAGCCCGAGCTGCTCTCGGTCGACGAGGAGGACGGCCTGCTCGAGCGACTCGAGTCGCTGAGGTTCGACCCGATCGTCCTGCACGGACGCGCCGCGCGGCGGACCGGCCGCCATTTCGGGCTCGACTACGACTACGAGTCGCGCACGCCACTGCCGGGCGAGCCGGTGCCGGACTGGCTGCTGCCGGCGCGCGCGCGCGCCGCCTCCCTGGCGGGGCACGACCCCGCGGAGCTCGTGGAAATTCTCGTGCAGCGCTATCCCGAGGGATCCACGATCGGCTGGCACCGGGACGCGCCCGCGTTCGACACCGTGATCGGGATCTCGCTGGGCGGCACCAGCCGCCTTCGCTTCCAGCGCGGCAAGCGCGAGAAGAGGCGCGTGTGGGAGGTTGAGCTTGCGCCGCGCTCGGGTTACGTCCTGTCCGGCGAGGCACGCAGGTCCTGGGAGCACTCCATCCCGCCCACGAAGGAGCTGCGCTACTCGATCACCTTCCGGACCCTGCGCTCCGGGAAGGCGCCTTGAACAGCTGCCCGAACTGCGATGCGCCGGCGCCTCCCGGCGCGCGCGTGTGCGAAGCCTGCGGGTACCGCTTCCTGGAGGACCGGCGGCCTGGCCGAGCGCTGCTGGCCGTGGTCGGCGTCGTGGCACTGGTGGCCGTCGCCGTGATCCTGATACCCGGCGGAGGGAGCGGGCCGGATTTCGCGGACGTGGAGCGGGGCCGCGCGCCCGACTCGCCGCGTGTTCCCACCGAGCTGATCTCCGAGCATCCGCTCTCGGCGCGTCAGGCGGAGCGCCGGCTCGAGGCGCGCTTCACCTCGCCGCAGGACGACGACAGCGCGGCGGTGCGCTGCGCGGGGCGCGAACCGCGTCCGGCGCATGCGATCCGCCACTGCCGCGTCCGCTACCCGAACGGCACTCAGAGAGGGGTCGTGGTACTACTCGACGCACGAGGCCGCGAACTGCTGAGTGAGTTCTGATGACCGAGACGCCCCGAATTGTCCTGTTCGACATCGACGGCACGCTCGTCACGACTGGCGGCGCCGGCGCCGTGGCGTGGAAGCAGGCCTTCCAGGAGCTGCACGGCATCCCCGCGGACATCGGGGAGTTCACCGACGCCGGCATGACGGACCCCGACGTTGGGGCAAAGACCTTCGAGGCCGTGCTCCATCGGAAGCCGACGGCCCGCGAGCTGGCCCAGCTGGTCCAGCGTAGGCTCGAGCACCTGCCGGAGGCGGTGGCTGAGAGCGCGGGGTACCGCGTGCTGCCGGGCGTGGCGGAGCGGCTCAAGCAGCTGAGCCACGACGGGCACCTGCTCGGGATCATCACGGGCAACGGCGACGGGGCGGCCGCGATCAAGCTGGCGCGGGGGGACCTCAACCGCTGGTTCACCTTCGGGGCCTACGCGAGCGCGGGCGTCGATCGACCGGGCATAGTCCGCCGAGCGGTGGAGCGGGGCGAGGCGATGCTGGGCTGCGACGTGCCGAACGAGGACATCTACGTGGTGGGCGACACGCCACTCGACATCGAGGCCGCCCACGCCGTGGGCTGCACGGCGGTGGCCGTGGCCACTGGCAAGTATGACCGCGAAGCCCTGCGCGAGGCGGGGGCGGACCACGTGCTCGACACCCTCGAGGAGCAGCTTCCGCTCAGTTAGTTGTGCGGATCTTTAGCTAAACGAGCCGGGATCTTGACGGGACCCCGTCAAGCTCCTAGTGTCGAGTGCAGCGAAGCTGCAGCCTCGCTGACAACCCCCCTCGGCTCTAGGAGTCAGCATGTCGCCGAACCGCCTCGTCGTGTTGATCACTCCCCTCGCGGCGCCGCTGGCAGGTTGGATCGCCACCCAGGCGGCGACCCAGCTACCCGGCCTCGACCTACCGCAGAGCGCCCTCGAGGAGGTGTTCATCGCAGGTGCTCTCTTCGCGCTCGCTCCGGCGGCGCAGTGGCTGCACGGCTGGCAGAAGTGGGAGACCCAGCAGCTTCAGACGGAGCAGGCCGTACGCGTCGCGACCGTCGGAGCGGAGGCCGAGCCGCCGACCATCCAGGTGGACGTGAACCAGGACGCCGGCTCTGAGGAGGAGGACGAGGACGAGGGCTTCGAGGTGGACGACGACTTCGGCCTCGACGACTTCGACGACTTCGACGACGACGTTCTGGGCGACGAAGAGTCCGTCCCAGCAGGGGTCTGACCGTCATGGCGCTCCAGGGACTCGATCGCCAGGTGGCCCCCGCGGCCGAGCTGGGCAAGCGGATGCTCGACCACATCGGCGGCGGCTGGTGGAACGTGTACATCGGCGGGCCGGAGGCGGGGCCGGGCTGGACTCCCGACGTGGTGAGGGACTACGTCCGCCACGGGATCGACCGCTTCATGCTCACCTACGTAGGCCGGCAGAGGCACGGCCCGCTCACCGCCGCTCAGGGCAAGGCGGATGCGATCGACGCTCTCAAGCTCGCCGAGAACTTCGGCTACAGCGGCAACTTCCCGCTCTGCCTCGACGTGGAGCTCAGCACCTACGAGAGCGCCCGGACGAAGACGATCACGTACGTGAAGGCCTGGTGTTCGACGGTGAAGAGCGCCGGCGCGCGCCCGGGCGTATACGCCAACCCGGCCCCGATCAAGGCCATGGCGGACGGGAAGGTGCCGGCCGACTTCGTGTGGGTCGCGAGCTGGACGGACCACGGACCAGCGCCGCATGACCCGCACGCGATTCCCCAGGTGCCGCACGAGCTCTGGAGCAAGCCGGGCCAGAGGGCGTGGCAGTACGCCGGTGAGTTCGGCAACCAGAAGTGCCAGGTGCTCGCGCAGGACGTGGACATCAACGTGGCCGACGAGGGCTGCCTCGCGAGGGCGCCGGGGGGCGGTGGCGGAGGCCAGCGCCGCCGACGCACGGTCTCGGCCGGCACGCGCCTGGTGCGTCGCGGCTCCAGGGGCAAGGCCGTGCAGCAGCTCACGCGACGGCTGTCCTTCGTGCCCTCGAAGGCGACCGGACGGCCCTACCTCGACGGGCCGCGTGGCAGCCTCGGACCGGAGGCCGAAGCGGCACTGAAGGCCTTCCAGAGCGAGCACCGGCTCGACGCCGACGGCGTCTACGGGCCCGACACTGCGGTGGCGATGGCTCGCGCCATCCACCTCGAGCGCGCACGGCGGCAGGCCCGGCAGAAGGGAAAGGCGAAGGACCCGAAGGAGGTCACGCCCGTGGCGCACACGAACGGCAAGTCCCGCAAGCCCGCGGCGACCCTCCGAGGCCTCATCGCGGAGGTGCGCCGCCTCGACGCCGAGACCGATCAGGCCTGGCAGCGCCTCGCGGCGTACGGGGGCGCCCGCCGGCGGCTCGTCGAGAAGACGGGCGCCGGGCGCGATCCCGGCATCGCCGAGATCACCACGATCCTGCAGCGGATGCAGCAGACCCTGGAATCGTTGGTGGACCTGGAGGAGCGCGAGTTCGCGCTCGAGCACCCGGCGGTGACCCAGGCGGCGATCGAGACCGCAACGACGGCCCAGACCGCGGCTGCCGGCAGCGCGACGTACACGACCACGATCGGTGCCGGAGGCAACGGAGCCGGAGAGCCATCGGCGCTCGGAACAACGCCGAAGGCGCCGGTGCGCCTGGACCAGCTCACGGACGAGCAGCTTCAGGAGCGAGTCGACAAGCTCGATCGGGCGATTGCCCGATCGCGAATGGTCCTGATGCGCCGCTATGTGGAGGCCGAGAAGGCCCTCGGCGTGCTCGCACCCAGGCGCGAGCCCCATACCCCCACGACGCCCGCGACGCCCACGACCCCGAAGGGCACGAAGCCGAAGGTCCGGACCGAGAAGAAGCCGAAGGAGACCAGGCGGCGCAGGAGCGGGCCGCGACCGGCAGAGAACATCAAGGAGATCCAGAACGCCCTCAACCGGTTCAGCGGGAAGTACCTCGAGAACGTCACGCCGCTGATCGTGGACGGAGTCGAGGGCCCGTCGACGAAGAAGCGCATCCGCCGGGTGAAGTACTACCTCGGCTACAGGGGCGCCGAGCAGCGCTCCACGGACGTGCCGCCGGAGGTGATTCGGTACATGGAGCATCCGCGCTCGCCGCGCAATGCCAATCCGGCAAAGCTCGCACGCGCCACCGCTCGGCGCCGCAAGCAGCACAAGCTGGCCGCGCAGACCTCGGCGACCTCCGCGGGCGTGGCCACGTTCGACAACAAGCCGGTTGCGGCCTGGCTGAAGCCGTACCTGGACTGGGCGCGCGCTCACGGATGGCAGGGCCAGCTCAACAGCGGCTATCGCACGCCGGAGTACTCGGAGCACCTCTGCTACGGCATCTGCGGGGCCCCGAGCTGCTCCGGAACGTGTGCCGGGCGCAGCTCGCACCACTCCATCCGCGTGAAGCCGGGCGGCTCCATAGACGTGACCGACTACGTCAAGTTCGGCGAGCTCATGCGGCAGTGCCCGTACTCCCCAAGGATCTTCAACAACCTGCCAAACGACCGAGTCCACTACTCGAGCACCGGCAACTGAGCCGGCTCAGCTCAAGTAGCCGCTACTTCGACGCCCGTGGCCGCCTCGTGCGGCGCGGGCGCTCGAAGTGCACGATCGCGACCTCCGTGGAGAGCGGCGTGGCCTTCTTGCCGCTCTTCTCGGCCTGGCGGCCGTTGGACTTCGCCTGGATGTCGTGCAGCTTCTCGAGCACGCCGCCGAGCAGCTCGGCGACCTCGTCGTAGCCCTCCTTGTCGAGCTCGAGCGGACTCCAGCTCACGTGGGCCTTCGGGTGATCGAGGCCGGTACCGGCCGCGGCCGCGCGGATGTCGTTCACGATCCGCTTCGTCTCCACGGACAGCACCTTCCGGCGTGTCTCGGCGGGCAGCCGGGACCACTCCCGATCGGCGAAGTACGGGCGCATCGTGGCCCGGTAGTAGTGCTCGGTGGACCCACGGCGAGGCTCGGTGCGAACGAGCTCCACACCCCCGGCCTTCGCGAGGATGCCCATGTGGTACGCCACGAGGTTGACCGGCTCGCCGAACCGGCGCGCAAGCTGCGCGGGACTCGACTCCCCCTCGTTCAGCGCTTCGAGCATCTGCCAGCGCAACGGGTGCCCGATTGCCTTGATGACCCGGGCGTCGGGCGGGCCCACTCCGGAGCGCCGCTTCGTACGGTTGTGATTGGTTCGCGGAGGAGGCGTCATGACCTTGATAGTGAATTTTCGAGTTGTGGACGAAGCCGGTGGAGGCGCACCTTAACGTTTGCGACGGATAATCCGAGCGCTCCGGCCACGCTCGGGTTCGTCAGATCGGCCTCGTAGCGGAGCCGGACCATCATCCGGTCCTCCGGCGACAGGGTGCTGAGTGCGCGCTGAACGTCTATTCGACTCAAAACGGCATCCTCTCCAGATTGAGTTTCGGTGTCTGGCACATCGGCTGTCGGGAGCTCGTGCGTCATGCGACGGCGTGAGAAAAGCCTATGAGCCTCGTTGCGGGTGATCTGCTGAAGCCAGCCCCACGGCCGCCCCGGGTCACGGCACGACTCGCGGCTGCGCCACGCTCGCAGCGCGGCCTCCTGGGCGACGTCCTCGGCATCGCTGTCTGAGCGCACGAGGCGTCGTGCCTCGTGATAGCAGTGGCCGCGGATCGCGTCCCAGTTCCAGTCGGCCAAGACATGGGCTTGTAACCCTACTGACTGGTCAGCGGGTCTTCTAGGGAGTGATGACAATTTCGACTCCCGATGCCACCAACGCGTACGAAGCGCTCGCGCCCTTTTATGACCGGTTCACTGACCATCACGACTATGACCTGTGGACGGAAAGACTGCTCCAATTGGCCCGCAGTCATGGTTCGCGGGGCACCCGCGTGCTGGACGCGGGATGCGGCACCGGCAAGAGCTTCCTGCCCCTCCTGGAGCGCGGTTTCGACGTAACGGCGTGCGATGCGTCGAGTGCGATGCTGGCCGTGGCCGCCGCAAAGGCCGGGCCGGATCGCGTGACCCTGCATTGCCGCGACCTGCGGACGCTCGACCGGCTCGGCGAGTTCGACCTGATCACCTGCCTCGACGACGTGGCCAATTACCTCACCGAGCCGGGCGAGCTGGCCGCCGCACTGGCCGGACTCGCGGCGAACCTCCGGCCCGGCGGCCTGCTGCTCTTCGACGCCAACACGCTCGCCACCTACCGCGGTTTCTTCGCCGAGACCGCCGCAGTGGAGGAGGAGGGGCTGGTGATGATTTGGCGCGGCCTCGCCGATACCGGGTTCGGACCCGGCGACCTCGCGCAGGCGGCTCTCGACATCTTCTCGGAGACCGGCGAGGGATGGTCACGGACCACGAGCCGCCACGACCAGCGTCATCACCCACGGGCGGTCGTCGACCGCTGCATCGACGATGCCGGCCTGCGCTGCCTGGCCGTGTATGGCCAGGACCCCGCCGTGAACCTCGACCCCGAGGTCGACGAGCTCCGCCACTCGAAAGCGATCTACCTGGTCACCCGATGAGCCTCGAACTGCGAGAGGAGGTGGACACATGCTGAAGCTGGAGAAGCTCGAGAAGCCGGTCGTGCCGGCCGTCTCGATCGTGAAGGGGGGCTGAGAGCCTTGGGTGGGCTTGCCGCTGGGTGCGGCAAGCCCCACCCCTTAATCCGTCGGGAGGAGTGCGCGATGAGGACCGTACGACTTAGGCCGAGTGTGGAGGCGTTTCCGGCGTCCACAGGCGACATCTATCTGTTGCGAAACGACGGTGGCCAGGACGTGGTGCTGCGCGACGCCTCGCCGTTCGCGCGCGAGCTGGTGGAGTCGCTCGCCGCTGGTACGCGTGTCGCCGACGATCCCGAGCTGAATGCGGCGATCGCGGAGCTGGAGGAGGCGGGTTTGGTGGCGGACGCATCGGCCGATGCGGCGGCTGGACTCAGTGGCGACGACCTGCTCCGCTATGACCGCCAGCTTCACTACTTCGGCGACCAGGCGTCGGGCGCCTCCCGGGCCACGGACATGCAGCTCGCGCTACGCGACGCGACAGTGGTCGTGCTCGGCGCGGGCGGCCTCGGCTCCTGGACGATGTCCGGGCTGGCGTGTGCGGGCGTGGGGCGCATCGTGGCGGTGGACGACGACACGATCGAGGTGAGCAACCTGAACCGCCAGGTGCTCTACCGGACGTCCGACGTGGGCCGCCGCAAGGTCGACGTGGCTGCCGAATCGCTACGCGCGCTGAACCCCGAGCTCGACTTCGTGCCTCTCCCACGCCGCATCCGCGGGGTCGAGGACGTGCGGTCGGTGGCCGTGGGTGCGGACTTTGTGGTCTGCACGGCGGACTGGCCGGTGCACGAGATCGGCAGTTGGGTGAACCGCGCCTGCCTCGAGCTCGGGGTGCCGCACACCTCCGCCGGCCAGTTCCCGCCGCGGATCCGCGTGGGCCCCACGTTCGTGCCCGGGCGCACCGCCTGCCTCGAATGCCAGGAGAGCGCCGTGCGCAGGGGCTTTCCGCTCTACGACGAGCTCGTGCGGCACCGACGAGACCACGCTCCTGTGGCCGCGACGCTCGGCGCGCCGTCCGGGCTGATCGGCTCGCTGCTCGCGATGGAGGTGATCCACTGGATCACGGGCATCAGCGAGCCGGCCACCCTGGGGCGCGGGCTCGTCTTCGACCTGCGCGACTTCTCGAACCACTGGGAGTCCGTGGAGCCGGACCCCGGCTGCCCGCTGGCCTGTTGTTGAATGTGCGGATGCATCGCACCACCACCCTCGGCGCCGACTTCGCTCGTGCACTCGCCGCCAAGGACTCCGCCGCGATCCGCGAGCTGATCCATCCGGAGATCGACTTCCGGGGGCTGACCCCCAGCCGCTCGTGGGAGGCGAGCAACCCGGACGAGCTGGTCTCGATCCTCCTCGAGGACTGGTTCGAGGCCGACGACGAGATCGAGGCGCTCGAATCGGTGGAGAGCGACAGCGTCGCCGACCGCGAGCGGGTGGGCTACCGCTTCAGCGTGAGCAACCCGGACGGCCGGCACCTGGTCGAGCAGCAGGCATATCTCGCCGAGCGCGACGGCCAGATCTGCTGGATGCGCGTGGTCTGCTCGGGCTTTCGCCCCGCCTAGCGGCGCGCTTCCCAGCTGACCGTGCCGGAGCGGCAGGTGCCTCTGCCGGCGATGGCCACCACGGCCCTCAGCCTTCCCTTCGCCTCGTTGTTGGCGAACTTGAAGGGCTCCGGGAACACCGGGTTGCCCTGAGGGTCGAAGCCGATCTTGCCGCGCACCCCTACCCCGGCCGCGTTGCGCTTGAAGAACCTGCCGTCCTCCGACACCGGCACGTTCCTGAAGCGAGCGATCCTGAGTGCGGTCCCCGAGGCACAGCTGCCTCGCCAGCGGAAGCGGATCCCGATTCTCGTGTGCGAGGTCGTCCGCATCACGAGCCGCTCGCCCTGGGATGTCCTGCCCACGAACGGGCCGTGATGGCTCTCGTGGACGGCCCCGGCCGGCGCAGCGCTGAGGCCAAGGACGGCGGCGGTCACGACGAACGCGGGTTTCGAAAGCCGGCGCGTGCTCATGCAGGTGAGAACACGCATCCCGGCCCGAACTACCGGCCTTCGTCTGCCACCCGGAGATCGAGTTCCGCAACCAGGCTGTCCGCCGGCTGACTCAGCGCTTGCGGGCCGCCTTCGTCACGACCGTCCGGGTGCCGCCCGTGACCCTGAAGGACGCTCGGTTGTCCGACTGGCTCGAGCTGTTGCCGGCGAACACGTTGATGCGGCCGTTCTCGACCACGAAGCGCCCCGCGTTGTCGTAGTAGCCGACGTCGTCCCGGGTGAGCGTCCAGCTCACGGTCCTTGTCTGGCCGGGCTGGAGCGTCACGCGCTCGAAGCCGCGCAGGCGGCGAACGGGTTGCGAGATGCTCGCCACCGGGTCGTTGATGTAGAGCTGCGCCACCTCGTCACCGGCCCGCGCGCCCGTGTTCGTCACGTCCACGCTCGCCGTGACCCGTCCGTTCCTGGCGTTCATCGTCGTGGAGCTGAGACGAAGGTTCGACACCTTGAACGTCGTGTAGCTGAGCCCGTAGCCGAACTCGTACTGCGGGGTGCAGCTCGTGATGTCGCGGTGGCGCGAGTTGTACTTCGAGTTCGGGTCGCACGGACGGCCCGTGGGCAGGTGGTTGTAGTAGATCGGCACCTGCCCGACGTTGCGCGGGAAGCTCACGGGCAGCTTGCCGCCCGGGTTGACCTTGCCGTACAGCGCATCCGCCACGCCGTTGGCGCCCTCGATCCCGCCGAACCACGCCTCGAGGATCGCGGGCGAGTTGGCCTGCACCTGGTCGAGCACGAGCGGGCGTCCGTTGAAGAGCACGACCGCGAACGGCTTGCCCGTGGCCTTGATCTGCTCGATCAGCTCCTCCTGCTTTCCGGGCAGGTCGAGCATCGAGCGGGACTCGGCCTCGCCGCTCATCTCGCGCGTCTCGCCGAGCGCGAGCACCACCTGGTCGGCGGCGTTCGCCGCGGCAACCGCCGCGGGGAAGCCGGCCTCCGATGCGCACTCGTTCGCCGGGTCGTAGAGGTCGTTGTTGCTCAGCGTGCAGCCGGGCGTATACGTGGTGTTGGCGTTCTGGGCCTTCATCGCGTCGAACAGCGAGACGGCATCGTTGTCGTCGCCGCGTCCCCACCAGGGACCGAGCATGTCGTGCTTGTCGTTCCCGAGCGGGCCGATAAGCGCCGTCGACTTGGTGGGGTCGAGCGGCAGGACGGGGCCGTCGTTCTTCAGCAGCACGAGCGAGCGGCCGGCGGCCGTGCGCGCCGCCGCGCGGTTCTCGGGCCGCAGCTGCTTGCCCTGCGCCTCCGCGACGTTCACGTACGGGTGCTCGAACAGCCCGGCGCGGAACTTCACGCGCAGGATCCGCCGCACGGCGTCGTCGATCCGGCGCTTCGACACCTCGCCGCTCCTCACGAGCGACCTGCCGAAGTCGCGGTACGTCGTGGACACCATCTCGGAGTCCGTTCCGGCGTTGAGCGCCTTCTTGGCCGCCTCCCTGCCGTCATCGGCCACGCCGTGGCCGCACGGGCCACCGGCCGGGTTCACTCCCGGACACTGCCGCAGCTCGGCCACGGCCGTGTAGTCGCTCTCGATGAAGCCGTCGAAGCCCCAGCGCCGCTTGAGGATGTCGGTCTCCGTGTAGTGGTTCGCGCAGGCGGGGACGCCGTTGAGGGCGTTGAACCCGCACATGGCGGTGTCCGAACCGGCGTCCACGGCGGCCTTGAACGGCGGCAGGTAGAAGTTCCACAGCCGCTGAATCGACATCTCGGTGGTGTTGTAGTCGCGGCCGGCCTCGGGCTGGCCGTAGGCCACGTAGTGCTTCACGCTCGTAACGACCTTGTCGGAAGCGCTGTAGTCGTTGCCCTGGGCGCCCTTCACCCGGGCGGCGGCCATCACGGAGTTCAGGTACGGATCCTCGCCCGCGGCCTCGGAGATGCGGCCCCAACGGGGCTCGTGCGAGACATCGACCATCGGGCTGTAGATCTGCTTCAGGCCCACCGCAGCCGACTCGAACGCTCCGATCCTGTGGTCGGTCTGAGCGATGCTCGGGTCGAAGCTGCTGGCGGTGCCGAGCGGGATCGGGAAGATCGTCCGGAAGCCGTGGATCGTGTCGAATGCGAACAGGATCGGGATGTGAAGCCGTGAGTTCTCGACGGCGTCGTGCTGGTACTTGTCGATCAGCACGGGGTCGGTCTCCGAGAACACCGCACCGATGGGCTTGCGCGCCTCCGCCGGGTTCTCCTTCATCTGGCCGTCGGAGAGCAGCGTGAGCTGGTTCAGCTTCTCCTCGAGCGTCATCTTCTTGATGAGCGCGTCGATGCGCC
>Ga0126309_10000528_pt1 | contig 12825 bp, 13 predicted proteins | sample Plot56_FD_92541 | JGI IMG/M metagenome (GOLD analysis project Ga0126309, IMG submission 92541) | Serpentine soil microbial communities from UC McLaughlin Reserve, CA, USA - Plot56 | ecosystem: Environmental > Terrestrial > Soil > Grasslands | place: USA: UC McLaughlin Reserve, Lake County...
GCTGCGCGCCGCAGTCAACGGCACGTCAGTCCGCGTCGACACCTGGCAGGGCTTCGTGTTCGTGACACTCGAGGCCGGCAACGCGGATCTCGTCGAGTGGCTCGACGACCTGACCGAGCACCTTGGCCGGTTCGACTTCACGAGCCTGCGGTCGGCGCATCGGGTCGACTACAACGTCGCGGCGAACTGGAAGCTCGTGGCGGAGAACTACTCCGAGTGCTACCACTGCCCGGGTCTCCACCCGCAGCTCAACCATCTGACGCCGTACGACGTCGGAGCGGACTTCGAGACGCGCGGCCCCTGGCAAGGCGGCTGGATGGAGCTCCGCGAGGGCTTCGAGACGATGGCGCTGCGGGGCGGGATGCGCCACGGCCGGCCGGCCCTCGACGGGATGAGCGCGCTGGACGAGCGCCGCGTCGTCTACTACGTCGTCTGGCCGACGCTGTTCCTGTCGCTCCATCCCGACTACCTCCTCGTCCATCGCCTCGAGCCCGACGGGCCGGAGCGGACGCGCGTGATCTGCGACTGGCTGTTCGACCCACGGGCGATGGCTGCGCCAGGCTTCGATGCGAGCGACGCGTTCGAGTTCTGGGACGTCACGAACCGCCAGGACTGGCACGTCTGCGAGCTCCAGCAGCGCGGGACGGCGTCGCGGAGCTGGACGGCGGGCCGGTATTCGAACCAGGAGCCGTCGGTCCACGCGTTCGACATGATGGTCGCCGACCGGTACGCCGGAGACCGCTTCGTCAGCCGGCGAACGGTGCGCGAGCGATACGACCAGCCTGTCCCGAAGGACCTCCCCGCGGGCTGACGGCGGGGCCGGGGCCCGGCGCGCCGGCGGAGCCGACGGCGGCGCTGACCGCGGTCAGGCCGCCGGGGACGCCTTGATCTTCGGCAGCCAGGACGGCGTGGCCTCGGCCTCGAGCGCCTCGAGGTCGATCGGCGTCGCCTGCCTGCCCTGCGCCGGACGACCCAGCAGGTAGCCCTGCCCGGCCTCGATCCCGAGCTTCCGGATCACGATGAGCTGATCGGCCGTCTCGACGCCCTCGGCGACGGTCGACGCCTTCCACTGCGCCGCGATCTCCTGGATCGCGCGGAGGACAGCGTGCGAGGGGTCGTGGACGATCCCGCCCTGGACCAGCGACAGGTCGATCTTGACGACGTCGAAGTGGATCTCGCTCAGGAGGCGGAGGCCGGCATTCCCGGCGCCCACGTCGTCGGCGGCCAGGCGGAAGCCCGCCTTGCGGCACGCCTGGACGCTCTTGCGGAGCTGCTCGAGGTCCTCGACCTTCTCGCGCTCAGTCAGCTCGAGCAGCACCTGCTGCGGCTCGATCCCCTTGCGGCGGAACGTCGCGATCAGCTCCGCCGGCCGGAACTGGTCGGATTCGAGCGTCCGCGGCGAGAGGTTCACGCTGAGGTACGTGCCGGGTTCGAGCGTCCCGGCGCCCGCCGCGATGATCTCGAGACAGGCCAGGTCGAGGTCGACGGTGCGGTCGGCGACTTCGGCCGCGGCGAAGAGTGACGCGGCATCCGCGAACGGCGCCCCTTCCGCGGGCCGGACGAGCCCCTCAAACCCGATCGGCGCACCTGTCTTGAGCGAGAAGATGGGCTGGAACACCGGTCGCAGCGCGCGGTTCGCGAGGACGTCGGCGACCCCGGCCGACAGCTCGCTGACTGACCGGTCGTCCGCGGCCGCGCCGTGTCGCCCGGGGTCGTACGCGACGACGGACGTCCGACCGTGCCGCTTGCACCAGTAGAGCGCCGCGTCCGCCTGTCGGTAGAGCTGGTGGCTCTCCGTGCTCGGGACGGGGTACGACGACACGCCGATCGAGACGGAGAACGGCTCGAGCGGCTGGTCGCCTTCGGACCCGGTGAGCGCGCCGGCGAGGATCCGGCGGGCCACGGACAGTCCGGAGGACGCGTTCGAGTGGGGGAGCAGGATGGCGAACTCGTCGCCGCCGATCCGGAAGGCGCGGTCGCTCTTGCGCAGGACCGACGTCGCGATCCGCCCAACCGCCGCAAGCAACTCGTCGCCGCGAGCGTGGCCATGCTCGTCGTTGACCTTCTTCAGGTCGTCGACGTCGATGATCAACAGGGAGAGGGGCGTCACGTGACGCCTCGCCGCGTCCAGCTGGCGGGCGAGCTCCTCCTGGAACGCGCGGTGGTTGCCAAGCCCGGTGAGCGCATCGACCAGTGCGGCGCTCCTCGCGCGGCCGTACATGCGGACGAGCTGGCGGCGCTCGGTCTCGAGCTGGAGCACGCCGTCGAGGACGCGCTGCGCCATGACGCCCATCAGCGGCGGGAGCGCCACCGCGGTGCCGAGCAGGGCGATCATGCCAAGGGACGATCCCGGTCCGGCCCAGAAGAATTCGATCGCCGCGACGGCCATCAGGACCCCGAACTCGACGAGGATCGCGGCGATGAGGCGGCGGCGGATGACCCGCAGGCCGGCGTCGCCCGCCAGCGCTCGATCTTCGGATGTCTGGAACGGCATGCAGGTGCCCCTCGTGGCCGGGTCGATCATGTGTAGTCGATTGCGGTGCGGTCGGCGGCGTACCCGAAAGTACCGGCGGGCGGTTCCGATGGGGGCAGGGACCGCGGCTGTGGCTCTGGCTACGTTCCGCCTGCACTCGTCGAATTCGCAGCACACCAGAAGTGCCATCCAGGGCCCGAGCCGGCCGACCCGTCGTTCTCGCGTTTGCGCTTGCGCTCGCGAGCTGCCTCGCGCCGTCCTCGTCGCCCCTTGCGCCCACGACCGTCCAGGCGGCGGGCTGCAGGAAGTCGCACACGCTGACCCTCGATCGGGGCGCGGCGTCGCCCGGGACCGGCACGACGTCGACCTCGTTCAAGTTCAGCGTCCGCTACCGCGACAGCGCCGGCTGCGCACCGACCCAGGTTTCCGTGTCGATCCCCGGCGTTGGCGTCTTCGCCCTCCGCGGATCCGGTACCTCGTACGCGACGGGCGTCACGTTCTCGACGACCCGTCGGCTGCCGGCCGGCACGTGGAGCTACCAGTTCACCGCCTCGAACGGCTCGGGCGCCGGGGTCCGGATCAAGACGTTGAGCTCGGTTAGCCCGTCGCGCGTCCGGGTCACGGCCCCGCCGCCGCCGACGCCGAAGCCCACGCCGAAGCCGACGCCGAAGCCGACGCCCAGGCCGACCCCGAAACCGACCCCGAAACCGACCCCGAAGCCGACCCCGAAGCCAGGATCGTCGGCGCCGCCGTCCGGCACCCCGGGCGTCGTCACTCCTGGACCCGACAGCTCCGCCGATCCGGACGCCTCCACCGATCCGGACGGATCCGAAGCGCCGGGAGCCGGGTCGACGGACGGAACCGGCTCCGGCCCATCCGGTGCCGGATCCGGCTTCCAGACGCCCGGGGTGTTCCGCGGTCCGGCATCGAGCGCCGTCTCGATGTGGATGCTGGCGATGGTGGTCGGCCTGTTCTTCTTCGCGCTCGTCATGCGCCGTAGCCGTGAAGAGCGGGCGCTCGAGCCGGCCGAGGCGCTCGAGGCAGTTTCCGTCGAGGAGGCGGGCGAGACGACCGACGAGGCCGCCATGCCTCGCTGGCGGCGACCATCCGTCCAGGCAGCTCGCGTGACGAGCCGCTACGGTCCGCCGGTCTCGCGGCCGGCCCTGAAGTTCGACGCTCCGGCCACGTCCGGCGTCGAGCGCGTCGCCGTGAACTACCGATTTGTCCGCGTCGCGGACGCGCCTGATGACGTGCGGTCCGTGGAGCTCGGACGTCTCGATCGCGGCGACGAGGTCGACGTCCTCGACCGCCGCTCTGGTTTCGCGCTCGTCCGGGCGCCTGACGGGCTCGAGGGCTGGGTTCCGCGGATGACGCTCGGCAGCCTCGAGGGCGCCGCGTCGTGAGGCTCCGCGGGCTCCGGCGCAGCGCCCTGAGGCTCAGCCCGGCCTGATCCCGCGGCGTGCGGCGATTCGGTCGCCGGCGGATTGCCAGCCCGCGTCGATTGGTCGCCCGGGCTCGTCGAGGTCGATGAGCAGCGGCGCATGGTCCGACGGCACGGGCTTGCCCTTGCGCGCCTCGCGGTCGATCTCCGCGAACACGACCCGCTCCGCGACGGACGGGCTGACGAGCAGGTGGTCGATTCGCATCCCGAAGTTCTTGTGGAAGTTGCCGGCGCGGTAATCCCACCAGGTGAAGCGGCCGCGCTCCTCGTGCCGCGCCCGATAGGCGTCGACGAGGCCGCGCGACAGCAGCCGTCCGAACGCCTCGCGCTCCTGCGGCGAGACGTGGGTTCCACCGTGCGCGGCGCGCGGATCCCACACGTCCGCGTCCGTCGGCGCGACGTTGAAGTCGCCACCGACGACGACGGGCAGCGCCACCTTGACGGTCTCGGCGAGCCACCGATCGAGCCGCTCGAACCACGTCAGCTTGCCGGCGTAGAACGGCGACCCGACGACGCGGCCATTCGGGGCGTAGATCGTGACGAACCGGATCCCCTCGGCGACGAGGCTCAGCATTCGCGCCTCGTCGAGCGGGTCGAAGTCCTCCTCGTCGAACGCGGCGTCTGCGCCCGGGCCGCTGTCGCGGACGGGGCCGTCGCCGAAGTTCGTTACCACCTCGCTGGCCACGATTCCCTTGCGCAGGGCGATCGCGACGCCGTTCCAGCGGCCCTCGCCGTGGTGAATCAGGTCGTAGCCGGCCATCCCGAACGCCATGACCGGCGCGTCGGCATCGGTCAGCTTCGTCTCCTGGACCATCAGGACGTCCGGCGCCGCGCGGTCGAGCCACCACTCGATCTTCTCCAGCCGCGCCTTGAGGGAGTTGACGTTCCACGTCGCGATCCGCATCGCCGCCTCAGTACCGCCGGCCGCGCTGGCGGGCGAGATCGAACGTGGCGGTGTCGGCGACGGCCATCACGGCCATCGTCCCGGCCTGGACGGGATCCGAGACGACGAGGTCGACGGCGTCCGTGATCGAACCGACCATGTTGAGTGCGACGATTGGGATGCCGTGCTCGCGGAGCTCCCGCGCGGCCCGCGTGATGTCACCGCCCATGATCGAGCCGGCGAGGACGAGGAGGTGGGCACGCGGCAGGTCGGCGACGGCGCGGACGGCAGCCGCGATCGCCTCCTCACCGACGAGCGGAATCGTGTCGACGCTGATCCGCTCGCCGCGGAGGTTGTGTCGGTCGGCCTCGCTCACGGCGCCGAGCGCGACCTGGGCGACCTGCGCGCCCCCGCCCACGACGATGATCCGCTTGCCGAAGACGCGGTCGAGCGACCGTGTCAACCGCTGGTCGCGGACAGCCGGCACGTCGGCGATCGCGGCGAGGACCTCGTCCTCGCCGATCCCCTCGACCTCGACCTCGATCTCGACGGCGCCGCCACTCGCTCCGTCGTTCAGCAGGAGCCGCCGCACGGTGCTCAGAGTCCGGACGGTCCCCCCCGCGGTCGCAATCCGGTCGGACAGCCCGGCAACGGACGCGGCCGCGTCGTCGACGACGAGCCGGACGGCGACCGTCGGCGGCAGGATGGCGCGGGTAGGCACGTCGCGGCGAACGCCCGATCAGCCGCGGGCCGGCCGCTCGGCGCGTCCCCGCTGGACATCGCTGACCGACATCGAATCGGGCGTCATGCCTTCGAGCGGGTCGTGCTCCTCGAAGTCGAGCTTCAGGGCGGCGAACGCCTCACGCGTCTTCGCGGCGTCGCTCGTCTCGAGCATGAGCGCCCCATCCGTGTCCTCCGCGATCCCGACGATGCCGGCGATGTTCACCGACCGCTCGGCGAGCGCCGTCGCGAGGCGCGCGAGGGCGCCCGGCCGATCGTCGAGCTGGACCGTGAACCACACCGACACCGTGTCACCTCCGTCGACGTGATGGTAGCGGCGCCCGACTGCAGTCGCCGGTACGCTGCCCGCGATGCCAGGTGGGCCGATCCAGATCTTCGGGCTCGAGAGCGATCCGGCGACGCGCGCCGCATTGCGGTTCTTCAAGGAGCGCCGGATCGCGGTGCACGTCGTCGACCTCCGCAAGAAGCCGATGGCAGCCGGCGAGCTGCGACGATTCGTCGAGCGACTGGGCGCGCGTGCTGTTGCCGACACCGACGGGCGGGCGTGGCGCGACGGCGGCCTGGGCTACCTGCGGATGGACGACGGGGAGCTCGGCGAGCGGCTGCTCCGCGACCAGAGCCTCCTTCGCCTGCCGCTCGTTCGGACCGGCAACCGATTCGCGGCCGGGCGCGACGAGGCAGCGTGGAAGACGATGGTCAGCGGGTCGTAGCCCGGGATGTTCGCCACGCAAGCCCGACGCCGAGCGCGACGAGCACCGCGCCGACGACGGCCCACGTCCGATCGCCGACCATGAAGCTCGAGCCGCGGAGGAATCCAATGCCCTGGCCGATGAAGACCATCCCGATCACCGCGATGAGCGCGGACGCGATCTGCCACGCTCGCTGCATTGCGCCACCTCCGGTGGCATCCTAGCGCCGTGACCGACGCTCGAAGGAAGAAGCCCGCGGACGATAGCCCGCATGCCGCAGACGACGGACGCGGGCAAGCCCCGGTCGGCCGGAAGCGGCGAGGCCGGGTCACCGTAAACCGTGATCGCGATCACCTCGCCACGCGACGCGCCGCGCGGACGGAGGACGAGCTATTCCTCCAGCGCCCCGACCGCCCGGCGTTCCTCGACAGCGATCCGTGGCGGACGCTCCGCATCATGTCCGAGTTCGTCGAGGGATTCGACGCGCTTGCCGCCGTCGGTCCAGCGGTGACCGTCTTCGGGTCCGCGCGGACGAAGCCGGACAGCGAGTGGTACCGCCTCGCGCGCGAGCTGGGCCGGCTGCTCGGGAAGCAGGGCTACGCCGTCATCACCGGCGGCGGCCCCGGGATCATGGAGGCTGCCAATCGCGGCTGCCAGGACGGCGGCGGCCTGTCCGTCGGCTGCAACATCGAGCTGCCGATGGAGCAGGGGCTCAACAAGTACGTCGACCTCGGCGTCGAGTTCCGCTACTTCTTCGCGCGCAAGACGATGTTCGTCAAGTACGCCGACGCGTTCGTCATCTTCCCGGGTGGTTACGGCACGCTCGACGAGCTCTTCGAGGCGCTGACACTCATCCAGACGAAGAAGATCCAGCATTTCCCGGTCGTGCTCGTCGGTCGCAGCTACTGGGAGCCGCTTCTCGAGTGGGTCCGCGGGACGCTGCTCAAGGAGGCGACGATCAACCCGGAGGACGTCGACCTGCTGCGAATCACCGACGACCCGGCCGAAGTGTGCGAGATCGTGAACGCCTACGTCACCGAGCGACGGGCCGCGGCCGCCGCGACCGCGCCCGACACCCATGCCGTCATCGACACCGGCATCCGCGACGTCGACTCGCTGGAGCACGCAGAGAGCTAGTCGCGGCGCGTCGGCAGGTGCTACGACCCTGGCAACGCGACCTCGATCCGGCCGTTCGTGACGCGGACCGGAAAGTAGCGGAACCGCCGGACCCGCGTCAGCCGTCGGGCCTCGGCCTTGAGTCCGGGCGGGTCGACTTTCGGCTCCTTGCCCGCCGGCGACCACGTCGGGCGGTACGTGCCGTCCGGCGCGAGCCCGCCCGTCGTCGGCATCTGAACGGGGTCGCCGGTCCGCAAGTCGAAGCGTCCCTCGTGGAGCGGGCACCCGACGACGCAGCCGTCGAGCGTGCCGATCGACAGCGGCGCCGACATGTGGGGGCAGCGGTCCTCGACCGCGACGATACCGTCCTCGGTGTGTGCGACCAGCACGTCGAGGTCGCCGCGCGTCACGCGGCGCATCGAGCCCTGCGGCAGCTCCGCCGCGTCGAGCAGCTCTTGCCACGACACGTTCGACGTACCAGGCGCGGCCAGCTCGATGGGGAACGGGGCGGGATCGGGGTCCATCGTCCCGATCGTAGCGGGAAACCCCGAATCCGCGGGGACGCGAAAAGGCCCTGGGCGATGCCCGGGGCCTTGAATGGGGAGCGGAGCCGTCAGTCGCGGGCGGCTGCCTCGCGGTACCGCGGCCGCTCGGTGTCCGTGACGCCGGCCCGGTGAGCGATGTCCGAGCCGTCGCCGGCCGGCTTCGCCTCCGCTGTCTCTGGGCCGAACCCGGTGCGAAGGGGCAGCTCCTTCATCGCGGCTGCCGCGACCGCGGAGATCGCGGCCGCGACGACGCCGAGCCAGAACGTCTGGGCGACGCCCAGGCTGAACGCCTGGTGGATGCCCGCGACGAGGTTCGGGATGAACGGCTCGATGGCGGAGCGAAACGCCGCCGGCACCGACTGGAGGATTGTTGCGCCGAGGTCGCCGACGCCGGTGAGGTTGTTGAAGTCGACGGCGCCGCTGCTGCTCGCCTGGGCGAAGCCCGAGACGACCTGGGCCGGGACGCCCGCCGCCGTCAGCGACGGCACGAGCTGCTCCTGGAACGCCGTCCCGAAGATCGTGCCGACGATTGCGAGTGCGACGGATCCACCGATCTGCCGGAAGAACGTCAGGTTCGAGGTCGCCACGCCAAGCTGACGGAACGGCACCGCGTTCTGGACGATGATCGTGAAGACGGCGAACGTGGGACCGACGCCGAGCCCGGCGATGAACATCCAGGCCCACACGATCGGCAGCGCCGTGTCGGCACGAAGCTGGGTCATCAGCGCCGTCGCCACGCCCATCGTCACGATCGCGATGACGGTGATCCACTTGTAGCGGCCGGTGCGCGCCACGTAGATCCCCGACGCGATCGAGCTCGCGATGAGGCCGACCATGAGCGGCAGCGCCGCAAGCCCGGAGAACGTGGGCGAGAAGCCGTGGACGAACTGGAACCAGCGCGGCAGGAAGATGATCGCGCCGAAGAACGCGAAGCTCGCGAAGAACGTCGAGACCATCGACGCCGAGTACGTCCGGTTGCGGAACAGATCGAGCGGAACGATCGGCTCCTTCGCCCGCGACTCCGCGAGGACGAACAGGACGATGCCGACGAGAGCGACGAGGATGAAGCCACCGACGCTCGGATCCGTCCAATCGCCGCTCTGCTTGTTCGTCAGACCGACGAGCAGGATGCTGATCGCCGCCGTGAAGATCGTTCCGCCGATGATGTCGAAGTTGCGGGTCGCACGGGCGTTCTTCACGACGGGCAGCAGCCGCCAGATGAAGTAGAGCGACACGAGGCCGATCGGGACGTTGACGTAGAAGATCCAGTGCCAGCTGATGTTCTCCGTCAGGAACCCGCCGACAAGCGGACCGACGATGAAGGCGATCCCGAAGACCGCACCGAACAGACCCTGGTAGCGACCGCGCTCAGCAGGCGTGAAGAGGTCGCCGATGACGGCCAATGCGACTGGGAACAGCGACCCGGCACCGATGCCCTGGAGGCCGCGGAACGCGATGAGCTGGGTCATGTCCTGCGACAGCCCGGACAGCGCCGAGCCGACGAGGAAGATGACGATGCCGATCATGAAGACGGGCTTGCGGCCGTAGATGTCCGAGAGCTTGCCCCAGAAGGGCACGCTGACCGTGCTCGTGAGCAGGTAGATCGTGACGGCCCAGACGTAGATTTCGTTGCCCTGGAGCTGGGTAACGACCGTCGGCAGGGCAGGGCCGACGATGGTCTGGTCGAGGGCTCCGAGGAACAGCCCGAGCATGACCGCGAAGAGGATCTCCATCTTCGCGCGGTGGCTCAGCCCGAGGGCCGGATCCTCCTCGACGCTCGGGGTGAACCCGCCGCCCTCGGCGGGGAACGATTCCATGAGTGTCAGTCCCTTCCTTCCGTGCGAGAGTGAACGTGGTCGTGTCCCTGGAGCGAGTCCTCGCCGAACTCCTCCACGACCGCAGCGCGGAGATCGTCGAGGGCCTCCGCGACGCGCGCGAGCCGGGGCTGATCGAGATGGCCGAGGATTGCCTGAAGCCGGTCGCGCTTGACGGCCTCCATCTCCTCGAGCGACTCGACGCCGCGTGGGGCGATCCGAACGAGCACGACTCGCCGGTCGTCCGGTACGCGGACGCGCTCGACGAGGCCACGCTCCTCCATCCGATCGACGATCCCCGTCGCGTTGCTCACCGACACGTCGAGCAGGTCCGCCATCCGGCTCATCGGCAGGTCTCCGTGATGGTCGAGGAGCCACATGACGTGCATGTGGGTCATGCTCACGCCCGCCTTCACGAGCCGGCCGGTGCCGGCGCACCTGAATCCGGCGATCATTTCGTGGATCCCAGTGGCGATCCGGGCGACGAGGTCGTTCGGCGCAGTCGCAGCCGCGGGATCAATAGTTCGCATGACGTGAATAGTATCCCCGCCGACGATCATTGCGTCAACAGCAACGATTCAGCTCTCGAGGTATGGCCCGATGCGCTTCGCGTTGATGATCGAGCCCCAGCAGGGCCTCACGTACGAGGAACAGCTCGCGGTCGCGAGGCGAGCGGAGGCGGCCGGGTTCGAGGCGCTGTTCCGCTCCGACCACTACGAGAGCTTCCCCGGTGCGTCCGACAACCCGACGACGGATGCATGGGCCGTTCTCGCGGGGCTCGCCAGGGAGACGGAGCAGATCGGGCTCGGGACGCTCGTCTCGCCCGTGACGTTCCGGCTGCCGGGCACTCTGGCCAAGGTCGTCGCGACGGTTGACGAGATGAGCGGCGGCCGCGTCGAGCTTGGGCTGGGCGCTGGGTGGCACGACGGCGAACACCGGCGACACGGCATTCCCTTCCCGGGCATCGCGGAGCGCGCCGACATGCTCGAGGAGCAGCTCGAGATCGTCCGCGGCCTGTGGACGGAGCCCGATGGCTGGTCGTTCAAGGGCACGCACTACGCGATCGAGGACGCTCGCTTCCGCGCCAGACCCGCACAGGCGCCCCGGCGGCCGAAGTCGGCGTCCGGCCACTCTCGGCCGCGACTCATCGTCGGCGGCGGGGGAACACCACGCTCGATGCGGATCGCGGCGAAATTCGCCGACGAGTTCAACCTCTCGTCCACGGCCCCGGACCAGGCGCCGGCGAAGTACGCCGCGCTCGACGAGGCGTGCCGCGGGGTAGGGCGCGACCCGGCGTCGATCACAAAGTCCGCGATGGTCGGCGTCCTTGTCGGTGCCGATGCGGCCGAGGTCCGGGACCGCGAGCGGTCCCTGCTGGGGGCATTCGGGCCGGGTGACGCCGACGACGACTGGTTCGAGCAGCGACGACACCGCTGGATTCTCGGAACGCCGGACGAAGCGCGGGCGTCGGTCGCGCGGTTCGCCGCCGCGGGCGTCGAGCGGATGATGCTGCAGGACTTCATCGCCCGCGACCTCGACATGATCGACCTGCTGGGACAGGAGATCGTCGCGGCCGACGGCCGGACGTAGCGTCAGTCCCCGGGGTCTGCGAACGCGACGCCCTCGGCGCGTGAGATCGCAGCGGCGGGCACCGGCGCCGACGCCGGGTACGAGGTCTTGAACTTCGCGACCTGCGCCGGCGCCAGGTCGGTCACCGTTGCAGTGTCGTACACCGCGCACACGATCCGCCCACTTGCGTCGCGGAGGATGGCGGCCACGACGACATGGCCGGCCGCGGTCTGCCCATCATTGCGGACGGTGCCCGACACCGTCAGCGCGCCGCGCTCGCTCGTCCAGGTCAGATCCTCGACGATGAGGGTCTGAGTCGACGCAGGCGCGGGTTGCGGCGCGACCTTCAGCTTGAGCTTGCTGAGATCGCCCGCCTTGACGAACGTGGCCGGGACGGCGTCGATCAGGTACCCCTTTTCGCCAGGTGCGATCACGTCAGGAAACGAGCGGGCGAAGACGCCGCTCGCAACGATGGTGCCGTCGGGCGCCGCAATCGTGTACCCAGTGTTGCGGCCGCCCAGGGTCGCGGCGACGCGGCCGCTGTTGCGGATGACCGCAATGACTTCGGCGCGGACCTCACCGTAGGCGTCCGTCCACGTGCGGAGCGCCTGCTCGGACACCTCGACAGCCGCAATCGCGTCGGCGGGCGCGATGGACGGGGGCGCGGAAGCTACGTCTGAGGTGCTCGGTGCGGCCGCGCTCGAACGCGCGCCGCTCGACGCCGGCGACAGACTGGCCGTTGGGCGGCCCACGGCGCCGGCGACGCCACCACGCGGATCCCGCGCCGTCAGCCCGGAGTTCTCGCCGACAAGCCACAACAGCGCCGCGGCAATCGCCAGTGCTGCGAGGATCGCGACCGCACCCACGCGTGCCGCACGCGAACGTCCGCTCGGAGCGTCGCCCGTTGCGGTCAGGCGCGCTCGGCGAACGTCCTCCTCCGGCTCGCCGCGCGACCGGTCGCCGACGGTCACCCACTCGCGCCCGGTCCGGACGTCGCGAAGGCCGGCGGTGGCCACTGGTGGCGTCGACCCCGCGTCGTCATCGGCCCATCGCCGTGTACCACTCGCGCGCCCGAACTCGTCGCTGCCGCTACTCGCGGCGCCCGTATCCTCATCGATAGGCGCGTCGTAGACGTCCTGTGGGTGCGGCGCGTCGGTCTCGCGCTCAGCTTCGACTTCGGCGCCTGGAATCGCGGCACCGCCGCCCGCAAAATCGAGGACCTCGGCGTCCGCAGTCGCCTCAGGGACGGGGGAGTCCGCGTCGAACCCGGAGTCCTTCGACGCGAACAAGCCGTCGCTTGCCGGAGCGTCATCCGCGATCGCGGCCGTCTCGCCGTCGCGATCGTCGACGATTCGTTCGTAAAACGGCTGCTGTTCCTTCGTCGCCTCGAAGGAGATCGGCGCTCGCGCCGAATTGGCGGGTACGTCGGTGACGGTGTCGAGCGACGCCGCGACCGCATCCGTGTCGGCGTCGTCGGCGGGCGGGCGGCCGTCGTCGACGGCGTGCGACGCGACATCGCTGTCGTACCCACCGTCCGCAACCGACGCAGCGCCC
>Ga0126309_10000529_pt1 | contig 12813 bp, 14 predicted proteins | sample Plot56_FD_92541 | JGI IMG/M metagenome (GOLD analysis project Ga0126309, IMG submission 92541) | Serpentine soil microbial communities from UC McLaughlin Reserve, CA, USA - Plot56 | ecosystem: Environmental > Terrestrial > Soil > Grasslands | place: USA: UC McLaughlin Reserve, Lake County...
CATCTGGCCGGCGATGTGGCCCGGCTTGAGCCGGTCGACCTTGTTGAGCGCGATGATGACGGGGACCTCGAGCGCGAAGACGCGCTGCGCCACGAAGCGATCGCCGGCGCCGATCCGCTCGCGGCAGTCGAGGACCAGCAGCACCGCGTCGACGTCCTCGAAGGACGCGTCCACGGTGCGCTGCATGTGCTGCGTCAACGCGTCGCGCGGCCGCTGGAAGCCCGGCAGGTCGGCGAGCACGAGCTGGTAGTCGTCGCTCGTGGCCACGCCGAAGATCCGGCGCCGGGTCGTCTGCGGCTTGTCCGAGACGATCGCCACCTTGCCGCCGCAAAGAGCGTTGACGAGCGTCGACTTGCCGACGTTCGGGCGCCCCGCCACCGCGACGAATCCGGACCTCACTCCGGCAGGTCCCAGGTGTCGGGGAGCAGGTCCGCCGGCCTCACCGTCGCGATCTCCCCGCTCGCCCGCCGGTACGAGACCTCCGCCACCCGGAACTCGTGCAGCCACTGGCGGCAGCCGCCGCACGGCGAGGCCGTGATCCCGATCGCGGCGATATCTCCCGGCCGATACCCGGCCGTGACCGCCGCAACGAGCGCCGACTTCTCGGCGCATACTCCGAGCGGGTACGCGGCGTTCTCGACGTTGACGCCCTCGAACAGCTTCCCGTCCCGCGTGCGCACCACGGCGCCGACGAGGTAGCTCGAGTACGGCGCATACGCCCGGGCCGCAACGGCGTCCGCGCGCTCGACCAGCTCCCTCATCAGAATGCCTGGAAGAGCACGAGGGTGGTCAGCGCACCGAGAACGCCGCCGTAGAGCACCTCCATGCCCGAGTGGATCCCCGATTCGACTCGGGTCTGCGCGACGAGAAGTGCGAGCACCAGCCCGATCGACGACACGAGGAACCGCTGCTGCTCCACGAACAGCGTCAGGGCCATCCAGCCCGCGAACGCCAGCGCCGCGTGGCCGGAGGGAACGCCCCCGCGAAGTGGAGTGCCGCGATGAGTGAGCGCCTTCGTGGAGATGACGATCAGCACCGTCAGCACGAGCGCGATCAGCGTCAGCTTCGCCGGCGCGTCGGCGAGCCGGTCGAGCAACCGCGAGCTCCGATCCTGAACCGCCTCCGAGAAGACGAGGTAGCCGATCACGACCGCGTTCACCGTCGCGATCAGCACGGCGCCGGCCGCGATGTCCTTCGCCAGCTTCGCGTTCGGGTCGAATGACGTCGTCGAGACGTCGATCGCGCCCTCGATCGCGGTGTTGATCATCTCCGCGATGAGCACGAACGCGATCGAGATCATCAGCGCGATCAGCTCGAGCCGCGTGACGCCGATCCCGATCGCCGCCACGAGCACCGCGCCGGCGGCGAGGAAGTGGATCCGCATGTTCCGCTGCGTGCGGAGGACGTGGATGATCCCCTCGAACGCATAGTTGAAGCTGTCGAGGACGCTCGGCGGCCGGCCTGGGCGCGGTGCCGCCATCAGGCGTACTCGGCCTCGCGCGCCGCCATGCCCTCGCCGTGGTCGTAGCCGAGCAGGTGCAGGAGCCCGTGCACGAGTGCGCTCCGCCACTCGTCGCCCGCGACGGCCGGGCAAACCACGACGTCTCCGAGCTGGCGCGGCAGCCCCTCGGGCAGCGGCTCGCGTCCGTCGACCGGGAACGAGAGCACGTCCGCGGCCTCGTCGATCGAGAGGTGCTCGCGCTTCAGCGCGCGGCTCTCCTCCGGCCCCACGAAGGCGATCCCGAGCTCGCCAGCCGGCACGCCCTCCTCTGCAAGCACCCGGCGCGCCAGCGCGACCGCTCCTTCCTCGTCGACCTCTGCGCCGCTGCGGTTCTCGATCTCGACGGAGATCACCGGCGCCGCTGCGTGCCGGTCTCGTCGGCGTGGCGCTTGTAGGCCTCGACGATCCGCTGGACGAGCTTGTGCCGGACGACGTCGTTGTGCGTGAACTGGACGAACGCGATGCCGTCGATCCCCTCCAGGATGCCCTGCACCTGGATCAGCCCTGACGCCTGGTCGCGCGGCAGGTCGACCTGCGTCACGTCGCCGGTGACGACGACCTTCGAGCCGAAGCCGAGCCGCGTCAGGAACATCTGCATCTGCTCCGGGCTGGTGTTCTGCGCCTCGTCGAGGATGATGAACGAGTCGTTCAGCGTCCGGCCGCGCATGAACGCCAGCGGGGCCACCTCGATCGTCCCCCGCTCGATGTACGCGTTCAGCTTGTCCGGGTCCATGGTGTCGTAGAGCGCGTCGAAGAGCGGCCGCATGTAGGGATCGACCTTGGCGAGGATGTCCCCCGGGAGGTAGCCCAGCCGCTCGCCCGCCTCCACGGCCGGGCGCGTGAGGATGATGCGGCCGACCTCGCGCTCCGAGAGCGCCTTCACCGCGAGCGCGATCGCGAGATAGGTCTTCCCCGTTCCGGCGGGGCCGATGCCGAAGGTCACGGTCCGTGAGCGGATCGCGTCGACGTAGCGCTTCTGCGTCACGGTCTTGGGCGCGATCTTCTTGCCGCGGTGGCGCCAGACCACGTCCTCGAAGACCTCGCGGATGTCCTCTGCCTGGTCGAGCGCGCCCAGCACCGCCTCCACGGTGGAGGGGCCGATCTCGTGGCCGCCCTCGACCAGCTCGACGAGTTCGTCCACGACGGCCCGCGCCTGCGCGACCTCCGGCTCGTCGCCCTCCAGCGTCAGCCGGTTGCCGCGCAGCCGAATCGTGCATTGCAGCCGCGCGCGCAGCTCGTCGAGCACGCCGTCGGAGATCCCCGCCAGCTCGGCCGCGACGTCGTTCGAGATGTCCAGCACCTGCTGGCTCATGCAGTCAGTGTAGGCAGGTTGTGGGTCAGGCCAGCTTCTCGCGGACCAGCTGACCCACGGCCGCCCCGTCCGCCCGCCCCGCGACCTGCGGCATCACGTCCGCCATGACGCGCCCGAAGTCGCGGACGCCGGTGGCGCCGACCTCCGCGATGACGTCGTCCACGATCTCCTCGAGCTCGTCGTCGGAGAGCGGCTCGGGCATGAACTCCTCGAGGATGTCGAGCTCGCGCTCCTCCTTCACGGCCTGCTCCTCCCGGCCGCCGACGCGGAACGCCTCGGCGGCCTCGAGGCGGCGCTTGCGCTCGCGCTGCAGCACCTGGAGCTCCTCGTCCTCCTTCAGCGGACGCTGGAGCTCCTTCTCGGCCGAGCGCAGCGCGTTGAGGATCAGGCGCAGCGCGTCGCGGCGCTCCGTCTCGCCGGCGCGCATGGCGTCCGTGAGGTCGCTCTCGATCTCCTTGATGAGGGTCATGCTTCGGGACCGAGCCTACGCCCGCCGAGGACGTGCCAGTGCAGGTGGTAGACCGTCTGGCCGGCGTCGGGGCCGCAGTTCACCGCGACGCGGTAGCTGTCGAGGCCCTCGTGGACGGCGGTCTCGGCGATGAAGTCGAGCATCGCCTTCGCCTCGTGCGCGCTGAAGGCGGAGATGTCCTTGAAGGTCTCCACGTGCCGCTCCGGGATCACCAGCAGGTGGACGGGAGCGCGAGGCTGGATGTCGCGGATGGCGACGAAGCCGTCCGTGGCGCTGACGTGATCGCCCTCACGATAGAGCCGGCAGAAGAGGCAGTCGTCAGGCAGCGACGATCCCCTCCGCGACGACGGAGCCGGCGCGCACTCGAACGAGCTCGCCGACCGGCGCCTCCACCAGCCACGGCGAGTAGTCCGCGCCGTAGCCGCGGCCCGGGCGATCGACGAGCACGACGTCGTCGCAGCCGACCTTGGCGTGCCAGTGGGCGCGGCAGGCGGCCTCCGACCAAGCCCGCAGGCGGGCGCTGCGCATGCGCTTGACGGCGGCGGGGACGGGATCGGCCTGCGCGCTGCTCGTACCGGGGCGCGGCGAGTACGGAAAGACGTGCACCTTCGTCACTCGTGCGCGCTCGAGGGTGGCGAGCGTGTTGGCGAAGGCGGCGTCGTCCTCGCCGAGGAAGCCGACGATCACGTCCGCGGTGAGCTGGAAGTCCGACAAGGGCGCGACCTTGCGCAGGTACCCGTCCGCGGTGTACCTGCGGCGCATCGCGCGCAGGACGCCGTCGTCGCCCGACTGGAGCGGCACATGGAGATGGCGGCCGACGGTGGGCGTCTCGCGCAGCGCCGCGAGCAGCTCATCAGTCAGGTGGTTGACCTCGATGGACGAGAGCCGCAGCCGCGCGAGCCCCGGCGTGCGTCCCACCTCCCGCACGAGCCCGGGTAGCCGGACGCCGGCGTCGCGGTCGCGGAAGAGCCCCAGGTTGATCCCCGTGAGCACGACCTCGCGGTGCCCCTGCGCGACTCGGCGGCGGACCTCCGCCAGGATCGCGCCGGTGGTGCGGCTGCGGGAGGAGCCCCGTACGTGCGGGACCACGCAGAACGCGCACGCGAACGAACAGCCGTCCTGGATCTTGACGAATGCGCGCGTGCGCTCCAGCCGAGCGTCGGCCTGGACGCAGCCGATCGCGCCGACGTCGCCCGCGACCGCCGCGGGCGTCTCCTCGCTCGGGCGCGCGACGACGGTGACGTTCTCCGGTAGTCCGGCGAACGCGGCGTCGAGGTTCGCGCCGCACCCGGTGACGTAGACGCGTCCGTGGGTGCGCGCTGCCCGCGCGGCGGCTTGGCGCGACTTCCGCACCGCCTCGTGCGTCACGCAGCACGTGTTGACGACCGCCACGTCCGCGGGACGGTCCGTCTCCTCGTGCCCGTCACGCAGCAGCGCGTCGCGGACCGCCTGCGCGTCCGTGTGGGAGACCTTGCAGCCGAGGAAGCGGACCGAGAAGGTCGCCATGGCCCGGGATGCTAGTTCCTGCGGAACAGGTCGGCCGCCCAGCCCTCCAGCTCGCGACGCTCCTCCCTGCGGTAGCCCGGGAGCGCGATTTCTTCGCCTGTGAGGTAACCGGACGTGATCGCGAGCGCGGAGCGAAACGGCAGCCAAGGGACCGCCTCGCCGGTGATGTTCGCAACCGAGAGGTCCGATTCCGGGAGCGGGCCGGCGAGCGCGTCGGCGAGCCGCACCTCGAGCTCGACGCGGTTGCGGCGCGCGTTCTCTTCGGTGGCGGCGACGGCGTCCGGATCGACGTCGAGCGCGAACACCGGCCCGAAGCCGAGCTTTGCGGCCGCGATCGCCAGCACGCCCGACCCGCAGCCGACATCGGCGAGGCTGCCCCGCGAGACGTGCTGCAGGAGCTCGAGGCAGAGACGAGTCGTCGCGTGCGCGCCCGTCCCGAACGCGCGGCCGGGATCGACGACCACCGCTGTGGGGCCGCTTGGCGGCGTCTCCCACGGCGGCCCGACCCACAGCGCGCCCACGACGGCTCCGCGGTGGAAGGCGCGCCACCTGTCGTGCCAATCGTCCGGGACGTCCGCCCCGGCGGCGTCCGGGAACAGACGGCGCAGGCGTTCCTCGCCCGCAGCGTCGGTGTAGACCGCGAGCACGACGGCGTCTTCGGCCTCGACCTCCTCGAACCCCTCGGGGAAGAGCGCGAGCACGCGCGCTCGGGCCTCTTCCGCCCGCTGGAGCGAGACCTCGAGCGCGACCCGCCTCAGCGGAAGGCGCTCTTGAGCTTCTCGAACAGACCCTGGTCGCTGCGGTACGTGCGCTCGTGCTCCAGCTTCTGGAAGTCCTCGAGCAGCCGACGCTGGTCCGCATCGAGCGTCTCGGGTACGAGGACGTTCACCAGCACGCGGTGGTCGCCGCGGCCGCGTCCCTGGAGGACGGGCATGCCCTTGCCGCGGAGTACGGCGATCGACCCCGGCTGCGTCCCCGGCGCGAACTCCACCTCCTCCTCCCCGTCGATCGTCGGCAGCGTCACGGCCGCGCCGAGCGCGGCCTGCGTCATCGTCAGGTCGACCGTCGAGAGGAGGTCGTTGCCCTCGCGGACGAAGCGCGGGTCCGGCCGCACGCGCACGCGCACGTAGAAGTCGCCGGCGCGCCCGCCGAGGAGGCCCGCGTGGCCCTCGCCGGAGATGCGGATCCGCTGGCCGTCGTGGATTCCCGGCGGCACGTCGACGTCCAGCGTCCTGTCCTCCATCAGCCGCCCGCGGCCGGCGCATTGCCGGCACGCTTCGCTGACGAGGCGGCCTGCGCCGCCGCAGCGCGGGCACGTCTGGCTGCGCACGAACTCGCCGAAGGCGCTGCGCGAAACGTGTTGCACCTGGCCGATGCCGCCGCAGGCGTCGCATGCGCTCACCGTTGCGCCCGGCTCCGCGCCGTTCCCCTGACACCGGTCGCAGCTCACGGCGACCTCGAACGGCACGCGAACGGAGGCGCCGTGCGCCGCATCGACAAGCTCGATCTCGATCTCGGCAGCGGCGTCGGCCCCTCGGCCACGGCGTGGGCGAGTCGCCCCGGTGAAGAGGTCGTCGCCGAAGAAGGCGGAGAAGAGGTCGGAGAGGCTGCCGAAATCGAAGTGCCCGGGCTGGAAGCCGCCGCTGCGAAGTCCCGCGTGGCCCAGGCGGTCGTAGAGCTGCCGGCGCTCCGGGTTCGAGAGCACCTCGTAGGCCTCCGCCACCTGGCGGAAACGTTCGTCGGCGTCGGGCAGCTCGCTAACGTCAGGATGCAGCTCCCGCGCCAGCTTCCTGAACGCCCGTTTCACGTCCGCGTCGGACGCGTCCCGCGGGAGCCCCAGGATCTCGTAGTAGTCACGCTCGGTGGTCGCCACTGCTACCAGTGAGGTTAGTTGTCGGCGTAGACCTCTTCGACGAACCGCGAGAGTTCGTGCGCGGCCGATCGGACCGACCGGATCGCCGTCGTGTAGTCCATCCGCACCGGGCCGAGCAGGCTGACGGCCCCAAGGGTGCGATGGACCAGGCCGTAAGTGGCGCCGACGAGGGCGATGTCGTGGAGCGCCGGCTCGAGCTCGCGCCCGACGCGGACGAACAGCCGCCGGGGCTCGCGCGGCGCGCCGAGCAGCCCGGGCATCGTCGCGCGCTCCTCCAGCGCCTCCAGCAGCCGGTGGCACGCTTCGAGCTCGTCGCCGCGGGCCTCGCCGAGCAGCGTCGCGGCCCCGCCGACGAACAACCGCTGCTCGTCTCGGCGCTCGCCCTCGGTGAAAGCGGGCCGGAGCACCTGCAGGAATGCGCGCTCCCGGGGCGCGAGGCGAGGATCGTCCAGTCGCTGCCGCATCGCGCTCATCCCGAGCTGGAGGCCCGCCACCTGCTCCCCGAGATATGCGCGCGCCCACTCCACGAGCCCGGCATCGACCGGCTCGTCGAAGGTGAACGTGGCCTTGTTGACGCCCCCCGCGGACGTGATGACAACGACCATCACGATCTGCGGCTGCAGGCGTAGGACCTCGACGTGCCGGACCGTGGCCGTCTCGAGCGGCGGAGCGGACACGAGCGCGAGGAGCCGCGTCACCTGCGAGAGCGCGTCCGTCGTCGCCCGGAGCGCGTCCTCGACCTCGCTCCGCGCGCCCGCGAGCACCACCGGGAACGACTCCGGACGAGCACCCAGGCGGTCGAGCTCACGCTCCGCATGCAGCCGGTAGCCGCGGTCGGTCGGCACCCGGCCGGCGGACGTGTGTGGATGCGTCAGGTACCCGAGCGCCTCCAGCGTCGCCAGCTCCGAGCGCACCGTCGACGGCGACAGCGAGAGTCCCGCAGTCTCGACCAGCCGCTTCGAGCCCACCGGGTTCCCGGTCGCGACGTGGGCCTCCACGACCGCTCGTAGCAGCCGTCGTTGCCGGTCAGTGAGCGCGATTTCCATCGTTTGCAGGCCTTTTCGAAGCCTCCCATGATTGTAGACGCCGCGTCGGGCCTCGCCGTCACGCGCAATGAGTTCTCGGCGGGTGCGCCTCAGAAGGCGAGGAGCTCGGCCGTGACGCCCCCGCCCAAAAAGCGCCCCCGGTCGGTGAGCGTGAGGCCGGAGCCGACCTGCTCCGTGAGCCCAAGCTGCGTCAGACGTGCGAGCGCGACCGGATCGAGCGCGGCCTCGACTCCGGCCAGCGGGACCGGCTCGTCGAGGCGGAGGCCGAGCAGGAGTCGCTCACGCCGGCGAACGTCCTCCCCTAGCGGCTCGACCTCTCGCGGCGGACGCTCGCCGCGGCTGGTCGCCTCGAGGTAGCGGCCGAGCTTCGGCCTGTTCCGCCACCGCTCTCCGCCGACCGTCGAGACGGCACCGATGCCGAGGCCGACGTAGTCGCGTCCGAGCCAGTACGCGAGGTTGTGACGCGCCCTGAGGTCTCGCCCGCCCGCGAGCTCGGGCCGGAGGCAGAAGTTCGCCGTTTCGTACCAGCGGTACCCCGCGCCCGTCAGCGTCTCGACAACGCGCTCGAAGTAGCCCTCCATCGCCTCGCTCTGTCGGGCGAGCTCATCCCCGTAGGTATGTGTGAAGCGCGTCCCGGGCTTGGCCTCGAGCTCGTAGCACGACAGGTGCTCCGGTCCGAGGGCGAGCGCCTCCTCCAGGTCGCGCTCGAGGTGGGCGGGCCCCTGGCCGGGAATCCCATAGAGGAGGTCGAGGGAGAGGTCGTCGAAGCCGGCATCGCGGAGATGGTGGAAGGCGCGGCGGACGTCGTCGGGGCCTGCGCGGCGCTCGAGGACGCTCAGAAGCGATTCATCGAAGCTCTGCGCACCTATCGACACACGGTTGACACCGTCTCGTGACAGAAGCCGCGCCAGCTCGGGCGTCACCGTCTCCGGGTTCGCCTCCACGGTCACCTCTTTCGCGGGCGGGAGCGCCGCCAACAGCCGCGCCAGCTCCCCCGCCGCCGTGAAGGTGGGCGTCCCGCCGCCCAGGAAGACGGTTTCGAGCCGCGGCGCCAGCAGACTGCGCTCGAGCTCGAACTCGGCCAGAACCGCGTCCACGTACCGCCCGTGCAGCTCCCCGTCGCCGCCGACGAGGGTGACGAAGTCGCAATAACCGCAGCGGTGCGCGCAGAACGGCATGTGCACGTACAGGTGGCGGACGCCGGCGCTCATCGGCGGCTCCCGTCCCCGATGCTGAGCACCGCGAGGAACGCCTCCTGCGGCAGCTCCACCGAGCCGAGCTGCTTCATCCGCTTCTTCCCGGCCTTCTGCCGCTCGAGCAGCTTCCGCTTGCGCGAGATGTCGCCGCCGTAGCACTTGGCCAGCACGTCCTTGCGCTTCGCCTTCACCGTCTCGCGTGCAATGACGCGCGACCCGATCGCAGCCTGGATCGGCACGTCGAAGAACTGCCTCGGGATCTCCTCCTTCAGCCGCTCGACGAGCGCGCGACCTCGCGCCTGCGCGAAGTCGCGGTGAACGATCAGCGAGAGCGCGTCGACCGCATCGCCCGCGACGAGGATGTCGACGCGCGAGAGCTCCCCCGCCCGGAAGCCGACAACGTCGTAGTCGAAGCTGGCGTAGCCGCGGGTGCGCGACTTCAGCTGGTCGTAGTAGTCGAGGACGATCTCCGCGAGCGGCAATTCGTAGAGGAGCAGAACGCGCTCCTCCGAGAGGTACTCCATGTGGTCGAACGAACCGCGCCGCTCGTTGTTCAGCTCCATGACGGTGCCGACGAACTCCTTCGGCACGATGATCGACGCTCGGATGTAGGGCTCCTCGACCTCCTCGAGATCGCTGGGAAAGTCCGCGGGGCTGTGCACCTCGATCGCCTCGCCGCCGCGCGGCAGCACGCGATAGGCGACGTTCGGAGCGGTTACGAGCAAGTCGAGATCGAACTCGCGCTCGAGGCGCTCGCGCACGATCTCCATGTGCAGCAGCCCGAGGAAGCCGCAGCGGAAGCCGAAGCCGAGCGCCTGCGAGGTCTCGGGCTCGTAGAACAGCGCCGCGTCGTTCAGCTTCAGCCGGTCCAGCGCGTCGCGGAGCTCCGGGTAGTCGTCCGACTCGGTCGGGAAGAGCCCCGCGAACACCATCGGCTTGACGTCCTTGTAGCCCGGGAGCGGCTCTGTTGCGCCGCCGCGGGCGGCCGTGATCGTGTCGCCGACGCGCAGCCGCGAGACGTCCTTGAGGCCGGTGAAGACGTAACCGACTTCGCCTGCCGTCAGCCGTTCGATAGGACGGCGCTCCGGCGACATGAAGCCCACCTCCTCCGCCTCGAACGTCGTCGCGAGGGCCATCGCGTGGACGGCTTCTCGCCGCGTCAAGACGCCGTCGATGACGCGGACGAACGCGACGACGCCGCGGTACTGGTCATAGGAGGAGTCGAAGATCAGCGCACGCAGCGGCGCGTCGGGATCGCCCAAGGGCGCGGGGAGCCGCTCGACGAGAGCGTCCAGCGCGTCGGCGACTCCCTCCCCTGTCTTCGCCGAGATCCGCAGCACCCGGTCGGGATCGTCGCCGAGGATCTCCGCTACGTCCGCCGCGGCGCGATCGGGGTCCGCCTGGGGCAGGTCGATCTTGTTGACGACCGGAACGATCTCGAGGTTGTTCTCGAGCGCCAGGTAGGCGTTCGCGAGCGTTTGCGCCTCGACGCCTTGCGCGGCGTCGACCACGAGGAGCGCGCCCTCGCACGCCTGGAGCGAGCGGGAGACTTCGTAGGTGAAGTCGACGTGCCCCGGCGTATCGATCAGATTGAGCTCGTATCCCTTCCACGAGACCCGGACGGCCTGCGCCTTGATCGTGATCCCGCGCTCGCGCTCGAGTTCCATCGTGTCGAGCACCTGCTCGCGCATCTCGCGCTGCGACACGGCATCCGTCAGCTCCAGGATCCGGTCGGCGAGCGTCGACTTCCCGTGATCGATGTGGGCGATGATCGAGAAGTTGCGGATGCGCGACTGGTCCATGTCAGCGCCGTCGCCGGCGCAACGAGAGTAGCGCCTGAAGCTCCGCCACCCCTAGCAGCCGACAAGCCAGCAGGTAGGCGCCTCCGCCCGTGGCCAGCGCGCCACCGACGCTGACGATTTGGGCGGGGAGCGAGCGGCCGAGCGCGGCATCGAGGCCGTACCAGACCGCGAACGCAACAGCGGCGAGCGCACCGCTCGCCACGACGATGCGGCCGGTGGACCGAGCCGTCTCGTGCATGTCGATCCGGCCAAACCGCCTGCGCAGCAGGTACAGGAGCGCGGCCGTGCCGGCGATGTTGACGAGCGACGTCGAGAGCGGGAGCCCCCAGACGCCGAGCCGGTAGAACAGCGCGTCGAAGAGCGCGTTGACCCCGAGGTTGCCGAGCGCGACCCACGTCGGGAGCCAGGGGCTCTGCAGGCTGAAGAAGACACGGTTCAGCATCAGCATGGCGCCGTTGAACGTCAGGCCGAAGCTGAACGCGGCGAGGGCGCCGGCGACGACCGGCGTCTGGTCGGGCGTGAACTGCCCACGCTCGTAGACCAGGCGGACGATCGGCTCGGCGAGCACGGCGGAGGCAAAGCTCGCCGGGACGAGCAGGAAGGCGATCTGCCGCAGCCCAAGGTTCGACGTGCGGAGAAAGCTGTCCGTGTCCCGCAGCGCTGCCAGCCGTGAGAGGGCCGGAAAGAGCACCGTCGCGACGGCCACCGAGAACACTCCCTGCGGAAGCATGTAGAGCCGAAACGCTTTGCTGATCGCCGCGGGGGCGATGTCCGGATCGATGAGCCTTGCCGCGAAGAGGCCGTCGACCAGCGCGTTGAAGTTGATCAGTCCGAGCGCGAGCGTAACGGGAACCATGAGCACGAAGACCTGCTTCACAGCCGGGTCGCGCACGTCGACGAGCACCCGGAGCCGGCCGTCCCGGCCGCGGAGCCACGGCACCGGCAGCAGCACCTGGATCACCGTTCCGGCGAGGATCGACAGCGCGTAGATCTGCAGCTTCGTGTCGGTGGCGTCGACGGAAGGGACTCCGATCGCGAGGCCCCCGATGATCGCGAGGTTCCAGAAGACCGGGGTCAGCGCCGGGATCGCAAAATGCTCGTAGCTGTTGAGGATCCCGACGATCACCCCCGAGACGCCCAGGAGGACGACCGTTGGGAAGAGCAGGCGCGACAGCGAGACCAGCAGATCCTCGTCGTAGGCCGGGAAGAGGGCGGGCATCAGCCACGGCGCAGCGATCGTGTAGAGCGCGGTGAGGGAGCCGAGGCCGAGCAGCATCAGCCAGAAGACGGTGGACGCGACTCGCCACGCTCGCGCGCGCTCGCCCTTCGCGAGCAGCTCGCTGAAGACGGGGACGAACGCCGCCGAGAGAGCCTGGTCGGCGACGAGCGACCGCACCGTGTTGGGGACGAGGAACGCGACCTCGAACGCGTTGATAGAGCCCCGAACTCCGAAGAAGTACGCGGTCACGATCTCTCGCGCGAAGCCGAGCACGCGCGAGACTCCGGTCGCTGCAGCGAAGATCGCGGTCGAGCGCGCGAGCCGGCGCGGGTGCTCGGATTCGGCCATGGGCGCTAGTTTCGGCTCTGCTACGATCCCTCCTCGCCCGCCGCTCCGGCGGGCATTTCTCCGAGATGCCCAACATCAAGCAGCAAAAGAAGCGCGTCCGAGTCGCCTCCAGGGAGCGGTTCGAGAACCTCCGCTACCGCTCGACGATCAAGACGCTCACGCGGCGGCTCGAGTCGGCGGTCGAAGAGGGTGACGCCGCTTCCGTGGACACCGAGCGCCGGCGGCTCGAGCACTGGCTCGACCTGGCGGCGGTGCGCGGTGCGATCCACAAGAACAAGGCGGCCCGGCGGAAGTCCCAGGTGGCGCGCCTCGTCTCGGGGACCACGCCGGTGGAAACCGTGGCGCCGAAGCGCGGCCGCCGCAGGCACTCCTAAGGGACTTCGCCCCGCGCTTCCCCGGGTCGCGTGATCGCGACCAGGGTGCGCTGCAGCTCCAGATCGCCCGGCAGCCGGCTGCCTCCCTTGAGAGCCAGGTCGAGGCCCGCGAGTTGGACGGTCGCCGCCCGGAGCTCGTCGACGGAGAAGTTCCGAGCGTGAGCGAA
>Ga0126309_10000530_pt1 | contig 12805 bp, 12 predicted proteins | sample Plot56_FD_92541 | JGI IMG/M metagenome (GOLD analysis project Ga0126309, IMG submission 92541) | Serpentine soil microbial communities from UC McLaughlin Reserve, CA, USA - Plot56 | ecosystem: Environmental > Terrestrial > Soil > Grasslands | place: USA: UC McLaughlin Reserve, Lake County...
GAAAGCCGCGCTGACGCGCTCGAGCCCGGAGCTGATCTCCTCCCGGGACGCGCCCAGGACGCCGGCCAGCGCCGCGGCAGCGAGCGCGTTGTAGACGTTGTAGAGGCCCGGCAGAGGGAGCCGCACCCGGCGCGATCCCTCGGTGTCGACGAGATCGAAGGACACGGCTTCGAGCCCGTGCAGCTCGATCTCCCGCGCGACGAGGTCGAGGTGCGGCCGCGCATGGCCACAGGCGGGACAGCGGTAGTCGCCGAGATGGCCGACGTACGCAGCGGCGTAGTCATACGGCGTCCCACAGCGCACGCACCACTTCGAGTCGGCAGCGTGCTGGAGACCTGACGAGCCGTGACGTGGATCGTCGACCCCGAAGACCATCGCCGCAGCCCGCTCGTGGGTGAGGTCGCCCACCTGAGGATCGTCACCGTTGGCGACCAGCACGGCCGCTGGATCGAGGTTGCGTACGGCTCCGCGCCACCCCTCCGCGACGAGCTCCAGCTCGCCGTAGCGGTCCAGCTGGTCGCGGAACAGGTTGCCGAGGCAGAGCACCCTCGGCTGGAGCCGGCGCGCCACTTCCGGGAGCGCTGCCTCGTCCACCTCGAACAGGCCGAGCTCGGCGCCGTCAGCTGAGAGCAACGTCGAAGCGATACCGGAGAGGAGGTTCGCGCCTGCGCTGTTGTGAGCGAGCCGCATCCGCGGCGCGAGAATCTCCGCGACCATCGCGGCCGTCGTCGTCTTCCCGTTCGTCGCTGAGACGATCGCCGAGCCACGCGGCAATCTCGCGGCCAACCGACCGACGGCGGTCGGATCGAGGACGTTGAGGAGCTTTCCGGGCAGCGTCGTCCCCCCACCGGTGCCGGCGAGTCGGGAGAGGCGGCCGGCCGTCCGCGCCGCGGCCACCCCTGCAGCAAGCGGAAGCCGGGGGCGCACTGCGCCTGAGCGTAACTCGAACGAGCCGCCAACCCCTCGAATGCCTCCATCACTCGAACGAGGGATCTTCCGGCCCCTCACCCCAATGGGTGATGAGTCGGTCAGGGCCGCAACCCACACTGCGCCTGGCTTGACAAACCCAAGTCGTCAAACGCGCTGGGTGGCGCGTGAAGGGAGAGGGATGAACCGCAAGTGCAGCAACAACGCGAGCGTCAGGAGCGTTCTGGCGGTTCTCGTAGTCGGAGTTCTGGGCCTTGCGGCCTCGCCGGCCGCGCTCGCCATCGATCGCGGCGGGCCGGGCCAGCCGGGAGCTCAGCCGACGGCAACCAGCGGTTTTTCCCTCCTCCTCAGCAAGCAGCTACCGGGACGTTTCGTGTCCTGGTCCGACTGAACGAGGAATCTCATGGAACTGCGGCCCGCGGTAAAACGCGGAAAAGAGGGAGACAATCGATGAAGAGTAAGGGCGGGTCCCCGCGCGGCGAGCAGCGCTCGAGCGCGCTTTGGGGGACTGGAAACCGGGGCGGGGACTCCCGGTCGAACGCGCTTTGGGGCAAGGGCGGTCGTGGACTGGTCACTGCACTCGTTGCGGTGCTGGTCGTCGCTGCGCCTCTCGCTGCCGGCGCACAGAAGAGCGACAAGAGGCACGGAGCGGCGACGTACGTCGATCCGATCCTGATGGCGAAGGCGAACTCGACGCCGAACGCGCTCGTCAAGGTGATCATCCAGGGAACGGACTCGGAGGGCGGGACCAAGCACGCCATCGAGGCCTTCCACAACGTCCAGGACCGTTCGGGCAGCAAGCCGGCGGAGCAGGTGAAGGACAAGTACAACTTCATCAGCTCGGCCGCTGTCACGATCAAGGCCAAGAAGGTCCTCCAGCTGGCCCGGATGTCCGGGCTGACCGTGACCTTCGATGCTCCGGTGAAGCTGAGCGGGTCGGTCGCGCCGACGTCCAAGCACGTGTGGCCGACGGCGGCCGGCGTCAAGCCTCTCTGGGACAGCAAGCCCGCGCTCGGGCAGAGGATGCCGGCGATCGCCATCGTCGATTCCGGGATCGACAAGAACCGGGCCGACTTCGACATGGGCGCACGGGTGATCGACGACGTCGTGATCACGCAGCTCCAGCCCAACTCGCCGGGCGACGGCCGCGGCCACGGCACGTTCGTGGCGGGGATTGCTGCGGGTAGCGCCAAGGATCAAGCAGGCGCGGCTCCTCAGGCGAACCTGATCTCGGTCGACGTCATGGACGACAACGGCATGGCGCGGACGAGCGACGTCATCGCCGGCGCGGAATGGGTGTACAAGAACCGGGTCGAGAAGAACATCAAGGTTGCGAACTTCTCGCTCCATTCCACGATGCCAAGCAACTTCATGAACGATCCGCTCGACCAGGCGGTGGAGAAGCTCTGGTTCGGCGGTGTCACGGTGGTCGTGGCAGCCGGGAACTACGGCAAGGAGGACGGGCCGAGCGGCGTTCCGTACGCCCCCGGCAACGACCCCTTCGTCATCACCGTGGGCGCGATCGACCTGGAAGGGAGCGTCAACGTCAGGAGGCACGACGTCCCGAACTGGTCGGCATACGGCTACACGAGGGACGGCTTCCGAAAGCCCGAGCTCGCAGCGGCAGGCCGGTACATGGTCGGCCCCGTACCCGCGGCGGCCACGCTGCTCAAGTCCAAGCCGGAGAATGATGTCGGCGGTGGCTACATGCGCCTCTCCGGCACCTCGTTCGCGGCTCCGGTCGTGGCGGGTGCGGCCGCCGAGCTCCTGATCGACCATCCGACCTGGACGCCCGACCAGATCAAGGGCGCTCTCATGCAGCGGGCCAGGTATATCCCCGAGGCGCCTCCGGGCTCCGCCGGCGTGGGCGAGATCAATGCCGCCAAGTCGACGGCTCTCACGCGGCCTCCGAACCCGAACACGGCGCTGAACAAGTTCCTCAAGACGAACACGCTGCTCGGGACGCCGGAGTTCGACGGGGCGGCCTGGCGCACGGCGGCCAAGTCCAGCGTCTCCTGGGACTCCGTGTCCTGGAGCGACGTGTCGTGGACTGACGTCTCCTGGACGGATGTCTCCTGGTCCGACGTGTCCTGGAGCGACGTCTCCTGGTCCGACGTGTCCTGGAGCGATGTCCTGGCGGCTTCCGACGTCAGCTGGGAGGACAATGCCGAAGGCGAGGTCGGAGCTCCGACCGGCGACTACGTCCTGACGCCCGAAGAAGAAGCTGCGGCGGCCGAGTTGGGTCTCATCGACCAGCTCACGCTGCCCGTGGCGGCGGCTCCGGAACCCGCTCCGGCTCCGGATCCCGCGCCGGAACCCGCTCCGGCTCCGGCCCCTCCGGCGGCGCCGCTTCCGTAACCCAGACCATCGAACCGGGGGCCGCCAGCAGCACGGCGGCCCCCGGTTCACCCTTTTGGGGGAAATGAATCGGCGTTTTTGCCGATAACTCGAACGGGTGATGTTCCCCCCAAAGGTCGGACATACGGTCAGCTGGGGCGAAGCCTCGCCCTCCTGCGTGAAAGCGAGCAAGCGGTTGCGGCGAATCAATGAGACGAGTAGTCGATGAGCGTGATCGGGAACGAGATCCGCTTCGGCGGCGAGGTACCCGGGCGCGAGTCGGTACCACGCGAGAGGCTGCCGATCGCAGCGCTCGTCTACCTCGTCGCGGTCGTGGGGTCCGCATGCGCCGTCGCAGCACCGTTCCTGCCCCGTCTCGACCAGCAGCGGGGCGGATGGCTGACCTTCCTGATCCTCGCGGGCTCGGCGGCCGTGGCGCAGCTCTTCCTCGTCCGAACGGGGAAGAACCAGTCCTACCAGACGTCGATCGTCTTCCTGATTCCGGCGGCGTTGCTCCTGCCACCCGAGCTGGTGGCGCTCGTTCCGGTCGTCCAGCACATGCCGGACTGGCTCAAGAACCGGACGGCCTGGTACATCCAGATCTTCAACATCTCCAACTTCACCCTCGCGATCCTGGCGGCGTCGGGCGGCGCGCACCTCGTCTTCCGCCTCTCGCTGCTCGAGGGGCATGACCACCTGCAGTTCGCGCTCGGCGGGCTCACGGCGTGTGTCCTCCTGGTCGGGATCAACCACTCGCTCCTCGCACCGATGCTCGCTCTCGCCCGGGGGCACTCTCTCCGCGAATCCGGCCTCTTCAGCTTCCAGAGCCTGTCGACCGACCTCGTCCTGGCGGCGCTCGGCGTGGGCATCGCGACGTTCTGGGACTCGAACCCGTGGCTCGTGCCGTTCGCGGTCGCACCGCTCATCCTGATCCACCGGTCACTTGCGGTTCCCAAGCTCGAGGCCGAGGCCCGGGTCGACCCGAAGACCGGCCTGTTCAACGCCCGCCACTTCGGTCAGGCCCTGAACGAGGAATTGACGCGCGCGGCCCGCTTCGACCGGCCGCTGTCGCTGATCATGGCCGACCTTGATCTCCTCCGGGAGATCAACAACACCTACGGGCACCTTGCCGGCGACGCCGTCCTCAAGGGCATCGCAGAGGTCTTCCGCGCGCTTCTGCGTCACTACGACGTCCCCGCTCGGTTCGGCGGAGAGGAGTTCAGCATCCTCCTTCCGGAGACGAGCCCCGAGGAGGCGCTCGAGATCGCCGAGCGAATCCGCCGCGCCGTCGCGCAGCGGACGTTCGACGTCGAGACGTCGAGCGAGCCGATTCGCGCCACCGTCTCGATCGGCGTTGCATCGTTCCCGCGAGACGGCGTCCAGGCGAACGAGCTGATCCACCAGGCCGACCTCGCCGTCTACCGCGCGAAGCTGCAGGGGCGAAACCGAGTCCTCGACGCGACGACCTCCGAGCCGCTGGCGATCCCGCCACAGCGGCGCGCCCGCCTGTCGGCCGTGACGGAGGACGGAGACCACGTGGTTCCGCTTCCTCCGGTGGAGGAGATGACGCCGGGCCAGGAGCGACGCCAGCCTCCGCATCGGCCGCATGCCGTCCAGGGCCCCCGGTTCTTCTCACTCTCGAAGCAGCTGGCGACCCTCGTCGGAGTCGTCTCGGCCATCGGCGTGGCCGCGGGCGTTCTCGGTGCCCTCTTCGGGACGGCCACGGACGTCTTCGGCCTCGTCGCACTCGTGATCCTCGTCGGCCTGGGCCAGGCGGTAGCTCTCGAGGTGGACGACGGCTCGATCTCCGTCAGCGCCGTCGGTGCGCTCGCTGGCGCAGCCCTGTTCGGACCACGCGCTGCCCTGGCGCTCGCGATCACGACGTGCGTGGTCGACTGGAGTGCGAAGCGCTATCCGCTCCACCGGACGCTCTTCAACATCGGTGCGCTCTCACTGGCCTCCCTCGCAGCCTCCGCGGTCTTCGCGCTCGGCTTCGACGGGAGCCTGGGTGAGCTGATCACCGTCGGGGCCGGACTAGCGGCCGGCGCCGCATACTTCGCGGTCAACACCGGCCTGCTCAGCCTCGCGCTCTCGATGGAGGGCCATGAACGCTGGTGGCGCGCATGGCACGAGCGCTTCCTCTGGCTCCTGCCCCACTGGGTCGTCTACGGCTTCGTCGGCGGCGTGATGGCGATTGCCTACCACGCGGCCGGCCCGTATGCACTCGCGGTCTTCGCGGTACCGCTGCTCCTCATGCGCAAGACACAGGAGGCGTACCTCCGGCACACGCGCAAGAACGCGCAGAAGCTTCGCGAGGCGGCCGAGACGATTCAGGATCAGAACGTATCGCTGGAGAAGGCGAACCGCCTCCTCCGCGAACGCTCCACCGCCGCCATGGAGTCCCTGTCGGCCACGGTGGATGCGCGCGACGCCTACACCGCTGGTCATTCGCGCCGCGTGCAGGAGCTCGCGCTCGCAATCGGCAGGGAGCTGGGCCTCTCGAAGGCTGAGCTCGACCTTCTCGGTCACGCTGCGCTCTTCCACGACATCGGCAAGCTCGCGGTTCCCGACGCCATCCTCCTGAAGCCGGCGACCCTGACTCACGACGAGTGGGATCTCATGCAGCGCCACGCGGAGGAGGGGGCGAGGATCATCGACCGGCTCGGGTTTCTCCAGGACGCCGTGCCCGCGATCCGGCATCACCACGAGCGCTTCGACGGCACCGGGTACCCGGACGGGCTCAAGGGCGAGGACATCCCGCTCGGCGCCCGCATCATCCACGTCGCAGACGCGCTCGACTCCATGCTCACGACGCGGATCTACCGCGCCGCCAGGCCGGCAAAAGAGGCCATGGACGAGCTCGACCGCTCGGCCGGCAGCCAGTTTTGCCCGCGTTGCGTCGCGGCGCTCGAGCGGATCCTTCCGCCCGAGCTGATCGAGGACGAGAACGCTCGCCGCGAGCTTCTCGCCGTCTCCTAGCGCCCGCTCAAAAACCTCGTAACAAGTTGTCACTAAGCCGCCCGGCGGTGTGGTTACGCGGCCCAGGGCCGCATGGAGTTGTTCCTTGGCCCAGACGAAGGCTGCTCGCCCGCGCTTGCATTGAGACGTCTTTGCTCTATCCTTCTTGCCATGGCCCGAAGACCGGCCCGCGAGCTCCTCGAGTCCCTCGACCGCGACGATCTGGCTCGGTTCCAAGCGGGGATTCGCAAGCGTTACAGCGACGAGGACATCGTCCAGCAGCTCCAGGAGTCTGCCGAGCGCCTCGGCCGTTCACCGTCGATGCGCGAGTTCGCCTCCGATGCCGAGACGTCCGTGCATCCACAGACGGTGATCGAGCACTTCGGCAGCTGGAATGCGGCGAAACGCGCCGCGGGACTCGTTCCACGCCGCTTTGCGACCCGCGAGGAGCTCTTACAGCTTCTGCGCGAGCTGGGGGAGAGGCTCGACCGGACTCCGAGCGCCCGCGACCTTGACGAGCACCGCGGCTCGATGCCGTCGAAGTCCCTCTACTGGCACACTTTCGGCTCACTCACGAATGCCCTGCGCGAGGCCGGCTTCGACGTTCCGGTCGGCGAGGAGCGCCTCGAGCGTGCGATCGACCAGGGCTGCACGGTCGCGATCGCCCTCGGCCGGTTGCCGAAGTTCCAGGAGTGGGGGGCAGCACGGAAGGAGGACGAGTCCCTGCTCACCGAGTGGCAGATCTACCGCATGTTCGACGTCAGGCGCGGGGCCTGGTCGACGTTTCAGTACCTGATCCGCGAACGCCTTCTGGAAGACGGATACCGCATCGCGCCCGACGGCGCCGTGTCCCGGCCGGCTAGAGCGACGCGAGCGCGGACAAAAGGCGCAGGCAAGACTCGCGCTCGCCCGGCGCGCGCACGGCGGGGAGGGCCTGCTCGGTAAAGCCGCGATCGGGCCGGAAGCGCTTCGGCCGCGACACTCGGCCACCTTCCACCGTCACAAGCGTCCCTTCGGCGACTTCCTTCTTCCGCAAGGGAATCTGGAGGAACCGCTCGCAGACCTCGAGCGCGTGCTCGGTGGACGCGAAGAAGATCCCGTAACGTGACTCGCCCGTCCAGAGCGGCCTGCCGACGCCGCGGGCCAGATAGACCGCACCGCGCTCGCGCTCGTCGACCCACGCCGCAGCCATCGAGCCTTGCAGCTGATCCAGCGTCTGCGGACGCGGGCCAAAGGCCTCGACGAGGGCGAAGATCGCCTCGGTGTCGACCGACATGGACGGGTGGTCCCGCTGGAACCCGTGGTGCTCGAAGATCTCCTCGTCGTTCAGGATGATCCCGTTGTGAATGCCCACGACATGGCCGTGGCGGACGGGATGGTTGTTGGCGGTGATGGTGGGGTGGCCCTTCGTGTAGTCCCGGACGTGGAGCAGCACGTCGATCGACTCTTCGGGGACCGCAAGCTCGGTGAGCAGGGCGCTGGCGCCCGAGCGGCGCTTGTGCACCGAGACGGATCTGCCGAGCGCACGATGCGCATAGCCGACGGCGTCGGCACCGCGCTCGGCGATTCCAGCCAAGAGGGCTTGAGCCGCGAGCGTCCGGTCGATCCGGGCATCGGGCTTCAGGCTGTATCCGGCAATACCACACATAAGGCGAACTTAGACCCCAGTTCCGTTGGACGACCGCCGTTCTCTTTGGTTAGGCATCGGTTTCGGCATCCCGTTGGAACATCCCCCGCGGGGGTCGCCCTAAACAACGTTACGGCCACCGCCGGATGAATCCGCGGAGCGAGCCGCGCGAAGCGGCGTGTCCCTCGAATGAGGGAACCCGTCCGAGGATTGGAGCGCCGATACACGCCCCGTGGAGCCGAGGCCCCTTCCCGAGGCAGACGTCCAGCTGGAAACTCAGGTGCCTCATCTCGAGGTGGTGCCCGACGCCGGCGTCCTGGACAGGCCCGACGTCGAAGAGCGCGAGGAGCCGGCCGGAAAAACCGACGACGGCACGCCGCTCACCGACCCCCTCAAGCTCTACGTCCGCCAGATCGGCGACGGCCGCCTGCTCACCGCGGAGGAGGAGCGCGAGCTCGCCCGCCGCAAGGACGCAGGCGACGAGGCGGCCAAACGCAAGTTGATCGAATGCAACCTGCGCCTGGTGATGTCGATCACGCGGAACTACACGAAAGCCGGCGTCCCGCTCCTCGATCTGATCCAGGAGGGGAACCTCGGACTGATCCGGGCCGTCGAGAAGTTCGACTGGAAGCTCGGGTTCAAACTTTCGACCTATGCGACCTGGTGGATTCGCCAGGCTGTCGCCCGAGCTCTGGCCGACCAGGGGCGCACGATCCGCCTTCCGGTCCACGTCGCCGAGCAGGCCCGCAAGGTGCTCCGAGCCCGGCGGGTCCTGACGCAGAAGATGAACCGCGACCCAACGGTCGAAGAGATTGCGAAAGAGAGCGGCTTCACCGTCGAGCGGGTACGGGAGCTGTTCGACCTGGTCGAGGATCCCGTCAGCCTCGAGACGCCCGTCGGCGACGGCGAGAGCCTCTACGGCGACCTGATCGAGGACACGAAGTCCGACCAGCCCGAGGCTGCAACTGCGAAGCAGCTCCGCTCGGCGGAACTGGCCGAGGCGATGCTCCTGCTGAACCCGCGGATGCGCCGCGTCCTCGCAATGCGATTCGGACTCGACGGCCACATTCCGAAGACGCTCGAAGAGGTCGGGACCGACCTGGGGATCACCAGGAAGCGGGTCCGCCAGCTCGAGTCACGCGCGCTGCGCGAGCTGCGCTCGGTCGCACCAGGGCTGCAGTTCTACCTCGAGACCTAGTCGGCCGCGGTGCGAGCCGCGTTAACCGACACGCTCGATGTCGTGCAGGCGGCTCAGCCGCTTGAGAGCATGACCCTCGATCTGCCGGACCCGTTCGCGGGTGAGGTCGAGTGTGCGGCCGATCTCCTCCAGCGTCCTCGGCTCTGAGTTGTCCAGGCCGTAGCGGAGGATGAGCACGGCGCGTTCACGATCGCTCAGCGAGGTCAGTGCCCGGGCGAGGGCCTGGCTTCGCAGCGAGACCTCGACCTCTTCGTCGGGCTGCGGCTTGCCGCAGGCGACGAAGTCTCCGAAGACCGCGTCCTCGGTCTCGCCGACGGGCTGGTCGAGGCTCGTCGACGCATGTGCGGCCGCCTTGACCTCCCTGGCCTGCTCGATTGGCAGGCTGGCCTCCTCAGCGACCTCCTCGAGCGTCGGCTCGCGGCCCAGTTGCGTCCAGAGGATTCGCTCCGCCTTGTTGAGCTTCTGGAGCCGCTCGACGATGTGCACAGGCATGCGGATCGTCCGCGCCTTGTCGGCCAGCGCCCGCGCGACGGCCTGACGGATCCACCAGGTCGCGTAGGTCGAGAACTTGAAGCCACGGCGCCAGTCGAATTTCTCGACGGCGCGGATGAGGCCCAGCGTCCCTTCCTGGATCAGATCGAGGAAGGGAAGGCCCTGGTTGCGGTAGTTCTTCGCGATCGAGACGACGAGGCGGAGGTTGGACTGGATCATCCGCTGCTTCGCCTGCATGTCGCCTCGCTCGATGCGCTTGGCGAGCTCGACCTCCTGGGCCGCCGTCAGCAGTGGATGGCGCCCGGCTTCCCGCAGGAAGAGCTGTAGGGCGTCCGTCGTCGTCTCGTAGACCGGAGGAGGGGCCTCAGGGGGCTTCTCAGGCGCCTTTTCCTCCTCGACGACGTCGATGCCGCGCTGTTCGAGCTCCCGCTGGAGCGCCTCCAGCTCGAGCTCGTTCAGCTCGAGCGGCTCCAAAATCTCCGCCAGCTCTGCATGCCGGACCGTGCCGGCCTGCTCTGCCGTGTCCAACAAATGCCGCAAGTCCTCGCTGAGGACAGACTCGATCTCAGCCGTCGTCATCCCGTTGGTTGTCCTTTCCCTGTACCGGCGACGCGAAAACAGTTCGAGCGGGGGTGCCCGAACCGTGCGCGAGTCTATCCCGAATCCCGAACGCCGTGCAAAACCCCGTACGCACGATAACGGGTGTTATGTCAAGTCGGAAAACGACAGGCCTCACTCCCGCGAGGTCGGCCCTGGCCCCTCCCTGGCTCGCACTGATCGACCGCAAGAGTCCGCAACGAGGTCGACCCAAGTTGTCCACAGGTTGGACGAAAGGCTGTGGAAATGTGGAAAAAAGATTTGCTTGCAAATAGCGCGAAGTTGTCTGCGCTGGGGTCTTGCATCTCTCCGGGAAGGGCCCTAGTGTCCCCCCTGCGTCGAGCACGGAGCGCAACTAGGTTGAAGCAGATCCTGAGGGCCGTAGCCGGAAGGCGAAAGTCACCAGGATCGGTGGACGAAAGCGAGACCGGCTCGGCGAATGATCTGGCGCAGAGGTGCCTTCGGGTACCTAGGCGCCAGATCCTTTTTATTGGTCCGTCCAAGCCGTAGCGCGTCGGCCAAAAAGCAATGCGACTGTCGAAAATTGAACTTTTCGCAAATAGCGGGAAGTTGCTGTTTCGGGATCTTGCAATCGTCGGCCGGCGCCCCTAATGTCCCCCTTGCGTCGAGCACGGGACGCCGGTAGGACGAAGCAGATCCTGAGGGCTGTAGCCGGAAGGCGAAAGTCACCAGGATGTGTGGACGGAAGCGTGATCGGCTCGGCGAATGATCTGGCGCAGAGGTGCCCTCGGGTACCTAGGCGCCAGATCGTTTTTTTGGTCCGGTTTAGCCAGCTCGCCAGCCACGCCCCCTCGCTAGGATCGCTCGAGCGATGCACCTTCCCCGCCAGCCGAGCTTCGACCGCGGCGTGACCTCGTTCCTCTGGGCGTTCGGTCTCGGCCTCTATCTCTGGCTGGGGATGCTTGCGATCGGCGTCTCGGGCGCGAACGCGTTCATCTTCAGCGTCCTCGCCGGCTGCGTGATCTTCCTCTACGTCCGCCTCTACGGAGGAGACGACGTGCGCCGGCCGTCTCAGTCCAGCAAGCCGCGCGCCGGGAGCCGGTGATCTCCGGCCAGCGCGCCGACCAGCCGGCGCGCGAGCTCCCCACCGAGAGCCGCCTCGAGGCGATCCCGTGCGAGTGGCCTGGGGTCGGTCGCGAACGCCACACGCGTGCAGTGGTCGAGCAGGCGGCTGACGGCTTTCCCGTCGTCGGGCGGCGTATTCATCACGGCCCTCCATCTATCGTCGCCCGCAGGGCGCCCGCTCATCCCTGACGGGAGTGAGCGCGCGCGCAACGAACCCGCCGAAACCGTAACGAGCCTGCGGAAAGCTCCTCACTCGGGCTAGTACTCGATCAGCGAGTACAGCGGGTACTTCGTGAGGCGCGCGCGGCCGCCGAGGAACGTGAGCTCGATGATGAAGTTGACGCCGACCACCTCGCCGCCGAGCTGCTCGACGAGGCCGGCGATCGCCTCCACCGTCCCGCCCGTCGCAAGGACGTCGTCGTGCACCACCACCCTCGCGCCGTCTCCGATCGCGTCGGCGTTGAGCTCGAGCGCGTTCTGGCCGTACTCGAGCGCGTACGTCGCGCTGACGGTCTCCGGCGGGAGCTTGCCCGGCCTCCGCGCGGGCACGAAGCCGCACGGAACCTCCTTCGCGATCGCGGCGCCGAGGATGAACCCGCGCGCCTCGGCGCCCAGGACGAAGTCCGGCCGCCGCTCGCGCGTCCAGTCCGCCAGCTGACTGACGGTCTGGGTCAACGCCCCCGGATCGCGCAGCAGCGGACTGACGTCCTTGAAGCCCACTCCCGGCTCCGGCCAGTCTGGGACTTCGCGCACCCAAGATCTGAGATCGATTGCCATCAGGAAGCTGCGACCTTACGCAGACCGCGCCAGAAAAGGAGCTGAGACAGCTCCTGAGTGTGCTCGGCGAGCAGCTGCAGGTCCTCCACGCCGGACTGGCGGCGCTCCGGGTTCCGCGATCGAAGGGCCGGCGCCACGATCGTCTCGAGCAGCCCCACCTCCCGCTCCGATGCAGACCGGAAGGAGCGAAGATGGCGCGCATCGATCCCGAACCGCGCGAGCTTGGCGCACGCGGCGGCGATGTCGGCCTCGTCCTCGCGGTACAGGCGCTCGCCTGCGTCGTTCCGGGACTCCAGCAGCCCGTACTCCTCCAGCTCACGGGCGAGCACCGGAGTGAGGCCCGAGCGCTCGCACAGCTCGGCAAGCTCGATCTCCTCTTCGGCCCCGGCAAGCCCGGTCCGCTTGCGGCGGCTCTTCGAGACCGTCGAGGCAAGCTCCTGGCGGATGACCCGCAGCGGCAAGAACTCGTCGCGCTGCAGGCGGAGGATCGTGCGCAGGCGGTCGACGTCCTCGTCGCCGAAGAGCCGGTACCGGCCCGCCGTCCGCCGCGGCGCGAGCAGTCCCTGGTCTTCGAGGTAGCGGATCTTGGAGATCGAGATGTCGGGGAACTCGTCTCGCAGGAGCCGGCAGACGGCTCCAATCGTGAGGGGCCGCTCCTCGTCCTGGGTGACGGGGGTCGCGCTCACGGCCCCGGCGGCGACGTCACGCCACCGCCACCTCCTATGCTCGGCGCCGCCGAGTCGGCGCCTTGCAGGAAGCTCAGGCGGTACTTGCCGATCTGGACCTCGTCGCCGTCGGCGAGGGGC
>Ga0126309_10000531_pt1 | contig 12805 bp, 10 predicted proteins | sample Plot56_FD_92541 | JGI IMG/M metagenome (GOLD analysis project Ga0126309, IMG submission 92541) | Serpentine soil microbial communities from UC McLaughlin Reserve, CA, USA - Plot56 | ecosystem: Environmental > Terrestrial > Soil > Grasslands | place: USA: UC McLaughlin Reserve, Lake County...
AGGCTCACGCGGGTGTCCTCCGCGAGCTCGGCGCCGGGGCGGTCGAGGTCCGGGTCCCAACCGATTTCGACGGGCTGGACGGGCTCGTCATTCCCGGCGGGGAGAGCACGACGATCTCGAAGGGCATCGACTCGGCCGGCCTCGCCGCCTCGATCCGCGGGCATGCGGAGGCCGGACGGCCGGTCATGGGCACCTGCGCGGGCATGATCCTCTGCGACGACGCGCACCTGGGGCTGCTCGACATCACTGCCCGGCGCAACGCCTTCGGCCGTCAGCTTCAGAGCTTCGAGACCGACGTCGAGGTGGAGGGTGCGGGCGCCGAGCCCGTGCGGGCGGTCTTCATCCGGGCACCGTGGGTCGACCGTCTGGGACCGCATGTCGAGGTGCTGGCGTCCTTCGAGGGGCACCCCGTCGTCGTTCGCGAGGAGGGCGTCCTGGCCTGTGCCTTCCATCCCGAGCTGACCGACGATCCCAGGATCCACGCGATCTTCATGGCAATGGCGACGACGGCGGCCGAACGCGACCGCAGGCAGGAGGCAAGGGGATGAGGGACCCGCGAGCATCGAATCTGGCGAGGATCCTCGTCGGCTACTCGACCCAGGTAAAGGAGGGCGAGGTCGTCTCGATCGACGGTGAGAGCGCCGCCGAGCCGCTCCTGGTGGCGGTCTACGAGGAGGTCCTCAGGGCCGGCGCCCACCCGATCCTCACGATGTCAGCACAGGGGCAGTCGGCGATCTACTACAAGCACGCCTCCGAACACCAGCTCGAATGGGTCTCCCCAGTCGCCGAGTGGCTGGTCGACCACGCCGACGTGCGGATCTCGATCGGGGCCAGCACGAACACGCGCGAGCTGTCGGCGGTCCCGCCCGAGAAGCAGACGAAGCGGCAGTCGGCGATGGGCGACCTGATGGCCCGAGCCATGCAGCGCAGCGCCGACGGCGAGTTCCGCTGGGTCTACACGCTCTTCCCGACCAGCGCCTATGCCTCCGAGGCGGAGATGAGCCTCGAGGACTACGAGGACTTCTACTACGGGGCGTGCCTCGCAATCGACGGCGACCCGCTGACCAACTGGAGAGCGGCTTCCGAGGAGACCGAGCGGCTCGCTGACTGGATCGGCGGGCGCAGCGAGGTCCGGGTGACCGGGCCCGGGACGGACATCAAGCTGGGGATCGAGGGCCGCACCTTCATCCCCTGCGTGGGTGAGCACAACATGCCCGACGGCGAGTTCTTCACCGGCCCGATCGAGGACTCGGTCGAGGGTGAGGTGACCTTCCACCTGCCGGCCGTGATCGGCGGCCGGGAGGTCTCAGGCGTCTGCCTGCGATTCGAGTCGGGGAGGGTCGTCGACGCCACGGCCGACCGCGGTGAGGAATACCTGGTCAAGCTGCTCGACACCGACGAGGGGGCACGGCGGCTCGGCGAGCTGGGGATCGGTACGAACTACGGCATCGACCGCGGGACTCGCGAGGTCCTGCTCGACGAGAAGATCGGCGGCACGGTCCACATGGCGGTGGGCCGCTCGTATCCGGAGTCGGGTGGGGAGAACGAGTCCGCGGTCCACACCGACCTGGTCTGCGACCTGCGGCGCGGCGGCCGGATCGAGGTCGACGGAGAGCTGCTCCAGGAGAACGGAAGCTTCGCCGTCTAGGGACCGGCGACCGGTGACTTGATCACTGGTCCGGCAGCGGGCTGCCGGCGAGCAGGAAGAACCAGAGGAGCATCGCGAAGATCGCGAGGACGACCGAGCCGACGATCACGGCCTCGACGACCGTCGGCCCCTCATGGCGCACCTCGTCGCGCATGCTGCGCAGCCAGACCGGCCGAATCCCGCTGACCCGGTTGTTGCCGGTGATCCGGACGTAGAGGCCATTCAGACGGCCGATCAGCCAGGAGATCAGCAGGATCGAGACGACGATCCCGACCAGGACGATCATGTAGGGGCCTCCGCTCGGAAACTGCGTGTCGCTGAGCCTCGAGCCGATCCAGATCCAGGTCAGCGGTATGACCGTCCAGAGCGACAGCGCCGCGAGCAGCATCGCGAAGACCACGACCGCCCCGGCGACCGAGCTCCCAGCCCTCCTATGCCCGTTTTCGGCCGGCATCTGGTGGCTCATAGAATCGCAACTACCCATGTCCGGCCATTCGAAGTGGTCATCGATCAAGCACAAGAAGGGCGCCGCCGACGCCAAGCGCGGCAAGCTCTTCACCAAGCTGGCGCGCGCGATCACGGTGGCGGCGCGGGAGGGCGGGGGCAACCCCGACGCGAACCCGGCGCTCGGCCTCGCGATCCAGAAGGCCCGCGACAACTCGATGCCCAAGGACAACATCCAGCGGGCGATCGACCGCGGCACCGGGGCCGGGACCGACGCGGCGGCGATCGAGCGGGTCGTCTTCGAGGGCTACGGGCCGGGAGGTGCGGCGATCCTCGTCGAGGCGCTGACCGACAACCGCAACCGGACCAGCGCCGAGGTACGCCACGCCTTCACCAAGCACGGTGGAAGCCTCGGCGAGCCCGGCTCCGTCAGCTGGATCTTCGAGAAGCGCGGCGTGATCCTGGTCGATGGCGAGCGCTACGGCGAGGACGACCTGATCGCGGCGATCGACGCCGGAGCGGATGACGTCGCAGAGGACGGCAACGTCCTGCGGGTGATCTCGGATCCGGGTGCTCTTTCCGACGTACGTGAGGCGCTCGAGACGGCCGGCGTGGAGATCCAGTCCGCGGACCAGGCGATGGAGCCGAAGAGCGTGGTCCAGATCGGCGAAGGGGACGCCGGGTCGCTCCTGCGCCTGCTCGACGCGCTCGAGGAGCAGGACGACGTCAACGACGTGCACGCGAACTTCGACATCCCCGACGAGGTGCTCGAGAAGGCCGCCGCATGAGGCTTACTGGCCCGCTTCCGCGCGCGCCAGGTCGAGCTCGGCTTGCACGGTGTCGAGCTGGTCGGGGATGGTGAGGCGTTCCTCGAGCAGCGGGATCGCCTTCTCGGGCTGACCCGACAGCCGATAGGCGTTGGCGAGGTTGAACAGCGCGTACCCGTAGTTCAGGGTGCCGGGCTCGAGGCCGTCGACCGACTGCTCCAGGAGCGGGATCGCCGATGCCGGGTCGCCCGCCTGAATCAGGTCGTACCCCTCAGCGTTGAGCGCGAGCGCGTCCTCCGAGCCCACCGTCGAAGGGGGCGGCGCCGCCTCGGTGGTCTCGTTCTCCTCGGGTGCCGGCTGCTCCTCCTTCAGATGGGCGGTCTTCTGCTTCCCGCTGCTCTTGGCCGCCTTGGTCGTCCCGGCCGGCTCTCCGTCGTCGCCGCCCAGCGCGGCGATCGCCACGATCGCGCCGACCGCGAAGACGGCCACCAGGGCGAGGACGGCCGGCACCCGAGAGCTCCGCCGCCGGAGTGGGGGAGGCTCCGGCGGACCGGACGGATCGCGGCGCGCGGGAGGCTCCGGTGGCGGAGGGGGTGGGGGCGCGGCGGCGGTGGGCATGACGCTGGTCTTCTCGACGGTCGCCGCATAAGCCGCGCGGAGGTCTGCGACCAGGGCGGCTGCCGACCCCGGACGATCGGCGGGATCGCTTGCCACCCCTCGCTCCAGGACCCCGGCCACCGCCGGTGGCGCGTCCGCCAACCCCTCGCGCATGTCGAGGTCGCCGCGCTCGATCTCGCTCAGCAGCGCCGGCGGCGTCGTCGCCTCGAACGGCTGGCGCCCGGCGAGGGCCTCGTAGGCGGTCACGGCGAGCGCGTAGACGTCGGCGGCGGGCGTCGTGGCGCCGCCCTGGATCCGCTCGGGGGAGAGGTAGCGCAAGGTGCCGACGACCGAACCCGAGGCGGTGATCTCGGTCTGGTCGGCGCCGGCCGCGATGCCGAGGTCGGCGAGCTTGGCGATGCCATCGGGGCGGACGAGGACGTTGGAGGGCTTGACGTCGCGGTGGACGACCCCGGCGGCGTGCAGGTGGTCGAGGGCGGAGGCGACCTGGTCGAGGATCGGGAGGGCCTCATCGGGCAAAAGCGGGCCATCGGCGATGCGCTCCGCGAGGGTTCGCCCCTCGACGAACTCCATCGCGATCACCAGCGAGTCCTCGGTCGCCACTGAGTCCCAGATCGCGACCACATTGGGATGGTTGAGCGAGGCACCGACCCGCGCCTCGCGGCGGAATCGCGCGAGGGAGTCCTCGGGGGAGTCGGTGGGCAGGACCTTGAGCGCGACCTGGCGGCCCAGCACCTCGTCCCGGGCGAGGTGCACGCGCGACATCCCGCCGCTGCCGAGTCGCCCCTCCAGCCGATAGCGGCCGGCGAGGAGGTTTCCGTCGGTGTCGTTCACGGCGGGCATTGTGACGTTCCGGGAGGCATCCGGTGCCGGGTCCAGAATGGGGTGCCGATGAAGGTGGTGATGGGCATTGACCCCGGCGCCGCGAACCTGGGCTTCGGCGTGGTCCGGGTCGAGGGGGCCCACATGGTCGCTCTCGACGGCGGCGTGGTCGAAACCGGCGCGGATCTGCCGATCGAGCGGCGCCTCGACCGCATCCACCGCGCCCTCGCCGAGCTGATCGAGTGGCACGAGCCGAAGGCCGTCGCGATCGAGGACCTCTATTTCGGCCGCAACGTACGCTCTGCGATGGCGGTCGGCCAGGCGAGCGGCATCGCGATGCTGGCCGCAGCCCAGCGCGGCATCCGGTGCTTCACCTACACGCCACAGGCGATCAAGATGGCGGTCTGCGGGTCGGGGTCGGCGGGCAAGCGGCAGGTCCAGAAGATGGTCGGCACCCTGCTCGGCCTGCCCGAGGCGCCATCGCCGGACCACGCCGCCGACGCGCTCGCGGTCGCCATATGCCACGGGGGCGCGGCGGGCCGCGGCCAGGCTCTGGAGGCACTCCAGCCGCAGCTCTCGTCGCGGGCGGTGCGCGAGCGGCTGGCCGGATGATCGCCGCGGTTCGAGGCGAAGTGCTGCTGCGCCGGCCCGATCACGTGGTCGTAGAGGCCGCGGGGGTGGGCTACAGGCTGACGGTCTCCTCGGAGACGCTGAAGTCGGTGCCCGCGGCGGGGCGCGAAGCCTTCCTGCACGCCGAGCTGATCGCCCGCGACGACTCATTGGCGCTCTACGGGTTCTCCTCCGAGGAGGAGCGTGACCTGTTCCGGCAGCTCGTGTCGGTGAGCGGAGTGGGGCCGAAGGTCGCGATCGCGGTGCTTTCCGGCGGACCCTCCCGGCAGCTACTGCGGGCGATCGCGGGCGGTGACGCGAAGCACTTCCAGGCGGTGCCGGGGATCGGCAAGCGGACGTCGGAGCGGATCATCGTCGAGCTGCGCGAGAAGGTCGCCGGCGAGCTCGAGCAGGAGGTGGCCGCGGCGGTCGCGGAGGGCGGCGACGCCCACGCGATGGCCCGCGACGGGCTGGTCAACCTCGGCTATACGCCGCCGGAGGCGGAGGACCTGCTGGACGGCGTCGACGCCGCGGAGCCCGAGGAGCTGATCGCCGCGGCGCTGCGGCGCGCGGGCGAGTCGCGGAAGGAGGCGGCATGAGCGAGGACCTGACGCCGTCGCCGCCCGGCGTGGCGGGGGGACGGATCCGCACGCCCGGGGTCGGGGAGCCAGAGGGCGCGACGGACGACGCCGAGCCACGCGTTCACGACGCGCAATCCGTGGACGGGGACGATGACCTCGACCGCTCGCTGCGGCCGCCCACCCTGGACGACTTCGTCAACCAGGAGCAGGTCACCGAGCAGCTCGGGATCTTCATCGAGGCCGCGCGCCGCCGAGGCGAGCCGCTCGACCACGTCCTGCTGGCGGGGCCGCCCGGACTGGGCAAGACTTCGCTCGCCTACATCGTCGCCGCCGAGATGGGGGTGCCGATGGTGCAGACGGCGGGACCCGCGCTGGAGCGCAAGGCCGACGTGGCCGCGTTCCTCACCGCGCTGGAGCCGGGCAGCGTGTTCTTCATCGACGAGATCCACCGCCTGGGGCGGGCGATCGAGGAGACGCTCTACCCGGCGATGGAGGACGGGCAGCTTCCCGTGGTGCTGGGGCAGGGTGCGGGGGCGCGGACCGTGACCCTGCCGCTGCCGCCGTTCACCCTCGTCGGGGCGACCACCAGGAGCGGGCTGCTGACGACGCCTCTGCGCGACCGGTTCGGGGTCTGCCACCGGCTCGAGCACTACAGCCCCGAGCACCTGGCGGAGATCGTCCGGCGCTCCGCCCGGATCCTCGACGTAGAGATCGAGGAGCACGGGGCGGGCACGATCGCCCAGCGCTCGCGCGGGACGCCGCGGGTCGCGAACCGTCTGCTGAAGCGGGTGCGCGACTACGCCGAGGTCAAGGGCGCTGGGGTCGTGACGGACGAGATCGCCGCCGCCGCCCTCGAGATGCTCGAGGTCGACGAGGGTGGCCTCGACCGCAGCGACCGCACCCTCCTGCGCACTATCGCGACGAAGTTCGCCGGCGGACCCGTCGGCCTCTCCACCCTCGCCGTCGCGATCGGCGAGGAGGAGGACACGATCGAGGACGTCCTCGAGCCCTACCTCCTCCAGGAGGGCCTGATCAAGCGAACCCCACGCGGCCGCGTCCTCACACCCCGCGCCTTCGAGCATCTGGACCTCCCGGTCCCCGACGGCGCCGCCAGCCTCTTCTAGCCAGCACGGCGATCCTGGCCTCGGGCGGAGCTTTGCTCCGATATGCGGGACGTTTCTCCGCGCCGCCGGCGCGGGCCGCGCTCGCCCGGCCGGCCTCGCCGCTCTCTTCTACCTGCCCCACCGCCGTACGAGCCAAGGGGACCGCCGGACTCTCCGCCGGGTACGCCTGAAGCAGGGTCCATCCACGCCTGAAGGGCGCTCGCCGCGTTCACTACCCTTCCCCGCGATGCCTTTCTTCATCTGCCCCAACTGCGGCAACCGCGAGCTCAGCGGCGACCGGACGGCGGGGTTCAGCACCCGCCCCAAGGGCTGCTCCAGGTGCGGCTTCGGCTTCGTCTTCGAGCTGCTCGACGACTACTACCCCGCCCCGAACGCCGCCTTCTTCGTCTGCGATCAGGAGACGCGGGTGATCGACGCCGGCAAGGGCAGCTTCGAGCTCACCGGCCTCAAGGACGAGCAGGTCATCGGCCGGCCGGTGCGCGAGGTCCTCGGCCTCGACTGGATCGACCACGGCGACGGCGGTGCCGAGGCGGATGTCGACAACGACGGCATCACCGACCCGATCGAGACCTCGCTCGAGTGGGGCGTCCGGTCGCTGGGCAAGCGGGTCTCGGTGAACGCCGAGGGCGATCTCCCGGCCGAGGCGGTTGCCGACGTCTTCCCGGCCTACGACGACGACGGCGGCCTCCTGCTCGTCCTGACGCCCGAGAACTAGGTCGCGGGCCGCGACAGGCATGGCCCCCACCGTGTTGAATCACTGAGCATGGGCGCGCGCCGCCGCAACCTCTTCATCCTGCTTTTCGTCGTCGGCCTGATCGTCGCCTCCGGGGCGGTCATCGCGACCAAGCAGACTCGTCTCGGGCTCGACCTCAAGGGCGGCGTCGAGCTCGTCTACCAGGGCCGACCGACCCCGGCTCAGCCCGAGGTCACCCCCGCCGCGATCGACCGGGCGATCGACATCATCCGCGAGCGGATCGACAAGCTCGGCGTCGCCGAGCCCGAGGTCTCCCGCCTGAGCACCGACCAGATCACGGTCAGCCTGCCCGATGTCACCAACGCCGAGCGGGCCCGCGAGCAGGTGGGGACCACGGCCCAGCTGTATTTCTACGACTGGGAGCCGAATGTCGTCACCGACCAGAAGGCGCGGACCGGCGAGCCGGGCAGCGGTCCCGAGGATCCCTTCAACGACCTCTACGAGGCGGTCACCGTCGCTTCCCGGCAACCGCCGAGCTGCGACGGCTGCACGATCGGCCCCCGCTTCTATCTCTTCACCAAGGGTGAGAACCCCGAGCTGGTCGCCGGACCGGAGACGGCGAAGTCCGACCTCTTCATAACCCCGACCGGCAAGCGCCGCCCGTCCGACAAGGGCCAGGTGCTGCGCGTCCCGCGCGGGACCATCGTGGTCGCCGACGACCCCACCACCGACCCGGCCTGCCTGACGAACGACTGCTTCTTCGTGCTCGAGGACAAGCCGGCCCTGTCCGGGGACGACATCCGCGACCCCGAACAGAACTTCGACCCGACGACCAACGCCCCGAACGTCACCTTCAACTTCACGGACGAGGGGCGAGAGAAGTTCCAGGACGTGACCCGCCGGATCGCCCGCCGCGGCCAGGCGCGGGCGATCGGTGTCGTCGACCCGAACCAGGCCGCCGGGCTCTCCGGCCACTTCGCCGTCGTCCTCGACAACGAGGTCAAGTCGCGCCCGATCATCAACTTCCAGGAGAACCCCGACGGCATCGACGGACGGACGGGCGCGCAGATCTCCGGCCTCGAGGGCATCCAGGAGGCGCAGGACCTGGCGACGTTCATCCAGATCGGTGCCCTCCCGATCAACCTGAAGCTGATCTCCGAAAGCCAGGTCTCCGCGACCCTCGGCCAGCAGGCGCTCGACCAGGGCCTGCGGGCGGGGATCGTCGGGCTGATCCTCGTCGTCCTGTTCCTGATCGCCTACTACCGCTTCCTCGGCGTGGTCGCGGCGCTGGGCCTAGCCGTCTACGCGGTCTTCTTCTTCGCGCTGATCAAGCTGATCCCGATCACGATGACCCTGCCCGGCATCGCGGGCCTGATCCTGACCATCGGCGTCGCCGCGGACGCCAACATCATCATCTTCGAGCGAATAAAGGAGGAGGTGCGGGCGGGGCGCACCCTCGGCACGGCGATCGCGGTCGGCTACCGGCGCGGCATCGCGACGATCGTCGACGCGAACGTGATGACGCTTCTGACCGCGTTCATCCTGTTCGTCCTCGCGACGGCCGGCGTCAAGGGCTTCGCCTTCACCCTCGGCGTCGGGACGATCGTCTCCCTCTTCACGGCGGTCGTCTTCACCCAGGCCTTCCTCGGCATCTTCGGCCGCGGCCGGGTCCTGACCTCGCCCCGCCTGCTCGGCGCGACCGCCGAGGAGCGGGTTCGCTGGCACTTCGACTTCACGGGGCTGTCGCGCTGGTTCTTCTCGATGTCCGGCGTGATCCTCGCGGTCGGCGCGCTCTCGCTCGCCGGCAGCGGCCTCAACTTCGGGATCGACTTCGAGTCGGGCACCCGGCTCAAGTTCGCGCCGGCCCAGGACGCGACGGTCGAGGACGTCCGCAGCGTCCTCGAGGGGGAGGGTCTCGGCGGCGCCGAGATCCAGGAGGTCTCCGACGAGGCCTTCGGCGACGGCTTCCAGATCCAGACCGGCGACCTGCAGCCCGGCAACGTCAACAAGGTCGAACGGGCGCTCGACGGCAGGTTCGGGATCCAGGAGGGCAGCTTCCAGAACACGAGCGTCGGCCCGACGTTCGGCGAGCAGGTCGCGCGCAGCGCCGCCTACGCGATCGTCTTCTCGCTGCTCCTGATCTCCGCCTACATGGCTTTCCGGTTCGAGGGCAAGTACGCGGTCCCGGTCCTGATCGCGCTGGCCCACGACATCCTGATCACCGCGGGCGTCTACTCGCTGACCGACCGCGAGGTCTCGAGCGCGACGGTCGCAGCCTTCCTGACGATCCTCGGCTACTCGCTCTATGACACCGTGATCGTCTTCGACCGAATACGCGAAAACGTGCCGCGGATGCCACGCGCGGCCTTCTCGCAGATCGTCAACCGGTCGATGAGCGAAGTCCTGACCCGGTCTTTGATCACCGGCCTCTCCTCGGTCTTCCTGGTCGGCATGCTGCTGGTCTTCGGCGGCGAGACGCTCAAGGACTTCGCCTTCGCGATGATGGTCGGGATCGCGTCCGGCACCTATTCGTCGATCTTCATCGCGGCGCCGGTCCTGACCCACTGGAAGGAGCGCGAACCGGTGTATGCGCAGCGGCGGGCCCGGATCGAGGCGGCGAGGGGAGAGGTACCCGCGTTCGCCGAGGAGCTCGAGGTCGCCAAGGTCGACCCGCGGACCGAAGATGCAGATGGGCTGCCGGCCCGCGACGAGGAACGGCCGGTTCCCGCCGAGCCGGGCCCGGATGGCGGCGGCGATGGGGCGCTGGGCGACGAGGACCTGGTCGAGGCCGGTGCCGCCGCCGACGGCACGACCCCCGGACGGCCGCCGAAGAGCCAGCGCAAGAAGCGCCAGCGCCAGCGCCGACGCAAGCACGGGAGGCGACGATGAGCCTCGTGGTCTGGTTCACCATGGGCCTGGCCATCTGGCACTTCACGGTCTTCGTGCCGGACAGGTTCTGGCAGGGGATCGTCGGCGCGCTGCTAGGCGCCGTCTTCGGCGCCATCGCCACGGGAGCAGTTCACCTGGTGGCCACGGGGCGGACCATCGGCGACACCGATCTCGCCACCGCCCTGGCGGCCATCCCCGGGGCGCTGATCGGGATCGCGGTGGTCTACGCCGTCGGCGTCCAGCGCGAGCGCGCCGAGCTGCGCGGGCTCTAGACATCCCGCAACCTGCGGGCGCCGCGGGGGGACGATTCCGTCCAACCCCCTTCCTAGCCTGGGCACGTGACGGAGCCGGTCAAGGCCCTGCGGGCGGAGCCCTACTCATACGCCGAGGCGCGGGCCGTCGCCGACGCGCTGGGGGTCAGCGAGCCGGTCGCGATCACGCTCGTCCGCCGCGGCTACCGGACCCCGAAGGAGGCCGAGGCCTTCCTCGACGCCGCCGTGGAGCATGACCCGGCCGGCTTCGACTCGATCGGGGAGGTCACCAGGCGCGTACTGGGCGCGATCGCCGCCGGCAAGCGCATCACCGTCCACGGTGACTTCGACGTCGACGGTGTCTGCGCGACGGCGCTGACCATCTCGACGCTGCGCGAGCTGGGCGCCGACTGCGACTGGCTGATCCCGGATCGCCTCGCCGAGGGCTACGGTCTCGCAGAGGACGGCATCCGCCGGCTCGCCGAGCGCGGCACAGGCCTGCTGCTGACGGTCGACTGCGGGATCACCGCGGTCGAGCAGGTCGCGCTGGCGGGCTCGCTCGGCATGGACGTCGTCGTCACCGACCACCATCAGCCGGGCGAGTCCCTCCCCGACTGCCCGGTCCTCCATCCGGGGATCAGCGGCTACCCGTTTCCGGACCTGTGCGGGACCGGAGTCGCCTGGAAGCTCGGCGAGGCGCTACGGGTGGCGGCCGGAGTGGCCGGCGCCGAGACCGATCTCGACCTCGTCGCGCTGGCCACGGTCGCCGACCTCGTGCCGCTCGTCGGGGAGAACCGGACGCTGGTCCGCCGCGGCCTCGCGCAGATCCGGCGTGGTTCGCGGCTCGGCCTCCGCGCCCTGACCGCGGCGGCGGGCTGCGAGATCGAGCGGCTCGACGAGGGCGACCTGGCGTTCAGGCTCGCTCCTCGGATCAACGCCGCGGGCCGCCTGTATCGAGCCGACGCCGGCGTCGAGCTGATGCTCACCGGAGACGAGGCGCGGGCGCGCCGGATCGCGGAGGAGCTGGACGCCGCCAACCACGAGCGCCGCGACACCGAGCGCGAGGTGCGGAATGGGGCCGAGGCGGCGCTCCGCGAACTGCCCTCCGATCTGCGCGAGGCGCCCGGTCTGGTGCTCGGCGGGCGCGGCTGGCACCCCGGCGTCGTCGGGATCGTGGCGTCCAGACTCGTCGAAGACCACTGGCGGCCGGTGGTCCTCGTGTCGCTCGACGAGGCGGGTGGGGGGAGAGGGTCCGGCCGCAGCATCCCCGGCTTCGACCTGCTCGCCGGGCTTGATGCCTGCTCTGAGCACCTCGCCGGCTTCGGCGGTCACCGCGCCGCAGCCGGGCTCGAGCTGCGGCCCGGGCGCCTGGCCGAGTTCCAGCATGCCTTCGCCGAGCACGCCACCTCGGTCCTGAGCCCGGCGGAGCTCACCCGGACCGACCGCGTCGACGCGATGGTCGGCGGGCCCGCCGTGGGCCTCCCGCTCGCCGAGGAGCTCGAGCGGCTGGCGCCATTCGGGATGGGGAACCCCGGGGTGCGGCTGCTGGTGCCGTCGGCGCGGGTGCGGGACGTCAGGCCGATGGGCGAGGGGAAGCATTCGCGCTTCAGCCTCCACAGCGGCGCCTACCGCTCCCAGGCGATCGCATTCGGCCGCTCCTCGATACCGGTCGGAGAGGAGGACGCCGTCGACGCCGCCGTGAGGCTGGAGGTGAACCACTGGAACGGATCGGTGGAGCCGCGGCTCGTCCTCCGCGACCTCTATCCGGCCGAGGCGGGGCCGAACGGCGGCGGCGAGGAGGATCCGAAGGGGCACTCCTGCGAGTGCGAGGCCGAGGAGTGGTGGCAGCGGCTCGAGCGCGAGGCGGACGCCGACCCCGGCGGCTGGCCGCCGGCCGGCGTAGCCGAGGGTGCCGGGGCCCGGGAGAGGGTGCGCCGCACCGGGTCGCCCGCAGCCGTCCTGGCCGAGCTGGTCTCCTGCGGCGAGCCGGTCCTGGCGATCTGCGCCGACGCGGCGCGCCGGGCCGAGCTGGTGACCGGCGCCAGCGGGCTCGCGCGCTTCGCCGCCGGTCAGGGAACCGTCCTCTGCGGCCGCTGCCCGGCATCCGCCGGGGACGCGCAGGGGGAGCCGCCAGGCCTCGTCCTCGCCGACTACGACGCCCTGGCGCTTCATCCCGATCTCCCCGGGGGCTTTCGCCACGTGGTGCTGGTCGATCCGCCGCCGTTCCGCCACGGCGAGATCGGGGCGGCTGTGCCGTGCGGGGGCGGCGGCTACCTGCACCCGGTCTGGGGGCCGGCGGAGCAGGCCTTCGCCGTATCCGTCGTCACCCACTCGCTGTCGCTGCGGGGCCAGCTCGCC
>Ga0126309_10000532_pt1 | contig 12795 bp, 14 predicted proteins | sample Plot56_FD_92541 | JGI IMG/M metagenome (GOLD analysis project Ga0126309, IMG submission 92541) | Serpentine soil microbial communities from UC McLaughlin Reserve, CA, USA - Plot56 | ecosystem: Environmental > Terrestrial > Soil > Grasslands | place: USA: UC McLaughlin Reserve, Lake County...
CACGCCCTCGTCGGTGGCAGTCGCGTCTCGGCGTTCACGTCGCTCGTCGCGCGAAACCGGCGCCGCTACGGCGGCTACGTCGTGCACGCGGCAATCGTGCTGCTCGCGATCGGCATCGCGGGCTCGAGCGCCTACGACACGACGCGACAGCAACGGTTGCAGCCCGGCGAATCAATGCGCGTCGCCGGTTACACGCTGACGTACCGGCACTCGATCCAGCGCCGAACCGACAACGCGCAGGAGCTGCGAGCGCTCGTCGACGTCGACCGCGACGGTCGTCGACTCGGCACGATTGAGCCCGGCAAGAACTTCTATCCGGTCGAGCAGCAGACGTCGAGCGAGCCGGCGATCAGGAGCGACCGCCTGACGCTCGAGGACCTGTTCGTGATCCTCGACTCGACCTCGGGTCGGGCGGTGACGCTGAAGGTGATCGTCGAGCCGCTCGTGAACCTGATCTGGCTCGCGGGCGTCGTCTTCCTCGCCGGCTCGCTGATCGCCCTCTGGCCCGACGCGGCCGAGCAGCGGCGGCTCCAGGAGCGGTACGCGCTCCAGCCGGCGTGACGGCGGCACTGGTCGTCGCGGCTGCGCTCGCCGTCCTCTGCGTCCTCTACGTCGCTGCTCCGTTCCTCACGGAGCCGGCACCGCGCGCCGACCGACTCGCCGAGCTCGACGAGCTCGAGCGACGGCGGCTCGCGCTCGTCGAGGAACGGGATCGCGCGGTCGACGCGCTCCGAGAGGTGGAGTTCGACCATCGGACCGGGAAGCTCTCCGACGAGGACTACCGCGCGCTCGTCGGGCCGCTCCGGCGGCGCGTCGCCGAGGCGACGCGTGCGCTCGAGCCGCGTGGGGAAGAGGTGAATCGTGCCCGAGCCGCTCGGTAACTGCCCGACGTGCGGTGCGCCGACGCCCGACGACGCAAGCTTTTGCCCGTCGTGTGGGAGTCGGCTCGACGCGGGTGCGACCGTCCGCGCGGAGGTGCCGCGACACGAGACGGCGGCGGCGCCCGTGACCGTCGCGCGCAGCGCGCCGCGCTGGTTCGGGGTGACGCCGCCCACGCTCCTCTTCGGCGTCGCCTGCGCAGCGCTCGTCCTCGGCGTCGTCCTGCTCGCGACGGGCCACTGGGTCGCCGGGCTCCTGGTCCTGGGGCTCGCGCTCCTGCTCGTCGCGGCGTTCCTCGAGGCCGGCCGCCGAAAGCCGGACACGGCGGTCGTGAAAGCGTCCGTCAGCGCGGTCGATTCCCTCCGGGCGCGCGCGGGCTACGCGGCAGGCGCGTTGATCACCACCTCCGCCGCCCGCCGGGAGATCGCGCGCCGCCGCGCCGAGCTCTTCCGGCTGCGCGCGGAGCGCGAGGCGCTGCTGCGCGGACTCGGCGAGGCCGTCTATCTCGGCGGCGACGGATCGGAGCAGCGGGCGCGGATCGCTGAGCTCGACGACCAGGCGGCGGTGCTCGAGCACGAGGCGACCGCGATCGCGGAGCAGGCGCGCGAGCGCGTTGGCAGCGCCAGGCTCGAGGTGCAGCGGACGGAGATCAGACCGCCCGAGCGCGAACAGCCGTAGAATTCGCTACTCTCGCGCAGGTTCAGCAGTCCGCGGACGGCAGGGACAGCCGGACCGCCGACGAAAATCGCCTCTCGTGGCCCGTCGCTTCCTCGCCGTTCTCCTGCTCGCATTTCTCGTCGCCGCACCAGCAGCGGCGGACAACGCGAGCCGGAAGCAGCGGGTCGACCAGCGGATCGACACGCTGAACGGGAAGATCGCGGCCGCACGCGAGCAGGAGCGCCGGCTGCACGCCGAGATCGCCAACGTCTCGAGCCGGATCCGGACGCTCGAGAACCAGGTCGGCGACGTGAACAGCGACCTGCAGGCGCTCGAGCAGGACCTCGCCCTGCAGCGGGAGAAGCTCGCGAAGATCACCGAGCTGTGGCACGTGCAGACGAGGAAGCTGATCTTCCTCCGGCAGCAACACGCTGAAGCCGTCGACCGCCTCAGCGACCGTCTCGTCGCGATCTACGAGTCCGGCAATCCGTCGACGGTCGACGTCCTGATGAGCTCGGCGAGCTTCAGCGACGTGATCTCGCGGCTCGACTACGTGCGCGAGCTCGCGTCGCAGGACCGGCGCATCGCTGCCTCGGTCGGTCTCGCCAGGAACCGGATCACGGCCCAGCGGGCGCGGACGACCGTGATCCGGCGGCGCATCTTCACGGTTACGCGGACGGTCGCGATCAGGACGGAGCAGACGCGTCGTGTGCGGAACCAGCTCGTTTCGAAGGAGCAAGCGCTCGCCGGCGCGCGCGGCCAGAAGCAGCACGCGCTCGGCGCCGTACAGGAGACGAAGGCCGACTACCTGCACGAGGTCGAGGGGCTCCTCGCGGTCAGCGCGCAGCTCTCGTCGCGGATCCAGGCCTCGCAGACGTCGTCATCCGTGACCCCGTCCGCGAGCGGGTTCATCTGGCCTGTCTCGGGCCCGGTGACGAGCTCGTTCGGCTGGCGCTGGGGCCGGATGCACGAAGGCGTCGACATCGCGGTCCCGAGCGGGACGCCGGTTCACGCAGCGAAGTCGGGCCAGGTGATCTACGCCGGGTGGATGGGCGGCTACGGAAACCTCGTCGTGATCGACCACGGCGGCGGGATCGCGACCGCGTACGGTCACAACACCTCTGTCGTCTACGGCAGCGGAACCGCGGTCTCGCAGGGGCAGGTCGTCGCGTACTCCGGCTCCACCGGGCACAGCACCGGGCCCCACGTGCACTTCGAGGTCCGCGTCAACGGCTCGGCCGTCGACCCGCTCGGGTACCTCGGCTAGCGCCGACCCCGCGCCGCTGCGTCAGGACGTGCGGCGGAGCACGTGCAGATCGGGCAAGTTCCGGAAGCGCTCGTCGAAGTCGAAGCCGTACCCGACGAACAGCTCGTCGGGCACGGTGAAGCCCACGTAGCGGATCGGCAGGTCGTCGACGAGCCGGCGGTACGGCCTGTCGAGCAACGTCACGGTCGCGAGCGACGCGGGAGCGCGCAGCCGGAGCGTCTTGCAGAGGAAGTTCAGCGACAGTCCGGTGTCGACGATGTCCTCGACGATCAGCACGTGGCGCCCCTCGATCTCGCGGTCGAGGTCCTTGAGCAGCCGGACGCCGGGTCCGTCGGCCTCGTACGCGGCGATCTCGAGGAAGTCGAGCTCGTGCGCGATCCCGAGCGAGCGCGAGAGGTCGGTGAGGAAGATCAGGCTCGCCTTGAGCGGCGCGACGAGGAGCGGCGTCAGCCCCTCGTAGTCTGCGCGGATCGCTGCGCCGAGCTCCGTGACGCGCGCGTCGATCTCCTCACGTGTGAGGTAGGCGTCGCCGAGCGGCGGCGGCGCGGCTACGACGCGAGCTCGAGCCGGTATCGCTCCGCCAGGCGCGCGATGTCGCGCTTGTAGAAGAGCTTCACGTTGACGTCCGGGTATCGCTCGCGCAGCTTGCGCAGCTTGCGGTTCTTGCGCGTCACGAGCGACTGTTTCATCACCGTGATCTCCACGTACAGATCCTGCTCCGGGAGGTAGAAGTCCGGCGTGAACGCCTCGACGATCCGACCGTCCTCGGCAGCCTCGAGCACGAACGTCCGCGGCTCGTACTCCCACGGCACGCCGTAGTAGTCGAGCACCTGCGCGCACGCCAGCTCGGCGGGGTTCGCGAACGCGGGTGGGGTCGTTCCCCGATATGCCTGGAAATCCCAGGTTTCCGCGGGCATTGAGAGCCAGGGTAGCAACGGCCTCGGACGCCCTAGACTCTGCGTGAATGGCGTCCCACGACGGTCGCGCGCCGTACACGATCGCGCACATCTCGGATCTCCACTGCGGCGACCCGCATTTCCAGCCGAGTCTGCTCGAGCGCGCGATCGCGGAGATCAACGATCTCGCGCCCAAGGCGGTCGTGTGCACCGGCGACCTGACCGTGTACGGCTTCAAGGAGGAATACCGGCTCGCGCGTTCGTACCTCGACAAGTTCGAGTGCAAGTCGGTGATCGTGATCCCCGGCAACCACGACTCCCGCAACGTCGGCTACGTCCACTTCGAGGATCTGTTCGGCGACCGGAACTCCGTCCTCCGCGTCGACGACCTCACCGTCGTCGCCGTCGACTCGACGGAGCCGGACCTCGATAACGGCCACGTCGGGCGAGGCCGCTACCGCTGGATCGAGCAGCAGTTCGCAGACGCGCCCGACGGGCTGCGCGTGTTCGCGCTCCACCACCACCTGCTCCCCGTACCGGGCACAGGCCGCGAGCGCAACGTCGTCTACGACGCAGGGGACGCGCTCGAGTGCCTCCAGCGCGCGGGCGTCGACCTGGTGCTCTCGGGCCACAAGCACGTTCCGTACGCGTGGCGACTCGAGGATCTGTTCGTGGTCAACGCCGGCACGGTGTCGACGCTCCGGCTCCGGGGTCAGACGCGACCCTGTTACAACCTGATCGAGGTCGCGGGCAGTCATGTCGCCGTGTGGCGGAAGTACCCGTTCCACGGGCAGGAGCGGATCATCCAGTTCTCGACCGAGACGCGCGCGTTCGAGAAGTACACGGCGCGGATCGAGGGAGAGGTGACGACGCGCAGTTGAGGGCGCTCGCGATCGTGGACGGCGAGCACTACGCGTCGACCGTGCGTGACGCGCTCGCCGAGCTGCCGTACGACGTCGTCGGCGCGTATCTCGTCGGCGGGACCGAGAAGCTTCGCGGCGGCGAGGACTACGGCGTCGCGCTCGTCGAGACTCTCGCCGCGGGTCTCGAGCTCGCGCCCGACGTCGTCGTCGACCTCTCGGACGAGCCGGTCCTCTCCCCGCGCGCGCGGATGCTGCTCGCAAGCCGCGTCCTCGCCGCGGGTCTCCCCTACGAGGGCGCCGACTTCCGCTTCGACGCGCCGCGCTACGACGCGTTCGCGCTCCCGTCGCTCGCCGTGATCGGGACGGGGAAGCGCGTCGGGAAGACGGCGGTCACGGCGCACCTGCTGCGCACGCTCGGCCGCGATCGTGACGTCGTCGCGGTCGCGATGGGCCGCGGAGGCCCCGTCGAGCCGGAGGTCGTCGACGTCAGGCCGACGGTCGAGACGCTGCTCGAGCGGTCGCGCGCGGGGCACCACGCGGCCTCCGACTACCTCGAGCTCGCGGCCCTCACCGGTGCGGTCACGGTCGGTTGCCGGCGCGCGGGCGGTGGGCTCGCCGGCGCGGTCACGAGCTCGAACGTCCTCGAAGGCGCCCGGCTCGCCGCGGCGCTTGCGCCGGACCTCGTCGTCTTCGACGGCAGCGGCGCGGCCGTCCCGCCGGTCGACGTCGACGCCCGCATCCTCGTCGTCGGCGCCGGCCACGACGCGACGTCGTACCTGAACGCCTACCGCGTCCTCGTCTCCGATCTCGTCGTCGCGACCGGCCACGTCGACCGAGCGGCGATTCGCGAGCTGAAGGACGTACCCGTCGTCGAGGTCGAGCTCCGCCTGCGCGCGGTGGAACCGCTCGCCGGACGGCGGGTAGCCGTCTTCACGACCGGCGCCGGCGTCCCTGACGACCTCGATGCCGATGTGACCCTCGTCTCGAAGAGCCTTTCCGACCGCGCGAAGCTGCGTGAGGACCTTGCGCGCGCCGACGCGGACGTCTTTCTCGTCGAGGTGAAGGCGGCAGCGATCGACCTCGTGGCCGAGGAGGCAGCGCGACGTGGAGTGGACGTCGTGCTTGCGGCGAACGACGCGGTGTCGACGAGCGGCCGCGGCGACCTCGACGAAGAAGTCGCGCGGCTCGTCGCCGCCGGAGTCGCCGCGTGACCTCCCACCCCCGCCACGCGGAGCCGCTTCCGCTCGGCGGCGACGGTCTCCCGTACTCGAAGGGGCTGATGGCGAGAGTGCTCGTCGCAGTCGGCGTCGCGCCCGAGCGGGCGCACGACCTCGCACGGCGCGTGCAGGAGGACCTGGACGCGCGGGGCGAGGAGGCAGCGCAGCTCGACCGCATCGAGGAGCTGTCCGGCGACGCGGTGTCGATGCGTCGGCTGCGGCGCTATCTCGAGCTGCGTGAGCTCGACCGTCCGGTGATCGTCCTGATCGGCGGTGGCACCGGCACCGGCAAGTCGACGGTCGCGACGGAGCTCGCATACCGCCTCGGGATCACGCGCGTCACCTCGACCGACTTCATCCGCCAGACGATGCGCGCGTTCTTCTCCCGCGACTTCATGCCGTCGATCCACTACTCGAGCTTCGAGGCGGGATCCGGGCTCCGCGCGCCGACCGAGGCCGGCGACCCGACGATCGCCGGATTCCTGGAGCAGTCCCGGAACGTGCTCGTCGGCGTCCGCGCGTCGCTCGACCGTGCGCTCGAGGAGGGTTGGTCGATGGTCCTCGAAGGCGTGCATCTCGTTCCGGGTCTCGTCGAGCTTCCGGCGGCGGCCGACGACGCGCTGATCGCGCAGTGCGTGCTGGAGATCGACGACGCGGAGCGGCACGCGCTGCACTTCCACGTCCGCGACTCGTCGTCCGACGGCCTCCGGCCCGTGGACCGCTACATGAACAGCTTCGACAACATCCGCCGCATCCAGCGCGCCCTCGTCGGTCGGGCCGAACGGCACGAGGTCGCGGTCGTCGACGGCACGAACGTCGACCGTGCGGTCACGGAGACGATGGAGCTGGTGCTCGCCGCGGTCGAGCGGCTGGAGCCGGCTCGGTGAACGACGCTCCACCCTCGTGCCTCTGCGAGTCGTACGCACGGGTGACGGAACGGGCGGCCTTGGCCGGGGCGCGCTGGCTCGGTCGGGCGGACCGCGAGGGCGCCGAGGACGCGACGTTCGCCGCGATGCGCTCGGCGCTCGACGAGCTCCCGATCGCCGGCAGGATCGTGATCGGCGCGCCCGAGGAGGACGGCCATCTCCCCGTCGGCGCGAACGTCGGCGCGGGCGGCGCAGAGGTCGACCTCGCGCTCGACCCGCTGGAGGGGCGCGGCGTCGTCGCACGCGGCGGCCCGGGCGCGATGTCGATGATCGCCGTCGGCGAGCGCGCGTCACTGCTGACGCTGCCGGACATGTACATGCGGAAGATGGCCGTCGGGCCGCGCGCGCGCGGCTCGATCGACCTCGGGCAGCCGATCGAGGAGAACATCCGCGCGATCGCGAACGCGTTCGGCCGCAATGTCAACGACATCACGACGATCGTCCTCGACCGGCCGCGCCACCACGACCTGATCGAGGACATCAGGCGCGCGGGCGCGCGGATCAAGCTGATCCAGGATGGGGACGTCACGGCGTCGATCTCGGCGGCGGTCCGCGGGACGAACGACCACCTGGCGATCGGGATCGGCGGGACGCGTCAGGCGGTGCTCTCGGCGGCGGCTCTCCGCTGCCTCGGCGGCGAGCTGCAGGCCCAGCTCTGGCCGACTGCGCGGAGCGAGATCGACGAGGCGCGCGAGCAGGGGATCGACGACGTCTACCGCGTGTTTCGCACCGAGGACCTTGCGTCGGGCGAGGTGATCGTCACGGCGACGGGCGTCTCCAACGGCGACCTGCTCCGCGGCGTCCGCTTCTACGCGGACAGCGCGCGAACGCACTCGCTGGTCATGTGCACGCGCTGCAACTGGGTGCGCTTCGTCGACGGGATCCACTTCTTCGCACGCGAGCGGCGCGAGGAAGTACGCCTGCTGGGTTACTAGCTACGCTGTCGGCGATGCCGACGAAGGACGACGTGATCGAGGCGCTGCGCGCGGTCGAGGACCCCGAGCTGGGGATGGACATCGTCGACCTCGGCCTGCTCTACGACGTCGAGATCGCCGGGCCGAAGGTCAAGGTCACCCACACGCTCACCTCGATGGGGTGCCCCGTCGGGCCGATGATCCAGGAGGACATCCACAACGTCGCGGCGTCGCTCGAGGGCGTCGAGGACGTCGAGGTCGAGCTCACGTTCGAGCCGCCGTGGTCGCCCGAGAAGATGTCGGACGACGCGAAGTTCATCCTGGGGTTTGGGTAGGCGCATCTCGGTTGTCGGGATCTCCGGCAACGGCAAGACCACACTGACGAAGCGCCTCGCCCGCCAGCTCGACGTCCCGCGGATCGAGCTCGACGCGCTCTACCACCTCCCCGACTGGCAGGAGGAGAGCGCGGAGCGTTTCCGCGACCACGTCGCGGCCGCGACGGCGGGAGACGCATGGGTTGTCGACGGCTCCTACGGCGCGCTACTCGGCGACATCGTCTTCAAGCACGCCGACACCGTCGTCTGGCTCGACCAGCCGCTGCCGCTCGTGCTCTGGCGCCTCGTGCGCCGCGTGATCCGAGACGTGCGGACGCGCCGCGACCTCTTCAACGGGAACCGCCAGACGTGGCGGCTCGCCTTCTTCACCAGAGACTCGCTCCTCACCTGGGCGATCAAGTCGCACCTGCGACGGAACACGCTCTACCCCGAGCAGTTCGCGGTCGTGCCGAACCTGAACGTCGTGCGGCTGCGCTCGCGGCGCGCGGTCGAGCGTTGGCTCGCGGCGCAGACCGGTGATTAGCTAGGAGATGGTCAGGACGATCTTCCCGAGCTGCTCGCCCGCCTCGAGCCGCGCGTGCGCGTCGCGGATCTCGGTGAGCGGGAAGACGCGGTCGACGACGGGCTTTGCGCGTCCGGTGCGGACGAGCTCGTACGCCGCTTCGAAATCCTCGCGTCTGCCCATCGTCGAGCCGACGATCGTCAGCTGCTTCCACCAGACGCGGTGGAGCTGGGCGGGCGGGTTCGGCCCACTGGTGGCGCCGCACACGGCGATCCGTCCGCCGACGCGCGCCACCGCCAGCGACGTCTTCCACGTCGCCTCGCCGACATGCTCGACGACGACGTCGACGCCGCGTCCCGCGGTCACCTCTTTCGCAACCGCAGCGACGTCGCCGCTCACGTGGTTCACGACGGCGTCGGCTCCGAGCGACCGCGCTCGCACGAGCTTCTCGTCGCTCGACGAGGTCGCGAGGACGCGCGCCCCGCGTGCCTTCGCGATCGTCAGCGCAGCGGTCGCGACGCCGCCGCCGATGCCCCAGACGAGGACCCACTCACCCTCGTTCAGCCCGGCGCGGGTGACGAGCATCCGGTACGCCGTCTCGAACACGAGCGGGAACGCAGCCGCCTCCTCGAACGAGATCGCGTCGTCGAGCGGATAGACGTTCGTCGCGGGCACGAGGATCAGCTCCGCGTTCGTGCCGTCGGTGTGCTCGCCGATCACGCTGATGCGTTCTCCGTGCTCGACGCCCGGATTGATCACGACTCGAGCGCCGGGCGCGAGCCCGTCGACGCCCGCACCGAGCGCCTCGACGACGCCGGCGCCGTCGGCGCCGAGGATGCGCGGCTTCGGTACGGACGGAAGGCCTCTGCGCACCCAGATGTCGAGGTGGTTGAGCGCGGACGCGCGGAGGCGGACGAGCACCTCGCCTGGACCCGGCGCCTCGGGGTCGGGCGCGTTCTCGTAGACGAGGACCTCGGGGCCTCCGTCCTCGTGGATCCGGACGGCTTTCACGGCACAATGTTCCGCATGAGGGGGGCCGAGCTTACTGCGCTTGCGGAGGAGCTCGAGCTCGACGCCATCGGCGCGGCGCCAGTCGCCGCGTATGCGCGAACGGAACGCGAGATCGCCGAGCGCAAGGCCCGCGGCCTGTTCGCGGACCTGAAGTTCACGATCGCGCGGCCGGAGGTTTCGTGCCACCCGGAGCGGCTGCTGTCGGACGCGCGGAGCGTCGTCTCGGCGGCGCTCTGCTACTGGACGCCTGCCCCGCAGCCGCCGCACGGGCGCGGTCGGCTGCCGAGGTACACGTGGTCCGACCGCTACGCCGAGCTGCGCGCGAAGCTGGACGCGCTCGGACAGCGGCTCGGGGGCCGGTATCGCGTGCTGGTCGACGAGAACGACCACGTCGATCGAGAGGCCGCGGCGCGTGCCGGCGTCGGGTTCTACGGCAAGAACACGCTGCTGATCACGCGCCGCCACGGCTCGTGGGTGGTGCTCGGGACGCTCGTCACGGACGTCGAGCTCGAGCCGACGCCACCGCTCGGCACCGACTGCGGCGAGTGCCGTCTCTGCGTCGATGCCTGTCCAACGGACGCGCTCGACGAGCCCGGCGTGCTCGACGCGACACGGTGCCTGTCGTACTGGTCTCAGTCCCGCGGCTCGATTCCGCCGTCGTATCGCCCGGCGTTCGAGGACCGCGTCTACGGCTGCGACATCTGCCAGGACGTGTGTCCCTGGAACCGCGGCGTCGAGAAGCGCCGTGCGGAGCACCCGCCGCCTCCCAGCGCGGAGCCGTTCGTCTCGCTCGTCGACTGGCTGGAAGCGGAGGACGCGGACCTCCGCGTCCGCTACGACCGTCTCTACGTGCCGCGCAACGACCCACGGTTCCTGCGGCGCAACGCGCTCGTCGCGGCCGGGAACGTCGGCGGCGAGGAGGAGCGTCCCGCGCTCGAGCGGCACGCGAACGGTGATGACGAGCTCCTGCGCGAGCACGCGTTGTGGGCGCTGGAGCGGCTGGCGGAGCGCGCGTGAGGGTCGCGGGGGCAGAGCGCTGGATTGCGCTCGTCCGTCTCGGTGCCGTCGTCTTCGCCGTCGTCGAGGTCGGCATCTTCACGCCGCACTACCCGACGGGGTACGAGAAGTGGGCCTGGGCGCTCGCGCTCGCTTTTGCGGCGGGAGCGGTGACGCTCTTCTTCTTGACGCGCGGCGCGGAGCGTCGCGCGCTCGCGTTCACGGCGCTTGCGTTCGATACCGCGGTCGTCGCCGGATTCGCGCTCCTGTACTCGTACGAGTGGGGGAGCCCGACGAGGTGGGCGCTCGTCTTTCCGGTCGTCGAGGCGGCGCTTCGCTTCGGCCTCTGGGGCGGCGCCGTGGTCCCGATCGTCCTCGGCCCGTACCTCGCGTTTCTCGAGTGGTGGCGCGCCGACCGGTTCGCCCCGCCCGGTTTCACGTGGGACAACGTGACGTTCCCGACAGGGGTGCTGCTGCTCACGGGTCTGATCACCGGCTGGCTCGTCGCGCGACTCGCGGACGAGGCCGGTGCGGCGCACGTCCAGGCGGCGGAGGCCGAACGGCTGCGCGACCGTCTGGGTCGCCGCCTCGACCTGCTCGAGGCTGCCGGACGATCGGCGCGGGCGCTCGGATCGTCGCTCGAGGTCGACGAGGCGTTCAACGCATTCATCCGCGAGCTCGCGACCGTCGTCCCGTTCGACCGGACGGCGATCGTGCTCGCCGAGGGCGGGAGCGCCCAGGTGATGGCGACGTCCGGACGCGGGGCCGACGTCGTCTTCGCGCCCGGGACGGAACGCCCCGTCACGGGGTCGTTGCTCCAGGACGTCCTCGGCGGCGAGACCGTCTACCGCGAGGACATGGCCGACGAGCGGTATCCGGAGGAGCGCGAGCTGCTCGAGCTCGGCCTGCGGAGTCGCGTCGCTGCGCCGCTCCTCGCGGGCGCGCGGGCGTTCGGGATGATCTCCGTCGTCCGCGAGCAGCCGCAGGCGTTCGCGGACGAAGAGGTCGAGCTGGTGTCGCTGCTCGGTCGCTTCGTCGCGACCGCCGTTCTGAACATCCGTGCCTACGAGGCGGAGCGGACGACCGTCGACGAACTGCGCCGTCTGTCCGCCCTCCGCGCCGACTTCGTGTCGCTGGTCTCGCACGAGCTCCGGAGCCCGATGGCGACGGTGATCGGCTCGGCGAGGACGCTGCAGCAACGGTGGCGCGAGCTGTCGCCCGAGCAGCGCGAGTCGTTCCTCGCCCTGATCGGCGACGAGACGACGCGGCTCGCGTCGCTGATCTCGGACGTCCTCGACACCTCGAGGATCGAGGCCGGGACGTTCAGCTACACGTTCGACGAGCTCGATCTGTCCGAGCTCGTCCGCGAGGTCGCGGCTGCGGCGGCCGTCGGGCAGGACGAGGTCGCGGTCGACACGGCCGTCGCCGAACCGCTCCCGACGATCCGCGGCGATCGCGAGCGGCTGCGCCAGGTGCTCGCGAACCTGATCGAGAACGCGGTCAAGTACTCGCCCGCGGGAGCGGCGGTCGAGGTCAGCGCGTCCGCCCTGAACGGGCGCGTCGTCGTCGACGTCCGGGACCGCGGCCCCGGCGTCTCCGCGGAGGATCAGGTGCTGATCTTCGAGAAGTTCGGACGCGCGAAGACGGGCAAGACGCTCCCGGGGACGGGCCTCGGCCTGTTCATCGCGCGCTCGATCGCCGAGGCCCACGGTGGGACGCTCGAGGTCCGCGCGCGCCGCGAGGGCGGCGCCGTCTTCACGCTGTCGATCCCCACCGGCGGCGACGCGTAGCGCTACGCCGTCGCGCGCAGCCGCGCGACTCCGAGCTCGTTCGCGACGTCCTTCGCTCGCCGCGCGATCAGCGGCCGGAGCTCGCGCGGCTCGAGGACGACGGCTTCGCCACGGTCGGCGAGGATCTCCGAGACGAGCCAGTCCTCCGACCCATAGCGCACCTCGCCCAGGGCCGACCCGTCCCTCAGCGGGACGGCGCCGCGCTCGACCTTCCACCGCGCGACCGGGTCCGCGTACAGCACGCGGGCCGTTCGCGCGTCGCGCAGCGCCTCGGGGACGAATCCGGGCCGCGGCTCGAAACGCTCGGTCGCGAGCTTCGCGTTCCGCATCCGGTCGAGCCGGAAGCTGCGCTCGCCGTCCTGCGTGCGGTCCCAGGTGTGCAGGTACCAGTGCGGCATCCTGCGTTCGATCCGGTACGGCTCGACCACGCGCTGCGACCACGTCTGCTCGCCGCCCTTCTGGTACTCGATCTCCACGAGCCGCCGCTCGCGCAACGCTCGCGAGATCGTCGCGACGAGCTTCTCCTGCTCGGTGTCGGCGCC
>Ga0126309_10000533_pt1 | contig 12794 bp, 10 predicted proteins | sample Plot56_FD_92541 | JGI IMG/M metagenome (GOLD analysis project Ga0126309, IMG submission 92541) | Serpentine soil microbial communities from UC McLaughlin Reserve, CA, USA - Plot56 | ecosystem: Environmental > Terrestrial > Soil > Grasslands | place: USA: UC McLaughlin Reserve, Lake County...
GTTCTCGGTCAGGTCGCGCCAGACGCCGCTGACGCCTTCGACCCGCGCCTGCCCGCCGAGCTGCCCGTCGGTGCCGACCTCGCGCGCGACCCGCGTCACTTCGGCGGCGAACGAGGACAGCTGCTCGACCATCGTGTTGATCGTGTTCTTGAGTGCGGCAACCTCGCCCGCGGCCTCGACGGTGATCTGCTTCGAGAGGTCGCCCTTCGCGACGGCGGTCGTCACCTCGGCGATGTTCCGGACCTGGTCGGTGAGGTTCCCGGCGAGCGTGTTCACGTTCTCCGTCAGGTCGCGCCAGACGCCGCTGACGCCTTCGACCTCCGCCTGGCCGCCGAGTCGGCCGTCGGTGCCGACCTCGCGGGCGACGCGCGTGACCTCGGCCGCGAACGCAGAGAGCTGGTCGACCATCGTGTTCACGGTCTCCTTCAGCTCCGCCACCTCCCCCGCGGCCTCGACGGTGATCTTGCGCGAGAGATCGCCGGTCGCGACCGCGGTCGTGACCTCCGCGATGTTCCGCACCTGCGACGTGAGGTTCCCGGCGAGCGTGTTGACGTTGTCGGTGAGGTCCTTCCACACGCCGGAGACGCCCTGGACGTACGCCTGTCCGCCGAGCTGCCCCTCGGTGCCGACCTCGCGCGCGACCCGCGTGACCTCCGAGGAGAACGAGCGCAGCTGGTCGACCATCGTGTTGATGGTCTCCTTCAGCTCGAGCACCTCGCCGCGGACGTCGACGGTGATCTTCTTGCTCAGGTCCCCGTTCGCGACCGCGGTCGTGACGGTCGCGATATTCCGGACCTGCGAGGTCAGGTTGCCGGCGAGGGTGTTCACGTTCTCGGTCAGGTCCTTCCAGACGCCCGAGACGCCCTTGACCTGCGCCTGGCCGCCGAGCCGGCCCTCGTCGCCGACCTCCCGGGCGACGCGCGTGACCTCGTCGGCGAACGTCGCGAGCTGGTCGACCATCGTGTTCACGGTGTTCTTGAGCTCGAGGACCTCGCCGCGCACGTCGGCCGTCACCTTCTTGCTCAGGTCGCCACGCGCGACCGCCGTCGTGACGTTCGCGATATCGCGCACCTGAGCGGTCAGGTTCGACGCCATCTGGTTGACCGAGTCGGTCAGGTCCTTCCAGACACCGGAGACGCCGCGGACGCGCGCCTGGCCGCCGAGGCGGCCCTCGGTCCCGACCTCGCGCGCGACGCGCGTCACCTCGGCCGCGAACGCCGAGAGCTGGTCGACCATCGCGTTCACGGTCGCGCCGATGCGCGCGAACTCGCCCTTGACGGGTTGCCCGTCGATCTGGAGCGACATCTTCTGCGAGAGGTCGCCGTCCGCCACGGCGTCGAGCACGCGGCCCACCTCGCGCGTCGGCCGGACGAGGCTCTCGATCAGGGAGTTGACCGCGTCGACGCTGACGAGCCACGAGCCTTCGGCGCCCTGCAGGGCTGCCCGCTCCCCGAGCTTGCCGTCGCGCCCGACCGCGTTGCTGACCCGCACGAGCTCCTTCGTCGTCTTCTCCCGCGTCGCGGCGAGCTCGTTGAACGCCTTGGCCAGCTCGCCCACGATGCCGGCCTTGCGCGTGGAGAGGCGGAGGGAGGCCTCGCCGCGCTTCGCGTTCTTCAGAGCCTCGAGCAGGTCCTGCAGTTCGTCGGCGCTGACCGTTCCATTCGGCTGGGCGCCGTCGTTCGGGGTGCCCGCGGCGCGGGTCACCCTCGGTCGTTGCTGGTCGACTGCGGGCAAGGTGGTTCCCTCCTAGTGGGCGCTGGCGTGCGGGTCCAGGCGTCGGAGCGTGCGCCGACGCACGGGGTCAGGGGTCGCTGAGAGGTTGCCCCCCAAGCATTGCTCTTATTCAGAGCCGGGCCTACGACTCCTACGCCTCCAAACCCCTGCAGGGGCGAGAATTTACCTGCTCAGGGAGCGTTCGAGATCGCTCCAGAGCTCATCGAGCGGCTCGAGGCCGACGCTCAGCCGGAGCAGTCCGCGCGGGATCCGGTCACCCTCCCAGCGGTGGCGGCTCTCGAGCGTCGAGTCGACGCCGCCGAGGCTCGTCGCGTTGCGGATCACGCGCAGCGACGTCTCGACGCGACGCGGGTCGTCGACGTCGAACGAGATCAGCGCGCTGAACCCCGGATAGCGGACGTTCGCAACCGCGGGGTGAGCTCCGAGTCGGGCTGCGAGCTCGATTGCGCTGGCGGTCTGTCGGCGCATGCGGTCGTCGAGCGTCTCCAGTCCCTCGAGCAGCGCCTGCGCAGCGTCGGGCGACGCGGTGATCCCGGCGGTCGAGCGCAGCTCCGAGAGCCGTTCCGTCAGCGCCGGGTCGCGCGTGACGCTGGCGCCGAGCAGCGCGTTGTGGTGGCCGGTCAGGAACTTCGTCGCCGAATGCACGACGACGTCGGCGCCTTCGTCGAGGGCGCGGAGGTAGACGGGCGTCGCGACCGTCGCGTCGCAGACGACGAGCGCGGGGTGGGCGCCGAGCGCGTCCCAGTTCGGGAGCGTCAGGATCGGATTGGCCGGCGCCTCGACCCAGACGATCGCAGCCTCCTCCGGCGGTTCGTCTCGCTGGTCGAACTCGGCGAAGCGCACGCCCCAGGGTGCGAGCGCCGCAAAGAGCAGCGAGGTCCCGAAATAGCTGCCTTCGGCAAGCGCGATCAGCGCGCCGGGCCGCGCGAGAGTGAGCAGCACGTTCGTGATCGCGCCCATGCCAGAGGGATAGAGCAGCGCGTCGCCGCCCTCGCGCTCCCCGAGTGCCCGCTCGGCGGCGGCGCCCGCCGGATGCGCGTACCTCGAGTAGTAGAACTCTCCCGGCTCGCCGCGCTCGTCGTACGGCCAGATGGTCGACCGGTCGGGCTGCTGCAGCGCCATTGCGTGGACTCTACGCGGCCTGCGCCTGACGACCGCTCGCGCGGACGACCTACAATTCGGGACAACGTGCGGGGGCTCGCACTCATCGTCGGCGTCGCTGTGCTCGCGGGCACCGCAGCGGCGCGCGGCGAAGCAGCGGGGGCGGTCGACCGGACGGTCACCTGCGCGACGAGCGCGAGCGGCACCTTCCACGTCGAGTACGCGCCGTACGAGCGCGACGGCTGGTTCGCGGTCGACGGCGGGCTCGGGATCGCGCTCGTCGAAGTCGGCTCCGGGCGCGGCTTCGTCGTCAGTCCCACGCGCTGCCGTACGACCAACGCCCGCGTCGCGCTGACGCGGAACGGGATCCGGGGGCGGTGGCTCGTCTACGAGTCGCAGCCCTTCTGCAACGTCCCCGGCCTGGTCGTCGCGCACGTCCGCGGGGTCGTGCACGAGAACAACACCTTCACGGGGCAGGCGGCGGTTCGGACGTCGAAGGGCGTCCGGATCGCGTACGCGACGTTCGACCGGGACGGCACCGCGAAGGCGTACGTCTCGCGCCGCTGCGCCGGCTGATCCGTCGCGTCGGCCGGGCGATCCGGCGTTAGGCTCCGCGCGTGGCGACCACAGACGACCGTCCGGAGGCCGAGAGCTCGTCGACGCGCGAGAAGCTGCGCCGGCTCGGCGAGTTGCGCGAACAGGCGCTCCACGCGGGGAACGAGGGCGCAGTCGCGAAGCAGCGCGAGGCCGGGAAGCTGCTCGCCCGCGAGCGCGCGGTCCGGCTGCTCGACCCGGGAAGCTTCTTCGAGCTCGACCGGTACGTGCGCCACCGCGAGTCGAACTTCGGGATGCTCGAGCGCCGCCCGTACGGCGATGCCGTCGTCACCGGCTACGGCACGATCTTCGGGCGCAAGGTCTTCGTCTTCTCCCAGGACTTCACCGTGTTCGGCGGCAGCCTCTCCGAGGTCTTCGCCGAGAAGATCTGCAAGGTGATGGATCTCGCCGCGAAGTACGGGTGCCCCGTGATCGGGATCAACGACTCGGGAGGCGCTCGCATCCAGGAGGGCGTGGTCTCCCTCGCCGGGTATGCCGAGATCTTCTGGCGCAACGTGCAGTGCTCCGGTGTGATCCCGCAGATCAGCCTCGTCATGGGGCCCTGCGCCGGCGGCGCCGTCTACTCACCTGCGATCACCGATTTCGTGCTGATGGTCGAGGGGACGTCGTACATGTTCATCACCGGGCCCGACGTCGTGAAGACCGTGACCGGCGAAGAGGTCAGCTTCGAGGAGCTCGGCGGCGCGGCGACGCACGCGTCGCGCTCGGGCGTCGCGCATTTCAGCTCGCCCGACGACGAGGCCGCGCTCGACGACGCGCGCTACCTGCTCAGCTTCCTCCCGCAGAACAATGTCGATCCACCGCCGTTTGCCGAGCCGGCGGACCCGGTCGACCGCGAGGACGCGGAGCTCGACACGCTCGTCCCGGACGACCCCGCGAAGCCGTACGACATGAAGGACGTGGTCAGACGCGTCGTCGACGACGGCGACTTCCTCGAGGTTCACGAACGATGGGCCGAGAACGTCGTCGTCGGCTTCGCCCGGCTCGGCGGCCACTCCGTCGGCGTCGTCGGAAACCAGCCGCGCGCGCTCGCCGGCGTGCTCGACATCGACGGCTCGGTCAAGGCGGGGCGATTCGTCCGCTTCTGCGATGCGTTCAACATCCCGCTCGTGACGTTCGTGGATGTGCCGGGCTTCCTGCCGGGGACGGCGCAGGAGTGGGGGGGCATCATCCGCCACGGCGCGAAGCTGCTCTACGCGTACGCCGAGGCGACGGTTCCGAAGCTCGCGGTGATCACGCGCAAGGCATACGGAGGCGCGTACGACGTGATGAGCTCGAAGCACATTCGCGCCGACTTCAACTTCGCGTGGCCGACCGCCGAGGTCGCGGTGATGGGACCTGAGGGCGCGGTGAACATCGTCTTCCGGCGCGAGCTCGCGGAGGCCGACGAACCCGAGGCGCGGCGCGAGGAGTTGATCGCGGAGTACAAGGAGCGGTTCGCGAACCCGTTCACCGCCGCCGAGCGGGGCTACGTCGACGAGGTCGTCGAGCCGCGCCGCACGCGTCCGGTGTTGATCGACGCGCTCGAGACGGCGCTCACGAAGCGCGAGGAGCGCCCCCGGCGGAAGCACGGGAACATTCCTCTGTAGATCCGCGCCGGCGAGTTACGCGACCGCGTCGAGCGGCGGGTCGCCTTGCGGCGCGTAGACGCGGATCTGTGCGCCGCCGCTCCGCTTCGAGTCGTACAGCGCCTGGTCGGCCGCGCGATAGAGGTCGCTGCGGTCGCGGACGTGCTCCGGGAAGACGGCGAGCCCGCCTGAGATCGCGACTGTGCCCTCCGGCCGCTCGATCGCTCGGATCCGCTCGAGCACCGACGTCGCCGCGTCGAGCGCCGCGGCCGCGTCGCGTCCCGGCAGGAGCAGCGCGAACTCGTCGCCGCCGACACGATACGCCTCGCCACCGTGGCGGAGACACGCGGCGACCTGCGCAAGCAGCTCGTCGCCGGACGGATGTCCGAGCGTGTCGTTGACGTGCTTCAGGTGGTCGACGTCGAGCAGACAGAGCGCGAGCGGCCGCGCCGACGAAGCAGCGGCGTCGAGCTCCTGCTGCAGGCGATCACCGAAGTGACGCTGGTTCCCGAGGCCCGTCAACGCGTCGGTCAGCGCGAGCCGCGTAGCGACGAGCGTGTTGTGCACCGAGCGCTGGTAGAGCGCGATCGCGAGCACGGGGCCGACGAGGGCGAGGGAGAGCACCGGCGACCGGTCCCAGAGCACGACGAGCATCAGCGTTCCCGAGACCATCAATCCGTAGGGCAGCAGGGCCCAGCGGAACGCGGTTCGTGCGACCGAGAGGATCGGCTCGCCGCTGAAGCGCGCGACGGCCAGCGCGAGCAGCGCGACGTTGACGGCGTAGTAGGTCGCTCCGCCTGCGACGACCGCCACCACGAGCCCGGTCGTCGAGTCGGTGTCGAAGAGGGCGGCGACGCCACCCGCCGCGGCGGCGGCCAGCGCGTACGAGGACGCGTTGTGGATCAGCCGCTCGAGCGGACGATGCTTCAGGGCCTCGACGCTCAACCGGAGGACGACCGCGAGCACGGTCGCCTCGGCCCAGCCGAACAGCACAGCGGCTCCGACGAGGAAAACGGTCGCGAGCGAGGCCTGGCCGGCGGGCAGGCTCTCGATCGGAAACGGGAACCACTCGGCGAGAAACGCGGCCGCGAGCAGCGCGACCAGGCCGACGAGCGTCGTGGCGTCCGGAGGCGCGGCCGCGAGCGAGGCGAGCGCGGCGACGAGGATCGCGCACGCGGCCGCGGCGACCGGGACGAGCACGGGGAGCAGCGGTCGCGCCGATCGCCCGGCGGGAACCTCACTCACAACGGCTCGCCCCTCTCTCCTTGAAAACGCCTGTCGCGCAAATGATGCCGACGCTCGCGCGCGACGGCATCGCTCGTTCGAGTGGCGGCGTTACGACGCGAGCGTGACCGGAACCGGGCGTGTCAGCCCCAGCTCGTCGGCGAACGCGGCGACGACCTCGGGATCGAACTGGGTCCCGGCGCACCGCCGGAGCTCGGCGAGCGCTGCCTCGTCGGTCAGCCGCGGGCGGTACACGCGATCGGTCGTCATCGCGTCGTAGGCATCGGCGACGAAGATGATGCGCGCCCCGAGCGGGATCGCGTCGCCGTACACACCGTCGGGGTACCCCGCGCCGTCCCAGCGCTCGTGATGGTGGAGTACCCACGCGGCGACGGGATCGACGCCGAGGCTCTCGAGCATCCGGAAGCCGATCTGCGGGTGCCGCTCGAGCACCAGGCGCTCGGCCTCCGTCAGCGGCGCCGGCTTGCGGAGGATCTCCTCCGGGATCGCCAGCTTGCCGAGGTCGTGCAGCGAGCCGGCGAGGCGGATGAGCTCGACGTCCGCGGGATCGGCATCCATGCGAATCGCGATCCGCGCGGCGAGCTCGCCCACGCGCTCCGAATGGGAGCCCGTGTAGGCGTCGCGCGCGTCGACGGCCTTCGCGAGGCTGGCCGCTGCCCGGTACCGCGCCGCACGGTCGGGACCGGACGCGAGGCGACGAAGCTCCGCGAGCTCGACGACGTCCGGGCGGTACGCGCGAACCTGGTTCTTGCCGTGCTCCTTCGCCCAGTAGAGGGCGCTGTCCGCAAGCCTGATCAGCTCGTCGCGGCCGACGCCCTGCACGGGGTACGTCGCGAGCCCGGCGCTGACGGTGACGGGGTCGATGTGCTCGAGGTCGAGCACCGCGATCCGATCGACGATCGACGCTGCGGCCGCGAACGCCTGCTGCCCCGTCAGACCGGGAAGCAGGACGGCGAACTCGTCGCCGCCGAGCCGGAACGCCTCGCCGCCCTGGCGAAGCCGCTTGCCCACCTGGCCGAGAACTCCGTCGCCGGCCGGATGTCCGAACTGGTCGTTGATCCGCTTGAAATCGTCGATGTCGACGAGGCAGAGCGAGAGCGGGTGGCCCTTCTCCTCGGCGACCTGCAGCTCGCGTTGGAGCCGCTCGTGGAAATGCCGGTGGTTGCCGAGGTTCGTGAGCGGATCGGTGAGCGCGAGGCGCATCGCGCGGAGCGCCTGGTAGGTGGAGCGCTGGTAGAGCGTGATCGCGAGCAGCGGCCCGACGAGCACGACCGAGAGGAACGGGGAGCGCTGCCAGAGGACGACCATCATCAGGGACGTCGACGCCATCAGCGCGAAGGGCAGAACCGCGACGTTCGCAGCGGAGCGCAACGTGCCGCTGAACGTCTTGTGCGAGCTCAGCGCGATTGCGGCGCTGATCAGCACCATGTCGAGCAGGTTGTAGGTGAACGCGCAGAGCGCGACCGCGGCGACGATCTCCGGGAGCGAGTCCCCGTGGATCGGCGCGATCGCGAGGCCGCCTGCCGCGGCGGCGAGCGCGAAGACTGCGGAGTTGAACGCGACGCGGATCCGCGGCCGATGGTCCAGGCCCTGGACGACGACGGTCGCAGTGAACGTGATGATCGCGCCGACGGCCCAGCCGTAGAGGACCGTCGTCGCCACCGCGAAGACGAACGACAGCGACAGGCCGCTGGAGTCGACGCCTTCGAGCGGTACGGGGTACCGCTCGGCCAGCATCTGCGCTGCGAGCAGTCCCGCGAGGGACAGCAGCGTCAGCGCGCCGACGGGTGTCGTCGCGACATGCCAGGCTGCGACACCGACGACCCCGACGCCTGTGACGACGACGGGGACGACGAGCGCAGCCAGACGCGGGGGCGGTAGAGCCGGCTTCAACGCCGGTCTACCAGCCCCAGCTCAGCCAGTCCCAGCCGCCGCCGAGAGCGGCGATCGCCACGGCCAGCACGGAAACGGCGGCCAGGCGGGCTTTCCACTGAAACATCCGAACCTCCCCAGGTGGATGGCTTGCAGACACGCGGATTGTCATCCCGCGGGTAGGACGGGCCATCACCCGAAGGAGTGATTTAGGAACGTGCAGGGCTTTTCACGCTTTCGAGTTAGGACTTGCCGCGCGTCACGCGAGACCTGCCTCGGCGAGCGGGCGACGCCCCCACGCGAAGCGCTGCCGGTACCAGCCCTGGAGCCGCTCGAGCGCGACGCCGCGCACCGAGGAGTGGACGAACCAGCCGTTGCCGACGTAGATCGCCATGTGGTCGACCACGCTCGGCGCCGACGCCGGCCCCCGCGCGCCGAAAAAGATCACGTCGGCGGGCTGGAGAGCCGCGTATCCGATGCGCTTCGCCTTCGGCACCTCGGCGCTCATCTGGAACGTTGTCCGGCCTTTCAACGTCGAGGCGAGCGCCCGCCCGGCTGGATCCGGCTGCTGCTTGTAGACGCGCCAGACGAACCCCGAGCAGTCGAAGCCGCCGGGAGCCATCGCGGTGCCGAGCAGCTGCGTCGTCTCGCTCGTGCCGCCCCAGACGTACGGGTACCCGACGAGCCCGAACGCGGTCGCGAGAATCCGCCGCTGCCAATCGCTCAGGGTCGGGATCGTGAAGCCGTCCGCGGCGGCGTGCACGCCTTCGAGCTCCCAGCCGCGAAACCGGAGGATCTGCGCGGCCGAGTACGCGGCTTCGGCGCGCGACGCCGGCTCGGCCGGAAGCCGCTCGAGCGACTCGTCCTTCACGGGATGGTTCGTCCGCAGACCGAGCAGGCGCGCGACGACCTCGGTCCCGAAGCGCGGCGGCGCGTCGATCCCCGCGTCGCGCGCGGCAGCCGCGAACCGTGCGGAAATCGCCTTCAGGCCGAGTCCGTAGACGAGCCGCGCGTCCAGGCCCTGGAGGTCGAGCGGCGACGCGGGGCTCGCAACCGGCGCTTGCGGTCGGCCGGTCAGCCCCGCGAGCAGCGCGGCAAGGTCGCCTCGCGTGATCGGCGCGTCCGGTTTGAACGTCGTCGCGTTGCCGCCGAGGAGGCCGTGGGCGGTCACGAGCTCGATCTCGGCCTTCGCCCAGGTCGAGGGCTTCGGCTTTGCGGCGAGCGCCGGCCCGACGGGGACCAGTGCGAGCAGCGCGGCAAGCGGGAGGAGGCGGCCCACGATTCCGGTATCGGAGACGGTTCGCGGCGCCTTTAGGCTGCAGGTGGTGAGGCTCCGCGTCCGACCCGAGGCCCCGCCCGACGTCGCGCAGGCGATCGCGCGTGCGCTCGCCGCAGCGCGCACGCAGCAGCCGGTCAACGCGAGCGCGTGGCGCCGCTCGGGTCTCGACTATGCGACGGCGCGCCCGCGCAGCAGCCGCGGTGCGACGCGCGCGTAGTCCAGGCCGGAGACCCACGTCAACACGAGCGCGACGAGCAGGGCCCACCAGGCGACGGTCGTGCTCCACGCACCGCCGGCCGCGATCCCGCCGACGAACGCGGCGACCGCTTGCGCCCACGTCTTGAGCTTTCCGAGGTCCCGCGCCTGGACGACCACCCCGCGCTCGAGCGCCGCCAGGCGCAGCCCCGAGACGAGGAACTCCCGGGCGACGATCGCCGCGACCATCCAGCCGGCGAAGACGTCGCTCACGTCAATCAGCGTGATCAGGACGGCGAGGACGAGGATCTTGTCGGCGATCGGGTCGAGCAGGCTCCCGAGCGGCGACGTGCGTCCGCGCCGGCGCGCGATCCTGCCGTCGAACCAGTCCGTCGCCATCGCAACGGCGAACAGCGCCGTCGCCCAGTACGCGTGGTTCGGGAAATCCCACACGAAGAGCGCGACGACGAACGGCACCGACGCCGCCCGGGTAACGGTCAGGTAGTCGGGCAGCGTCATCCGCGGGGAGAATACGCCGCGGTGCCGAACCTCTTCTCCCGGGTGCTCGTCGCGAACCGCGGCGAGATCGCGATCCGCGTCTTCCGCACCCTGCGCGAGCTCGGGATCGACAGCGTCGCGGTCTACTCGGACGCCGACCGCGGCTCGCGCCACGTCACGGCCGCGGACGAGGCGTTCGCCGTCGGTGGCGAGACCGCGGCCGAGAGCTACCTCGCGATCGAGAAGCTCGTCGTCGCGGCGCGCGAGAGCGGCGCCGACGCGGTTCATCCCGGCTACGGCTTCCTCGCGGAGAACGCCGCCTTCGCCCGCGCCGTCGAGCGGGAGGGCATGACGTGGATCGGTCCGCCGCCGGAGGCGATCGAGCTGATGGGCCAGAAGACGGCGGCGCGGACGAGAATGCAGGAGGCGGGCGTCCCGATCGTCCCGGGAACCACCGACCCCGTCGGCGGTGCGGACGAGATCGCCGCGCTGGGGGAGGAGCTCGGCTACCCGCTGATCATCAAGGCGGCCGCCGGGGGCGGGGGGAAAGGAATGAAGGTCGTCCGAGCCGCCGACGAGGTCGCGCGTGCGTTCGAGTCGGCCGCGCGCGAGGGGCATTCGTACTTCGCGGACCCGCGCGTGTACGTCGAGCGCTACCTCGAGGACCCGCGTCACGTCGAGGTCCAGGTGCTCGCGGACTCGCACGGGAACGTGATCCATCTCGGGGAGCGCGACTGCACGATCCAGCGACGGCATCAGAAGCTCGTCGAGGAGACACCGTCGCCCGCGGTGGACGAGGAGCTGCGCGCGCACATCGGCTCGATCGCGGTCGAGGCCGCGCGCGCGTGCGGATACCGCTCCGCCGGGACGATCGAGGGCCTGCTGGCGCCCGACGGCTCGTACTACTTCATGGAGATGAACACGCGGATCCAGGTCGAGCACACGGTCACCGAGGAGGTCACCGGGCTCGACCTCGTCCGCGAGCAGATCCTCGTCGCGGCCGGCGAGCCGCTGTCCGTCCGCCAGGAAGACGTTCGGCTCCGCGGCCACGCGATCGAGTGCCGCATCAACGCGGAGGACGTCTCACGCGGGTTCCTGCCGGCGCCGGGGCGGATCACGCATTACCGCGAACCGGCGGGGCCGGGCGTGCGGGTGGATTCTGGCGTCGTCGCAGGGTCTGAGATCAGCGGCCTGTACGACCCGATGATCGCGAAGCTGATCGTTCACGACGTCGACCGCGAGCACGCACGCCGTCGCATGCTCCGCGCGCTCGAGGAGTTCGAGATCGGCGGCGTGACGACGCTGCTCGGGTTCCACCGCGCGCTGCTCGAGCACCCGTGCTTCGTCGAGGGCGCGACGTGCCACGGGATCGTCGAGTCGGAGCTCCTCGCCGCGCGCGCCGCGGACTTCGTAACTGACAGTTACTTGGTCGGGACGGACGGGACGCGGCTGGTCGAGCAGCTCCTGCCGGTCGAAGTGGGCGGACGCCGCTACGACGTGACGGTGCTTCGGCCCGAGGCGCCGTGGGCCGAGCTCGCGCGCCGGCGCCGCGAGCGCTCGGCCGCGGGCGCGCACGGCGGGGCCGCGCGAGACGCCGTCGTCAGCCCGATGCAGGGCACGGTCCTGTCCGTCGAGGTGGCCGACGGGGACGAGGTGCGTGGAGGGCAGGTCCTGTGCGTGGTCGAGGCGATGAAGATGGAGAACGAGCTGACCGCTCATCGCGACGGGATCGTCCGCGAGCTCTCGGTGCGCGCCGGCGAGCCCGTGCAGACGGGGCAGGTGATCTGCGTCGTGGCGCAGGAGGCCGACGGCGGCTGATCGCCCCTTCTGTGCCGAGGTCGCGCGCGAGAACCACGAGCCGCTGACCGCGACTGCCAGTCGCGTCGACCACTGGCTGCTCGTCGAGTACCGCGGGCTCTGGGGGCCGGACGCCCTGCGCGCGAGCGGCCTGTCCGACCAGGTGAAACGACATCTCCGCGCCCAGCTCGGCGCGCGCGAACGGACGAGGTTGCTGTTCATCCGCCGGCCAGATCGTCGCGCGCGAGCTGAGCTGTGCGCGTACGCCGTCGAGTCGCGCGCAGGTGAAGAGCGCGTCCGGCGGACACTCGTGCACGCGTACGAGGAACTGCGCGAGATCGACCTCGTCCGCGACGGCGAGCCGGTCGACCAGCCGCTTTTCCTCGTCTGCACCCACGGCAAGCACGACCGCTGCTGTGCACGCTACGGCAGGCCCGTGTTCGACGCGCTGGCCGAGCAGCTCGACGACGAGTGGGTGTGGCAGACGACGCACGTGGGCGGCGACCGCTTCGCCGGGAACGTCGTCTGCCTCCCGCACGGCCTCTACTACGGGCGGGTCGAACGGGAGGACGCGCTGACGCTCGTCGACGAGCAGCTCGCCGGGCGCGTCTTTCTCGAGCGCTACCGCGGTCGCTCGTGCTGGCCGTTTGCCGCGCAGGCGGCCGAGCGGAGCATCCGGGACGAGACCGGCCTCGTCGGCGTCGACGAGCTGCGGCTCGCGTCGCTCCACCGCGACGGCGCGCAGTTCCGCGTCGGCTTCGTCGACGGGGCGGGCAGGCGGCACGAGCGCGACGTCGTCGGCGGGCTCGGAGCGGAGGACTACCTGACGTGCACTTCGCCGCGGCCGGAGCGCCCGCGCCGCTACGTCGTCAGAGGCTGATCCGGAGGAA
>Ga0126309_10000534_pt1 | contig 12792 bp, 12 predicted proteins | sample Plot56_FD_92541 | JGI IMG/M metagenome (GOLD analysis project Ga0126309, IMG submission 92541) | Serpentine soil microbial communities from UC McLaughlin Reserve, CA, USA - Plot56 | ecosystem: Environmental > Terrestrial > Soil > Grasslands | place: USA: UC McLaughlin Reserve, Lake County...
TCCGCCCTCTCCCGGGCAGACTCGGTCCGCGGCGCCCTGGTCCAGGCCTACCTAGAGGTCCTCTCGGAGGTGCCCGACCTCGATGTGGCCGGCCGTGCGGGCCGCCAGGAGGCCGAGGAGGTCTCCCGCATGGCCCACGGGGTCTTGAAAGCCGGCGGTGTCCACTCGAGGCGCGGCCTCGAAGGGATAGCCAACCTCGGCGGACTGCTGCGCGCCGACCCCCGCCTCTCTCCGACCACGACCGAGTATCCCGTCATCGCCGCCGCATTCCTCGTCGCCTTCGAGTACGGTCCCGACGCCCTGAGCCACAGGCTGAGGCCGGCCACGGGAAGATGAATCGCAAAGGGGTTCTGAACCCCTTTGCGAGCACTTCAGGTTTTTTTGTTGCTGAAGTGCTGACCAGCTGAAGTGCTGAAATGCGCGATTCGCGGAGGGTCAATTGACCCTCCGCGAATCGCTTTGGGTTGGTAGAATCTGCCAGGATCATCGGCGGTAGAGGAGGAGCATGAGGGCTCTCGTCATCGTGGGACACGGTTCGCACCTTAACGAAGATTCGAGCCTGCCCGTCTACGAGCATGCCGGCCGTATCAGAGAGACCGAGGAGTTCGATGAGGTCGTCGAGTGCTTCTGGAAAGAGGAGCCTTCGATGCGCCACGTGCTCGACACCATAGTGTCAGAAGACGTCTACGTCGTACCCGCCTTTATCTCCGAAGGATACTTCACGCAGCAGGTCATCCCGAGGGAGCTTGGTCTGGAAGGGCCCGTCAGCAGGAAGGGCGAGAAGACCGTCCGCTACGCGGGACCTTTGGGCACCTTCGAGGGGATGCCTGACGTCATCCTGGAGCGTACGGAGGATCTCATGCGCGAGAGGGAGGTCTCAGGACGCACGGCCCTCGTGTTGCTCGGCCACGGGACCGACCTGAACAAGAACTCCGGAGGCGTCATCTACCTCAACGCCGGGCGCATCAGGGAGCGTGGCCTCTACGACCTCGTCGAGGTCGGGTTCCTCGATCAAGCCCCCCAGATAGGAGGCGTCGTCGATGGGATCGAGGCGGAGAACGTAATTCTGATCCCTTTGTTCATCGCGGAGGGCTGGCATACCCGCGAGACGATCCCCGAGGACCTCGGCCTGGCCGGCGAGGTTACGGTACGCGACGACAAGACGATCTACTACGGCGCCCCCGTCGGAACGCACCCTTCTATGGCGAACCTCATAGCGGCCCGCGCCCGTGAGACGATCACAGAGCGCCACGTTGTCTGAGACCAGCCCCGGGCGGCCAGAAGTCGAGAACGTCGCAGCGGATTCACGCGAGGCCTTCGCGGCGTGGGTGGACGACGCGCCCGAGGGCCGCGTCTTCGGACAGGTGATCTTACACCCCGTCTTACCCTTCGGGTACTCGCTGCGGCACACAGACGACGCACGGGAGGATGGTCTCGAGGTCAGCGAAGACCCACGTGCGGCGCGAGAGATCGCCAAGCTCACCGAAGGCGGGGAGTACAGGCCGCTGAAGAGCTCCCCGAACCTGCGGCGCGGCTGGGAGCTCAGGGTCGCCGACGCGCCCTCCCTCGTGAGCGCGATGAACTACCTCTATCCGGCCGGCGTCGTCCACTGGTACCTACACTGGGGGGGGAGGCTCCATCTCACGAGCTTCAGGGAGAACGCGGCGAGGCAGAGTGGTATCTACAAGAGGATTCAGCGGCTCTCGGACGAGGGAGTGCTCGACGCGGCCCGCGCGTGCTGCGATGATGCGGTCTGCCTCAAGAGGACCCTCTGGGACGTGGACGAGGATACGCCGCTCGAGGTGGACCGGGGAGAAGGGGAGATCCCCTGCCCCGAGCCATGCAGCATCTTCGTCTCGTTCGCCCGGCGAGTCGGGCTCTTCGAGCGGGAGAACGACGCTTCAGGCCTCTCGCCCTCGGAGAGAGAGGACCTGGCCGCCCTCGTCGAGGCCGCGGCCACCGGAGAGGTCGGTTTCGCCCGCGAGGCGGAGTTCGAGAGGCCCCTTAACGAGAGGAGGATGCGCTACCGGAGGCTCACCCTCATCCCCAAGCTGCGCCGGGAGGGATAGAGTGCCTTCCAGTCATCCCTTACTGTTTCCGAACGGGCCTTTCGGGGTATCTCGTTGTTTCGAGCAACCAACTCCGCGAAGATGGAGGTAGTGAATGGCGCGCAAGAGAAAGGTCGCCAAGGGTGGCGCGAAGGTAGGAGCGAGGGTAGCTCCCATGGCCGGTAGGACCGCAGGGAAGGCCGCGTGGAAGCTCGGCAAGGGCGAGGCTAAGCTGATCCGTCGGGCCATGAGCTCGCAGGAGCCGAAGAAGTCAAGGTATCTCAAGTACGGTTTCTTCATCCTGCTCGGGCTCGCCATCGGGGCCGCCATCGCCCGTTCGAGGAAGGGCGAAACGTCGGACGAATCCTCGTCCTACACGGGTACGACGGGTCCCCACGCCCCCGACCCGGGCAGTCCGGCAGGACAGCGGGGTCAGACCTGGGGTAGTGGCACCCCCACGGGGACGGCAGGCGGCGGTGGCCAGCAGGGTCCTGGCGGTGCCAACCGCACCGGCGCCGACCGAGAGTACTCGGACCCCGCATCCGGCCCTCTGATCGGCGAGCAGCACGGTGACGTCGAGGGTGTGGGCGAGCAGCAAGAGGAGATAGAACAGCGCATCCGCACCCACATCGGCGAGGACCCGCGCACCGCGGAGATGCCGCGGGTGAACGTCGAGGTAAACGATGGGGTCGCCGAACTGCGCGGGGCCGCGCCTTCGGAGGACGCCAAGCTGGCGGCGGGTGAGATCGCCCAGCAGGTCGAAGGCGTACGCGAGGTGCGAAACTTGATAACAGTGAGCTAAGCAGCCTTTCAGCTAGTCAGCTTGCGTCGTAGGCTGCACCGGACGTTCATACAGACGCCCCGTCAAGATGGCGGGGCGTTCTCTTTACCCTCGGTTCGCCCCGAAGGACCGAAGCTGACAAGCTGAAGTGCTGCTCAATCTCGAATGAGGCTGAGTACCTCGTCGCGTTGGCGTTTCATCGTCTCGTTGTCCTTGGCCTCCACGTTGAGGCGGAGGAGAGGCTCGGTGTTCGAGGGGCGGAGGTTGAACCACCAGTCGCCAAGGTCGACGGTAAGGCCGTCGAGGTGGTCTATCTTTGCTTCTTCGTCTTCGGCGAAGTGGTCTTCGACCCTCTGCAGTGTCTCTTCCTGGTCCTCTACCTCGGAGTTGATCTCACCCGAGCGGACGTATGGGTCGATGGGGTCGAGGAGGCTGGAGACGGGCTCTTGCTGGCGGCCGACGAGCTCGGCGACGGTTAGCATGGCGATGATGCCCGAGTCGGCGAAGTAGTTGTCCCTGAAGTAGAAGTGGGCCGAGTGCTCCCCCCCGAAAGCCGCGTCGTGCTTTCGCATCTGTGGCTTGATGATGGAGTGGCCCGCTTTGGTCCTTATGGCCTTCCCGCCCTCACGCTCGACGAGCTCGGGGAAGGCTTTCGAGCAGACGGCGCTGTAGAGTATCGTGGCGCCCGGTTCCTTCTCGAGCACGTTCTTCGCTATGAGGGTGGCAGCCAGGTCGCCCGAGATGGTCGTGCCCTTCTCGTCGATGATGAAGCATCGGTCTGCGTCGCCGTCGAAGGAGACCCCGAAGTCGGCCTCCTCTGCGACCACGCGCTCCTGAAGTTCTTCGACGTTCTCTGGCTCGATGGGGTTCGGTGAATGGTTCGGAAAGGAGCCGTCGAGTTCGAAGTACATCGGCACGTACTCGAAAGGGAGGTGCTCGAAGATGGGTGGAACCATCTTGCCCGCCATGCCGTTGCCGGCGTCGATCACGATCTTCAGCGGCCTCAAGTCCTCGGTGTCGATAAAGCTCAGGCAGTGTTTCGCATAGTCTACGGTGATGTCGGTCTCCTCCACGGAACCCGGAAATTCCGCTTGGTCGGGGAGGTCCCCTGAGACGATGAGGTCCCGGATCTGGCCTAGCCCGGCGTCTCCGGAGAGGGCGATGGCTTGCTCCCTGCAGAGCTTGAAGCCGTTGTAGTCCTTGGGGTTGTGGGAGGCGGTCACCATGGCCCCGCCGGGCTCCTCGAGATGACCTACGGCGAAATAGAGCGCGTCGGTCGAGACCAGCCCGAGGTCGAGTACGTCGGCGCCCGCCTCCGTGACCCCCTGTATAAAGGCCTTCTCCAGCACCTCGCCCGAGAGGCGCATGTCGCGGGCCACGATGACCCGGGATCCCGAGAGATCCAGGTGCGCCACGAAGGCGCGTCCGATGTCGCCTGCCACGCCCTCGTCCAGGCTCTCAGGGTAGACGCCACGGATGTCGTAGGCCTTGAATATCGACTCGTCGAGCATCTCCTACCTCCGGACTCCTTTTCGGCATCCGGTACAATAGCGGGTTATGGTCCATCGTGCAGACCGGTTCGCGGCGTACCCGGGGTAGGAGCGCGTTGGGCCCCCGCTTCGTCACCTTCGCCGCCCTTCTCTACGGTTCACTCGCCGTCGCCGCGGCCGTGTGGTGCGGCCTCCGGGGTTTCGATGTGCGGCTTCTCGGTTATAGTCCCGCCGCGAGCGTGCTCCTCGGTATCCTTACCGCCGCCTGCACGGTCTGTCTCGGCCTACTGGCCCACCGTTTACTACCCACACTTCGCGAGATCTCCGAGGAGCTCGCCCCGCGCCTCGTCGACGGCGCCGATTCTGCCAGCCTCGTGCTCGTCTCGATCTTCTCGGGGGTGGGTGAGGAAGCGTTTTTCCGGGGCGCCGTCCAGCAAGAGTTCGGCCTTGTCGTCGCCTCCCTTCTGTTCGGACTGGCCCACGTTGGCCCCGACCGGCGTTATCTCGTATGGACGGCGTGGGCCGTGCTGGCCGGCTTCGTTTTCGGCGTCCTCTACGAGGTCAGTGGCGGCCTGCTCGCCCCCATCCTCGCCCACTCCGCACACAACGCCACGACGCTCCTGCTGTGGAAACGCTCCCGCGAGGGCAGAAAGAAGGGCGCCCGCTGAACAAGCTCCCCAACACCACCACAGGCAAGACAGGCGATCGCCACCGGATCAATTTGGTGCTGGCAGCCGTTTGCTCGCTGGTCGTGTTGCTTGCCGCGGTCGTATCCTTCTGGCCCGGGGCCTTCTCGCCGGGGGAGGAGTTGATCTCGCCCGGGGCCAAGGACATCGCGGTGGGCCAGGTGGACACGGTATACCCGACCTCGGACAGGCTGCGTTTCGAAGGAGGGCCCGAGGCGATTTACGTGTATCTGAGGGTCGAGAACCTCGCCACCTACGACGATCTCGAGGCGAGGGTAGGGCGGACCTCGAGAACCTCCGCCCTCGGTCGTCTCCTCGGGGGCGGTGGCGGGATCGTCGTCTCGAACGAGGGTAAAGAGCGACTCAGCGTGTCCTACGGAGGGGCCTCCGGCGTGGTAAAGTTCGCCGTCCGCCCTGCATCGGGCGGGCGGTTGCCTTCCGGCAATTACACGGTGGCGGTCTACGCAGCAGCGGGCGGAGCCGGCGAAAAAGAGGTGGTGGCCAGAAAATACTTTGTGGTCGGCGCCCAGCACGGCTAGTAGGCGCCAGCTTTTCGGATACAATGGATTGCGATCTAGGCGACGATCCGCGTCCGACACGGGACGGCGTAGGGAGGGAACTATAGCGCGCTTCACCGAAACGATCATCAACGTGCTGAGCCTGCTGGTTGTCGGGGTGGGAATCGTGGTGACCGCCAGCTTCTTCGTTGCTTCGCCGCGGCACGACGCCGAGGCCGAAGTCGCGGGCGCCGACAAGGTTGAAACGGCCGCCGAACGGCCTACCGAACAGCCCAGAGTCCCCGTTGCCGCCGGGAAGATCGACAAAGCCATCGAGCGGCAAAACCCGCAGAGAGGAGTCGCCGGCAGGCCGGTGGCCAGGAAGAGAATCATCGACCGGGGACCAGAGCGCAAGTTGCTGCGGATGACGATCCCGAAGATGGCCCAGATACGCAACGACACGGTGCCGTATACCGTAAGCGACAACGATAAGGCGTTCCACGACCACGCCGCCGTGCACCTCCGCGGGACGGGCAACCCCTGGGATGAGCAGGCGAACGTCTACATCGCGGGCCACCGGCTCGGTTTCCCTGGGACCAACAGCTGGCTGTCGTTCTGGGATTTGAACGTGCTCGACAGGGGAGACATGATCTTCATCACCGACTCGGCGGGCAGGCGCTACGTCTACAGGGTGTTCAAGGTCTTCGTCGTGGGTCCTGATGATGTGTCGGTGACGAGGCCACTCGAGGGCAGGAACATAGTTTCGCTGCAGACGTGTACGCTTCCCGATTACTCGAAACGTTTGATCGTTCAGGCCGAACAAGTAGCCAGACGGTAGTGCTTGCAATGGATGAGGGGGAGAGGTAGAGGGTGCTCCGGTTGCCCGTGAGAGAGCAGAAGCAGGCGAACCCCGCGAAAAAGCGTGTGGAGACGCCGCCGATGACCAAGGGCAACATGCAGGTGCGCGTCGTTACTCTGGCGGTTCTTATAGCCGCGGTCTTCATCGTCCTCGGCGCCAGGCTGTGGTATTTGCAGGTCCTCACCGGCCAGGACTACACTCTCGCCGCGAGGGCCACGCAACACACCAACATAAAGATCCCGGCCCAGCGCGGGGTGGTCTACGACCGTGACGGCAAGATCCTCGCCAACAACGTCCCCGGGCTGAACGTGACCGTCATACCGGACGAGATCTCCAGGGACAAGGTGAAGGAGCTGGCGAAGGTCGTCGAGGCCGACACCGAGTCTGTCCTGGCCCGCTACGACGCGGCGAAGGAGACCGGTAGCCAGTACAGCCCCATCCTGGTGAAGGAGAACGCGAGCCGCGACGCGGTGACTTACGTCAGCGAACGCACCGGGGAGTTCCAGGGTGTCGCCGTGAACGACGACTGGGTCCGAAGCTACCCGGAAGGGAGGCTCGCCTCCCATATCCTCGGGTACACCGGCGCAGTAACCCAGGACGAGCTGAAGCAAGACACATTCAAGGGGCTCGACCCTGACTCCGTCGTGGGCAAGAGCGGGGTCGAGCTCTCCTACGAGGAGGTGCTGCGCGGTAAGGCGGGCCGGCGGACCTACGACGTGGACGCCCTCGGGCGCATAGTCCCCGAGGGGAGCAGGGTCGATTCCATGGGCAGGTTCGTGGACGATAACGGTGATCCCATAAAGTCGAACCCGAGCCAGGAGTTGCCCGACCACGTCACCGAGCCCGTGCCTGGTAAGAACCTGAAGCTGACCGTGGACCTCGACGTGCAGCGGCTGGCCGAGGATGAGCTCGACGCCGCCATCGCACGAGTGAGGGAGGCCGGCTACCCTGGAAGGGGAGGGGCCGTCGTAGCGATGGACCCACGCAACGGCGAGATCCTTGCCCTCGCCAGCCGTCCCGACTTCGACCCGCAACTCTTCGTCGGCGGCGTCTCGGGTACCAGGGAACTCAGGGCCTATCAGTACCTCAGCAGCGCAAGGTCCGAACACCCTTTCATCAATCGCGCTATAACCGCCGGCCAGCCTGCCGCCTCGACCTTCAAGACGTTCACCGGCCTCGGGGGCCTCGCATCGGGCGTCATCGACAGGTACACCACCTACACCGACGACGGGTCTTGCTGGCACCCTACCGCCGTTACGGTCAGCCCCTGCTACCAGAGCTGGCGCGAGAACAGTCCCAACGCGGAGTTTCTGGGTACCCACGGTACCCAGAACTTCGCCGAAGCTCTCACCGACTCTAACGACAAGTTCTTCTACCAGGTCGCCGACTGGATCTGGAACAACACCACGGACAAGGCCTGGCTGCCCCAATTCTACGAGAGGTTCGGCTTCGGCTCCCTGACCGGCATAGACCTGGCCGGTGAAACCGCGGGGCGCGTGCCGACGGAGGCCGGAGAACGGGAACTGGCCAAAGCCCTCGGTACCCCGGAAGAGGCCTACTGGAGCGTGGGGGATTGGGTGAACCTCGCCATCGGCCAGGGAGACCTGCTCGTCTCCCCGATCCAGCTCGCCACCGCTTACTCGGCCGTCGAGAACGGCGGCACGCTCGTCAGCCCGCACGTGGGCAGCGAGGTGCAGAACCAGAACGGCAAGGTCACCCAGAGTATCTCTCCGAAACCAGCAGGCACCGTAGGCCTGCCCGAAGCTTATCTGGAGAACGCGAGGGAAGGACTGAGGGGGGTGCCCAAACACGACGGGACCGCCGGCCCCGCGTTCGTCGGGGCCACCCTGCCCACGTTGGGCAAGAGCGGTACAGGCGAGTTGCCAAGCGGGAACGATTTCGTGAACTGGTACGTCGGCTGGGCCGCCAACAAAGAATCCGACCCGCTGGTCGTCGTCGTTATGATCGAGGGCGGAGGGGCTTTCCAGGAAGGCAGCGAGATGAGCGCGGCCCCCGCCGTGAGGCACATCCTGGAGTCCTACTACGGCGTCGAGCAATCGAAGAAGGACCCGCATCCGACGGACGCGCAACCCATCGGAGCGAAACCCGCGGACGAGAACCCAGCAGACAAGAACCCCGCGGACAAGAACTCCGACGCTCCGGCGGAGTAGGTACGTGTCTGTGAACCTCGCCTCCTTGCCGAGCCCGCCTTCCCCTGTAATGTTCGAGGTGGGGCCCTTCGCGCTCCGTTACTACGGGCTGTGCATAGCGCTCGGCATCATCGTCGCGACCTGGCTTACCGGGAGGGAGTTGGAGCGCAAGGACTACGACGGTACCCTGGCTCTCGACTCGCTGTTTTTCATCGTGCCTCTGGGCTTCGTGGGCGCCAGGGCCTACCACGTTATCACCGACTACGACCTCTACGCGGGCGACCCTTTCCCCGGCGTGTTCGAGGTCTGGAACGGGGGCCTGGGGATCTACGGCGGCGTCCTCGGAGGGTTTGTGGGACTTTTGATCTTCGCCCGCATCAGGGGCATAAGCCCGTGGGCTTTCGCCGACGCCGTCGCGCCCGGGCTGGTCCTCGCCCAGGCGATTGGGCGCTGGGGCAACTACTTCAACCAGGAGCTCTTCGGACGTCCCTCGAATTTGCCCTGGGCCATCCGCATAGCGCCAGAGAACAGGCCCGTCGGGTATGCAGACGCGGCGACTTTTCACCCGACCTTCCTCTACGAGTCGATCTGGGACGTCGTGGTCTGCCTGATACTGCTCTATGTGGCACGCCGCTTCGCGGATAGCCTGAAGAACGGTGATCTCGCCGTGCTGTACGTGAGCCTCTACTCCTTCGGACGCTTCTTTGTGGAGGCCCTGCGCGTCGACCCGGCTTTCCTCATCGGCGGCACCATCCGCGGAAACCTGTTCGTTAGCAGCGTGCTCGCACTGGGCTTCGCCATGATCCTGCTTTTGAGGCACTCTGGGACCAGGCGCAAACGTCCTGAGTCCCGCTGAGAAGGTCTACTCTTGACCGGGGCTACGCTTCCCGTACATGGCGTTGACCTTCGAGTACCACGCGAGCACCTGCAGACGTTTGTGCTTTAACTCAGCTCTGCTCTGCTCGTTCGCGATGTTGTTCTTCTCGTAAGGATCTGACGCCAGATCGTAGACCTCCTCGGGCTGGTTCCCGTAGAAGTAGATGTACTTCTCCGTCCCCCTAATGCTGGCGAGGCACCTGTACTCGTCGAAGCAACTGAAGAACAGCGTGCGTTCCTCGTCCGGCCTAGCGAGGAGGGATCTCCCGGGGTAATAGCCGCCCTTGACCTCGTAGCCGAGCAGATCGAACAAGGTGGGGAGGACGTCGAGTTGGTTCGTCAGGGTCTCGACGCGTATGCCGTCCTGAAAACGCCCGGGCTCGTGAATGATGAATGGCACCTTGAGCCCCTCCTGGTAGATGGTGTCGTCGTGCTGGTAGAGGTCGTGCTCCCCGAATCCTTCCCCATGGTCGCCGTAGATCACGAAGATGGTGTCGTCGTAGAGCCCCAGCTCTTTGTACTGGTCTATGACGTTCTTCACGAAGAAGTCGAGGTAGCGGACCTCGTTCTGGTAGTGGTCGAGAGCGGAATCATTGGAGTACTCCTTGAGCCCGTAACGGTCGACGGGCAGGTACTGGTGGTGGCCCGTAACCCCGAGGTACGTAGCAAGGAAGGGCTTGTCTTTGTGTTGCTCCAACCACTCCCTGCTCGGCTGGAGCATGATGTCGTCCTCGTAGCCGAAGTAGTTGGACCTCTGGAATCCCTCCGTGTCCATCGTCTCGACGGGCTGGAAGTCGTCGTAGCCGAAGTTCCGGACCAGATCTCCCCGGTCCTCGAAGTCCTCGGTCGCCGAGGAGAACCAGACGGAGTTATACCCCTGCTCCTTCAGGAGCTCGGGCAGGCACCTGGCCGGGATGCCGCCCGGCTCGGCCTCGGTGATCTCACGCACGAGGTGCGGGTCGATGCCGCAATTTATCGAGGTAATGGCCTTCGACGTGTGGGGTACGATCGTGTAAGCACGCTCGGCCATGAGGCTATGCTTCGAGAGACTGCCGAGGTAGGGCGTCGTGTCCAGGTTCTCATTGTAGGGCGTCGTGGACCGCGCCCTGGCAGACTCGAGGTGGATCAGGACGACGTTCTTCTTCTCTGTCTCGGCAGTCTGCTGCAGGTGGGTGCCTACGGGAGGTTCGGTCGAAGTGGCGTTGGCGACCTGGTCTCTGATCTTCGCGTGTTCCACCCCGGACATGACTACGTTGACGACGACGTCCCTGGAGAAGGACTTGCTGGCTTCTCCAGCGCTGACGGGCAGCGAGAGGAAGATGAGCCCTACCGACGTCGTGAATGCCCCGAGGGCGAACAATCTGGATGTGGAGGGAGAACCGGAAGACCCCGACCGCCCACGCTTTCCATAGAGGAGCGTGGCTATAACCCAGGGACCAAGAACCAAATAGCCAAGGATGAATACGACCCAGGCCCAGATAGCCAGAGAAGTCACGCTGCCGATTACGTCCCTGATCTCTCCCAGCTTGCTCAGCGAGTACGTGATGACGCTGAGGCTTAGCGTCGAGCCGGTCTCCTGGAAGTACTGGTGGGCCGAGGTCGTCGTCGCCACGACGGCTATCGTGACCGCGTGGAAAAGGATCACCACAGGCAAACGCAAGCGATTCTGCCTCGTCAGGGCGAAGAGCCCGACCCAGAGGAATGCATAGCCGAGGTTGAAGAGCAGGTCCGAACGGATCAAGGCGAAGGTCGCAAGCCCCCCAGGAAGTCCTTCCTGGGCGTCTATCCTGATCCCCTTTAACACCAGGTTGTAGATCATCACGGGAACCAGCAGGCTGGACAGGTAGACCCCATCGCGAGCGCTCAGGATGGAGCGGGCCAATGGCGCCAACCGCTTGTGATTTCCGGAAACCACGAGTCCGAGAGAGTTTACATAGATTTCGCAGAACTTGAAGGCCAACCCGAGATTTCTCGTCCCCACCCATTTTGACGCCTCAGAACATAATTGCTATCTTGTAGATGAAAAAAACTTTCAATTAATCGAGGTCTCAGGTGAGGTTCGAGGCGGCTATCGGGAAGATACGGGGGTGTGGGTACAAGGCGACGCCCCAGCGGCTGGCTGTACTGGCGGCGATAGCGGCCGGGCGGCACCAGGATCTCGAGGAGATAAGGGCCCGTTGTCCCGAGGTGGGGATAGTGACGGTGTACAGGACGCTGGACCTATTCTGTGGGCTTGGTCTCGTGCGCAGGCTCGACCTCGGGGATGGTCCGCGCTACGAGTTGGCCGAGGACCATCACCACCACCTCATCTGCGAGCGTTGTGGGAGCGTCACGGAGTTCGAGCGGTGTCCCGTCGACCTGCAAAGCCTTCCCCGCGTAGGCGGAGGATTCGAGGTCCGCGCCCACAGCCTCGAAGTCTACGGGACGTGCTCGGGGTGCAAATAGTGGGGTGTGGGGTAGGGGTGCGCTGTGTCATGGACACTACGGCGGATGGAGGGCTGCTGTGAGCGCGATCTTGATGGCCTCGCTGGCCGCTCTGGGCTTCTCGGCGGCGAGCCTTTTCGCCCTACTCGGTAGAGAGTTGGGAGCCAGGGGCCGGTCTCTCTCCGCCGCCTTCGCCGCGGGGATACTGCTCGCGCTCGCGTTCGTCGACCTCTTCCCTGAGGGCCTCGAGCTCGGCGGAGAGACCGCGGTCGCCGGGTTCGTTGGGGGGTTTGCGTTTATGTTTCTGACCGAGGCGTTGACCAGGGCCCACACGCACCATCAGTCCGAGGAGGACGTCCACAAACACGCGCTCGGGCCTTTCGTCCTCGGGCTGGCCATCCACAACCTCGCCGACGGCTTCGTTCTCGGCGTCGGCGCCAGGGCCGCTGTCGTTACGTCCTGGCTTGTCGGGCTCGGGGTACTCGTTCATCAGGTACCCGTTGGGATCTCCCTCGCCGCTGTCCTGCTCGCCGCGCACGTCGGAAGGGCAGGGGTCATCAGGACGTCCGTTTTACTCGGGCTAACGATCCCTGCCGCAGCGGCGTTCACCGTAGCCTTCCCAGCGACAGGTGGAGGCATGCTCGGTCTCCTCACCGGTGTCGCCGGGGGAGTACTCGCCTACATCGGCGCCGCGCACCTCCTTCCCGAGGCCCAGGCCGAGCATACGAACAAGTTCGCCGGCTTCCTTTTCGTGGTGACGCTCCTCTTCACCGCCGCCGCGCTAGTTGTGCTTCCGCACAATTAAAGGCTCAAAGTTTCAGGTATCAGGAAGAAGAACCAGATGGCGAGCAGGGAAAGTGAGCACTTCAGGGGGTTGGGTCACCAGCCCGACGTTCAGCGGGTAACCGTAGCCAAGGCCCGCGAACGCGACGGCGACGTATACGGCCACGCAGGAGCCTATGAGGCCGAACGTCACCGGCA
>Ga0126309_10000535_pt1 | contig 12790 bp, 14 predicted proteins | sample Plot56_FD_92541 | JGI IMG/M metagenome (GOLD analysis project Ga0126309, IMG submission 92541) | Serpentine soil microbial communities from UC McLaughlin Reserve, CA, USA - Plot56 | ecosystem: Environmental > Terrestrial > Soil > Grasslands | place: USA: UC McLaughlin Reserve, Lake County...
ACCTACGACGGGGACCTCGATTCGGCCGTCGCGGGCCAGGCCGTCACGCTCACGCTCGCCGACGAGATCGATGCGAGCCGCGGGGACGTGATCGTCGCCGCCGACTCGCCGCCCGGCGTGGCCGACCAGTTCGAGGCGACGGTCGTGTGGATGGCCGACGACCCCATGTACCGCGGCCGCAACTACCTGATGCGGATCGGCTCGCAGATCGCGACCGCGACGATCGCGCCGCTCAAGTACAAGCTCAACGTCGACTCGCGCGAGCACCTCGCCGCGACCAAGCTCGAGCTCAACGAGATCGGGGTCTGCGACCTCGAGCTCGACCGGCCGGTCGCCTTCGATCCCTACGACGAGAACCGCGAGACCGGCGCGTTCATCCTCATCGACCGCATCACCAACGACACGGTCGGCGCGGGGATGCTCCGCTACGCGCTGCGCCGCTCGGCCAACGTGCGCTGGCAGGCGGTCGACGTCGACAAGGGGCTGCGAGCGGCGCAGAAGGGCCAGACGCCCAGCGTCCTGTGGTTCACGGGCCTCTCGGGCGCGGGCAAGTCGACGATCGCCAACCTCGTCGAGACCGAGCTGCACCGCCTCGGCTGCCACACCTACCTGCTCGACGGGGACAACGTGCGCCACGGGCTCAACAAGGACCTGGGCTTCACGCAGGCCGACCGCGTCGAGAACATCCGCCGCATCGGCGAGGTCTCGCGGCTGATGACGGACGCCGGGCTGATCGTGCTGGTCTCCTTCATCTCCCCGTTCCGCTCCGAGCGCCGGATGGCGCGCGACCTGATGGAGGAGGGCGAGTTCCTCGAGGTCTTCGTCGACGCCCCGCTCGAGCTCGCCGAGCAGCGCGACCCCAAGGGGCTCTATGCCAAGGCGCGCCGCGGCGAGCTGAAGAACTTCACCGGCATCGACTCGCCCTACGAGCCGCCCGAGCACCCCGAGGTGCGGCTCGACACCGCGACGCTCAGCCCCGAGGACGGGGCCAAGCTCGTGGTCGACGCGCTGCGCGAGCGGGGGATGCTCCCCGGTCTCTAGCTACTTTGCGTCGACGTGCGCGGGGGCGGTGGTGGAGGTCGAGGCGGTGATGACGCTGCGCTCCTCGTCCTCGTCGTCGTTGCCGGCGATGCCGGCGATCGAGTTCTTGAACTCGCGCATGCCCCTGCCCAGGGACTTGCCGGCCTCGGGCAGGCGCTTCGGGCCCAGGATGATGAGGGCGATGACGAGCACGATCACGAGTTCCATCGGACCGACGCTGAAGGGCATAACGGTCTCCTTGTCGTTCGAAGTTGTCGAAGGACGTTCGCAGCCGGCCCCGCCGTTGGATCAGTCATCGACCACAACCTCGCCCTTCATGAACGCGTGGAACGCGCACACGTAGGCGTAGCGCCCGGCCTTCGGGAAGGTGAGCCTCGCGCGGTCGCCGCGATCCAGGCGGTCCGTGTCGAGCTTGGAGGGGCCGGCGGTGAAGGTGGCGGTGTGGCCGGCGCTGTCGCTGTTGACGAAGGTGACCTGCCCACCCGCTCGGACGTGTGCGGTGGCCGGCTGGTACTTGAACGACTTGATGGCGACGGTCGCCGTCCTGGTGGTGGCCGGCGCGGCAGCGGTGGCCGTGGCGGCCGCAGCAGGCTTCTCTGAGCTGCCGCACCCGGCGAGCAGGAGCGTGGTGGCGAGGGCGAGTGGGAGGCGTGGGGACATGACCGCTGTGCGGCCCGTAGGGCGCGAGCGGATCACACGGGCTTGCGCGCCAAGTGCGCCGGCCGATGCATCCGCCGGCGAGCGGGCTCCGCATGAAGTGCCACCACACCACTTTCAAAGGAGCAATGCAGATGCCTGAAGCACCCAACGCGGTGCAGGAGCTCGCGTCGGACCCGACCTCGCGCAAGAAGTTCCTGCGCATGGCGGGCGGCACGGGCGTCGCGGCTTCGTTCGCGGCCTTCGTCGCGGCCTGCGGCGACGACAAGAGCTCGAGCAGCAGCATGAGCAAGACCACACCGACGAGCACGCCGATGGCGAGCACGTCCGGCACCGAGCAGTTCGGCAAGGGTGATCTCGGGATCGCGAACTACGCGCTGACGCTCGAGTACCTCGAGGCCCAGTTCTACAGCGACGCCGCCGAGAGCGGCATGCTCAAGGGCAAGATCCTCGAGCTCGCCAAGTCCTTCGGCGCGAATGAGCAGGAGCACGTCGACGCGCTCGTCGCCATGGTCAAGAAGGCGGGCGGCAAGCCGGCCCCCAAGCCGAAGGCGAAGTTCCCGCTCGACAGCGAGAAGTCGATCCTCAAGCTCGCCGCCACCGTCGAGAACCTCGGCGCCAACGCCTACCTCGGCCAGGCGGGGAACATCCAGGACAAGGAGATCCTGGCTGCGGCCCTGTCGATCCACTCCGTCGAGGCCCGGCACGCCGCCGTGCTCAACCTGGCCACGAAGGCCCCCGTGTCCTCCGGTGCGTTCGCCAAGCCGGCGACCGCGGCCGAGGTGCTCAAGAGCGTCAAGCCCTTCCTGGTCTCCTAGCCCCGCGAAAAGGAATCTGAGAACCCAATGGAAAACATCGAGATCCACGGCATGAGCCGCGGGGCCTTCCTGGTCCGCGGCGCACTCGCCACCGGCGCCGCCGTCGGCGCCGCATCCGTCGGCCCCTGGGTGACCAGGGCGCTGGCCCAGGACGGTGGAGGGGACATCGAGATCCTCAACTTCGCCCTGACCCTCGAGTACCTCGAGGCCGACTTCTACAAGCAGGCGAGCAAGCTCCCGCTGAAGGGCCAGTACAAGTCCCTGGCCAAGGAGTTCGGCGCCAACGAGCAGGAGCACGTCGACGCGCTCATCGCGACGATCGGCCAGCTCGGCGGCAAGCCGGTCAAGAAGCCGACGTTCGCGTTCGGCCTCAAGACCCCGAAGGACTTCGAGAAGCTCGCGATCACGCTCGAGGACACCGGCGTGTCGGCCTACAACGGCGCGGCGCCGATGATCCAGAGCAAGGAGGTCCTCGGGGCCGCCGGCAGCATCGTGCAGGTCGAGGCGCGCCACGCCGCCGCCCTGCGCTTCCTCGGCGGCATGAGCCCGACGAAGGGCGCCTTCGACAAGACGCTCTCGAAGGCCGCCGTCCTCGAGGCCGTCAAGCCGCTCATCAAGGCCTAGCGGAGCCCGGTCGCTGCCCTGCCCCCCGGGGTCAGGGCAGCGGCCGCAGCCCGCCGCCGCGCTGGCGCTCCGAGCGGTAGTCGGCCTTCTCGCAGTTGATGAAGCGGTACGCCTTCCTGCGCGAGCGCGCGACGTGGTAGATGTCGCGTCCGGGGCCGCAGTCGACGACGCCGCGCCCGTAGTGCACCGAGATCACGTCGTTGCCCGCGCCGCCGTGGATCAGGTTGCGGCCGTGCGAGCCGTAGATGAAGTCGGAACCCGAGCCGCCGTAGATCACGTCGGTCTGGCTCGCCGGCTGGCCGTTGCCGTCGTGGTCGCCCCAGAGGATGTCCGAGCCCCCGCGGCCGCTGAGGACGTCGGAGCCGTGATGGCCGAGCAGCTCGTCCGAGCGGGGCCCGCCGACGAACCGGGCCGGGCGCCCGCCGTTGGCCTTCCTGATCTTGCCGTGGATGGTCGGCCAGTGCGCGTGCGACGCGCAGCCGTGGCAGGGCCGGCCGGGGATGTGGGTGGCGGAGGCGGGGGGCAGAACGGAGAGCAGGGCGAGCAGCACCAGCACTCCGAGGCCGCCGAGGGCGCGAATGGACATCGGGCGGTCCTCTCTCGTCGGGTCCAAGGGTCACCGAACACATCGGCTCGGCGAGGGTTGCGCATGAGAGCTCAGCGCTCGGACGGCACGACGATCCACAGCACCAGGTAGGCGAGGACCTGGGGGCCGGGGAGGAGCATCGACACCAGGAACAGGACCCGCACCATGGTCGGCGAGAGCCCGAAGCGCCGCGCGACGGCGACGCACACCCCGCCGAGGATGCGGCCGCGGGCGGGGCGGACGAGCGCGTTGGAGGCCATGGCCGGAACGCTACCGGGCCGCCGTGAAGGCCACGGCCGCCGCGCGGTCGCGCAGCCCGTGGAGGCGATCGAGCTGGTCCTCTGCGCGCCCGGCGAGCCCCGCGAGCTGCTCGGCGTCGAGCCCGGCGTCGCCCGGCGCGATCTGCTCGAGCGCACGCCACAGGCTCAGCTTGCCGGTGACGCCGGTGACGAGCCCCTCGACCTCGACCATGCGGCCGAGCGGCGAGTAGCCCCGGACCTGCCCGTTGGGCTTCAGGCGCCCCGCCTTCTCGGCGCCCCACGCCAGCGCCGCCTTGAAGGGCGCCGGCTCGACGTCGCAGGCGCCCATGATGCGCTTGAGCGCGTCGCGGTCCTCGCCGATCTCGCCGGCCAGCCGGGTGAGCGGGCCGCCGAACTCGGTCCCCTGGTTGGCCTTGGCCGTGCGCTTGGCGAGCTCCAGGCCGCCGGTCGAGCCGGCGTAGTGGTCCTGCAGGTAGATCTCGAGGAACTTCCGTCCCTCGGCGGCTTCGGTGGAGGACATGGGGAGGAGCTACCCGGCCGCCCGCGGGATCACCGTCCGCGCCCCGGGCCGCTCCGTCGACCGCGCGGCGACCGCGACCGCGGCGCGGGCGGCCTCGATAAGCCCGGCGCCGCCCGCCAGCTCGCAGGCGAGCGCGCCGTTGAAGGCGTCGCCCGCGCCGGTCGTGTCGACCACCTCGACCCGCGGCGCCGGGACCCGCTCGAGCGTGTCGCCGTCGACCACGAGCGCGCCCTCGGCCCCGACCGTCACCACCACGGGCGCCCCCGTCCGCGCCGCCAGCGCTCGCGCCGCGGCCTCCGGGTCGTCCTCGCCGGCGAGCGCGCGCGCCTCGTCGCGGTTCGGCGTGAGCAGGGGGGAGAGGTGCAGCAGCTCGGGCGGCAGCTCGCGTGCCGGGGCCGGGTTGAGCACCAGCGCGAGCCCCGCCGCTCGAGCGGCGCGCGCGCCCGCGAGCACGGCCGCGTCGGGGACCTCGAGGCCGAGCAGCGCGACCCCGCCCGCGGCTGCGCGCAGCCCCCGTTCGACGGTGCCGGCGTCGAGCTGCGCATTGGCGCCCGACGCCACCGCGATCTGGTTCTCGCCCGCCTCGTCGACGACGATCAGCGCCACGCCGGTCGGGGTATCGCCGAGCCGCGCCACGCCCGAGACGTCGATCCCGTCGGCCGCGAGCAGCGCGAGGGCCTCCTCGCCGAGGTCGTCGTCGCCGACTGCGCCCACCATCCGCACGCTCGCTCCGAGCCTGGCCGCGGCCACGGCCTGGTTGGCGCTCTTGCCGCCGCCGTGGCGCTCGAAGGTGCCGCCCGCCACCGTCTCGCCGGGGCGGGGGAGGGACGCCGCGGTGACGACGAGGTCGACGTTGACCGAGCCCACGACATAGACGTCCCGCGCCATGGCGCGCGAGCGTAATGGCTCGGCGCCCCGGTGCGCTCGGCGCCGCGCCGACCCTGACCCATCCGCGCCAAAGTGGACAGGTGGACGATTGAGTCCCGCGGCGGCTCCTGTGGGATCAGACCCTTGCCGATCCAGAGGCCATGTCCCTCTCCCGTCGCCTCCCCACCGTCTTCGCCGCCCTGATCCTCTTCGCCCTCGTCGTCTCGGCCTCTGCCGAGGCGCGGCCGCTCACCGGCTCGCCGGGCGCCGACCGCCTCACGGTCAGGACCTCGTCGGGCAAAGAGGTGCGCGCCAGCGGCGGCAACGACCGCGTCGTCGGCGGCGACGGCCCCGACCGCATCTACGGCGAGACCGGCGGCGACGCCCTCTTCGGCCGCGGCGGCGACGACCTGCTCGACGGGGGCTCAGGCGACGACACGCTCATCGGCGAGTCCGGCAACGACATCGCGGTCGGCGGCTTCGGCCACGACCGGCTCGACGGCGGCGACGGCGACGACCAGCTCGACGGCGGGGCGGCTCCGGACAGCGTGAGCGGCGGGCCGGGCAACGATGTGATCCACGGCGGCACGGGCGGGGATTCGATCGACGCCGGTCCGGGCGACGATCAGGTCTACAGCGACTCGGGCCCGGATCGGATCGACGCCGGCGAGGGCAACGACACCGTCTTCGTCAACAACGGCACCGCCGTCGAGAGCGTCGACTGCGGTCCCGGCGAGGACACGATCTACATCAACCCCTACAACCTCAAGGGCGGCATCTCCAACGCCCACGACCTGCGCGCCGGGCGCATCCGCAACTGCGAGCACGTCATCGAGCAGGAGCGCACGCACGACCCCACCAGGGGCGTGACCCGCGACGCCAACTCGCGCCAGGGCGGCACGCTGCGCGGCACGGAGCGCAACGACACGCTGCTCGGCGGCCCCGGCCCCGACACGCTGCTCGGCTACGGCGGCGACGACGTCCTGTGGGGCAACCGCCTCCATGACGGGCGCTCGTTCGGCACGGACCGGATCGACGCCGGCCCCGGCAACGACACCGTCTACGGCTCGCGCGCCGCCAACAGGATCATCGGCGGCGACGGCGACGACTTCCTCCAGGGCGGCCCGCGGCGCAACCGGATCGCCGGCGGCAACGGCAATGACACGATCCGCCTCCGCGGCTCGGGCCCGAACACGGTGCTCGGCGGTCCCGGCGACGACATCGTCGAGGCCTACGCCCAGGGCCCCGCCGCCGTCGACTGCGGCCCCGGCTTCGACCGTGTCAACATCGGCTACAACCGCCTCGTCCGCACGCGCAACTGCGAGAAGGTCAAGAAGCTCTACAAGAAGCGGTAGCCGCCGGAGTCCAACGTGCGTCCACGGTCCGTCGTGCCGGCTCAAGCCGGCGCCGATGCAGTGGACAAGACGCACTACGAAAGGACTCGCTCAATGCGCCTGCCCATCACCGCCGTCGTCACCGCCGTGCTCTCGCTCGCCCTCGCCGGCACGGCTTCGGCCAAGCAGCCGCGACCCGATCCGTCCGACTTCTCGTTCATCGCGACGATCGACTGCGGGCCCCATCACCCGGTCCAGGTCGGGTCGACGGACGACATCTACGCCCCGCTCGTCGACCTCCGGTCGGGCCGCGAGTACGAGCCGGTGGCGTGGGACGTCTCCTTCGGCGACTTCCACTTCGCCGAGACGAAGGCGGGCGCGACGGTGACGAAGCGCAACTCCGAGACGTGCTCCTACGTCGACGAGTGGGTCACCGGCACCGTGACGCTGCTGCGCAAGCAGCGCCGCGACTAGCGCGCCGGCGCCCCGAGGCTGCGGAGGAAGGTCAGCACGGCGAGGATCCGCCGGTGGTCGTCCTCCGAGTCGGGGATCCCGAGCTTGGCGAACAGGGAGCCGACGTGCTTCTGCACGACGCCGGTGGAGACCTCGAGCCGCTCTCCGATCCCCTTGTTGGAGCGGCCCTCGGCGATCAGCTCCAGCACCTCGCGCTCGCGCGGCGTGAGCGCCGTGAGCGGGCCGTCGTCGCGGTCGCCTGACAGCAGCTCGGAGACGACCTGGGGGTCGAGCGCCGAGCCGCCGGCCGCCACATGGCGGAGCGTCGCGCCGAAGTCGTCGATGTCGGTGACACGGTCCTTGAGCAGGTAGCCGAGGCGCTCGGGGGTCTCGACCAGCATCCGCATCGCGATCCCGACCTCGACGTGCTGGGAGAGGATCACGATCGCGGTCTCCGGCCAGCGGGCGCGGATCTCGCCGGCGGCCTCGAGCCCTTCGTCGGTGTGGGTCGGCGGCATCCGCACGTCGACGATCGCGATGTCGGGGCGCTGCGCCTCGACGGCGGCGAAGAGCTCCGCGGCGTCGGACGCCTCGGCCGCCACCTCGAACCCGGCCCGCCGCAGCAGCGACGCGATCCCCTCGCGCACCAACAGGCTGTCGTCTGCGATCACCACCCGCATCGCCCAAGCCTCACAGATCGGGCGGCGGGCGGTCAACCGCACCACCCGGCGGGGCCGTGGGTGCCCCCGCAGACGCAGGCTGGCCCCGGCGAGATGTCGGCCGGGAGACGCGACGCTGCGCCCATCGTGCAATCCCCTCCCCAGGAGAGTTCTCAGATGAGTCGCAAGTCCAAGGGCGGCATCGCCGCCCGGGCCGGGCGCTGGAGCGCCCGGCATCGCAAGATCGCGATCTTCGGATGGCTGGCGGTCGTCATCGCCGCGTTCGTGCTCGGTGGTCCGTTCGGGACCGGCACGGAGACGGTCAAGCAGAAGTCGGCGGGTGACGCCGGCCGAGCCGAGGTCATCCAGGACGACGCGTTCCCCGAGTCGACCACCGGCGCCGGCGAGATCGTCCTCATCCAGAGCAAGACCCTCAAGGCGAGCGATCCTGCCTACCGCGCGGTCGTCAAGGACCTCGAGAAGCGGATGGACGCCCTGCCCGAGGCGAACAAGGTCGAGTCGCCCTATCAGGGCGGGGGCAAGAGCCTCATCTCGCCCGACAAGCACTCCGTGCAGGTCGCCTTCGAGATCCCCGGCACCGCCGTCCAGACGGAGAAGCGCGTCGACGCGACGCTGGCCGTGACGAAGGCGGTCCAGAAGGCCAACCCGGACTTCACCGTCGCCCAGTTCGGCTCGGCCAGCTCCGAGAAGGAGCTCATGGGCGCCTTCGAGAAGGACCTCCAGAAGGCGGAGACGCTGTCGCTCCCGATCACGCTGCTGATCCTCCTGGTCGCGTTCGGCGCCCTCGTGGCCGCCGGACTGCCGCTCCTCCTCGGCCTCACCGCCGTCGCGGGCACGATGGGCCTCGTCGGCCTCGTCAGCCAGCTGATGCCGGTCTCGAGCTCCACCGGCAGCGTCGTGCTGCTGGTCGGCCTCGCCGTCGGCGTCGACTACTCCCTGTTCTACATCCGGCGCGAGCGTGAAGAGCGCAAGGCCGGGCGCAGCAAGCAGGAGGCGCTCGAGATCGCCGCGGCGACCTCGGGTCGCACCGTGCTCATCTCGGGCCTCACGGTCATGACCGCCATGGCCGGCCTGTACTTCGCCGGCGACGCCGAGTTCACCGGCCTCGCCACGGGCTCGATCCTGGTCGTCGCGATGGCGATGCTCGGCTCGCTCACGGTGCTGCCGGCGATGCTCTCCAAGGTCGGCGACGGCGTCGACCGCGGCCGCATCCCGTTCCTCGGCAAGCGCATGCAGAAGCGCACGGAGTCGCGCTTCTGGTCGGCCGTCCTCAAGCCGGTCATGCGCCACCCGGTCGTCGCCACCGTGCTCTCGTCCGCGCTGCTGATCGCCCTGGCGATCCCCGCGCTGGGCATGCACACGGCGCAGTCCGGGCTCGAGCAGCTCCCGCAGACGCCGATCATGAAGACGTTCGAGCGCATGCAGGACGCCTTCCCGGGTACGGCCGATCCCGGCATGGTCGTCATCAAGGCCGATGACGTCACGACGCCTCAGGTCAAGTCGGCCATCGGCGAGCTCAAGTACCAGGCCCGCCACACGAAGGGCTTCGAGTCCGGCATCACCAGCGACCAGAGCGACGACGGCACGGTCGCCATCGTCAACGTCCCGCTCGGCGGCACCGGCAACGACAGCACCTCGTATGCGGCGCTCGACAAGCTGCGCACGGACCTCGTCCCGCAGACGGTCGGCAAGCTCAAGGGTGCGGAGGTCGTCGTCGGCGGCAACGCCGCGTCGTCGAAGGACTACAACGACCTGGTCAAGGGCGCTGCCCCGATCGTGTTCGCGTTCGTCCTCACGCTCGCGTTCCTGCTGCTGATGGTCACGTTCCGGTCGATCGTGGTCCCGATCAAGGCGATCGTGCTGAACCTGCTCTCCGTCGGCGCGTCATACGGCGCCCTGACGCTGATCTTCCAGCACGGCTGGCTGCACACGCAGCTCGGCTTCGAGACCCCCGGGTTCGTCGCCTCGTGGCTGCCGCTGTTCCTGTTCGTGATCCTGTTCGGCCTCTCGATGGACTACCACGTCTACATCCTCAGCCGCGTGCGTGAGGGCTTCGACCGTGGCCTCTCGACCGAGGACGCCGTCGCGCAGGGCATCAAGCAGACGGCGGGCGTCGTGACCAGCGCCGCGTTCGTGATGGTCGGCGTGTTCGCGATCTTCGGGACCCTGAGCATCATCGACTACAAGATGCTCGGCGTCGGCCTCGCGTTCGCGATCTTCATCGACGCGACGATCGTCCGCGCGGTGCTCCTGCCCGCGAGCATGAAGCTCCTCGGCGACCGCAACTGGTACCTGCCCACGTGGCTCGAGTGGCTTCCGCGCCTCGACCACGAGGGCCGCGTCGAGCCCGAGACCACCCCGGAGCTCGGCCACGGCCCCGTCCCGGAGCCGGCCGCCGCGTAGCCCCGCACTCCTCCCACCCCCGACCCCGAAGGACCCCAGCGGCCCGCCCTCCCGGCGGGCCGCCGGCGTTTGTGCGCCGCCGCCTCCCGCCGGATGGGATGCTCCCGGCCCGTGTCCGCGAGCACCGAGCGCAGCGCCAGTGATCTCGCGGCGGCGATCCGCGCCGGCGAGCTGTCGGCGCGCGAGGTGGTCGAGGCGCATGCATGGCGGCTGCACCGCCGCCAGCCGCGCACCAACGCGCTCGCCTGCGACCGCTTCGCGGATGCGCTGGCCGAGGCGGACGCGGCCGACGCGCGCATCGCCGCGGCCGGCGTCGAGGAAGCGCTGCCTCCGTTCCTCGGCGTGCCGTGCACGATCAAGGAGTCGATCGCGCTGCGCGGGATGCCGAACTGCGCGGGCGTGGTGGCGCTGCACGAGCGCCGGGCCGGGACGACCGCACCGGCCGCGCAGCGGCTGATGGACGCCGGCTTCATCCCGCTCGGCGTGACCAACACGTCGGAGCTGACGATGTGGATCGAGTCCGACAACCGCGTCTACGGCCGCACCCGCAACGCCTACGACCCGCGGCGCATCGCCGGCGGGTCCTCAGGCGGCGAGGGCGCGGCGGTCGGCTCGGGCGGCTCGCCGGTCGGCCTCGGCTCGGACATCGGCGGCTCGATCCGCCTGCCCGCGTTCTTCAACGGCGTCTTCGGCCACAAGCCGTCGCCGGGGCTGGTGCCGAACACGGGCCAGTTCCCGACCACCTCCGGCGAGGCGGCGTTCATGCTCACGCTCGGGCCGCTCGCACGCCGCGCCGAGGACCTGATGCCGGTCACGCGGATCGTCGCGGGGCCCGACGGGGAGGACGCGCGCTGCGTCGAGCGCGAGCTCGGCGACCCGGGCGCCGTCGACCTCTCGAGCGTCCGGGTCCTGGTGGCGAACGACGCCTCGCTGGTGCCCGCGCGGGGCGAGCTGCGCGACGCGCGCGACCGCGCCGCACAGGCGCTGCAGGAAGCCGGCGCGCGCTGCGAGCGCGTGTCGCTCAAGCAGTTGCGCCGCGCGCTGGAGCTGTATCTCGCCGCGCTCGGGGACGGCGCGGGCGTCTCGCTCAGGGAGCTGCTCGACGAGGCCGGGGCGCAGCCGCGCGGGCCGCGGCCGTGGGCCGACGCACTGCGCGGGCGCGGCGACCATACGACGGCGATCCTGATCACGCTGGCGCTCGAGCGGCTCACCCGCCATGTGCCGGCGGGGCGCACGCGGCGCGCGCTGGCGGCGGCGGAGTCGCTGCGCGGCGAGGTCGCGGGCATCCTCGGCGCCGACGCGGTGCTGCTGCACCAGCCCCATCCGCGGGTCGCGCCGCGACACGGCGCGACGGTGGGCCGCGGGTGGGTCATCACGCCCGCGGCGGTGTTCAACCTGCTCGGGCTCCCGGTCACCCAGGTCCCGCTCGGCCTCAACCGCCGCGGGCTGCCGCTCGGCGTGCAGGTCGCGGCCGCCGACGGAAACGACCACCTCACGATCGCCGTCGCGCTCGAGCTCGAGCGCCGCTTCGGCGGCTGGGTCAGCCCGCCGTGACCTGTCGCTGAGGCTGGAGTACTTGCGCGCGCAACATCATGCGCTACTCTCTGTGACGTAACCGGAACGTGCTCCGCTTAGGCGGGCCCGCTCCAGACCACCACAGGGGGACACACCGCAATGACCACCGCCACCACTCCGCTCCTCAGCGGCACCTACACCGCCGATCCTGTTCACTCGAGCTTCGGCTTCGCGGTCCGCTATCAGGGCGTCTCGCTCTTCAAGGGCACGCTCAGCGAGGTCGCCGCGACGCTGACCGACGGCCGCCTCGAGGGCGCCGCCAAGGTCGAGTCGATCTCGATCCGCACGCCGGACCAGTTCCGCCAGCACGTCCTCAGCGCCGAGTTCTTCGACGTCGAGAACCACCCCGAGGTGACGTTCACCTCGAACGACCTCGACGTCCGCGAGGACGGCACCGCGACCGTCGCCGGCGAGCTCACCATCAAGGGCATCACGCGCCCGGTCGTGGCGACCGGCACCTGGACCGCCCCCGCCGCCGACGCGTTCGGCAACGCCCGCGGCCACCTCAACCTCGAGGCCGTGATCGACCGCACCGAGTTCGACATCAACTGGAACATGGCGCTCCCCTCGGGCGGCAACGTGCTCGCCAACGAGGTCACCCTCACCGTCGAGCTCTCGCTCATCGAGCAGGCGTAGCCCGATGCGGATCCTCGGCATAGCGGGCAGCGTGCGCCGGGGCTCCCACAACCGCAGGCTGCTCCGGGCGGCGGGCCGCGCGCTCCCGCCCGGAGTCGAGCTCGCGGAGTGGGAGGGCCTCGCCGGCCTGCCCATCTTCGATGAGGACCTCGAGGACTCGCCGCCCGCGACCGTCGCGGACCTGCTCGCCGCGATCGAGGAGGCGGACGGGCTCCTGATCGCGACCCCGGAGTACAACGCCTCGGTGCCCGGCGGGCTCAAGAACGCGCTCGACTGGGCGTCGCGGCCGTTCCCCGACAACGTCCTGCGCGAGAAGCCCAGCGCGGTGATCGGCGC
>Ga0126309_10000536_pt1 | contig 12774 bp, 11 predicted proteins | sample Plot56_FD_92541 | JGI IMG/M metagenome (GOLD analysis project Ga0126309, IMG submission 92541) | Serpentine soil microbial communities from UC McLaughlin Reserve, CA, USA - Plot56 | ecosystem: Environmental > Terrestrial > Soil > Grasslands | place: USA: UC McLaughlin Reserve, Lake County...
ATCAACGCCCGGGTCGACGTCTTCCTCGCCGCGGACTCGCACGTGCCCCAGCCCGAGCTCGTGCCCGACGCCCTCGCGCGCGCCCGCGTGTACCTCGGGGCCGGCGCCGACTGCGTGTATCCGATCGCGCTCTGGGACGCGGGCGCGCTGCGCGCGTTCGTCGACGGCGCCGGCGGTCCGGTGAACGCGCTCGCGTTTCCGAAGGCGCCGCCCGTCGCCGACCTCGCGGCGCTGGGCGTCGCGCGGTTGAGCTGGGGCGGACTGCTCCACCGCGCCGCGATGGAGCACTTCGCGGGGATTCTTGATTCGATTCCGCGGTGACGTACGTTCCCGCGGACGATCGCTACGACCGGATGCAGTACCGGCGCTCGGGACGCAGCGGGCTGCTGCTGCCCGCGATCTCGCTGGGCCTCTGGCACAACTTCGGCGGCGAGCGACCGCTCGAGGCGAGCCGTGAGATCGTGCGCCGGGCCTTCGACCTCGGTGTCACGCATTTCGACCTCGCGAACAACTACGGCCCGCCGTACGGCTCCGCCGAGGAGACGTTCGGCCAGATCTTCCGGACCGACCTGCGGCCGTTCCGCGACGAGCTGATCGTCTCGACGAAGGCCGGTTACGACATGTGGCCCGGGCCCTACGGCGAGTGGGGCTCGCGCAAGTACCTGCTCGCGAGCCTCGATCAGAGCCTCGGCCGCATGGGCCTCGACTACGTGGACGTCTTCTACTCGCACAGGTACGACCCGGACACGCCGCTGGAGGAGACGATGGGTGCGCTGGATTCGGCCGTTCGGGCCGGTAAGGCCATCTACGTCGGCATCTCGTCGTACTCGGCGACGAAGACCGCGGAGGCGACGGCGATCCTCCGCGAGCTGAGGACGCCTTTCGTCATTCACCAGCCGTCGTACTCGCTGCTCAACCGCTGGATCGAGCCGGAGCTGCTGAACGTCGTCGGCGAGGTCGGGATCGGCTGCATCGTCTTCTCGCCGCTCGCGCAGGGAATGCTCACGGCCCGGTACCTCGACGGGATTCCCGAAGGATCGCGCGCGGCGACGCGCGGGAGCGCGCTCTCACCGGACCTGCTCACGGACGAGGCGATGGCGAAGATCCGCGCGCTGAACGAGATCGCCGCCCGCCGGGGCCAGTCGCTCGCGCAGATGGCGATCGCGTGGGTGCTCCGCGACGAGCGTGTCACGTCGGCCCTGGTCGGGGCCAGCAGCGTGGCGCAGCTCGAGGACAGCCTCGGCGCGCTCGAGCGGCTCGATTTCACCGCGGACGAGCTGAGCGAGATCGACCGCCACGCGACCGACGCCGATCTCAACCTCTGGGCCCGCTCCAGCGCGGAGTGAACCGAATTTAGAAAATTGTGAGCGCGATTCCGCGCGGTCGCCCCTAGCTTGAAGAACCTCCAACCAAAGGGGGGACCAATGAAGCGCATCGGCACGCTTCTCGCGCTCGTCGCGCTCACGTTGACCACACTCGCCTCCGCCCAGGCGGCCTACGGCGACGGCAGGCATCACGGTCGTGACCGCGCGGACCTCGTGTTCGTACAGACGAACGAGGTCGGCGGCAACCGCGTCGTCGTCTTCGAGCGGCAGGCCGACGGCGGCCTGGACCGGCAGGCGACGTACGCCACCGGGGGCAACGGCGGGATCGCTGCACCCGGCACCGAGTCCGACCGCCTCGCCTCGCAGGGCTCGCTGGTGTACGACGAGGGCCACCGCCTGCTCTTCGCGGTGAACGCGGGGAGCGACTCGATCTCGCTCTTCCGCGTCCGCGGCGACCGGCTCGAGCTGACAGACGTCGACGGGTCCGGCGGCGACTTCCCGGCCAGCATCGCCGTCTCCGGCGACCTCGTCTACGTCCTGAACTCGGGGGACGACGGCCGGCTGCAGGGATTCCGGATCCACGGCAACCACCTGCATCGACTCTCCGGATCGAGCCGCTCGCTGGGGCTCGCGAATACCGACCCGCCGAACTTCCTCACCTCGCCCGGGCAGATCGGCTTCACACCCGACGGGAGCAAGCTGGTTGTCACGACCAAGGCGAGCAAGAGCACGATCGAGGTCTTCGACGTCCGCCGCGACGGGCGTCTGTCGCAGACTCCGGTCTCGAACGCATCCGCAACGCCGGTCCCGTTCGCGTTCACGTTCGACCCGGCGGGACGACTCGTGTCCGGCGAGGCCGGGACGAGCTCCGTCACGACCTACATGCTCGGGAGTGACGGGCGCCTGACCGGGCCGCAATCGCTCAGCGATGGACAGGTCGCGCTCTGCTGGATCGTGCGGGCGGGCGAGTTCTACTTCGTCTCGAACACGGGCAGCAACACGCTGAGCGGCTACCGGATCGACGCCGCCGGCCGACCTTCGCTGGTCACCCCGACCGGCCTTGTCGCCACGACGCCCGCGGGCCCGATCGACCTGGCGGTGTCGGGCGGGTTCCTCTACGCCCAGACCGGTACCGCCGGCACGGTGGAGGAGTTCCGCATCGAGGCGACCGGGACGCTGACCCGGATCGGCTCGATCACCGGCCTGCCTCCGGGCATGGAGGGCATTGCGGCCACGTAGGGACGTGAGCTCCCGAATCGCCACCCGGGCCGCCTGCGTAAGCGCGCGGCGGCCCGGGTAGGACGACGCCGTGCAGGAATCCCGCCGCACGCGCGTCCTAGTCGTCGAGGACGACGAGACGGTCGCCGACATCGTCAGGCGCTACATGGAGCGCGAGTCGTTCGCGGTCGTCTCCGTCGCCGACGGCGAGAGCGCGCTCGAGGCCGTCGATGCCTGCGTGCCGGACCTGGTCGTGCTCGACGTCATGCTGCCGAAGCTGAGCGGCTTCGAGGTCTGCCGGCGCCTGCAGGCTCGCCGCCTGCCGATCGTGATGTTGACGGCGCGAGGCGAGGAGGCGGACCGGATCATGGGCCTCGAGCTCGGAGCCGACGACTACGTCGTCAAGCCGTTCTCGCCCCGTGAGCTCGTCGCCAGGGTCAGGTCGGTGCTCCGCCGAGCCGGCCCGCGGCGCTTTGGAGAGCCGATCGCGATCGGCTCGATCGTGCTCGACCCCCGCTCGCGGTCGGTCACGGTCGACGGGCGTCCAGTCGAGTTGACGACGCGCGAGTTCGACCTGCTCGCCTTCCTGATGCAGCACCCGGGTCAGGTCTTCGACCGCGCCGAGCTGCTCGAGCAGGTCTGGGGTTACACCTTCGGCAGCACGCCGACCGTCACGGTTCACGTCCAGCGGCTGCGCCGCAAGATCGAGCGCGACCCCGAGCACCCCGAGCACGTGACGACCGTGTGGGGATCCGGCTACCGCTTCGACCCATGAGCGCGCGGCTCGTAGTCACGCTCCTGCTGCTCGGTGCGCTCGGGATCGGCGCGACGGCGCTGTTCGTGGACGGTTCGGCCGCGGACGCGCTCGTGCTCGCCGCCGAGGCGGGGGGCGCGTCCGTGGGCGTCGGCGTGATCGTCGCGGTCGTGCTCTGGTCGCTGCGCCGGACCTCGATCGCGAGCCAGCTCGTGGTCGTCACGCTCGGGACCGTCGTCGCGGTCGCCGCGGGCGCTCTCGTGAGCGCCCAGACGATGTTCGCCGCCGAGCGTCCCTATGCGGCGCTGACGCTCGTTCTGGTCAGCTCCGGCACGGCGAGCGTCCTCATCGGGCTCTCGCTCAGCGAGCGGGTCCGGCGAGAGAGCGACTCCCTCGCGCAGGCGGCCCGCACGCTCGGGACGAACGGGCCGGCTCTCGTGTTCGATCGGCCCCAGACCGACGAGCTCGCCAGGCTCGCGCGAGAGCTCGACCTGAGCGCGCGGCGGCTCGAGGAGAGCCGTGCGTACGCCGCCCAGCTCGACCGTTCCCGCCGCGAGCTCGTCGCATGGATATCGCACGATCTCCGCACCCCGCTGGCTCGGATCAGGGCGATGGTCGAAGCCCTCGACGACCGCGTCGTGACCGACTGGGACGACGTGACGTCGTTCCACCACCGGCTGCGCGGAGACGCCGGCCGGCTCAGCGGTCTCGTCGACGAGCTCTTCGAGCTGAGCCGAATCGACGCCGGCGCGCTGACGCTCGACTACCAGGAGCTCGAGCTCGGCGACCTCGTCGAAGACCTGGTCGCCTCGTTCGTACCCGTCGCCGCGGGGCGAGGCATCCGACTCCGAACCGAGCTGCACGCGCAGCCGGTGGTGCGCGCGTCGATGGATCACGTCGAACGGGCGATCTCGAACCTGCTCGACAACGCGATCCGCTACAGCCGCGATGCGAGCGTCGTTTCGATCGACACCGGCGAGCGCGACGCCGAGGCCTATGTCGCCATCTCCGACGGGTGCGGCGGAGTGTCGCGCGACGAGCTGGCCGCCATCTTCGACGTCGCGTCGTTGCGCCGTCACGCTGCGTCCGGCGACGGCGGCTCCTCGACGGGGCTCGGGCTGGCGATCGCGAAAGGCCTGATCGACGCACACGGGGGCACCCTCTCGGTCGAGGACGCGAACGGCGGCTGCCGGTTCACCGTGGCGCTGCCGATCGCTGCGGCTACGCCGGCCGCCCCAGCGCCTTTGTCGCGTCCGAGTGGGCCATGACGAGCGCCGGGTCCTTCTGCAGCAGCGAGCGGTAGCGCCGGCCGAAGGGCGTGTCCTCCTTCGGCGGCAGCACGAGCTCGCGAACCTGATCGAGCAGCTCCTCGGGCGGGACGACCTCGTGGCCCTCGCGGGGGTTCAGCGTGTCGTCGATGGTGACGATCAGCCGCGAGAAGGGCTTCAACCAGCCGTAGCGGACGGGGTCCGACACGAGCTGGAGGAACTCGGCGCCGCTCATCGCCCCGTGGACGCCCTCGACCTGGGCGCGCTCCGCGTCGAGGAGGGCCTTGTGGAGCGTGAGCAGGACGGGCTGGGCGGCGCGGAGCTCGTCGATCGCGTCCGTCACACGTCGATCATGACGCTCGCAAAGGCCAGCAGATAGCCCGTCATGACCCACTGGATCGTCGAGATCGAGGTCTGCGTCGGCCTGGGGCAGGTCGGAGGCTGGTCTGGACGTCACGAGTCTCTCCGTTGTTCAGAGTGGCAGATCCAACGTACGTCCGGTGCTCCTCGTGGTCATCGGAGGCGGCTACCCATGTTCTCGCGCGCGAGTACCTATCCCGCTTCTCAACTTCGGCAACGCGGTTTGGCGTCAACGGATCCCATCCGCGACGGCAGTCCCCAGCGGTCGCATCCGTCGTCAGCGGCGAGGCTTCGATCCGCCTGGTCTTGTGACGCGCCCGGAACGGTGAGATCCTGAGCCCGTCGCTCATGAGCTCGAGGTCGTACGAGGAGGTCTGCGCGGCCCATCGCTGGGACGTGCCGCCGCGCTACAACATCGCGTCCGATGTCTGCGACAAGCATCCGCGCGAGAAGCTCGCGATGGTGTGGGAGAGCTTCGACGGCTCCTATCGGGAGCTGGCCTGGGGCGAGCTTCAGGACCTGTCGAACCAGGCGGCGCACCTGCTCCGAGAGCTCGGGGTCGAGCGCGGCGACCGCGTGGCGGTCGTGCTGCCGGCGACGCCGGAGACAGCGGCGATCTTCTTCGGCGTCTGGAAGCTGGGCGCGATCCTGCTCTCGATGTCGGTGCTCTACGGCGACGACTCGATTCGCCATCGCCTCTCCGACTCGGGCGCGAAGCTCGTCGTCACGGACGCGGACAACGCGCCGCGCTTCGCCGATTCGGGTGTGCCGATGCTCGTACTGGAGGCCGACACGCTCGCGGGATCGTCGACCGAGCCCGTTCCGGGCGAGACCTCCGCCGAGGATCCCGCGCAGCTCTACTACACGTCGGGGACGACCGGGCTCGCGAAGGGCATCGTGCACGCCCACCGCTACATCCTCGGACACGAGGAGTTCGTCTACTGCCACGAGGTCGCCGACGGCGAGCGCTTCCACGGCATGGGCGAGTGGGCGTGGGCGGCCGGGATCGCGCCGCTGCTCGGCCCGTGGCGGCTCGGCGCGGTGCAGTGCGTCTACCGGCGCGAGGCCGGCTTCGACCCGCACAGGCAGCTCGACTTCCTCAGCCGCCACGAGGTGACGAACGTCTTCACGACGCCCACGGCGATGCGGGCGATGATGGCGATCGAAGACGCCGGGACGCGGTATCCACAGAACTTCCGGCGGGTCTGCTCGGCCGGCGAGCCGCTGAACCCGGAGGCGATCCGCTGGTTCCGCGAGCACTACGGCGTGACGGTGCTCGACTACTACGGGCTGACGGAGTCGTACCCGCTCGTCGCCAACTACCCGTTCATGGAGGTTCGCGAGGGCTCGATGGGCAAGCCGATGCCGGGCTGGGACGTCCAGATCCTGGACGAGGACGAGCGCCCGGTCGCCGAGGGCGAGCGCGGCGAGATCTGTCTCCGCGCCCGCACGAACCCCCACTATCCGCTCGGCTACTGGAACCGCCCGGAGGACACCCACGAGGTGTTCGGCGGCGAGTGGTTCCACACCAAGGACGCCGCGAGCCAGGACGAGGACGGCTACGTCTGGTACGAGGGGCGCGCCGACGACGTGATCATCGCCGCCGGCTACCGAGTCGGCCCGTTCGAGGTCGAGTCCATCTGTCTGGAGCACGCGGCGGTGCGCGAGGCGGCGGCCGTGGCCTCACCCGACGAGCTGCGCGGCAACGTGGTCAAGGCGTTCATCGTCCTCGCGGCCGACCGCGAGCCGTCCGACGAGCTCGCCGACGAGATCAAGGCCTTCGTCCGCGGGCGGCTGTCCGCGTACGCGTATCCGCGCCGGATCGAGTTCGTCGCCGACCTGCCCAAGACTCTGACCGGGAAGATCCGGCGCATCGAGCTCCGCCAGCTGGAGCTCGAACGCGCGCGCGCCGTGCGCGGCTAGACGTGGGCCAGTAGTTGCTCCAGCGGCCGCGGGACACGGTCAGGAGCGAGCGCGCGGACGAGCGAACGCACCGACGTCTTCCGAGTCTGGCTGCCGAGCCAGCGGTGAAGCTGCGCTTCCGTGGGTCGTCCTCGCCACGCGGGTTGCTTCTGGAGGGTGCGAAACGATCCGAGCTCACCGTGAGCGTCGATCACCTCTTCCATCGCGTGCGCGCCGAGGGCGCGGATCAGCTCGTCCTCCAAGTCGGCAACGCAGACGTAGAAGCCGAGCGACTCCATGTCGGTCCGGGTCAGGCCGGGCCCGAGGCCGGCTCGTTCCAGAGCCCGTTGGAAGAAACCTTCCTCCGCGGCGTCGCAGAGACCGGCCAGCTTGACGTCGAGCCCTCGAGGCCCGAAGCGCTCGACGAAGCGCCCGATCGCCTGCGCACCTCCAATCGGCACGATCGAGACGCCCTCGGCGGCGAGGTTCCGACCGCGTCGCTCGGCTAACGCCTCCAATGCGCGCTGGTCGCTGACGCCCTCGACGAGGACGACGGCACGTGGATGGTCTCGGCGGGTTCTCATCACCGAGGCCATTGTGGCCATAGCCGTCTAAATCCGATCGCGCGCGCGGCCCGTTCTAACGGTTGACACACGGCAACCGGTGCTTACGCGCCGTCCCGAACGGAGGAACGGTATGACCCCCCGTCGTTTCGCCCGCCACGCCGTCTGGGCTGCCCTGGCGCTCGTCGCGATCCTGCTGGCAGCGCCCTCGGCCGCCCCGGGCACCACTCGCGGGTCGCTCGACGGCCCGAAGAACCTGCGCGTCGCCGCACTGACGCCGCACAGCGTCACGCTCGCGTGGGACGCAGCGGTGAACTCGGGCAGCTTTACGTACGTGATCGAAGCGAGCTTCGGCTACAGAGTCGGCGTGCCGCAGACGCAGACGAGCTACACCTGGACACGCGACATGATCCCCGGCAGGACCTACTCGTTCGTCATGTGGGCGGGCGACCCGAAAGGTCGGGAATCGGCGAAGAGCAACAAGGTGACGGTCACGCTGCCGGTCGACACGACGCCTCCGGCCGCTCCCGCCGTGTCCGTGACGAGCACGACCTCGTCGACCGTCGGACTCTCGTGGCCCGCGGTCGCGGACGACGACTCGACGTGTTGCGCCTACCGCGTCTTCGCGAACGGCTCGCTCGTCTCGGCGGACCGGCTGCACTGGACCGGCGAACGGGCGGTGACCGTGCTGCGGCTCGCCGCCGCGACGACGCACTCGTTCACGGTCGTCGCCGTCGACCCGTCGCGCAATGCGTCGGCAGCGAGCGCTTCCGTTCAGGCAACCACGCCCGCAAGTACCGATACCAGCGGGCCGACAGTACCCGGCAACCTGTCGGTGTTCGACTTCGGCTGCGAGACCTGGCTCTTCTGGGAGAAGTCCGTCGACGACGTCGATCCGCAGTACGCGATCGCCTACGAGATCCACGTCAACGGCGTCTTCGACGGCATCCAGACCGACATCGACCGCTGGATCACCTACGGCACCGCAGCGACGAATACGTTCTCCGTCCAAGCGATCGACAGCGCCGGCAACGGGTCCCCCACCAACTCGATCACGCTCGAGAACCAGGTCTGTTGAGGAGGGCTGCGCGCGCGCCGCGACCGTCAGCGGTTCCGGCGCGCCGCTTCTACGTGCGGTTTTAGACTCCGGCTCGCGCTGCGGCGGTAGGTCGACCACTACGGCGAAGGGGGACGCTATGAGACTCTCCACCACCGGACGCGCGGTGCTCGCGGTGCTCGTGATCGGAGTGGCGTTATTCGGGGCGTCGGGCTCGATGGCGCACGGCGGCAAGGGCGGCCACGGGAACCGCCTCGCGATCGAGGTCCTGTCGAACCGCGCAGACCTGCTGTCGGGCGGGAACGCGCTCGTGGAGGTGAAGCTGTCGAAGCACGCGAACCCCGCGCGCGTGCGCGTGGAGCTGAACGGAACCGACGTCACTTCGGCCTTCGCCGTCCGCGACGACGGTCGCTTCGTCGGGCTCCTCACCGGCCTGACCGTGGGCGAGAACACGCTGACGGCGCGCGAGTCGCACGGGAAGAAGGCGAGGATCACGCTCACGAACCACCCGATCGGCGGCTCGGTGTTCAGCGGGCCGCAGCTCGTGCCTTACTTCTGCCGGACGCAGCTCTTCGGGCTGGCGGCGTCGATCGACGCGCAGTGCAACGCGCCGACCGTCGTGTCGTACCGCTACCGGACGCTCGCAGGGGCGTTTGCGGTCTACAACCCGGCGAGCCCGCCCCCGGCGGACCAGATCGCCAACACGACGACCGACCAGGGCGTGACCGTCCCGTACATCGTCCGCGTCGAGCGCGGGACGATGAACCGCGGCATCTACGAGCTCGCCGTCCTGGTCGACCCGGCCAAGCCGTGGACGCCGTGGTCTCCGCAGGCGGGCTGGAACCACAAGGTCTACTGGCTCTTCGGCGGCGGCACGGCGCCGTGGCGCACGCAGGCGGGCCCGTCGTCGGCGCTCGTCGACATGGCCTTGTCCCGCGGTTTCTTGGTCGCGAACTCGTCGCTCAACATCCGCGGCCAGAACGCCAATGACTGGGTCTCGGGCGAGTCCGTGATGATGCTCCAGGAGCAGATCCGTGAGTCGTTCGGCTCGATCCGGTACACGATCGGCAGCGGCTGCTCGGGCGGCTCGATCCAGCAGCATCTGATCGCGGCGAACTACCCCGGGCTGCTCGACGGCATCCTGCCGAACTGCAGCTACGAGGACAGCTGGACGACGGCGATGGAGGTCAACGACTGCCACCTGCTGCTCAACTACTTCGCCAAGTCGCCCGCGCTCTGGGCGTCCGCGGCGCAGCGGGCGGCGGTCTCGGGGCACAAGGACACCTCGGCGTGCCTCGCGTGGGAGTTCTCGTTCGCGCCGGTCGGGAACCCGGCCCGCGCCGTGAACTGCAACCTGCAGACGCCGCCCGAGCTGGCAGCGCTCGTCTACAACCCGGTCACGAATCCCGGCGGGATCCGCTGCACGGTCCAGGACCACCAGGTGGCGATCTGGGGCCGCACGGCGAGGGGCTTCGCGCGGCGGCCGACGGACGACGTCGGGGTGCAGTTCGGGCTCAAGGCGCTCCAAGCCGGACAGATCTCGGTGGAGCAGTTCGTCGACCTGAACGAGAAGATCGGCGGCGTCGACACCGACTTCAACCTCACCGCCGAGCGCACCGAGGCCGATCCGGGCTCGATGGCGATCGCGTACTGGGCGGGCCAGGTGTCGAACCCGTACGCGCTGGCGAACGTGCCGATGATCGACCTGCGCGGGTCGTCGAACGTCAACGACATCCACACCGACTTCCACTCGTGGGCCATGCGGGCCCGCCTCGACGAGGCCAACGGCGGGCACGGCAACCAGCTGATCTGGAGCTGGCCGTCGGGGATCGTCGCGCCTGCCGCGATCAACCTGAAGGCGTTCCTGCTGATGGACCGCTGGTTGACCGCGATCGAGAAGGACCACAGCTCGCGGCCGCAGCGGGTCAAGGTGCTCCGCAACAAGCCGGCCGACGCGGTCGACGTCTGCTACGCGAGCACCACGCCGCCGCTCGTCGAGATCACCGACCCGGCCGCGTGCGCTGCGCTGCTGCCGTACTACGCCGACGCGCGGCTCGTGGCGGGGATGCCGCTCTCGCACGACATCCTCAAGTGCCGGCTCGAGCCGCTACGCCGCTCCGACTACAGCGTCACGTTCACCGACGCGCAGTGGGCTCGGCTCGAGAGCGCGTTCCCGACGGGCGTCTGCGACTGGAGCAAGCAGGGCGTCGGGCAATGGATCCAGCGCTTCGCGCAGCCGTGGCTGACCTTCGAGGACGGGCCTGGCGGCCGCCCGCTCGGGTCGCCGCCGCGGTCGCGGTCGCACTAGGCCAACGTTCGGAGCAGGCGGGTGGCCCAGGCCGCCCGCCTGCTCTCCATGCCTGCGATGAGTTTTCGGCCGGCCGGGTGTCTTATCAACGAACCACGGAACGGGAGGTCGAACCGATGAACGCCGTCGCGCTACGGACGCCGGCTGTTGTGCTCGCCGCCGCAGGCCTCGCCTGGGCGGTCACGTTCGAGCGGATGCACGGGATGGACGAAGGCCCCGGCACCGACCTCGGCGGGCTCGGTTGGTACGTCGGGATCTGGATGACGATGACGGCCGCGATGATGCTCCCGACGGTGCTGCCGCACGTGGCGTGGCTCGCCCGGCGTGCGCCGGCAGCTCTGTTCTCGCTCGGCTACCTCGCCGTCTGGACGGCGTACGGTCTGGCCGCCTACGGCCTCTACAGGCTCGTGACCTCCCTCGACACCGGCTGGCTCGCGTGGGACGAGGCCGGCCCATACGTCGTCGGCGGCGTCATCGTCGCGGCCGGCCTCTACGAGCTGACGCCGTTCAAGCGGCGCAGCCTTCGTCGCTGCCGTCGCCTACGCGACGACGCCGGCGCTTTCCGAAGCGGGCTCGAGCACGGGGTGGACTGTGTCGGCTGCTCGGGCGGCCTGATGCTCGTCCTCTTCGCGGTCGGCGTGATGAGCCTCTTCTGGATGGCGGTCATCGCAGCCGTGATCTTCGTGGAGAAGGTCCTCCCTCAGGGCTTCGCGCTCACCCGCGCCGTCGCGGTCGGTCTCGTCGTGCTCGGGCTCTCGGTGGCGGTCGCGCCTGCGAGCGTCCCCGGCCTGACCGAGCCCGGGATGGAGATGGAGGCGTGACCCGGATCGGAACCCGCGACGAGTGGCTGGCGGCGAGGGTCGAGCTGCTCGAGCGCGAGAAGGAGCTCACGCGCCGTAGCGACGAGCTGGCTCGGCAGCGCTCCGAGCTCCCGCGCGTGCGGATCGACGCGGAGTACGTCTTCGAGACCGACGAAGGGCCGAAGACGCTCGCCGAGCTCTTCGACGGCCGTTCGCAGCTGCTCGTCTACCACTTCATGTTCGGACCGACGGTCGAGGGCTGGCCGGACGCGGGCTGCCCGGGCTGCTCGTACACGGCCGACTCGCTCGACGGCGCCGTCGCCCATCTGCCTCACCGCGACGTGTCCTTCGTAGCCGTCTCCCGCGCGCCGCTCGAGCGCCTGAACGCGTACAAGCAGCGGATGGAGTGGAGCTTTCCCTGGGTCTCGTACGGCGACAGCGACTTCAACCTCGACTTCAGCGCCTTCACCGACGAGGAGCGCCGTACCGGCCGCGGTTTCAACTTCGGGACGCCGAAGCACGCCGACGAGATCGACGTTCGCCGCGACGAGCTTCACGGCCTGAGCGCGTTCGCGCTCGAGGACGGCGTCGTCTACCACACGTACTCCACCTACGACCGCGGCACCGACGCCCTCAATGCGACCTGGCAGCTGCTCGACCGGGCGCCGAAGGGACGCGGCCGCGACTTCGACGGCTGGCCGCGCCGACACGACGAGTACCCCGCATGAAGCTGCCGCCGGTCGTATCGCACGAGGAATGGCAGGCCGCGCTCGACGTGATCCGCGCGAAGGAGAAGGAGCACACGCGCGCGCGGGACGCGCTTGCCGCGGAGCGACGTCGGCTGCCCCGGGTTCGGATCGACAAGGAGTACGACCTCGAGGGCCCGGCAGGCGAGGCCAGGCTGATCGACCTGTTCGAGGGGCGCAGCCAGCTGCTCCTCTACCACTTCATGTTCGGGCCCAACCAGGACGCCGGCTGCGACGGCTGCTCGATGTTCACCGACCAGGTCGGCCACCTCGCGCACCTGCACGCGCGCGACACGTCTTTCGCTCTGGTGTCGCGGGCGCCGATCGAAAAGATCGAGGCATACCGCAAGCGGATGGGGTGGACGATCCCGTGGGTCTCCTGGTTCGGGGGCGACTTCGGCGTCGACTTCGGTACCTCGCCTGCGGAGCCGCGCGTCGGCGCGTACCAGGACGGCGAGGGCTTCGGCCTCAGC
>Ga0126309_10000537_pt1 | contig 12766 bp, 11 predicted proteins | sample Plot56_FD_92541 | JGI IMG/M metagenome (GOLD analysis project Ga0126309, IMG submission 92541) | Serpentine soil microbial communities from UC McLaughlin Reserve, CA, USA - Plot56 | ecosystem: Environmental > Terrestrial > Soil > Grasslands | place: USA: UC McLaughlin Reserve, Lake County...
GGCGCGAGCACCACGATGGGCAGGTAGATGTCGAACATGTCGACGAAGAACCCTAGCCAGGCCCCCCGAATGGCAGATCTTGCGTTGGGGTCCAGCGTTTCCTGTCCCCGGCCGGCCGCTGCGTGTGCCATATCCCTCTCCCATCGATGCCCCGCCGCCACGAAGGACGGCGGAGCTAGTTTCCCCTGTTGCTACTTATATCGTGTTCTAACGCCCCGGTCAAACGCGCCCGGACGACCGCCGCCGACCGCGCCACGCGTCTAACCCCCGAAGCGCAGTCCCGGCTCCCCCTCCGGCGCCAGTTCGCGCACGAGGCGGCGGCGGTTAGTGGCGCGGCCGCTCCTCCGGGTCGATCTTGGTCAGGACACGGCCGTGCCAGTACGACACACCCGACTACGGGGTCGAGAGAGGGCCAACGTTTATCCCGTTACCAGGTGGTCCATCCGCCGTCGAGGGGGTAGACGGCCCCCGTGATGAAGCTCGAGCTGTCGGAGGCCAGGAACACGACAAGGTCCGCTATCTCCGCGGGTTCGGCCATCCGGTCGAGGGGCGTGCGGTCTGTTATCGCTTTTTTGAGGCCCTCGTTCTGCTGCAGGCCGGACGTGAGGTCCGTGGCCACGTAGCCTGGGGCAACGGTGTTGACCCTGATGCCGTACCTGGCCCAGTCGAGCGAGAGGGTCTTGGACATCCCCGCCAGCCCAGCCTTGGAGGCCGTGTAAGCCACCAGCCGCGGGTCGCCCACTATGCTGTTGATCGAGCCTATGAGGACTACGGAGCCGGGCCTGCCCTCGGGGATGAGCCGGCGGGCGAAGGCCTGCGCCGCGAGGAAAGCCCCGGTGAGGTTGGTCGCGATTATGGCATCCCAATCGTCCTCTTCGACCTTCTCGGCAGAGGCGTACACGGGGCTTATGCCCGCGTTGTAGACCAGCACGTCCGGGACGCCGGGGTGCGGCCCGAACTCCTCTACTACCTCGCGGATCCTGGCGCGGTCGGTGACGTCGAGGGCGTGGCCGCTTACGGGCAGCCCGTGGGCCTCGGCGATGGATGATGCGACCTCGGAGGCCGTGTCGGCGCTTCTCGCCGTCAGGCCGACCTCGGCGCCGAGCTCCGCGAAACGGTCGGCGATCGCCCGGCCGATCCCGCGGCTGCCCCCGACGACCAGCACCGCCTTCCCCTGCACGTTCGCTATGCTCAACTTCGTCCCCGCTCTCCCGTCCGGCCGAGAACTAGCCGACCCGTTTTGCCTGCCCCGTCCACTCCTTCTCACGCAGCACGAACTTCTGGATCTTGCCCGTCGAGGTCTTCGGCAGCTCCCCGAACTCGACCGCCGCCGGAGCCTTGTAGCGGGCTATGTGCTCCTTGCAAAAGTCTATGATCTCCTGCTCGGTAGCCTCCTCGCCGGGCTTGAGGGCGACGAAGGCCTTGGGGCGCTCTCCCCACTTCTCGTCCGGTATGGCGACGACGGCGCACTCGAGCACGGCCTGGTGCTTGTCTATCGCCTGCTCTATCTCAATGGATGAGATGTTCTCGCCGCCTGAGATTATTACGTCCTTGCTCCTGTCCCGGATCTCGATGTACCCGTCCGGGTGCCAGACGGCGACGTCGCCGGAGTGGTACCAGCCGCCCTTGAACGCCTCTTCCGTCGCCTCCTCGTTCTCGAAGTAGCCCTTCATCACGGTGTTGCCGCGGGTAATGATCTCCCCGAGGGTCTCGCCGTCGCGGGGGACGTCGTTCATCTCCTCGTCCACGACCCTGACGATGTGGGAGTTGACGTGGGCCTGTCCCTGCTTGCTGAGCTTCTCTGCCTTCTCCTCTATGGGCAGGTCCTTCCAGTCCTCCTGCCAGGCGCAGATGCTCGTCGGCCCGTACGTCTCGGTTAGCCCGTATAGGTGGATCGGGTGTATGTTGAGGTCCTCGAACTGGCCGAGAAGCGTCGGCGAGGGGGGGGCTCCCCCGATGGCGGTGCTGATCTCCCACCCCATCCGGTGGGCCCGCTCGTGGTTGACGAGCCCGATCTGCACGGTGGGCGCGCCGCAGTAGTGGGTAATCCCCTCGGAGTCGAAGAGGTCCCAAATCCTCTCCGGCTCTACCTTCCTCAAGCAGACGTGCGTGGCCGCCATGGACGTGACGCCCCAGGGGAAGCACCACCCGTCGCAGTGGAACATCGGGAGGATCCAGAGGTACACCGAGCGCGAGTTCATCTCCATGGCCGTCGCGACCCCGAGGCCGTTGAGGTAAGCCCCCCTGTGGCTGTACATTGCCCCCTTGGGCTTCCCCGTGGTCCCGGAGGTGTAGTTTATGGCGATTGTCTCTTCCTCATCCTCGAGCACGCCGGGCACGGCCTCAGCGGAACCCTCGGCAAGGTAGTCCTCGTAGGGGTCGCCGGGCTCGCCTGTGTCGTCTATGCGCACCGTCTCGATGCCGGAGGTGTCCAGAGGCTCGACAAGCTTCTCGAGCTCCGCGTCCACGAAGAGCATCTTCGAGCCAGAGTGCTCCAGGATGTGGCCTACCTCCTCCGAGCTAAGGCGCGTGTTTATTGGCACAAGGACGTACCCGGCCGCGGGCACCGCGAAGTGCGCCTCCAGAAGCGGGGGGATGTTTGGGGCGAGGAAGGCGACCCTGTCCCCCTTCCGGAGCCCAGCCTCGCGCAGCCCGGAGGCAAGTCGGTTTACCCTCTCCTCGAACTCCCTGTAGGTGTAGCGCCGGTCCCCGTGCACGACAGCCACCTTGTCCGGGAAAACGTAAGCGCTGCGCCTCAGAAAGCTTACCGGCGTAAGCTCCGTCCTGTAGACCTTCTCCTGCTGTTCCTGCCCCATCGCGGCTCCTTCTTCTGTTGTCTGCGCTACATCACCCGTAAGCCCCGGCTCGGGCGGTCCCGACGTCGTGCGCCCGATCGTTCGCGGGGCGGTTCTCCGGCGCCGCGTCCCCGGGCCCGCTACCCTGAGCGGATCTCCAGCCAGTTCTTCACCTGCGGCCAGAGGTTCTTCCTGGCCCCCCGGCCGGTCAGCAGCCCCACGTGCCCCGCGTCGAGGACAATGAACTCCTTGTCCTCGCTGCTTATTAGGTCCATCACGGCCTCGGCCTGGGGCAGGAAGACGAGGTGGTCCTTCTTCCCTGCGAGGTTCAAGAACGGCATCCTTATGTTGGAGAGGTCGACGCGGCGCCCGCGAAGCCGGATCTCCCCCTTTACCAGCTTGTTCTCCTGGTAGAAGTCCCGCACCCACTGCTTGTAGGCCGCGCCAGGCATCGGTATTGGGTCGTTGGCCCACTTGTTCATCGCCAGCCACGAATCCGAGAGCCCGTCCCGCGCTATCAGGTCCCACATGGTCACGTTGCTGCCTATGTAGTTGGTGACGGGGTTGAGCATGGCGGTCCCCGCGTAGGCGAACCGCGCCGGGAGGTTACCGTAGGCGTTCACCACGGTGTCGGGGTCGTGGTTCTTCTCGCTGAACCACTGGCCGTAGAGGCCCGAGTTCTCCGGGGAGCAATCTATGGGCGTGGCCAGCAGGATCAGGTTCTTCAACCCCTCGGGCATGAGCGAGGCGTACATGGAGGCCATCACCCCGCCCTGGCAGTAGCCGAAGAGGGTAAGCTCCTCGGAGCCTGAGTTCCTGAGGACCTTGCGCACCGCCCGCGGGATGTAGTCGAGGACGTAGTCTTCGAAGGACATGTCCCTGTCCTCGGGTCCGGGCACGCCCCAGTCGAGCATGTAGACGTCGAAGCCCTCGTTCACGAGGAACTCGATAAAGCTGTTGCCCGGCATCAGGTCGAGGCAGTAGGGGCGGTTGAGCAGGGCGTAGATAAAGAGGATCGGGACCGGGTGCCTCTTCTCCTCATCGGTCTGGTAGTGGTAGAGCTTGGCCTTGTTCCTGGACCAGACGATCTCCTTTGGGGTCTGCCCGGTGTCGATCTGGGCCCCCTCGGCTATTATCCTGAGACCCCTGGCGTACTTGTCGAAAAGGTCCTCGCCACCCGATGGCGCGATGCTTCTCTCCGTCATCCGGCCCCCCCCATCCTGCGCACGTCGTCCACCCCGATCCGGCCCCCCGGCCCGCTGCCCCGGACCTCCCGGAGGTCCACGCCCAGCTCCCTGGCCTTGCGCCGCGCGGCGTCTGTCGCCTCGACGTCCTCCTGCGAGCCCGCCTGCGGATCTCCGCCGTTGGTCGAGTTGCCGAGGGCCGCGAGAAGCTGGTCGAGCTTGCCCTCCATACGCCGGAGCTCGGAGCGGCCGTCGTCGAGCTTCCCCTCCAGCTGCTTTACGCGTCCTTCGAGCGTTTCAACGGCCTCGGCCGTTGCCGGGGTGGCGTGGCCGTGCTCGAAGTCCTCGAACGCCTCCTCCATGCGATCCACCTTCGCGTCGAGGCCGACGACGAGCTCCGCGACCCTTGTGTTGTCCGAGCGGGTGCTGAGCTGGAGGTAGCCGAAGTACTCCTCGGAGGCGCGCTGGAAGACCTGCTCGACGCTCGCGAAGTTCTCCAAAAAGCGGCGCGAATCACCGAGAAACGCCTCGTCCTCGAAGACCTCCCTGATCATCTTCGAGAGCGGCGCGTTGGTTGCGTTGTACCACCTTAGGTAGAGGTCCAGAGGGTCGGTCGGAAGGCCACCCTCGACCATCTCCTTGCGGACGCCCTCCGCCATCTCAGCCCAGTAGGGCGCGAGCCCCGCAAAGATTGTCCCGATGCCGAACGCCCTCCGCCAGGCCCCGGCGGTGGCTTCGGCCCACTGGATCCAGACCTCCTGCGAGCTTTCGGACCGCGCCGGCTTCCCCGCCTCCTCCAGGCCACCGAACCACTGCCTGTAGATACCGAACGGGTCCATGAGGGCTTCCCCGTCGCCCCCCAGCATGCTCGACCACATCCTGGAGTTCGCGTCGTACCATCGTCTCCAGAGATCCGTTGGATGCGTGCCTGCCCGGGACCCCGCCCCTTCCGACATCTTGCCTCCCTCTCTTGCCCACGGCCGAAGTCCATCTCCCCCGTGCAGGACCCATATTGCCACGTATCTGGCACGGTTTCACCAGCCGCCGGGCGAGAACCTCCAAAACCGCGGGCCAGCCTTCTCGCGTTTGCCGGGATCGCCGGAGGGTTTACCCGCGGCTACAGCACCAGGTCGATCAGGTACGGGCCCTGGGATCTCAGCCCAGCGTCGAGCTGGCGGCCGAACTCCTCTATCGTCTCGGCGCGTCCGGCCTCCACGCCCATGGCGCGGGCCATGGCGACCCAGTCGAGCGCCGGGCGATCGAGCTCCATCATGTCGTGGGCCTTTCGGCCGCCGCCGGCGCCCAGGTTCGCCAGCTCCCACTTGAGGATCGCGTACGACCGGTTGTCCAGGATTACGGTGGTGACGTCCAGCCCCTCGCGGGCCTGGGTCCAGAGCGCCTGGACCGTGTACATGGCGCTTCCGTCGGCCTGCAGGCAGACCACCTTCCTGTCCGGGCAGGCGACCGCGGCCCCTGTGGCGACCGGCAGGCCCATGCCGATGGCGCCGCCGGTGATCTGGAGGTAGTCGTGCGGGGCCGCCCCCCGCGTCCCGAGGAGGAACGCCGCGGCCCCCGTGAGCGCCTCGTCGACCACGATAGCGCCCTCAGGGAACGCGGCCGCGACAGCGGCTGCCGCGTTGCCGAAGCCTGGCGGTCCGCCGCCAGGGGGCGGCGTCTCCAACTCCTGGGGTGCCGCCTCTTTCCGGGCGTCGAGCTCGTCGGCGAGGGCCTCGAGCGCACCGACCACGTCCTCCGCCGGGGTGGCGAGCGTGCGGACGTCGCACCCCTTCGGGCTCAGCTCGCTCGGTTTTCCGGGGTAGGCGAAGAACGCTACCGGCGCCTTCGCCCCGACGAGGAGCAGATGGCGCGTGCCTTCGAGGGTCGCGAGCGCGTCGTCGACGGGGTAGGGAAGAAAATCTACGGCGACGCGTCCGGCGCCGCGCTCGACCCTCGCGTTGTGGGTCTGGGCGACGAGCCGCGCGCCCGTGCTCGCGGCGATCCTGCCCGCCAGCGTAAGGCCGGGCTCGCGCACCGCCGGGCCACCCAAAAACAGGACCGCGGGCTCGCCGGAGCGCAGGGCCCGGGCGGCCCCGGCAACGGCGTCGGGCGCCGCGGCGGCGCGCGCCTCGACCGGTTCGGGCGGCGCCGGCCCGTCGGCCTCTTCCCAGGAGGCGTCGGCGGGGAGGATAAGGGTCGAGATCCTCCCCGGCGGCGCCAGCGCCGCCGCCACGGCCGCCGCGCCGTCGCGGGCGACCGAGCGGACATCGGACGAGGTCCGCACCCAGTCCGAGAAGGGCCGCGCCACGCCCTCGACGTCTGCGTTGAGCGGCGCGTCGAACTCCTTGTGGTAAGTGGCGTGGTCGCCGACTACGTTGACCATCGGCGTGTTGGCGCGTCTGGCGTTATGCACGTTGGCGAGGCCGTTGGCCAGCCCAGGGCCAAGGTGCAGCAGGGTCGAAGCGGGCTTATCCGCCATCCGCGCGTAGCCGTCGGCCGCGCCTGTCACCACGCCCTCGAAGAGGCCGAGCACGCAGCGCAGGCCCTCAACCCTATCGAGGGCCGCGACGAAGTGCATCTCCGAGGTGCCGGGGTTGGCGAAGCAGACCTCGACCCCGGCGCCGGTCAACGTCCTCGCCAGGCTCTCCGCACCGTTCATCCCTTCGCTCCTCCCCTAGCGTGCTGGCGGGTCAAGCATACCAATGTCGCCGGGGGACACGCTCGGGTAAAACCCCCGAAGGACTCAGAAGACGCGGCAGAGGTCCGCGAGCCGCTCCTCGGCCCAGAAGCGCCTTCCCTTGTCTCCCGAGACGAAGGCGACGTGCCCGCCGTGCCGCGGCGTCGCCTTCAAGACCCACGGGTTGTCCGTGGCCCCCGGGCGCAGCAGGGGGCCGCAGGGTACGAGGGGATCGTCCCTGGCGTGGACGATGACAGTAGGCACCCGTATTCGCGGGACGAAGGGGAGGGCGCTCGAGCGGACGTAGTAGTCTTCGGCGCTATCGAAGCCGCCGTGCGGGGCCGTGTACAGCTCGTCGAAGTCGCGGACCGTGCGCAGCCGGTCTAGCCTGCGGGTATCGTAGAGCGCCGGGTAAAGCTCCTTCTTGCGCTCGACGAGCCGGCGCAGGCCGCGCACGAAGGCCCGGTGGTACGGGCGGTTCGGGGCCCTCTCGATGTTCCTAACCGTCTCCTCCAGGTCAACCGAGGGCGAGACGGCGCAGACGCCCACGAGCGCGTCCGGGGATCTATCCCCCATCTCGCCGGCCATCTTCAGCGCCAGGTTCCCGCCCATCGAGAAGCCCGCGACGATGATGCGCCTGAGACCGTCGCGTTCCACGAGCTCGCGCACCACCGCGGCGAGGTCTTGGCTCATCCCGCTGTGGTAGAGCGTGAGCGTCAGGTGCTCCGTCCCCCCGCAGTTGCGCTGGTTGAGGCGGATCACGTCGGCGCCGGCCCCGTATGCCAGTCGCGCGGCGCCGAGGACGTAGGGGGCGTCGGCGCTCCCGCCAAGCCCGTGCACGAGCAGCACGGTAACCCGGTCGGCCCCGTCCTCGTGCAGGCGGCAGCGGGCGAGGAGGCGCACGCCCGGCTCGACCTCGAACTGGCGCGTCCCGTCCCCGTGGGCGCGGTAACGCCGCGGCCACGCCCAGCGGGCCAGCGTTTGGGCGTGGCCGTTGCGGAGCAGGGGATGCGGCCGGAAAGGCGCCGCTGCGAGCACGCGCGCGGCCCGGCGCAGGCGGCCTTCGGCGCCGTTCACGCTCGCACCTCGTCCCGCGCTACTGGTCCCTTTCGACGCGGTTCAGCGCATCGTCCCCGGACGTCCGCCCGGGCACGGGCAGTGACACTTCGGGGGGCAGCTCCAGCCTCAGGTCGGCCTCCCGGTCGACGGAGAGCTCGCCCCGCGTCAGCAGGCACGCGAGGACGTGGCCGCCGGCGCTCCTGTCTTCGGTTATGAAGTGGAAGTGGTAGCCGGGGACGTTCAGGCCGCTGGCGTAATCGGGGAAGCGGAAGCCCACCAGGCTGCCCCGCACGTCGCGCAGCTCGAAGGTGGGCTGGTTCCCGACTACCTCGACGAGGGGCGGGTAGGGTTTGTGCTGCCGGGGCACGCTGCGGGTCTTGACGCGCTCGAAGGTCCCGTCCACCCGGACGGCGCAGCAGCCGGCAGTCTCGCCGACGAGCCGGTCCACGTGGGCGCAGAGGCCCGCGAAGTCCATCGGCGCGGGGAGCGTCCGGGGCGGCTCCGGCTCGAAGAACGTAACCACCGCGAACGGCGTCCGCGCCCGGCCTTCGATCTCGTACGCCCGCCCGTCCGACTTTATCTGGAAGAAGTCGCCACCGAGGGCGACCATCTCGCCGTCGAGTGCGTCGAGCGTGCCGAGGCCGAAGTCCCCGCGGTCCTCGAGCTCGCTGAAGCTGACGTCCCCTTCGTAGTTGCCCTCGAGCAGGGCCTCGATAGTCGAGGTCTGGAACAGCGAGTGGTGGGGGCGATCCCTGCCGACCAGGTCCCGCTTCTTGAGGTACTCGACGTGCAGCGCGCCCACCAGCGCGGCGTCTACGGGCATCAGGCTCCTCTCGGGACGTCGGGTAGGGTGCGCGGGGTTACGGATCTTGGCCTGCGCGCCGCGATGCTACCCTGGCTCTCCGCGGATGACCGGCAGGCCGACCTACCCACCGGGACCGTGGCGCGGCCTGCGCCGCTCAGAGAGGACGGGGCGAGCACGGAGCGGTTCGCCATTCGGCCCGTGCCGAACGCGGAGGCGTCGTTAGCCGAAGGCGGCGACGCCGGCCTCAGCCACCTCGTGGTCCTCGTCCACCGTGCCCCCGCTCACCCCTATCGCGCCGACCACGTCGCCATCGCGCATCAGCGGGATGCCGCCGGCAAAGATGACTATGCGGCCGCCGTTCGTGGTGTTGATGCCGAAGAGGGGCTGGCCTGGCTGGGCCATCTCGCCGATCTTCCTCGTCGTGAGGCCCCTCCCGGCCGAGGTGAAGGCCTTGTCTATGGCGATGTCGGTGCTCGCCACCCAGGCCCCGTCCATCCGGTGGAAGGCCACGAGGTTCCTTCCGGCGTCCATCACGGCTATGTTCATCGGCTGGCCCATCTCCCTTGCCTTCTGCTCGGCGGCAGAAAGGATCCTCTGAGCCTCTTCGAGCGTGATCACCGCGCTGTTCCCTCCCCGCTTTAGGACACATCGTCTACGACAACCTGCGAGTCCCGCCGATCCATCATAGCCCATCATGACGTTCCTCTAGTCCGTCTGCCTACCCGCCACGGTTCGGACGGGCCACCGGTAGCACTCCCCCGGGAGGCCAGGCCATCGGACCGGCTACCGCCGCGAGGGCGTCCCAACCGGCCTACGGGCGCGAAAGCTACGGCGAGGCATCTCCCCGCGCCGTGCCCGTCGCGGGATCATGGTCAGGTAACCGGGGCTCCCTCAGCGGCTGCTCGATGGCTCGTATCCGAGTTCCCTGAGCCCATCGGCGATCTTCCCGTAGCCTTCGTCGTTGGGGTGCACCCCGTCCTGGCTAAGGCCTCCTGCGCCGAGGCGGATCTCGACGTGGGGTATGCCGTTGTCGTCCGCCGACGCCGCGATGTGGCGGTTAACCTCGGCCAGGTAGGGCTCGAAGACCCCTTCCACGCCAGGGATGTACCCCAGGCCGGCCGTGCGGATGACGGCATCTTCCGTCGAGCTCAGACGCAGGACCTCCCCGCCTATGGCGTCCCAGTTCCTCTCGACCGCCGCGACGGCCGCGCGTAGGCATCCCTCGTTATCCGGCCCGCCGCAGGTGCCGTCCTCGTAGGCCCGGCCCGCCCGGCCGAGGTCGTTTATCCCTATGTTGAACGTCACGACCTCGGCCCCGCCGAGGGCCCTGCGGGTGGCGGGATCTTTTCGCAAGGCCTCGAGCAACTCGGAGCTGGTCTGGCCGCTCACCCCGAGGTTGACGACGCGGACCCCGGCGCCCGTGTCGTTGCGGAGGTGCTCCGCGTAGCGGTCCACGTAGCCCCGCTCAGCACCCACCCCGGCCGCCAGCGAGTCGCCCAGGGCCACGTAGTCCAACTCGTCGGGGGCGCCTCGCGGCGCCGCGGCGTTACCCCCGGTAGCGGCGGCACGTTCTGGCGCCGTCGTCTCCGGCTGCGCAGTCCCCGCTCGGGGTTCTTCCCTCCCGCGCGCCCCGTCGTCCGGCCCCTGGGAGCAGGCCGCAAGGCCCACCAACAGGGCCATCACCATCAACAGCCTCGGGGACCCGGCCATCCGCCGCCGTCCTCGGAACCTCAGATGTCCCAGAGCCCCCGGTCGACCTCCTCGATGTCCGACCTGACGGAGAGCCTGGAGACCTCGTAGCCGGCCTCCTCGACCGCACGCTTGATGGCCTCACGCTCCTCTTTGCCACCCTCGTAGGAGACGGCCACCACGTTGCCCGGCGGGTTAAGGTCGACGTCCGAGACGTAGTCGAGCGCCCTCAGGGCTTCCCCCAGGTCTTCGAGGGCCCTGTCCTGCTTCTCGGCCGGCCTGTTGACGTAGACGTGCACGTCCTCCACGGTTCTGCCCCCTTCTGCTCGATCGGTTCGGCCTGATGGCTCGCCCAAGGGCCCTATCCGCCCGCACGATACCGGTACGTACCCCGAAGGTTCCCGACACAAGCCCGCGCCGTCCGGGCCGGATCCGAAGGCTCCCCACATCCGGGCCCAATCGTCGCAACCGAATTACACCGCCGCCCATGCCTCGTTCTTTTCGGTTCTTTGGGACGGGCCTCGAATCCTACGCCTGGCCGGGGAGGCTTCGCCTCCGCACCGACGTCGACGCGCAGGAGCATAGGGGGCCAGACAAGGAGATGGGATGCGAGGGCCACTAGCCGTAGTCCCCCGATGTCCTGGCGTGGGTTATCGGCAGCGCGCCGTCGAGGTCCGAGATGAGGTCGTCCACGTCCTCTATGCCGGCCGAGTACCTCACGAGCGACTCGGGGATGCCCATCTCCTCGCGCTCCCGGGCGCTCGACTCGACGTGGCTCGTGGTCGAGGGGGGTCCCACGGTGGTCTCGACGGCCCCGAGGTTGGCCGCGCGGTGCGCGAACTGGAGGCGCGGCAGAAACTCCCTTACCGTGTCGTACCCCCCCACGAGAGAGAAGCTCAGCATCCCGCCGAAGCCACGCATCTGCCTGCCGGCGAGCTCGTGCTGGGGGTGGGACTCGAGGCCAGGGTAGAAGACACGTTCTACCGCCGGGTGCGCCTCCAGAAAGCGCGCCACCTTCAGGGCGTTCTCGTTGTGGCGGCCTACCCGCAACTCGAGGGTCTTGAGGCCGCGGAGCAGCAGGTAGGCGGCGAAGGGGTCGAGGGCGGCGCCGTTGATCTCGCGGTAGTGGTACACCCGCCGCACGAGCTCTCGCGGGCCGCAGACGACCCCGCCCAGGGCGTCCGCATGACCCCCGAGGTACTTGGAGGCGCTGTGGAGCACAAGATCCGCCCCGAGGGCGAGCGGGCTCTGGTTTATCGGTGTTGCGAAGGTGCCATCCACCACGACGATCGCCCCGGCCTCATGCCCGGCCCCGGAGAGCCGTTCTATGTCGACCAGCTTTAGCGTCGGGTTCGTCGGCGTCTCCAGGTACAAAAGGTCGCATCCTTCGGCGACCTCATCTTCGATGGCGCCGTGGTCCGTCGCATCGAGGAGCCTCACCTCCACGCCGGCCCCGGGGAGAAACTCGAGGAAGATCTTGTTCGTCCCGCCGTAGGTGTCCTTCACGGATACCACGCGGTCCCCGGGCCTCAGGAAGGCGAGGAGGGTGTTGCTGATGGCCGCCATCCCGCTGGCGAAGCTCGTCGAGTCCTCCGCCCCCTCCAGCGCCCGGACCTTCTCCTCGAATGCCCTGGTCGTTGGGTTGGTGTTGCGGCTGTAGATGTGCCCCTCGCGCTCGCCGAGGGCGACGGCCGTCCACTCGTCGAGGTCGTCGTAACCGAACGGGATGCTCTGAACGATGGGCACCTGCGTCGCGCCCTCGACGAGGTAGCCCTCCTCTCCCGCCCACACGGCCTTTGTCGCGGGGTGCTCTGCTCCCGATAAGTCCCTCATGGTCTTGCCTCCTCCAGGCGCGTCCCCGCGCCGGCGCACGTCGTCCACCACCCGTGGGTCCCACCACGCCATCATAGCCCATCGTGCCGTTTATCCCGTCTGTTCGCCTCGTGCACGCGCGCCTCGGGGACCCCAGGCACAACGAGCCAACGAGCACGAGAAGGAAGTAGAGACACGGAGCGGCGGCTGAAGAGGTCGAGTCCAGCCGACCGGCCAGCGTTCAGCGGCGCGAGGTTCCGATGCTCTGCGAAGCCTGAGAACGCGGTGGAGGCCGAGCCCCCATGGCCGCCCATCGCCGGCTACGAGAGGACCGCCCTATAGAGTGATGACAGGCGATCCCCGGCTGTCATCTTGTTGTTGGGGCCAACGGCCGGAGTCCGCCGAAGCTAGCATGCTGGCCCGCCGACCAGCACAGTTTGAAGGAAGTGTGCCTCGAACCACTTCGGTAGGCGACCTCCCCTGCCTCGGTGCGCCGCGGCGACGGTCGGCCCCGCCGGGGGCAACGGCGGGTACCCGAGGGTGTGACCGGACCGGGTTCTACCGGATGCGGTGCCCGCCTTTGACGTGGACGGGGCGCCCCAGAGTTCGCAGGCTCAAACACCACGAAACGCAAGATAAGGACGCCCGGCAAGGCGAGGACAGCCGAGGCTGCGGGAGGGGTCGTTGCGAAGATCCATCTCGGCGTTGGAGCGCCGGAGAGGGAGGCCGCCGAGTTGGTGGCCGGCCC
>Ga0126309_10000538_pt1 | contig 12743 bp, 15 predicted proteins | sample Plot56_FD_92541 | JGI IMG/M metagenome (GOLD analysis project Ga0126309, IMG submission 92541) | Serpentine soil microbial communities from UC McLaughlin Reserve, CA, USA - Plot56 | ecosystem: Environmental > Terrestrial > Soil > Grasslands | place: USA: UC McLaughlin Reserve, Lake County...
CGGAGGCGACGAGCTCGGCCGCGAGGCGGGTCTTCCCGATGCCGGCGGAGCCGAGAATCGTGACCAGCTCGAGACCGGGATCGGCGGCGACGCGGGCGAAGGCGTCGGTCAGCGCCGCCAGCTCGATCGCGCGCCCGACGAGCGGCGCGTCGAGCCGTCGCGCGAGCCCCGGGGCGCCGTGCTGCACCTCGTCCAGCCGCAGCGGCGAGACCGGATCGCGCTTGCCCTTGACCTGGAACGATGCGAGCGGGCCGGCGCTGATTGCGTCCTTGACCAGCGGGTATGTGGCCTTGCCGATCAGGATCTGCCCGGGGTCGGCTGCCTGCTCGAGTCGCTTCGCGAGGTTGACGGCGTCCCCGGTGACGAACGTCGAGCCGGCGCTGGGATCGCCGGCGACGACCTCGCCCGTGTTGATGCCGATTCGGGCCTCGATCCGGACGCCCCAACGGGCGTCGAGCTCGTCGTTCAGTCCACGCAGGCGGTCGCGCATCTCGGCGCCCGCCCGCACCGCCCGGAGGGCGTCGTCCTCGTGCACGCGCGGGACGCCGAAGACGGCCATGATCTCGTCGCCGATGAACTTCTCGATCGTGCCGCCGTGGCGCTCGATCACGGCGCCCATCTCGTCGAAGTAGCGCGACATGATGCGACGGAGCGACTCCGGATCGAGCCGCTCGCCGAGGCCCGAGAACGAAGCCACGTCGCAAAACAGCACGGTGACGGTCTTCCGGACCAGCACGAGCCGAGTCTAGGTCGGCCTAGGCCTATGTCAACGAACGCGCGAGCTAGCGTTCGACCGCGAAGGCGATGTTCACGGTCGTGCGGTACTCGGTGATGCGGTCGCCAGCGACCTCCGCGCTCATCGAGATCACGTCCGCGCCGGTGATCCCGCGCAGGGTCTTCGCCGCCTCCTGGACTGCCGCGTCCGCCGCCTTGGCGAAGCTCTCCGGCGACGAGCCGATGACCGTCACGACTTTGGCTACCTGAGCCATCTCCGCTCCTTTCTCGGGTTCGGGGGCGGGGAGAATGCCACGTACACTTCCGCGGATGTTCGACACCCTCGGCGACAGGCTCCAGGCCTCGCTCGGCGACCTGCGGAAGCGCGGGCGCCTGGACGAGGAGACGATCTCGAAGGCGATGCGCGAGATCCGTCTGGCGCTGCTCGAGGCCGACGTCAACTTCAGGGTCGTCAAGGAGTTCGTCGACCGGGTCAAGGAGCGCGCGCTCGGGCAGGACGTCGCGAAGAGCCTCACGCCCGGCCAGCAGGTCGTGAAGATCGTCCACGAGGAGCTCACCTCGCTGATGGGCTCGGGCAGCTCGAAGCTCGCGATGGCCGGCAAGGGGCCGACGGTGATCCTGCTCGCAGGCCTCCAGGGCTCGGGCAAGACGACCGCCGCGGCCAAGCTGGCGCTGCTGCTCCGCAAGGACGGCTCGTCGCCCGCGCTCGTCGCAGCCGACCTCCAGCGCCCCGCCGCGGTGACGCAGCTCGAGCAGCTGGGCAAGCAGATTCAGGTGCCGGTGTTCACCGCCTCCGACCCGGTCAAGGCGGCGAGCGAGGGCATCGAGCAGGCGAAGGCGCAGGGCCGCGACGTCGTCATCGTCGACACCGCCGGCCGCCTGCAGATCGACGAGCCGCTGATGGAGGAGCTCGCGGCCGTGCGGAAGGCGGCCAAGCCGCACAACGTGCTGCTCGTCCTCGACTCGATGACGGGTCAGGAGGCGGTGGCGGTCGCAGAGGCGTTCCAGGAGCGGGTCGCCTTCGACGGGGTCGTCCTGACGAAGCTCGACGGCGACGCGCGCGGCGGGGCGGCGCTCTCGGTCAAAGCCGTCACCGGCAAGCCGATCAAGCTCGCGTCGACCGGCGAGAAGCTCGACCAGCTCGAGTACTTCCATCCCGACCGGATGGCGTCGCGAATCCTCGGCATGGGCGACGTCCTCAGCCTGATCGAGCGGGCCGAGGAGGCGATCGAGGAGGACGAGCAGGCGGCGATGGAGGCGCGAATCCGCGCCGGCCAGTTCACCTTCGACGACTTCCTCGCCGCGCAGAAGATGCTCAAGCGGATGGGCCCGCTGCAGGGCGTGCTGAAGATGATCCCGGGCCTGGGCAGCCAGCTCAAGGACGTCAACGTCGACGAGCGGCAGCTCGCGCGGGTCGAGGCGATCGTCCTCTCCATGACGCCGCAGGAGCGCCGTATGCCGCACCTGATCAACGGGCCCCGCCGGCAGCGGATCGCACGCGGAAGCGGGACGACGGTTCAGCAGGTGAACCAGCTGATGTCCGCCCGCAAGCAGATGGAGAAGATGATGAAGCAGATGGGCAAAGGCAAGATGCCGAAGCTCCCGCCCCAGATCGCACAACCCCGGAGGTGACATGGCAGTACGGATGAGACTGACCCGAGTCGGGTCGAAGAAGAACCCGATCTACCGAGTCGTCGTCGCCGACTCGCGGTCGCCGCGCGACGGCAAGTTCATCGAGATCGTCGGCCGCTACAACCCCCAGACCGAGCCGTCGCTGATCGAGTTCGACGAGGACAAGGTCAGGGACTGGCTCGCGAAGGGCGCCACTCCCAGCGACACGGTCCAGCGCCTGCTCAAGGCGAAGAACCTCGTTGGCTGAGCTAGTCGAGTACCTCGCCCGCCGGCTCGTGGACGAGCCCGACGCCGTCCGGGTCGAGGAGAGCGAGCGCGAGGGCGCCGTCGTCCTCACGCTGCACGTGGCCCAGGACGACATCGGCAAGGTGATCGGGCGCCAGGGTCGCGTCGCTCGGGCGCTCCGCGCGGTCGTGAGGGCGGGCGCCGCCCGCCGCCGCCAGCGCGTGCTGCTCGAGATTGCCGGCTGACGATTTCGTGCCTGTCGGAAAGGTCGGCCGGCCCCACGGCCTCGCGGGCGCGTTCGTCGTCGAGCGGCCGAGCGAGGACGCGGCTCGGTTCGCGAAGGGCGCCGTGCTGTACGTGGAGGGCGAGCCCGCGCGCGTGATCGAGTCGAAGCGGGGCGGGGGCGGGCGCGTCGTCATCCGGCTCGACCGCAAGGTGGAGCGAGGCGCTTCCCTCGAGGTGCCGAAGGCCGACCTGCCCCCGACCGGCGACGACGACTACTACGTCTTCCAGCTGGTCGGATTGGAGGTGGTCGAGGAGGGAGGGCGAACGCTTGGCCGCGTGAGGGACGTCGCCAGCTATCCCGCGAACGACGTCTTGGAGGTCGAGGGCGGCCTCGATCTGCCGATGGTCGGCGACTGCGTCCGCGCGATCGACCTGGAAGGCGGGCGGATCGTCGTAGCGAAGGGATTCGCTCCGTGAGGATCGACGTGTTCACGCTCGTCCCGCACGCGTTCGGCTGGATGACCGAACAGCGCCCGATCGCAGCGGTGCTCGGCGGCGAGCTCGAGCTGCGGCTGCTCAACTATCGCGACTGGACGCCGCTCCGCGCCGGTCAGGTCGACGACGAGCCCTACGGCGGCGGGGCCGGGATGGTGCTGCGCGTCGACACCGTCGCGGCCGCCCTGGACGCCGTCTACGGCGGGCAGCCCGACCACCGCGTCGTCGCGCTGACGCCGTCGGGCCGACCGCTGACGCAGGAGGTCGTCGAGGAGCTCGCGGCCGAGGAGGCGCTCACCCTCCTTTCGGCGCGCTTCGAGGGCTTCGACGAGCGCATCGTCGAGCACCTGGCGACCGACGCGATCTCGATCGGCCCATACGTCCTCTCGGGCGGCGAATTGCCCGCTATGGTGCTGCTCGACGCAATTGCCCGGCGCCTGCCGGGTGCGCTCGGAAGCGAGAAGTCCGGGCTCGTGGAAAGCTTTTCCCGCGAGCTCGAGGGCGGCCTTGAGTACCCTCAGTACACGAGGCCGGCCGAGTTCCGTGGTTGGAACGTTCCGGACGTCCTTCTTTCAGGGAATCACGGGAGGATCGAGGAATGGCGCCGGGAGCAGAGCAGGCTGCGGAGCGTCGGGTGAGAAACCCGGTCGACCGCCTTACGGGCCGGCTCCCGCGCGCCTGGAGGATCACGATCGACTGGGTCGTGACGATCGTCGGCGCGATCGCGATCGTGCTCGCGATCAAGGCGTGGATCGTGAACCCGTACCGCATTCCCTCCTCGTCGATGGAGTCCACGCTGCACTGCGCGCGGCCGGGCACAGGCTGCGACGCCCGCTTCTCCGACCGCGTGCTCGCCAACCGCTTCATCTACCACTTCAAGGACCCGGCTCGCGGCGACGTGATCGTCTTCCAGACGCCCGCCAAGGCCAGGCCTCAGTGCGGCGCCGGCGGCACGTTCGTGAAGCGAATCATCGGCCTTCCCGGTGAGACCTGGTCGATGCGAAACGGCTTCGTCTTCATCAACGGCAAGCGGCTCGACGAGCCGTACATCAAGCCCGGCCGCCGCGACCGCGAGAGCTACCCGCCGCAGAAGGTTCCGGACGGGTCGTACTTCATGATGGGTGACAACCGCGCGCAGTCGTGCGATTCGCGGCGCTGGGGACCTCTGCCGAAGGACAATCTGATCGGCAAGGTCTTCGCCGTCTACTGGCCGCCGAACCGCATCTCGCTGCGTTAATCCGCCGGGCGCTCGACGCCTGTGGACGGTTCGTGACGCTTTCTTGACCATGCCTGGCACCGCGCAGACGTTCCGCTACCATTCCGCCCCGGCCCGCCGGGCCTTTTTTCTCATGCCGAGCCCCATCGAGCTCCTCGAGCAGCGCCAGCTGCGAACCGACGTCCCGCAGTTCAAGGCGGGCGACACCGTGCGCGTCCATTTCCGCGTGATCGAGGGACAGCGCTCGCGGATCCAGGTCTTCGAGGGCATCGTGATCAAGCGCCAGGGCTCCGGCGTTCGCGAGACGTTCACCGTGCGCAAGCAGTCGTTCGGGGTCGGCGTCGAGCGAACGTTCCCCGTGCACTCGCCGAAGGTCGAGAAGATCGAGGTGATGGCGATCGGGGACGTCAATCGCGCCAAGCTCTACTACTTGCGCGAGAAGGTGGGCAAGAAGGCCCGCGTCCGCGAGAAGCAGCGCCGCTAGTACGTCGCCCGCAGTCCTGCGGGCTTCCGGCGAGATCTTTCTCACGCACGTTGCGAACTCGGCGCAGAGGCGCGCCGGGGCGCGGGCTATCCTCGCGACGATGCCCCGCGCGGCGATTCATCGACTGCTCCGCTTCGACCGCAAGCTCGGTGCGCGCTTCGTCGCCGGCGCCGACGAGGCGGGGCGCGGCTCATTGGCGGGCCCTCTCGTAGTCGCGGGTGTGTTACTGGACTACCAGTGCCTGCGCGACCACCGCGTTCGTCCGCTGGCGCTTCTGAACGACTCGAAGCAGGTCTCGCCGGAGGACCGCGAGGAGGTGTTCCGGGCCGTGCTCGGTTGCGCCGAGCGCGTGTGCGTGAAGGTGATCTCGGCGGCCGACATCGACCGGAACGGGCTGCACAGGTCGAATCTCGCGGGCCTTCGCGCTGCCCTGTCCGCTCTGGCTCCGCCGGCCGAGGCGTGTCTCGTCGACGGCTTTCGTCTCGGCTCGTCCGCGCCGGAGCACCAGGCGGTGGTGGACGGCGACACGAAGAGTGCGGCGATCGCGGCCGCGTCGATCGTCGCGAAGGTCGTCCGCGACCGCACGATGCGGCGCATGGACGCCTTGTATCCGCAGTACGGCTTTCGCTCGCACGTCGGCTACATCACGCCCGGCCATTCGGCGATAGTGCGCCGGCGTGGGCCGTCGGAGATCCATCGCCAGTCCTTCGCCGCGCTGTGCTATTCGCCCGAGGCCTACGACGCGGTTCATGCCGAGGCAGGGGTCGGGGCATAGCGCCGAGCGGCGCGCGCTGAGGCACTACCGGCTACGCGGCTTCCGCGTGCTGGCCGTCAACGCGTGGGCGGGCGGGAACGAGCTCGACCTCGTCGTGCGTCGCGGCGGCCGGCTCGCGTTCGTGGAGGTGAAGGAGAAGCGCGCTGTCGACGCCGGCGACCCGCTCGAGATGGTCGGGCCCGAGAAGCAGCGGCGGCTGCGGCGAGCGGCGGGCGCCTGGCTCGCCGCCAATCCCGACCTCGCCAGTCTGGACGTCACTTTCGAGGTGCTGGCGGTGCGGCCCGAAGGCGTGGAGCGCGTGGCGGAGGCGTTCTAGCGGCGACGTCGAAGTCGGCAGCGCCGTGGCTCCGACGCAGGACGCGCTCTACGCCGACATCGACTTGGAGCTCTCGTGGTCCGAGCGCGACCTGCCGGAGCGTGAGCGCACGAAGCACGTCCACCGGCTCCACCCGTACCTCGGCAAGTTCATCCCGCAGCTCGTGGAGGCGCTACTTGCCCGGCATTTGCGCGCCGGCGGCCGTGTCCTCGACCCGTTCGCCGGATCGGGAACGACGCTCGTGCAGGGGCTCGAGAGCGGGTTCGACGCGAGCGGCGCCGACGTGGCGGCCTTCAACTGCCTGCTGATGCGCGTCAAGACGCGCGACTACAACCTCTTCGTCCTCGAGAGCGAGGTGCGCGACGCGCTGGCGCGGGTCGAGGCGGGCGAGGGCGAGAGTGGCGACACCACCGGCTACGTCCGGGAGTGGTTCGCTCCGGAGGCCGTCGACGATCTGCTCCGGTTTCGCTCGCTGGTCGACCGCTACGCGCATGCGGACGTCCTCCGTGTCGTTCTCGCGCGGGCGGCGCGATCGGCGCGGCTGACGCCGCACTTCGACCTCGACTTCCCGCGAGCCCCCCAGCGCGGCGAATACTGGTGCCACAAGCACCGGCGCGCGTGCCGGCCGGTGGAGCGCGCGTCCCACTTCGTGCGTCGCTACGCGCTCGACACCGTGCGCCGGATCAAGGACTTCGCGCGCGTGCGGGCGCGGGCGCGCGAGGCCACCGTGCTCCACGGCGACTCGCGGGACCTCGCGTTCGACGGCCCGTTCGACGGCGTCGTGACGTCGCCGCCGTATCCGGGGCTGATCGACTACCACGGGCAGCATCGCTATGCGTACGAGCTGCTGGGCCTGGACGAGCTCAGCGAGCTCGAGCTCGGGAGCGCCGCGCGCGGGACGAGCGCTGCCGCACTCGCCGCCTACTCCGAGGGCATCGCGGCGACGCTTGCAAACGCGGCGCGGTCGTTGCGGACGGGAGCGCCCGTCGTGATCGTCGTCAACGATCGCCGCGACCTCTACCCGGACATCCTCGAGCGCGCCGGCCTCAGCCTCGACCAGCGCTACCGGCGTCATGTGAACCGTAGGACGGGACGCCGGGCGGGCGAGTTCTTCGAGGACGTTCTGGTCGCACGCGCCGGCTAGGAGAGCTGCCAGACGTTTTCTCGGAGCAGCGGGACCACGCTGCCGTCCGCGGTGATCCCGTCCACGTCGATTTCGGGGCCGCCGATCATGAAGTCGGTGTGCACCGACGACTGGTTTACCCCCAGCTTTGTCTGCGCGCCGGCATCGAGCTCGCCGACCTCGTCGGAGACCGCCCCGGCCGATTGGCCGTAGGCGATGTGGCAGGCCGCGTTCTCGTCGAAGAGCGTGTTGAAGAACGTCAATCCGGTCTGACCGACGCGCGAACCGGCATCGACGAGCGCGACCTCGCCGAGGCGCGCGGCGCCCTCGTCGATCGCGACCTGCTTGCGGACGACGTCCGCGGCCTTCCCGGCGTCGACCCCGACGATCTTGCCTTCGCGGAACCGGACCTCCAGTCCCTCCACGACTGTGCCGTTCAGCGGCAGCGGCCGGGTCGAGCGGACGACTCCGTCGGCCCGGGCGCGGTCGGGCGTGACGAAAACCTCCTCGGTCGGCATGTTCGCCACGAACGGCCGCCCCTCGATGCTGTGGCTGCCGTAGCGCCACAGAGACTGCGGAAGGAGGCCCACGACGAGATCGGTTCCGGCGCCGTGGAAGCGAACCGCGTCGAGGGCGAGCTCGTTCAGCGCTTCCGTGCGCGCGTCGAGGCGAGCCAGGTGCTCGCGCCAGGCGCGACTCGGGTCGTCCTCGTCGAGGAGGACACACGTCGCGATCGCGTCCCACAGGCGCTCGACGTCCGGAGAACCCAGCATCCTCTCGGCCCATCCTTCGGTCGGGTAGGCGGCAATCGTCCAGCGCACCTTGTCGCCGAGGGCGACGCGGATCCGCTCGGCGGTCAAGTCGCGCGCGCGCGGGATCGCGACGCGCTCGGGATCCACGTCGTCCAGGAGCCGGGGCGCAGGGTCGCCCGCGATCGAGATCAACGCACCGCCGCGTTTCTCGATCTCGCCGGCGCGGCCGATCAGCCAGCTTGCGCCGCGCTCGATCTCCTCCGAAGAGGCGAGCTCGACCAGTGCGGCGTTGACGTACTTGTCGTCGTAGTGGACGTCGACCCGCTTCGCCCCGGCTGCATAGCCGGCGCGCGCGACCGCGCGCGCGAGCGGCGCGTGCTCGACGAAGGCGTCGACGAAGAGCTCCTGCCCTGCTTCGAGGTTGACGCCGACGCGGACGAGCAGTTCGGCGTAGCGGTCGATTTCGACGGGCGCCATATAGGAAAGCCTATTCGAGCAGGCCGAGGTAGTCGAGCGCGAGGTAGCCGGCATCCACGTCTCCCATCAGGCCGCGGCGGAGGTTGTTGCGGAACTCGCGGACGCTCACGAGAACTGCCTCGCTCAGGTGCGGTTCTTCCGGGTCGTCTTCACGCTGGCAATCGTGGGCGACGAAGACGTGCTTCATCCGGTTGGAGTAGGCCTCCTCGAGCAACGTCCCGGCTGATTCGATCCGGCCTCTGTACCCGGTCTCTTCGCGAAGTTCGGTGACCGCCGTCTCCGCCGGCGACGCGCCCGGGTCGATCACACCGCCGGGCAGCTCCAGAAGGATTGCCTCGGGCCCGGGTCTGAACTGGCGTACCAGGACAACCTCTCGCAGTGCAGTAAGCGCGAGCACGACAACCATGGCGTCCTCGTCCTTGATCTCGTACTCGACGACGGCACCGCCCGGCTGCACGAACCGCTTGCTCACCACGCGTCGGTACCGGGCGTAGACGACGTGCTCGTCGAGCTTGCGCCAGGGCTCCATGCCTCGAAGTGTCGCGGGCTCGAGCTCGAGACGCGATAAGGAGCCCCGCCACGACGGTACGCACGCGGAGGCGCGCTCGCCGCTGGCGTCGTGGCACGGGCTCCTCGACAATGAGTATGGACCCACGCGGGACAAAAAGGAAGACACAGTTTTGACGCAGTTTCGTAGGGAATGCGCGACGGTTTCGCGGCTAGCGTCGGCCGGGTGCTGGCACGAACGATCACGCATGCGCTCGTCGGACTCGACGCCCGCCGCGTCGAGGTCGAAGCCCATCTCCAGGGCGGGGTTCCGGCCTTCACGATCGTGGGCCTCGCGGACCGCGCCTGCCAGGAGGCGAAGGAGCGCGTCCGCAGCGGGATCATCTCCGCCGAGCTCGAGTGGCCCGGTGGGCGGAAGCGGATCACTGTCAACCTCGCGCCGGCCGCGCTCCGCAAGGAGGGATCGGGCTTCGACCTTCCGATCGCCCTCGCCGTCCTCGCCGCCTCGCACCAGATTCCGATCCCGCGGCTCGAGGAGCACGCCTCCTTCGGCGAGCTCGCACTCGACGGGCGTGTCCGGCCGGTAGGCGGTGTTCTCGTTGCCGCCGAGGGCGCGCGCGCGGCCGGGCTCGACCGCATTCTCTGCGCGGCGGAGACGGCGCCCGAGGCCGCGCTCGCCGGAATCGAGCCGGTGGCCGTCCGTCATCTTGCGGACGCGGTTGCTTACCTCCGGGGCGAGCTCGAGCCGCCGCCCGTGGCCTCGGCGAACGGCTACGCGCCCGCCCGCGAGCCCGATCTCGCCGACGTCCGCGGGCAGGAGCGGGCTCGCCGCGCCCTCGAGCTGGCGGCCGCGGGCGGCCACAACCTCCTGCTCGCGGGTCCGCCGGGGACCGGCAAGACGATGCTCGCCCGGCGACTGCCCGGAATCCTGCCGCCGCTGACCGACGAGGAGACGCTCGAAGTCACCCGCATCCACTCGGTCGCGGGACTGCTTCCGCGCGACCACCCGCTCGTGACCGTGCGGCCGTTCCGGAACCCGCACCACAGCGCTTCGACGCCCGCACTCATCGGCGGCGGGACGAGCGGACTGCGCCTCGGCGAAGCCACGCTCGCGCACCGCGGCGTGCTCTTCCTCGACGAGCTCGTCGAGTTCGCCAGGCCGGCGCTCGAGGCGCTGCGCCAGCCGCTCGAGGACGGCCTCGTCAGCGTCGCGCGAGTCGAAGGTCGGGCCGTGCTCCCTGCGCGGTTCCAGCTGATCGGGACGATGAACATGTGCCCGTGCGGTGCCCGCGGGGATCCCGTCGCGGAATGCTCGTGCTCGCCGCAGCGGCTCGCCTCGTTCCGCGACAAGCTCTCCCGCGCGCTGCTCGACCGCTTCGACCTCGTCGTCGCCGTCCCACGGCCGCGCGCCACGGAGCTCGCGGGCGATCCGGGGGAAGGGTCGGACGCGGTCCAGCACCGCGTGGTCGCCGCTCGCGCGCGGCTGGCGAACGGTCATCGCCTCGAGCGGACGTCCGACGCTTCAGACTTGCTCGACCGCGCCGTCGAGCGGTTGCCGCTGTCGGGCCGCGGGCGGGGCCGAGTCGCCCGCGTCGCGAGGACGATCGCGGCTCTTGCCGGCGCGGACGCGGTCGCGCCCGAGCATCTGGCGGAGGCGCTCTCCTACCGCGCGCCGCGCGAGCTGAGCGCCGCATGAGCGACCTGGCGCTGGCCGCGTACGCCGCCGAGACCGGCGCACATCTGGTGCGCCCGCCGAACGACCGGCGCTGGCGGGCGTTCTCGCGCGGCTTCGACGCTCGCTCCTTCCTCGAACGGCTCCGTGCGAGCGGGGTCGGCTGGATCGGCCGGGGCGAGCCCGGCTTCCCGCCGCTGCTTGCGGAGATCCACGACCCGCCGCCGGGGCTGTTCGTGCGCGGGGCGGGCGACTGGGACCTGCTTGCGCGTCCGTCGGTCGCGATCGTCGGAGCGCGCTCGTGCTCTCCGTACGGCTCCCAGGTGACGCGCGCGGGCGCGAGGGAGCTCGCGGCGGCGGGGCTCGTCGTCGTGAGCGGGCTCGCGCGCGGAATCGACGGCGAGGCACATCGCGGCGCGCTCGAAGCAGCAGGCGGGCTGACGATCGCGGTGCTGGGCTGTGGCATCGATCGCGACTATCCGGCTTCGCACCGCGAGCTCGCTGCGCGGATCACCGAGCGTGGCCTGATCGTTTCGGAATACGCCCCCGGCGTGGAGCCCGCGCCGTGGCGCTTCCCGGCCCGGAACCGAATCGTCGCCGGGATCGCGCGGGCGACCGTCGTTGTGGAGGCGCGAGAACGGAGCGGCGCGCTGATCACTGCCGACTTCGCGCTCGAGCAGGGAAGAGAGGTGTTCGCCGTCCCGGGAGAGATCACCTCGGCGCTGTCTGCAGGCGCGAATGCGCTCCTCGCGCTCGGCGCCTGCCCGTATACGTCCTCGCACGACGTGCTCGAGGCGCTCGGCGTCGACGCTCCGTCCGTGCCCGCGATCGAGCTCGGGGCCGACGCCGCACTCGTGCTCGAACGGCTCCGCGAGGTCGCCGCAGGCGCCGACGAGCTCCAGCACTCGACAGGCCTCGACGCCGGCGCGCTCGCCGCTGCGTTGACCGAGCTCGAGCTCGTCGGTGCCGCGGCTCAGGAGGGAGGCGTGTTCCGTGCGTCCGGCTAGCATCGCGACGTGGCGGATTCGTACTGGCTCGAAGAACCGGTCGAGCCGTTGCCGCGGCCCGCCTGGCAGGGTCGTGCGGACGTCATCGTCATAGGCGGCGGTGTCACCGGCTGCGCCTGTGCGCTCGCCCTCGCCGGGAAGGGCGTACGCGTCCGGGTCCACGAGGCCCGCGAGGTGGCCTCGGGCGCGAGTGGGCGAAACGGCGGATTCGCCCTGCGCGGAGGTGCGATGCCGTACGACGTCGCCCGCGCCCGCTTCGGCGCCGACGCTGCTGCCGGTCTCTGGCGGCTCACAGAGAACTATCTCGAGCGGCTCGGATCGCTCGCCGGAGATGCGTTCCGCCCGGTCGGCAGCCTCCGCCTGGCGGCCGACGAGGCGGAGCGAGAGTCGCTGCGCGCGGAGTACGACGCGCTCCGCCGGGACGGCTTCGCTGCGGAGTGGCACGGCTCGCTCGGCGGGCGGCTCGCCGAGCAGTACCACGGCGCCCTCGCGCACCCGCCCGACGGGGCGCTCCACCCTGCGCGCTGGGTGCGGCGCCTCGGCCGGCTCGCCGCCGAGGCGGGTGCCGACGTACGCGAGCGCACCCACGTCGATTCGCTCGACGAGCTCGACGCCGACGCGGTCGTCGTCGCCACCGACGGCTACGGCCAGGGTCTCCTGCCCGCGCTCGACGCTGCCGTGACCCCGACGCGCGGCCAGGTGATCGTCACCGAGCCGCTCCAGCGGCTTCTCTACGACCGCCCTCACTACGCGCGCCACGGATTCGACTACTGGCACCAGACGCCCGACCGGCGCCTGGTCGTCGGCGGACGCCGCGATGCCGCACTGGAGCTCGAGACGACCGCCGAGGAGGCGATCACGGACGTGATCCAACGCGAGCTGGACGCATTCGCGGCCGACCTCGCCGGCGAGCCGGTTCGAGTCACGCACCGCTGGGCCGGCATCTGGGGCACGACACGGGACGCCCTGCCGCTGGTGGGCAGCGTGCCCGGTCACGACGGCGTCTGGGCCGCGCTCGGCTACTCGGGCCATGGCAACGTGCTCGGACTCGCCGCCGGCGAGCTCGTCGCGGGCGCGATCCTCGGCGAGCGCGAGCGCGAGC